>JAEAMG010000563.1_pt1 | contig 39558 bp, 34 predicted proteins | sample 8958741 | NCBI WGS metagenome assembly JAEAMG01 (sample SAMN16933256, study PRJNA681125) | bioreactor sludge metagenome | isolation source: anaerobic bioreactor treating anionic surfactant - SDBS | place: India: Bengaluru | collected 2019-02-28 | reverse complement strand
CCGATTGCGAGCGCCGCCAGGCGTGCCTGCAGCAGCGCGGGAAAGCGCTTGAACCAGAGCTGATTGAGCGGCGAGGGATGCGGCAGCGGATGCAGGACGAATTCCCGCAGCGCGCCGTGTTCGTCGTGCAGCCGCACGTCGATGCTCGCGCTGAAGCGGTCGTCGCGCCGCCAGAACGCCTCCAGCCGTTCACGCACCGCGCGCGGCTGGTCGATGCCGAACCAGAGAAACGCCTCGCGACCGAACGTGACGATGTGCCGGCCGTGCCATTCGTTCAGCAGCAGCTCGCGCAGCAACGGCTGGAAGCGCCGCTTGACCGCCATCGACCAGGCGCGGTTGCCCTGCGGTTTGTACGGCACCGTGCCGAGCCAGAAGAATCCCCGCCCCACCGCCAGCGCCGCGTCGAAGTCCGGCGGCGCCGTGCCATGCAGCTGGCGATGCAGCGCGCGGCGCACGCTCTGCCCGCTGGCACCGACGAACGGCGCGCCGTGGCGAACCTCCTCGCGGCCCGGATCGCGACCGAAGAAACACAGTGGCGCGGCGGCATCGCCGAGGCCGAGGATCGGCTCCAGCGGGTCCTTGCCAAACTGTCGGTAGACCTCGACGTCGATGCCCGTGGTGTCGGCCGCGAGCCGGCGAAACGCCTCGCGGCGTCGTGCGTCGAGCACTCAGAAGTCCGCTTCGTCGACCGGCTCCACCGCATCGGCCGGAATGACGTAGGCGGCGTCGGCGAGTTCGTTGCTGACCGTCTCGATCTTCAGCGGGCCGTCGACCCACAGCGGCGTGTAGATGTCGTCGAGCTGGATGCCACGCGGGTAGCGCACCAGCACGATCTGATTCGGCGGTGGCGGCGGCACGTGGATGCAGGCGCCCGGGTAGGGCACCAGGAAGAACAGCGTGCTGCGGCCCTGCTCGTCGCTTTCCAGCGGCACCGGATAGCCGCCCAGGCGCACCGGTTTGCCGTCGAGCGCCGGCACCGTCTTGGCCGAATACATCACGGCCGGCAGCCCGGCGCCCTGCTTGAGCGCGCCCTGGGCGCTGAAGCCCGGGTCCTCGGTGCCGCCGTGGTCGATCTCCGGCATGTCCTCCAGCGCCTGGCGATCCTCGGGCGGCATCAGCTCCAGCCAGTCGAGTTCCGGCGGGGCGGCGTGGGCAAGCAGGGAACAGCAGAGCAACAGCGGCAGCAGCAATCGGGGCATGGCGGGCGGTTCGGTGGAGGGATGGGCCGCCACGGCGGCCCGCGGCGGATCAGTGGTTGCGGCGGGTCAGCGCACCGTAGATGACCAGCAGGATGATCGCACCGACCACCGCGCCGATAAAGCCTGCGCCCTCGCCGGCTTCGTACAGGCCCAGCGCCTGGCCGCCGTAGCTGGCCAGCAGCGAGCCGCCGATACCGAGCAGGATGGTCATGATCCAGCCCATGCTGTCGTTGCCCGGCTTGAGGAAACGCGCGATGAGGCCGACGATCAGGCCGATGAGGATGGTACCGATGATGCCCATGTGATTCTCCCGGGTCCGTAGGTGGTAACCGATGGACCCGGGCGACGGCGGTTGCGTTCGCGGCAGCCGGACGACCGGAGCGTCAGGCGTGGCTGATCAGCGTCTCGACCGCGGTGATCTGCCGGTCCAGCGTGGCGCGGTCGGGACAGCGCAGCGTGGCGTGGCCGACCTTGCGCCCGGCCTTGAACGCCTTGCCGTAATGATGCAGGTGGCAGTCCTCGACGGCGATGACCCTGGCCACCTCCGGCACTTCGCCGATGAAGTTGAGCATGGCGCTCTCACCGAGCTTGGCGGTCGAGCCCAGCGGCAGGCCGGCGACGGCGCGCAGGTGGTTCTCGAACTGGCTGCACTCGGCGCCTTCGATGGTCCAGTGCCCCGAGTTGTGCACGCGCGGCGCGATCTCGTTGGCCTTCAGACCGCCGTCCACCTCGAAGAACTCGAAGGCCAGCACGCCGACGTAGTCGAGCTTCTCCAGCACGCGGCCGACGTAGTCCTCGGCCAGCGCCTGCAGCGGATGGTTGCTGCTGGCCACCGACAACCGCAGGATGCCGCTCTCGTGGGTGTTGTGCACCAGCGGGTAGAAGCAGGTTTCGCCGTCACGGCCGCGCACGGCGATCAGCGAGACTTCGCCTCGCGGGCGATGCGCAGCGACTCGGCGCTCGGGTAGACCGGCACGAACTGCGAAAGGAAGGCCACCGTCTCGGCCGGCACGCTCTCGAACTCGAACGTCACCAGGTCCACCTCGTCGGCCAGCCGGCGCAGATGCTCCTTGTCGTCGTAGTCGGCGCGGATGTGCTCGCCGAGCGCCTGGGCGCAGGCGTCCGGCGCCGGGTCGAGGAAGGCGAAGCTCATGCCCAGCGGAGTGCCCGCCAGGGCCAGCATGCGGCCCAGCTGGCCGCCACCGATCACACCAATTTTCATAACTCACGGCCCTTCGTTAGGCGGCCATCCGCGCGCGCCGATGGCAAGTGTAGAACCCGCTCAGCCGCGCGGGTCCGGGTTATCCAGCACACTCTGGGTCTGCTCGTCGCGGAATTTTTTCAGCGCAGCGTGATATTCCGGGAACTCGTGGCCGAGGATGCTCGCCGACAGCAGCGCCGCGTTGATCGCGCCGGCCTTGCCGATGGCCAGGGTGGCGACCGGCACGCCCGCCGGCATCTGCACGATCGACAGCAGCGAATCGACACCCGAGAGCATCGACGACTGCACCGGCACGCCGAGCACCGGCAAGTGCGTCTTGGCCGCGCACATGCCCGGCAGGTGGGCGGCACCGCCGGCTCCGGCAATGATCACGCGCAGCCCGCGGGCTTCGGCCTGTTCGGCGTACTGGAAGAGCAAATCCGGGGTGCGGTGAGCGGAAACCACCGTCACCTCATGGGGAATGCCCAGCTTTTCCAGCATCTCGGCGGTGTGGCTGAGGGTGGACCAATCGGACTTCGAGCCCATGATCACGCCTACCAGTGCGGTCATCGTCGTGCCTCTTTCTCGCGCCTTGCCGGCGCATCAGGAACAACGGCCGCGCTGGGGGCAGCGCGGCCGTTAGGAAAAAGGGCCGGAACCAGTCCGACCGAGGGCCGCGCAGTATATCGCAAGCCCCGGCGCGCCGGCACCCGCGCTTGTCCGCCAGGCGCCGCCCGATCGGGATGGGCTGGCGCCGGTTCTCGCGCCGCCGGCAGGTGCCTCAGGCTTGCTATGCTCGCCGCGTACTGTGAATGGAGGTGCCGTGTTCTCGTTGAAGCGCCAGGGCGATTTTCGCCTGCAACTGACCCGAACCCTGACCCAGCCGGGCCGGCATCTGGTCGAGCTGTACCTGTTCACGCCCCACGAGACCACCTTGTCCGGCCACACCTTGAGCGAGGAGCAGTTCTTCCACGGCGCGCTGATGCACCGTTTCCGCCTGCTCGGCCTGCCGGTCCAGGACCGCGCCAGCAAGCTGGACACCGCCTTCTCGCTGATCTCGCCGCACTACGAGATCATGCACGGCGCCTGGTTCTTCCGTTATCAGGCGTCGCTGGACCGCCTGCGCCAGCAGCTGCAGGGCAAGGCATCCGCCGAGCAGCTGGCGCGCGCGTTGCGCCTGAGCCAGAACTTCGCCCAGCGCCTGCGCAAGGGCGAGCCGCAGCAGAGCAAGCAATCGCGCTATTTCCGCCAGCTGGACGTCTACTTTTCCTGGCTGGCCGAGCAGTTCCTGCTGGAAAGCATGACGCTGGAAGGCTACGACGAACTGGACGACGAGCTGAAACGGGCGGCCCTGGAGTTCATCCAGCAGGAACGCCGCTACCGCGCCGAGCACGACTACCTGGGCGACTTCAAGGGTCCGCCGACCCGCGTGTGGAACCGCATGGGCCTCTACCAGCGGCTGCTGGAGTACCCGGTGGTGCTGCGCCAGCAGCTGATCGAACTGGGCGCCGGCACCCGCAAGCTGGTGAAGGCGGCGTCCACCATGCTGATCATGTCGCTGTTCACCTACTTCCTGTTCAACGTGCGCGATGCCAGTCAGAAGCTCTCCTTCGCCCTGCTGATGGGCATCGCGCTGATCTACGCGATTCGCGACGTGTTGCGCGACGACCTGATCGATACCGCCACCCGCTGGCTACGCAAGGGCAAGCCCCGCTGGAAGCTGCGCCTGCTGATGCCCTACACGCAGAAGGTGATGGCCCAGCAGCTGCTCTGGCTCGACTACCGCAAGCTGGGCGAGCTTCAGCGTGCGGTGCGCGAGCATTCGGGCAAGTGGGCCACCAACGAGGAGCGGCAGATCGTCTGCTACCGCTCACGGCTGCTGCTGGACAAGGCAGCGCTGACTCAGAACCAGATCCAGGAGCGTCTGACCCTGGATTTCGAGCCGCTCTGCGCGTTGATCCAGGCCAGCCACCAGCAGCTCTACGAATGGCAGGAGGAAGATGGCCAGCCGCCGGTCATCCAGGCGCACGCCATCGAAAAGCAGCACGACTACAACCTGCTGCTGGTCAGCCGGCAACCCGGTGAGCCGGGCGAGATCGCCCAGCGCTGGACCTTGCGCCTGAGCGCCGGCGGCATCGTGCGCTGCGAAAACAAGGCGGTACCCTGGCCGGACGCTGAGTCGCGCTCACGTTGGTGGCGACGGGGCTGAGGGCACGGTTGCCCGCTCAGTCATCGCCTGCGCCGTCCCCGCGTCCCGCGCCGCTCTCCAGCTTGCGCCAGAGCAGGCGCACCGGCGCCTTGCGCACCAGCGCGCAGCGGTACAGACGAATCTCCAGCGGCACGCGCCAATGCTCGCCGCCGCAGATCACCAGTTCGCCGCGCGCCAGCTCGGCAGTCACGCTCAACCGCGGCACCCAGGCCAGGCCGAGCTTCTGCATCGCCATGCTCTTCAGGCTGTCGGCCATGGCCGTCTCGTACACCGTGGTCGAACGCAGCCCGCGCTGGCGCAGCAGTGCATTCACCGAACGCCCCAGCGAGGCGCCGGCACTGTAGGCCAGCAGCGGCACGCTCTGCCCACTGTCGGGATCGAACAGCGGCGCGCCGGCCTCGTCCACCGCACACACCGGGACGATCTCGGTACGCCCCAGCGCCAGCGAGGGGAACAGCTCCGGGTCCATCTGCAGCGTCGCTTCCGGGTCGTGGTAGGCGAGGATCAGGTCGCAGGCACCCTCGCGCAACGAATGCACCGCCTCACCGACGTTGGTCGCCACCAGCCGGCTGTTGACCGGAACGCCGTCGCGCCGCAGCTGCGCCAGCCAGGCCGGAAAAAAGCCCAGCGCCAGCGAGTGCGCGGCGGCGATGCGCAGCACCTCGCCGCGCTGGCCTTCGAGATTGTGCAGATAGCGCACCACCTCGCCGACCTGCTCGACCAGGTTGCGCGCGGTGATCAGGAACAGCTGGCCGGCCTCGGTCAGCTCCACCGGCGTGCGCGAGCGGTTCACCAGGGTCAGCCCCAGCGTGCTCTCCAGGCTGCGGATGCGCCGGCTGAACGCCGGCTGGGTGACGAAACGCCGCTCGGCGGCCTGCGAGAAGCTGCGGGTGGCCGCCAGCGCGACCAGATCTTCCAGCCATTTGGTTTCGATGTTCATGCCATCTCCGAAGCGTCGTCTGCCGACAGGATAACGCTCGCCAACGACCGAACGTCACAGCCACATTATGCCGATCCGGCATGGCACAGCGGATAACGGCATTGGCCGACGAACGGCCGCAGGCCTTATGGTAGCTGGCATCGCGGTCACAGCCGCTTTCCTACCGGATGAGAACTCTCATGTCCTGCGCTGCATCCTTTCGCCTCGAAAAAGACCTGCTCGGCCCACTGGAAGTCCCCGCCGATGCCTACTACGGCATCCAGACCCTGCGCGCGGTGAACAACTTCCGCCTGTCCGGCGTGCCGCTGTCGCACTACCCCAAGCTGGTGGTCGCACTGGCGATGGTCAAGCAGGCTGCCGCCGACGCCAACCGCGAGCTGGGCCAGCTGAGCGAGGCCAAGCACCAGGCGATCAGCCAGGCCTGCGCGCGGCTGATCCGCGGCGAGTTCCACGAGCAGTTCGTGGTCGACATGATCCAGGGCGGCGCCGGCACCTCGACCAACATGAACGCCAACGAGGTGATCGCCAACCTCGCGCTGGAATACATGGGCCACGCCAAGGGCGAATACCGCTACCTGCACCCGAACAACGACGTGAACATGGCGCAGTCGACCAACGACGCCTACCCCACCGCCATTCGCCTGGGCCTGCTGCTCGGCCACGACACCCTGCTGGCCAGCCTCGACAGCCTGATCCAGGCCTTCGCCGGCAAGGGCGAGGAATTCGCCCACGTGCTGAAGATGGGCCGTACCCAGCTGCAGGACGCGGTGCCGATGACCCTCGGCCAGGAGTTCCACGCCTTCGCCACCACCCTCGGCGAAGACCTCGGCCACCTGCGCCGCATCGCCCCGCAACTGCTGGTCGAGGTCAACCTCGGCGGCACCGCGATCGGCACCGGCATCAACGCCGACCCGCGTTATCAGGCCATCGCCGTGCAGCGCCTGGCCGAAATCAGCGGCCAGCCGCTGCAGCCGGCCGCCGACCTGATCGAGGCCACCTCGGACATGGGCGCCTTCGTGCTGTTCTCCGGCCTGCTCAAGCGCACCGCGGTCAAGCTGTCGAAGATCTGCAACGACCTGCGCCTGCTCTCCAGCGGCCCGCGCACCGGCATCAACGAGATCAACCTGCCGCCGCGCCAGCCGGGCAGCTCGATCATGCCGGGCAAGGTCAACCCGGTGATTCCCGAGGCGGTCAACCAGGTCGCCTTCGAGGTCATCGGCAACGACCTGGCGCTGACCATGGCCGCCGAGGCCGGGCAGCTGCAGCTCAACGTCATGGAGCCGCTGATCGCCTACAAGCTGTTCGATTCGATCCGCCTGCTGCAGCGCGCCATCGACATGCTGCGCGAGCACTGCATCGTCGGCATCACCGCCAACGAAGGGCGCTGCCGCGAGCTGATGGAAAACTCCATCGGCCTGATCACCGCCCTCAACCCCTACATCGGCTACGAAAACGCCACGCGCATCGCCGGCCAGGCCCTGCTCGGCGGCCGCGGCGTGCTGGAGCTGGTGCGCGAGGAGCAGCTGCTCGACGACGCCACGCTGGCCGACATCCTGCGCCCGGAAAACATGATCGCCCCACGGCTGGTGCCGTTGGCGGTGTGATGGCTGCTGCCAGCGCGCGCCGTAGAAAAGGGATGGTTTAGGCCATCCCTTTTTTTGTTTATCGCGATTTCGCGGGAGGGAGCGGGTTGGCACCGGACTGGCATTTTTGCGGGGCCCGGTTGCGCCGGGTTTCGTTCGCTCCATCGCGCCTCTCGCAGGACGACCGCACCGCTCTCCGCTACTCGATCTCGAACAATCCATCACGAATCTGCGCGCCGGCCAGGCGCTGGCGGATGTCATCGTCGATGCGCGGGTCGTCCGGGGCGTAGAGCATCACCTGGCGGTAGGCGTTGACGCGGTTGATCTCGCTGCCCAGGTAATCCCACACCACGCGGGTGCAGGCCGGGGTGCGACGGTCGCCGCTGGAGACGCCGGTCTTCAGGCCGTTGAGGCGGCCGATGCGGCTCTTGAAGCTGGGGATGAGGATGGTCTGGCTCATCTCGTTGTCGGTCAGCGACTCGTAGTCGATGAGAAACAGCCGGTCCTGCAGGTAAAACGCGGCGCCGAGGTAGCGGCAGCGCACCACCCATTCCTCGGCCGGCGCCTGGCCGGCGCGCGAGCGCTCCTGACGTTCCTGACGCTCGAAGACGAAGCTGCCGCGATCCTCGCGCAGGTGCACCAGCGACAGCAGGATCTGCCCCGGCACCGACATGCAGTTGGCGTACTCGAAGTAGTAGCCGCAATAGCGCGACAGCAGGCTGCTGGCGTTGTCGCGCAACGGCTGGAACAGCTCCAGCAGCGGATCGTTGGCGCCGCTGCGCTCCTGGTCGTGGCGGCGCAGGCCGATCAGCTGGGCGAACTGCTCGCCGGGCAGGCCCAGTTCGTAGGCCTCGACGCCGAAGAAATCGCAGATGCGTTTGAGGTTGTGCGCGGTCGGACGGCTCTGGCCGCCGAGGTAGCGGTTGAACTGCGCGCGGTTGATGCCGAGCTTGCGGCAGACCTCGGCGATCGAGCGGTAGTGGCTGCAGAGCAGTTTGAGGTTGTCACCCAGGTGTTCGTACATGGCGGCGGCATCTGATGCGGGTGACGCGAGTCTAGCATCAACTCGCGTCAGGTCGCCGCGACCTGCACAATTGCGTGGCCAGGGCGCGCGGCCGAATCATTTCCGCCCCGCACGTTGTCTACTCGCAAAACAACAAGAGAGACCTTCCCCCATGCTCGATATTCTCAACGATCTCATCTGGAGCAAGCTGCTGATCGTCATGCTGATCGGCCTTGGCTTGTACTTCACGATTGCCTCGCGTTTCGTCCAGTTTCGCTATTTCGGCAGCATGTTCCGCATCTTCGGCGAGGCGTTCACCCGCCAGCCGGGTCAGCTCAGTTCGTTCCAGGCGCTGATGCTCTCGGTCGCCGGCCGCGTCGGCGCCGGTAACATCGCCGGGGTTTCGGTGGCGATCATGCTCGGCGGGCCGGGCGCGGTGTTCTGGATGTGGATGGTGGCGCTGGTCGGCATGGCCACCAGCTACTTCGAGTGCTCGCTGGCGCAGCTGTACAAGCGCCGCGAGCCGGACGGCGGCTATCGCGGCGGCCCGGCCTTCTACATCGAGCACGGCCTCCGTCAGCGCTGGCTGGGCATCCTGGTGTCGCTGCTGCTGCTAGTGACCTTCGGTCTGGGCTTCAACGCGGTGCAGTCCTACACCGTGGCCAGCTCGCTGCACGACACCTTCGGCGTGCCGACGCTGGTCAGCGGCATCGCGCTGATGGTGGTGATGGGGTTGATCATCTTCGGCGGCATCCGCCGCATCGCCAGCTTCGCCGACGTGATGGTGCCGGTCATGGCGCTGTCCTACATCGCGATGGCGATCTATGTGATCGGCAGTAACGCCGGGCAGATTCCCGAGACCTTCAGCCTGATCGTGCGCAGCGCCTTCGGCCTGGAGCCGGCCTTCGCCGGCGGCATCGGCGCGGCGATCATCATGGGCGTCAAGCGCGGCCTGTTCTCCAACGAGGCCGGCCTGGGCAGCGCGCCGAACGTGGCGGCGGTGGCCGAGGTCAAGCACCCGGCGGCGCAGGGCATCGTGCAGTCGCTCAGCGTGTTCATCGACACCATCGTGATCTGCAGCTGCACCGCGCTGATCATCCTGCTCTCGGGCGTCTACCAGCCGGGCATGGAACAGGCCGGTGTGGTGCTGACGCAAACCGCCGTGGCCGCCGTGGTCGGCGAGTGGGGTCGGGTGTTCGTCAGCCTCGCGCTGCTGCTGTTCGTGTTCACCACGCTGATCTACAACTACTACCTCGGCGAGAACGCGCTGGGCTTCTTCACCGCCAAACGCTGGCCGGTGCAGCTGTACCGCCTGCTGGTGGTGGCGCTGGTGCTGTGGGGCTCGATCCAGGACCTGGGCACGGTGTTCGCCTTCGCCGACCTCACCATGGGCCTGCTGGCGATCTGCAACCTGGTCGCCCTGGCGCTGCTGTTCAAGGTCGGCCTGCGCCTGATGCGCGANGCAACCTGGTCGCCCTGGCGCTGCTGTTCAAGGTCGGCCTGCGCCTGATGCGCGATTACGACAACCAGCTCAAGGCCGGTGTAGAGTCGCCGGTGCTCGACCCGCGCGACTACGCCGATCTGGACCTCGATCCTGCCGTCTGGCCGACCAAGACCGGCGAAGAGGCCCGTATCATCGGCAACGCCGCCGTCCAGCACTGAGCACCCGCTCGCGTCGACCGACAGGGGGCTCCTAGGCCCCCTGTTTCGTTTGAGGAGATCCCATGCCGGCTTCCAGAAAGACCCTGGTGCTGTACACCGGCGGCACCATTGGCATGCAGCAGAGCGCCGACGGGCTGATGCCCGCCTCCGGCTTCGCCGAGCGGCTGCGGGCGCAACAGCTGCTGCAACCGGGGCGGGCGCTGCCAGACTGGCAGTTCCGCGAGCTGCTGCCGCCGATCGACAGCGCCAACATGACACCGCGCCACTGGCTGGCGATTGCCGCGGCGATCCGCCAGGGCGTCGAGCAGGAGGGCTGCGACGCCGTGCTGGTGCTGCATGGCACCGACACCCTGGCCTACAGCGCCGCGGCGCTGAGCTTCCTGCTGCTCGGGCTGGAGGCGCCGGTGCTGCTGACCGGTTCCATGCTACCGGCGGGCGTGCCGGGCAGTGACGCCTGGGACAACCTGTTCGGCGCCCTGCAGGCGCTGCACGACGGCGCGGTAGCCGGCGTCCAGCTGTACTTCCACGACCGCCTGCTGCATGGCGCCCGCGCCAGCAAGCTCGGCACCGCCAGCCTCGATGCGTTCGCCACCCTGCCGCGCCAGCGTCACGAGCCGCGCGGCAGCGGCATCCCGCCGCGTCTCGACTACCGCCAGCCGCGCCAGCCGGTCGAGCTGGCCGTGCTGCCGCTGTATCCGGGCATCCAGGCGGCGCAACTGCGCGCCGCGCTCGCCGGCAACGTGCGCGGGCTGGTGCTCGAATGCTACGGCAGCGGCACCGGACCGTCCGACGATGCCGAGCTGCTGGCGGCGCTGGCCGAGGCCCATGCGCGCGGCGTGGTGCTGGTGGCGATCAGTCAGTGTCCGCAGGGCCATGTGGATTTCGGCCTGTACGCCGCCGGCAGCCGTCTGGCCGCCTGCGGCCTGCTCGATGGCGGCGGCATGACGCGCGAGGCGGCGCTGGGCAAGCTGTTCGCCCTGCTCGGCGCCGGGCTGTCGCCCGCCGAGGTGGCGCACTGGTTCGCCGTCGACCTGTGCGGCGAGCGCGCCGACTGACGCGCCGCCCGGCTCAGCCGGCGACCGGCGTCGGCGCCTGCTCCAGCTCGATCCAGAAGCGGCTGCCGACGCCCGGCTCGCTGTGCAGGCCCATCTGCCCGTTCATCTGCCGGGCGAATTCCAGGCACAGCGACAGGCCGATACCGGTGCCCTGGATCATGCTGTTCTCGCGCCCCAGGCGCTGGAACGGCTCGAACACCTGATCCTGCTGCTGCGGGTCGATACCCAGCCCGGTGTCCTCGACGATCAACCGCACGCGGTTGCCGGCGCTCTCCGCGCGCAGCATCACGCAGCCATCGGGCACGTTGTACTTCAGCGCATTGGACAGCAGGTTGAGCAGCACCTGACGCAGCCGCCGCGGCTCGGCCAGCACCTGCAACGCGTCCGGCGGCAGCTGCACCTCCAGGCGCAGGTTGCGCTGGCGCACCTCCAGCGACACCAGCTCGGCGCATTCGCGCAGCAGCCCGGCGACCGCCACCGGCCGCAGTTCGAGCGTCTGCCGTTCGCTCTGCAGGCCGGACCACTCCAGCACGTCGCCGAGCATCTGGTTCAGATGGCGGCTGGCCAGGAGGATTTCGTCGAGGTACTCGGCGGCCTCGGACTGGCTCTCGTCGTTGCAGTCCATGCGCATCAGCTGGGCGAAGCCGAGGATGGCGTTGAGCGGCGTGCGCAGCTCGTGGCTGATACCCGACAGCAGGCGCGTCTTCGCCTCGTTGGCAGCCTGCGCCTGCGCCGTCGCGGCGCGCAGCTCGGCGTCCGCCTGCTTGAGCGCATCGATGTCGACGTGCGTGCCGGCCAGCACGCGCGGCAGGCCCGTCTGCGCATCGTGCTCCAGCACCCGGCCGCGGCTGAGCAGCCAGTGGTACTGGCCGAGCGCGTCGGCAAAGCGGTATTCGACGTCGTAGCGCTGCGTCACCCCGTCCCGGACCAGTTTCAGCTGGGCCATCGCCCGCGGCAGGTCCTCGGGGTGAATGCGCTGGCGGAACTGCTCGCCGGTCAGCTGGCCAGCAGGCAGGCCGAAGCGCCCGGGCAGGCGTCCGCGCAGCTGCAACAGGCCGCTCTGCAGGTCGAATTCCCAGAGGCTCTCGGTAGCGCTTTCCAGCACCAGCTCCAGCCGGCGCTGGGTCTGCCAGCGCCGCGTCTCGCTGGACTGCAGCTGACTGCCGATCGACAGCGTATGCCGGGCCATGTCGTCCAGCTCGCGAATGCGCGAGGTCACCGGCGTCGGCTGCCAGCGGCCCTGGCCGATCTCGTCGAGCATCTGCGAGACACCGGCGATCGGCGCGCGCAGCGAATCGCTGAGGCGCCGCGCGCGCCGCCACATGAAGGCGAAGAAGCCGAGGTAGAACAACAGCAGCCCGGCGATCAGCAGGTAGCCGATCTGCTGGTAACGGCTGGCCAGGGCGTTGGTCTGAGCGAACATCTGCGCCTCGTCGACCACCGCCAGCAGGTGCCAGCCGGTCTGGTCGATGGTGGTCCAGGCCACCAGCTGCGGCCGGCCGCCGAGCACCAGGCGGCGCACACCGACCGGCTGACCTTCGATGGCGGCGGCCAGTTCGCGCGTCTCGGCGCGCTGCTGCAGCTTGAAGTCCTCGGGCTTGAAGATTTCGCGGCGCACCGCCTCCGCATAGGAATGCTCGGTCAGCTCGGCGAGACCGAAGTCGCGCTCGCCCGGACCGGGCAGCGCCATGATGCCCAGATCGCGGCTGACCAGCATCGCGTAGCCGTTCCACGGCACGTGCAGTTGGGCGATCTGCTGCAGGATGCCGCTGACGGTGATGTCGATGCCGTTGACACCCTCGAGGAAGTCGCCGCGATAGACGGGCGCGATGGCCGACATCATCCAGCCGTGGCCGGCGGGATCGAGGTAGACGTCGGTCCACACCACGCCGCGCTCCGGATTGTGCTCGGCATCGGCGAGGTAATAGAAGTTGTAGTCGGGAATGACCATGTCATTCGGGTACTGGTCCGGCGTGGAGAACCAGGGGTAGATGTGGTTGTAGCTGTCCCAGCTGTTGAAATACAGGCTGGCGATCAGCGGAAAGCGCGCCTTGAGTTCCATCATCAGCGGATCGAGGCTGCGCAGGCGCGTGACCTTGTCCAGATCCTGGCGCGCCGGCGGTGTGGAGCCGGAATAGAACGCCGCCGCGCCGCCCTCGTCACGCGGGCTGTAACGCACTCCGGCGGCGTTCAAGGCCAGCGCCGGCGGGCAGGCACACGCCGGCGGCTGATCGAGCAGGGCGCGGCCGGTCAGGCTGCGAAACAGCTCGGTGGCCGCGGTGATCTGCCCCAGCTGCGCATCGATGATGCGCGCCTCCAGGCCGACCGAGGCCTGCAGGTCGGTCAGGGCGGTGTCGCGCAGGTAGTCGATATGCGCATCGCGGATGGCATTGTTGGTCAGCAGATAGACTGCGATGAGCACCGCCTCCACCAGCACCAGCGGAATCAGGGCACTCTGAACGAAGGCGCGCCAGATCCATTGGCGCAGACCGATCGGGCTTCTCGACGGCACGGGAGCTCCAGCGCACGGCGCGCAAACGGCTGATGGGCGAAAGCGGCGGGATCATATCACCGCGCCCGGTAAAACCCAGTTTCGCCGATAGACGTACAGCCGGCCGTGCGCTGCTGCTTATCCAGCGTCGGTTGTCCTAACCGCGCTGGCGCGCGAGTGCCGCCAGGCGCACCGCCGCGTTGGCCTCGCCGTGCCCGGCGTAGCCGTTGCGCCGCTGCAGGATCTCGACGCAGAAGCGCCCCTCGAACGGCGCGGTACACACCTGCAGCAGCTCGCCGCCCTGCGCATCGCGGTCGTACAGCACATTGCCGCGGGCCAGGCGCTGCAAGGTGGTGTCGTCGAGCGCGAAGCGCGCGGCGAGGTCGGCGTAATAGTTCTGCGGGATGTCCAGCAGCGCCACGCCGGCCTGCTGGAGGCGTTCCACCTCGGCGAGCAGGTCGTCGCAGGTAAAGGCGATGCGCTGCAGCCCGGCGCCACGGTAGCGCGCCAGCGTGTGGGCGACCGCCGTGTCGTGGTCCGGCGAAATCTCCAGCGGCAGGCGTACCCGACCGCAGCGGCTGTGCACGGCGCGGCTGCGGATCAGCCCGCGGGGGTCGAACGCCACTGCCTCGTCGGCCACCTCGAAATCGAACAGGCTGCGGTAGAACAGCAGCCAGCTGGCCAGCCGCTCGGCCGGCAGCGCGCTGGCCAGCTGATCGATGCCGCGCAGGCCGCCGCTCGGCTGCGCCTGCGGGTCGATGCGGAAATCGGTGTCGTAGACGCTGTGCCCCGGCGCACCCGGCTCGACCAGATAGATCAGGCTGCCGTCCGGCGCGCGTACGGCCGGTATTTCCCGTTCGTCGGGACCGACCAGGCCGCAGTAGGGCTGGGCGCGGAAGGCACAGGCGCGCTCCAGCGCCGGCGCCTCGCGCTCGACCCGCAGCGCCATCGCGCAGAGCGAGGTGCCGTGCGCGGCGAAGAAATCCGCGGCGAACGACTGCGGCTGGGCATTGAGCACGATGTTCGCCTCGCCCTGGCGATACAGCCACACCGCCTTGGAACGATGCTCGCCGACACGGGCGAAACCCAGGCGCTCGAGCCAACCGCCGAGACGTTCGGCCTGCGCGGCGTCGACGGCGAATTCGAGGAAATCGAGCCCCGTATGGCTGGCAGCCGGCGGGGCGGCGAGCAGGTTGCCGCGCGGTGTCGCGCCCTGCTGCTCCAGGCGCTGGCGGGTCTGCTCCTCCAGATAGAGCAGCGCGCGCAGCCCGTCGGCGGCACTGGCCGGCGCGGGCGCGGCACGCAGGCCGTCGTTGAAGATTTCCAGTGACAGCGGCCCGCGATAGCCGCTGCGCAGCACCGGCGCGAGAAAGCCCGCCAGATCGAACGCACCCTGCCCGGGGAAGCAGCGGTGGTGGCGGCTCCACGGCAGCACGTCGAGCGTGAGCAGCGGCGCATCGGCCAGCTGCACGAAGAAGATCTTCTCGGCGGGCAGCGCGGCGATGCCGGCCGGATCGTCACGCAGCGCCAAGGTGTGGAAGCTGTCGAGGACGATGCCGAGCGCCGGGTGGTCGGCCCGCGCCACCAGTTCCCAGGCCTGGCCCCAGGTCTGCACATGGCGGCCCCAGGCGAGCGCCTCGTAGCCGATGCGCAGGCCGCGTGCCTGCGCGCGCTCGGCCAGCCGCGCGAGGTCGGCGGCGAGGATTTCCGGCTCGTCCAGCGCCTCGGCCTGGGTGTTGCTGCAGACCAGCAGCAGCTCGGTACCCAGGTCCTGCATCAGGTCGAACTTGCGCTCGGCACGGTCGAGGTTGCGCTGCACAAGCGCGCGCGGGCAGCCCTCGAAGTCGCGGAACGGCTCGAACAGCGCGATGCCGATGCCCAGCTCCTCGCACTGCCGACGCACCTCCGCCGGGCTGCCCGGGTAATGCAGCAGATCGGTCTCGAACAGTTCGACGGCGTCGAAGCCGGCCGCGGCGATGGCGCGCAGCTTGTCCGGCAGAGTGCCGCTCAGCGAAACGGTGGAGATCGCCCGCGGCCAGCGCCAGCCGCGCTCGCCGGGACGCATCCGGGCAGGCGCAGCGACCGGCTGGGCGCCGTCCACGCGCGGAAATGCCGCCAGATTGGCGGCCAGCGGCACGATGGCCGACTCAGTGCACGGTACGATCATGGTCGGGGGACTCGGTAAGGGAAACCAGCGGGCCGGGCTCGGCCTGCTCCAGCAGGGCGCGTAGCGGCGTGGCGATCGAGGCGGTGTAGTCCTTCACGCAGCGGTGATGGCCGCCCAGTACGTCGTAACTCTCGAAGCGGATGCCCATGTTGCGCCACGCGTGGCTGGTGTAATCGGCCGAGAAGTACACCACCGGCGCCGCCAGCCGCCCGGGCAGGTAGCGCGCCATCGCCAGCGAGTAACGCTGGAAGCGTTCACGCACCTCCAGATCCCGCGCCGTCGGCGCGGCCTCCGCGCTGGCGCGGCGCAGCAGGCGCCCGCCGAGCTTGTGCAGCAGGTTGGCGATGCGCTTGGGATAGGGCCATTTGCTGGTCTCGCCGAAGCGGCTCAGCGCCTCGTAGGTGCGCGCCAGCAGCGTTTCCGACAGCAACGCGTCGGCGCTGCGCAGGATCACGCGCGACCAGGGCCGCACGTTGGCGGTCGGCGGGTCGATCAGCGCGACGATCTCCACCTCTTCGCCGGCCTCGATCAGCAGGCGCGCGGTTTCGAACGCCACCAGCGCACCGTTGCAGTAGCCGCCGATGCGGTACGGACCGCGCGTCTGGCGTTCGAGGATCAGCGGCAGCCGCGCACGCGCCATCTGCTCGACCGACGCCGGAATCGGCTCGTTGTCCAGGCCGTGCGGGGCGATGGCGATCAGCGGTTGCCGCGCGCCGAGCAGCTTGGCCAGACGGCGGATGTAGTAGCCGCCCTGGGCGAAGTCGCCGTGGAACCAGAACAGCGGCGTGCGTTGCGGGTCCTGATTGAACTCGATCACCGGGATCACCTGCCCGGCAAGGTCCTGCAGGCGCGCGGCGAGCTTGCGCGCGCTCTCCTCGACCAGCACCGTCTCGGGAATCATGCGCCCGAGCAGCTGTTCGAGTTCGGCGAGCATCTCGGTGGCGAGCAGCGAATCGCCGCCGCAGTCGAAGAAGTTGTCGTCCGGGCCGACCGCATCGGTCTTCAGCAGGCGCCGCCAGACGCCCAGCACATCGCGCTCCAACGGCGTCAGCAGCGCATCCGCAGTGGTGGCGCCCGCGCGCGCCTGGGCGGCGCGCATCGCCAGCAGCGCATCGCTCAAGCGGTGACGCAGCACCTTGCCGGTCAACCCGCGCGGCAGTTCGTCGAGCAGCTGGATGCGCCGCGGCACCTTGAAGTACACCAGTTCGCCACGCAGATACTCGCGCAGCGCCTCCGCCTCCACCTGCATGCCCGGCCGCAGCACCACCGCGGCGGCCACGTCCTGGCCGAGACGCGGATGCGGCACGGCGAACGCCGCGGCCTCGGCCACCGCCGGGTGGCGCAGCAGTGCATCGTCGACCTCCTGCAGGCTGACCTTCTCGCCGCCGCGGTTGATCACCTCGCGCAGGCGTCCATGCAGGCGCAGAAAGCCATCGGCATCGAAGCTGCCCAGATCGCCGGTGTGGAACCAGCCATCGTGAAAGGCCGCCTGGTTCAGCGCCGGATCGCCGAGATAGCCGGCCATCAGTGTCGGCCCGCGGAGCAGCACCTCGCCACGCTCGCCGGCCGCGACCGGCGTGCCCGCGTCATCGACGATGCGCACGGTGCCCGGTAGCGGCCGGCCGACCGTGCCGGCCTTGTGCTCGCCGGGAAACGGCGTGTTCACCGCAACCTGCGCGGCCTCGCTGGAGCCGTAGTGTTCGAGCAGCGGCATGCCCAGCACCGCCTGCAGGCCGTCGATGATCTCCTGCTGTAACGGCGCCCCACCCGAGGAGGCAAAGCGCAGACGATGCCGGGCGAAGGCCTCGGGGCGGCTGTGGGTGGCTTCGAGCACCGCGCGGTGCAGCGCCGGGCCGGCGGAATACCAGCTCGGCTGAAGCGTCTCGAACCACTCGTGCAGGTCCACGGTCGCCGGGCTGAGCGGGAACGCCACGCTGCCGCCACCGAGCAGCGGGGTAAGGATGGTCACCTTGAGCCCGTGCGAGTAGTACGGCGCCGAGACGCACAGGCAGCGGTCCTCGGCATTCAGGCGGAACCAGCGCTGCCAGTTCTGCGCGGCGGCGAGCATGTTGCGATGGCTGAACGGAATCAGCTTGGGCCGCGCGGTGGTGCCGGAGCTGCGCAGGATGAACGCCGGCGCGTCCGCTTCCGGCTCGGCATCGGGCGCCGGAACGGCCGCGGCCGTGGCGCGCAGCAGCAGGCCGGCGCTGCCGTCTTCGGCCGGCTCGGCGATGATCAGCGGCAGGTCGTGCCGGTGCGCGGCGCGATAGCCGGCATCGGGACCACCGTCGATGATCAGCAGCGCATCGAGCGGCAGCTGTTCGAGGAACTGGTCCAGTTCGGCCGGCCCGAGGCGCGGATCGAGCGGCACGGCGACCGCCGAACAGGCAACGCCGAGGATGCCGACGGCGGCCTGGGCGGCGTCGGGGATCATCACGCCGATCTTCGCCTCGCGACCGAGACCGGCCTGGCGCAGCTGGCGGCGGATGCCGTCGAGCTGATCGCACAGGGCGCCGCGATCCAGCGGGGCGAAGCGCGTGGCGAGCAGTGCCGGCCGCCGCGGAGCGGCAGCGGCCAGACGTGCCAGTGCACGATAGAGCGTCGGCGCCGTGGCGGCCGAGTCGCGCACGGGCGCTGCCGGGTCCAGCACGGACCCGGTCGATTCGAGGGAGTGTGTCACGCTGTCTGTCCTTGGCCGAGGGGCGGCCGGAGCCGCTTTCCTCACTGGCCTCTAAGACAGCGTGCGTCGAAAAAGTTGCCTGAACTGCGCCGTGTTATCGGTAACTGCAATGAAAAACGCGCTAGCCGTTGCGCTTTTCCAGCAAATTTCTCGATCGGATCGGGCTCACTCCGCCAGGTAGCGCGCCCGCGGCGTGGCCATCGGCAGCGGGCCGTCGCCGATCAGGCGGAAGGCGCCGGTCTGCGCATCGTAGGCGCGGATCTCGCTGGTGCCGATGTTGTAAACCCAGCCGTGGATGAACAGCTGGCCGCTGGCCAGGCGCGCGGCGACCGACGGGTGGGTGCGCAGGTGGTCGAGCTGGGCGACCACGTTTTCCTCGGTGAGGATGCCCAGGGTGTGCTCGTTGGCGCAGCCGCAGTTCTCTTCCACCACATGCCGGGCGACCTCGGCGTGGCGCAGCCAGGCTTTCACCGTGGGCATGCGCTGCAGCGGCGCCGGGTCGAGCACCGCCTTCATCGCGCCGCAGTCCGAATGCCCGCAGATGATGATGTGCTGCACGCCGAGCGCCACCACGGCGAACTCGATCGCGGTGGAGACGCCGCCGAGCATCTGCCCGTAGGGCGGCACCACGTTGCCGACGTTGCGGGTGACGAACAGGTCGCCCGGCGAGCTCTGGGTGATCAGCTCGGGAATGATCCGTGAGTCGGCGCAGGTGATGAACATCGCCCGTGGCTTCTGCTCGAAGGCGAGCTTCTCGAACAGCTCGCGCTGCTGGGGATAGATCTCCTCGCGAAAGCGCTTGACCCCACCGATGATGTGATCGAGCGCCTCCTGGGCACTTTCGTTGCGTTGCTGATTGCTCATGTTCGACTCTCGCAAGGTGTGTTGGCGCGCTTCAGAATTTCTCCGGGCGCAGCACTTGTACTTCGGCGAGGTAGCAGACCATCGCGAAGTGTTCGTAGTAACGGGCCTGCAGGTGTTCGGCGATGCGCTCGGCGATCTCGCGACTGCAGATCACCTCCAGGCGGATGTTGCCGTCGGTGTTCCACTCGGCGCTGCGTACGCCACGGCTGCCGCTGCCACGGGCGTCGGACAGGGTCCAGCCGGGCGCGCCGAGCGCCTGCAGGTCGGCTTCCAGCTTGTGCTCCAGCGCGGCTTCGCAGATCACCGTGAGCAGGGTGCGGGTATGTGCGTTCATCTCAGAGTCCCCAGGCGATCAGTCGCTCGGCCAGCGCCAGATAGAGCGGTATGCCGATCAGGATGTTGAAGGGAAAGGTGATGCCCAGCGAGGCGGTCAGCGACAGCGACGGATTGGCCTCCGGCACCGCCAGACGCATCGCCGCCGGCACCGCGATGTACGAGGCACTGGCCGACAGCGTGGCGAGCATCGCCGTGCCGCCCAGCGACAGCCCCATGAAGCGCGCCAGCAACGCGCCGACCAGCGCACCGAGTAGCGGCATCACCAGCGCGAAGGCGGCGAGCTTGATGCCGTAGCGCTTGAGCGAAGCGAGCTGGCCGGAGGCGATCAGCCCCATCTCCAGCAGGAAGAACGCCAGCACCGGCTTGAACATGCTGGGCGATCAGCCCCATCTCCAGCAGGAAGAACGCCAGCACCGGCTTGAACATGCTGGTGTACAGCGGCTCCAGCGGCTTGATCGCTTCCTTGCCGGCGATCGCGCCGATCAGCAGGCCGCCAAGCAGCAGCATGATGCTCTTGCCGAGGAAGATCTCGCGGCCCAGCGCCTTCCAGTGGGTATCGCGCGACACGCCCTTGGCCAGCAGGATGCCGACCAGGATCGCCGGAATCTCGAGGATCGCCACGAACAGCGGCATGTAGCTCTCGAACGCCACCTGGCGCGCCGCCAGATAGGCCACCACCACGGCGAAGGTGCCGGCACTGACCGAGCCGTAGTGCGCGGCGACCGCTGCGGCGTTGATGCGGTCGAAGCGCAGGCCGCGCAACAGACCGAACGCCAGCACCGGCAGCAGCATGCCCAACGCCAGCACCAGCAGCGACTGGCCAAGCAGCGCGGCACTGGCCTGCTCGGCCAGCTCGACGCCGCCGTGCAAGCCGATGGCCAGCAGCAGCACGATGGACAGCGTGTCGTACAGCGCCGGTGGCAGCTTCAGTTCGCTCTTGAGCAGCCCGGCGCACAGGCCGAAGACGAAGAACAATACGACGGGGTCGATACCCATTTGTTTCTCCTGGCAGAGGATTGGAATCCGAGCCCGTCCCTGGTCGACATCCGCGGCTGAAAAAAAGGGAGCCGCGCGGGCTCCCTGATTCGTTACGACACGCGCTATCAGGCCTCGATTTCAATCAAGACTTCGCCCGGGTTGACGCGGTCACCTTTGCCGACGTGCACCGCCTTCACGGTACCGGCGATCGGCGCCTGGATTTCGGTTTCCATCTTCATCGCCTCGCTGACCATTACCGGCTGGCCGGCCTTGACCGCATCGCCGACCTTGACCAGCACGTCGACCACGTTGCCCGGCATGGTGGTGCTGACGTCGCCCGGCGCGCTGGCCTGCTTGCGCCCGCTGCCGCCGCTGCCGACGAACTCGTTGAGCGCCTCGAACACCACTTCTTCCGGCATGCCGTCGATGGACAGATAGAAGTGGCGCTTGCCTTCGGCCTTGACGCCGACGCCGGTGATGTCGACGCGGTAGGTTTCACCGTGCACGTCGATGACGAACTCGGTCGGCACGCCTTCCTGGGCGACGCTGGTGGTGGTGCCCGGGATCGGCAGCAGCGCTTCGGGCTGCAGGGTGCCGGCTTCGCGCTCTTCGAGGAACTTGCGGCCGATGTCCGGGAACATGGCGTAGGTCAGCACGTCCTCCTCGCTCTTGGCCAGCGCGCCGACTTCCTTGCGCAGCTTGTCCAGCTCCGGCGCGATCAGATCGGCCGGGCGGCACTCGATGACCTCTTCACTGCCGATGGCCATGAAGCGCAGGCGCTCGCACACCGGCGCCGGTGCCTGGCCGTAGCGGCCCTGCAGGTAGAGCTTCACCTCGTTGGTGATGGTCTTGTAGCGCTCGCCGGCGAGCACGTTGAAGAACGCCTGGGTGCCGACGATCTGCGAGGTCGGGGTGACCAGCGGCGGGAAGCCGAGGTCCTGGCGCACCTTGGGAATCTCGGCCAGCACTTCGTCCATGCGGTGCAGCGCGCCCTGCTCCTTGAGCTGGTTAGCGAGGTTGGAAATCATCCCGCCGGGCACCTGGTTGACCTGCACGCGGGTGTCGACGCCGGTGAATTCGCTCTCGAACTGGTGGTACTTCTTGCGCACCGCGTAGAAGTACAGGCCGATCTCCTGCAGCAGTTCCAGGTCCAGGCCGGTGTCGTACGGCGTGTCACGCAGCGCGGCGACCATCGACTCGGTGCCCGGGTGGCTGGTGCCCCAGGCCATCGACGAGATGGCGGTGTCGATGCGGTCGGCACCGTTTTCCACGGCCTTGAGCTGGCACATGCTGGCCACGCCGGCGGTGTCGTGCGAGTGCACCACCACGTCCAGCTGCGGCAGCGCCTCCTTCAGCGCCTTGACCAGTGCGCCGGTGGCGTACGGCGTGAGCAGGCCGGCCATGTCCTTGATGGCGATCGAGTCGATGCCCATCGCCGCCATCTTCCGCGCCTGCTCGACGAAGGCGTCGATGGTGTGCACCGGGCTGGTGGTGTAGGCGATGGTGCCCTGGGCGTGCTTGCCGGCCTTCTTCACCGCGCGGATGGCGGTTTCCAGGTTACGCACGTCGTTCATCGCGTCGAAGATGCGGAACACGTCGATGCCGTTCTCCGCGGCCTTGGCGACGAAGGCCTCGACCACGTCGTCGCTGTAGTGGCGGTAGCCGAGCAGGTTCTGCCCGCGCAGCAGCATCTGCAGGCGGGTGTTGGGCAGTGCGGCCTTGAGCTGGCGCAGACGCTGCCACGGGTCTTCCTTGAGGAAGCGCACGCAGGCGTCGAACGTGGCGCCGCCCCAGACTTCCAGCGACCAGTAGCCGACGCGGTCGAGCTTGTCGCAGATCGGCAGCATGTCTTCGGTGCGCATGCGGGTCGCCAGCAGCGACTGGTGGGCGTCACGCAGGATGGTGTCGGTAACGCTGATTTTCTTCTGAGCAGTCATGGGTCGTTCCTCACAGGCCTGCGTGGGCGGCAATGGCAGCGGCGATGGCCAGGGCCAGTTCGCCCGGCTTGCGTTTGATCGAGTAGTGCAGCAGCTCCGGGTGGTTATCGACGAAGCTGGTGTTGAACTGGCCGCTGCGGAAATCCGGGTTGGCCAGGATCTGCTGGTAGTAGGTGGCGGTGGTCTTCACGCCCTGCACGCGCATGTCGTCCAGTGCGCGCGAGCCACGCGCCAGCGCCTCTTCCCAGGTCAGCGCCCAGACCACCAGCTTCAGGCACATGGAGTCGTAGTACGGCGGGATGGTGTAGCCGGTGTAGATCGCCGTGTCGGTGCGCACGCCGGGGCCGCCGGGCGCGTAGTAGCGGGTGATCTTGCCGAAGCACGGCAGGAAGTTGTTGCGCGGGTCCTCGGCATTGATGCGGAACTGCAGCGCATAGCCGCGGTACTGGATGTCTTCCTGCTTGACCGACAGCGGCTGGCCCGCGGCGATGCGGATCTGCTCGCGGACGATGTCGATGCCGGTGATTTCCTCGGTGATGGTGTGCTCCACCTGCACGCGGGTGTTCATCTCCATGAAGTACACCTCGCCATCGGCGAGCAGGAACTCCACGGTGCCGGCGTTCTCGTAGCCCACCGCCTTGGCCGCCTTCACCGCCAGATCGCCGATGTAGGCGCGCTGCTCGGGGGTCAGCTGCGGGCTGGGGGCGATCTCGATGAGTTTCTGGTTGCGCCGCTGGATCGAGCAGTCGCGCTCGAACAGGTGCACGGTGTTGCCGAAGGAGTCGGCCAGCACCTGCGCCTCGATATGCTTGGGCTCGACGATGCATTTCTCGAGGAACACCTCGGCACTGCCGAAGGCCTTGGTCGCCTCGGAAATGACGCGCGGGTAGGCCGCTTCCAGCTCGGCGCGCGTGTTGCAGCGACGGATACCGCGGCCGCCCCCGCCGGAGGTGGCCTTGAGCATCACCGGGTAGCCGATGCGCTCGGCTTCGCGCAGCGCCTCGGCGAGGTCGGCGACGTTGCCTTCGGTGCCCGGCGTGACCGGCACGCCAGCCTTGATCATGCTGCGCCGCGCTTCGGTCTTGTCGCCCATGCGGCGGATGACCTCGGCGCTCGGACCGACGAAGCGGATGCCGCGCTCGGCGCAGATTTCCGCCAGTTCAGCATTCTCGGAGAGGAAGCCGTAGCCCGGATGCAGGGCATCGCAGCCGGTTTCCACCGCCAGGTTCACCAGCTTGCGCGGGTTCAGGTAGCCGGCCAGCGGGTCTTCGCCGATGAAATGCGCCTCGTCGGCGCGCTTGACGTGCAGCGCATGGCGGTCGGCCTCGGAGAACACCGCCACCGAGCGGACGCCCATTTCGGCACAGGCACGCACGATGCGCACCGCAATTTCCCCGCGGTTGGCGATCAGCAGCTTCTTGATCACGCTGTCTTCCTCGGATCGATGAGCAGGCGACCCGCAGGACGGGTCGGGAAGTGCCCGCCTCGGCGAGCGTTTTTTACCCTACGCCTCGCTTATCGATTACCGAAAATAAATAATTGTTTGCTTATGGATAAGTGAAAACTTATACATGCGTGCAGATACCGGTGTTACCGGGCTGCGGCGCGCTGAGCTGACCGCTCGAACAGTAAAAATTCGTTGTTTGCCAGGCGCCCGTGGCGCCGGAGAACCTCATGCGAAAGTCCCTGATGCGCATGACGCTGCGCCAGCTGCAGGTGTTCGGCGCCGTCTGCGAAAGTCGCTCCTACAGCCGCGCGGCCGAGGAAATGGCGCTGACCCAGCCGGCGGTGAGTCTGCAGATTCGCCAGCTGGAGGAGCTGGTCGGCCAGCCGCTGTTCGAGTACGTCGGCAAGAAGCTCTACCTGACCGAGGCCGCCGAGGCGCTCAAGCGCGCCAGCAGCGACATCTTCGCCCGCCTCGACAGCCTCGACATGCAGCTGACCGACCTGCAGGGCTCGCTGCAGGGCCAGCTCAACCTGGCGGTGGAATCCAGCGCCAAGTACTTCGTGCCGCACCTGTTCGCCGCGTTTCGTCGCCAGCATCCGGACGTCAGCCTGCAACTGAGCGTGGTCAACCGTGCGCAGGTGATCAAGCGCCTGTCGGACAACCGCGACGATCTGGTGATCATGTCGCTGATGCCCTCGGAAGTCGCGCTGGAGTTCCTGCCGTTCCTCAACAACCCGATCGTCGCCGTGGCGCCGCCGGAGCATCCGCTGTGTCAGGCCAGCCGGCTGTCGTTGCAGGACCTGGCGGCCTATCCGCTGCTGGTGCGCGAACCCGGCTCGGGCACGCGCAAGGCCTGCGAGGAATACTTCCAGCAGAAGCGCGCGCACTTCGCGCAGACGGTGCAGATCGCCTCGCTCGATGCGCTGCGCGAAGCGGTGATCGCCGGCCTCGGCGTGGCGCTGCTGCCGCGCCATGCGGTGACGCTGGAACTGACCCACGGACTGCTGCGCGAGCTGCCGGTGGACGAGCTACCGCTCTACCGCAGCTGGTGCGTCGCGCATGCCCGCGGCAAACGCCTGAGCCCGGTGGCCCAGGCATTCTTCGCCTTCATCCGTGATCAGCGCGCGCAGGTCAGTGCGCTGGCCGCGCGCTTCGGCGGTTCTCCGCCCAAGCCCGCTGCGCAGTGAATGCGGCCGGCTCGGCGAACGGGTCCAGCAGCGCGTGCAGACGGCGCTCCTCGGCGTAACTCTCGATGGCGCGACGGAACTGCATGCGCCGCACGTCCTGCTCCTTGCGGCGGGCCTTGGCGTCGGACGGCGGAAGGTCGGTATACGGGTACATGGGCGGTCTCCCAGGACGGGTATCGGGAAACCCAGCATCGGACCGCCAGATGACGCCTTGAAGACAGCTCGTTGAACGAGCGATGAACGCGCCCGTTCAGTCGTCGTGCTTCACCGACTTGGGCGACAGCCGCAGGCTGCGCAGGCTGCGCTTGACGCTCTTGAGGTGGTTGACCAGGCTCGGGCCGCGCGCCATCGCCACGCCCATCGCCAGCACGTCGATCACCACCAGATGGGCGATGCGCGAGGTCAGCGGCGTGTAGATCTCGGTGTCTTCCTGCACGTCGATGGCCAGGTTGATGGTCGCCAGCTCGGCCAGCGGCGTCTGGCTCGGGCACAGGGTGATCAGCGTGGCACCGGATTCGCGCACCACGTTGGCGGTGATCAGCAGGTCCTTGGAGCGTCCCGACTGCGAGATACAGATCGCCACGTCGGTGGGCTTGAGCGTCACCGCCGACATCGCCTGCATGTGCGGGTCGGAATACGCCGCCGCCGACAGCAGCAGACGGAAGAACTTGTGCTGGGCGTCGGTGGCCACCGCGCCGGACGCGCCGAAGCCGTAGAACTCCACCCGCTCGGCCTTGGCGCAGGCCTCGATGGCGCGCTCCAGCGCCTGTGGATCGAGGCGCTCGCGCACCTCCATCAGGGTGTGCAGAGTGGTGTCGAAAATCTTCAGGCTGACATCCATCACCGAGTCGTTCTCACTGATGGCGAACTGGCCGAAGCTGGCGCCGGCGGCCAGGCTCTGCGCCAGTTTCAGCTTCAGGTCCTGGAAGCCCTGGCAGCCGATGGCGCGGCAGAAACGCACGATGGTCGGCTCGCTGACACCCACCGCATGGGCCAGATCGGCCATCGAACTGTGCATCACCGACGCCGGATCGAGCAGGACGTGGTCGGCCACCTTCAGTTCCGACTTCCTCAACAGGCTTCTCGATTGGGCGATGTGTTGCAGCAGATTCACGTGGCGGACTCGCTTATGCTCGCGTGCGATGGCCTGGGCGCCGCAGCGCCGCTCGACCATCAGCGGGTTGTAGTGGGGCGGTAGTTATACTACAAGCCTCGCCGCGACGCCCCTTTTTTGGCCTCCAGGAGTGCTCCCGTGTCGATTTCCTGTGACATGCTCGTGTTCGGCGGAACCGGCGACCTGACCCTGCACAAGCTGCTGCCGGCGCTCTACCACCTGCACCGCGACGGCCGCCTGCATAGCGACGTGCGGATTCTCGCGCTGGCGCGCAAGAAGCTCGACCGCGCCGGCTACCTGGCCCTGGCCGAACGCCACTGCCGGGCGCAGGTCGCGCGCGGCGATTTCAGCGTCGACACCTGGCAGGCCTTCGCCCAACGGCTGGACTATTTCGCCATGGACGCCAGCCAGCGCGGCGAATTCGTCCGTCTGGCGCACCACCTGGGCAGCGGTGACAGGCGCGTGCGGGTCTACTACCTGGCCACCGCGCCGGACCTGTTCGAGCCCATCGCCAGCCATCTGGAAAGCGCCGGGCTGGCCGGGGAGAACGCACGCATCGTGCTGGAGAAACCCATCGGCCACTCGCTGGAATCGGCGCAGGCGATCAACGCGGCAATCGGCGCGGTGTTCGCCGAGTCGCGCATCTACCGAATCGACCACTACCTGGGCAAGGAAACCGTGCAGAACCTCATGGCGCTGCGCTTCGCCAACGCGCTGTTCGAGCCGATCTGGCGCGCCGGGCACATCGACCACGTGCAGATCACCGTGGCCGAAACGCTCGGCGTGGAGAACCGCGGCGGCTACTACGACCACGCCGGCGCCATGCGCGACATGCTGCAGAATCACCTGCTGCAGCTGCTCTGCCTGGTGGCGATGGAGGCGCCGGTGCGCTTCGACGCCGAGTCGGTGCGCAACGAGAAGGTCAAGGTGCTGCAGGCGCTCAAGCCGATCACCGGCATGGACGTGCTCGACAAGACCGTGCGCGGCCAATACGGCGCCGGTCAGATCGGCGGCCACGACGTGCCGGCCTACTACTTCGAGCCCAGCATCGACAACGACAGCGACACCGAAACCTTCGTTGCCGTGCAGGCCGAGATCGACAACTGGCGCTGGGCCGGCGTGCCGTTCTACCTGCGCACCGGCAAGCGCATGGCGCGCAAGCGCTCGGAAATCATCATCACCTTCAAACCGGTACCGCACCTGCTGTTCAAGAAGGGCGAAGCCAACCGCCTGGTGATCCGCCTGCAGCCCGAGGAATGCATCGGCCTGCAGCTGATGGCCAAGGCGCCGGGCAAGGGCATGCAGCTCGAACCAGTGGAACTGGATCTGAACCTGGCGCACGCCTTCAGCAGCAGCCGCCGCTGGGACGCCTACGAGCGCCTGCTGCTCGACGTGATCGAAGGTGATTCCACGCTGTTCATGCGGCGCGACGAGGTGGAAGCCGCCTGGCAGTGGGTCGATCCGATCCTGCGCGGCTGGCAGGGCCATTACCGCAAGCCGCGCCCCTACCCCGCCGGCAGCGACGGCCCGGAACAGGCCCACCAGCTCATCGAACGCCAGGGTCGCGGCTGGTCGCATTGAGGCGTTCCGCGCGCACTGGGTGAACTGCGCGCAGTGCACGCGATGGAATCACGCGACACTGCGCGGCATATATGGCCGATATGCCGCCAGATGAGCCGCATGAACTTCCGGCCCCCTACGTCACATCACACAAGATCAACTTTCCGGCAACGCGCCAGTTGAAGGCGCTCGTCCGCCAGCGAACCACGCAAGTTCACCCAACAGTTGGTCCGCGATATTCAACCGTATGCCATGCCATATCGGCCAGATAGTTCTGCGGAAACTTTCCACTGTTCTCGAGACTGACAGCGCGGCAATCAAATCCGCCGCAAAGCCAGGTATGACGATGGCTGCAGCCTACCTTTGCGCCATTCGCATGGAACTTTACGCGGACGCCAAGTTCAACTTCCGCATCGACCTCAGTATCTCGCTCGAATTGGCACCGTGAAACACATTGAATCACCTTCGGCAACTTGCCGTTATCCGTGGATATTCTAATCAACCGAAAGGAGTTGTTTTGAGTTTTGCCACCGTAATGCTCCGTCGTCCAACCGACAGCGACGGTTACAACCTCCATCAGCTGGTGGCGCGCTGCCAGCCCCTCGATAGGAACTCGGTCTACTGCAACCTGCTGCAGTGCTCCGACTTCGCCGACACCGCCATCGCCGCCGAAACCGCCGACGGCCGCCTGGTCGGCTTCATCTCCGGTTATCGCCCGCCCTCACGGCCGGACACGCTGTTCGTCTGGCAGGTCGCCGTCGACGCCTCGATGCGTGGCCAGGGGCTGGCCCTGCGCATGCTGCTGGCCTTGACCGCCCGCGTCGCTGGCGAACACGGCGTACGTTTCATGGAAACCACCATCTCGCCGGACAACGCGGCGTCGCAGGCGCTGTTCAAGCGCGCCTTCGACCGCCTCGACGCCAATTGCACGACACGCACGCTGTTCGCCCGCGACGTGCATTTCGCCGGACAGCACGAGGACGAGGTGCTCTACCGCGCCGGTCCGTTCACCGTTTCCCACCTAGAAGAAGAGCTCAAGGAGCACGTATGAACACCTTTGAACTGAACGAATCCCAGGTTCGCAGCTACTGCCGTTCCTTCCCCGTGGTCTTCGACAAGGCCCAGGGCGCCGAACTGGTCACCCACGACGGCAAGCGTTACATCGACTTCCTCGCCGGTGCCGGCACGCTCAATTACGGGCACAACCACCCGGTACTCAAGCAGGCGCTGCTCGACTACATCGAGCGCGACGGCATCACCCACGGCCTGGACATGTACACCGCGGCCAAGGCGCGCTTTCTCGACACCTTCAACCGGCTGATTCTCGAGCCGCGCGGCATGGGCAGCTACCGCATGCAGTTCACCGGCCCGACCGGCACCAATGCGGTCGAGGCGGCGTTGAAGCTGGCGCGCAAGGTCACCGGGCGCAACAACATCATCAGCTTCACCAACGGCTTCCACGGCTGCAGCATCGGCGCGCTGGCCGCGACCGGTAACCAGCACCACCGCGGCGGCGCCGGCACCGGCCTCAGCGATGTCAGCCGCATGCCCTACGCCAACTACTTCGGCGACAAGACCAACACCATCGGCATGATGGACAAGCTGCTGTCCGACCCCTCCAGCGGCATCGACAAGCCGGCCGCGGTGATCGTCGAGACGGTGCAGGGCGAAGGCGGCCTGAACGTCGCCTCGGCCGAGTGGATGCGCAAGCTGGAGAAGCTCTGCCGCAAGCACGAGATGCTGCTGATCGTCGACGACATCCAGGCCGGCTGCGGCCGCACCGGCAGCTTCTTCAGCTTCGAGGAGATGGGCATTCAGCCGGACATCGTCACCCTGTCCAAGTCGCTGTCCGGCTACGGCCTGCCGTTCGCCATGGTGCTGCTGCGCCAGGAGCTGGACCAGTGGCAGCCGGGCGAACACAACGGCACCTTCCGCGGCAACAACCACGCCTTCGTCACCGCCGCCGCGGCGCTGGAGCACTTCTGGCAGAACGACGCGTTCGCCAGCAGCGTGAAGGCCAAGGGCAAGCGCATCGCCGACGGCATGCAGCGCATCATCCGCCGCCACGGCCCGGATTCGCTGTTCCTCAAGGGCCGCGGAATGATGCTCGGCATCAGCTGCCCGGATGGCGAGATCGCTGCCGCCGCCTGCCGTCACGCCTTCGACAACGGTCTGGTGATCGAGACCAGCGGCGCCCACAGCGAGGTGGTCAAGTGCCTCTGCCCGCTGGTGATCGGCGACGACCAGATCGACAAGGCGCTCGCCATCCTCGACAAGGCGTTCGCCGCCGTGATGAGCGAACAGACCGCGAACCAGGCTTCCTGAGGTATTTGCAGATGATCGTCAGAACCCTCGCCGAATGCGAAAAGACCGAACGCAAGGTCCACAGCCAGACCGGCACCTGGGACAGCACCCGCATGCTGCTCAAGGAGGACAACGTCGGCTTCTCCTTCCACATCACCACCATCTACGCCGGCAGCGAGACACACATCCACTACCAGAACCACTTCGAGTCGGTGTACTGCATCAGCGGCAACGGCGAGATCGAGACCCTCGCCGACGGCAAGATCTACAAGATCGAGCCGGGCACGCTGTACGTGCTGGACAAGCATGACGAGCACCTGCTGCGTGGCGGCAGCGAGGACATGAAGCTGGCCTGCGTGTTCAACCCGCCGCTCAACGGCCGCGAAGTGCACGACGCCAGCGGCGTCTATCCGCTGGAGGCCGAAACCGTCTGATTCACCGGGGCGGCGAGCATGCCGCCCCGCCACTACAAGAAAGGAGGCAAGCGTGCAGCCTATGCAAGCCGACCTGTATCCCTCGCGCCACGAGGACCAGCCGCGCTGGCAGGACCGTCTGGACCCGGTCGTCTACCGCAGCGACCTGGAGAACGCGCCGATCGCCGCCGAGCTGATCGAACGCTTCGAGCGCGACGGCTACCTGGTCATCCCCAATCTGTTCAGTGCCGCGGAAGTGGCGCTGTTTCGCGCCGAACTCGAGCGCATGCGCCGGGATCCGGCCGTCGCCGACTCCGGCAAGACCATTCAGGAACCCGACAGCGGCGCGATCCGCTCGGTGTTCGCTATCCACAAGGACAACCCGCTGTTCGCCCGCGTCGCCGCCGATGAGCGCATCGCCGGCATCGCCCGCTTCATCCTCGGCGGCGACGTCTACGTGCATCAGTCGCGGATGAACTTCAAACCCGGCTTCAGCGGCAAGGAGTTCTACTGGCATTCGGATTTCGAGACCTGGCACGTCGAGGACGGCATGCCGCGCATGCGCTGCCTGTCCTGCTCGATCCTGTTGACCGACAACGAGTCGCACAATGGCCCGCTGATGCTGATGCCCGGTTCGCACCGCCACTACGTGCGCTGCGTCGGCGCCACGCCGGAGAATCACTACGAGAAATCCCTGCGCAAGCAGGAGATCGGCGTGCCCGACCAGAACAGCCTGAGCGAGCTGGCCAGCCGTTTCGGCATCGACTGCGCCACCGGCCCCGCCGGCAGCGTGGTGTTCTTCGACTGCAACACCATGCACGGCTCCAACGGCAATATCACGCCCAGTGCGCGGAGCAATCTGTTCTACGTCTACAACCATGTGGATAATGCCGTGCTGGCTCCGTTCTGCGCGCAGAAGCCGCGCCCGGCGTTCGTCGCCGAGCGCGAGACATTCAAGCCGCTCGACATTCAGCCGCAACAGTATCCTTGAGGCGTTCGGGTGCGTCTGATGACGACCCGACCCCGGCCGTGCCACACGGCCGGGGGATGAATCCATTTCCAGCTCGTTGACCGCCGGCGCTCCCGCGCGCGGCCTGCCAGCGGCCTGCCAGATGCGGACGTAATAAATAGATGCATACCGTGGAAAAGATCGGCGGCACGTCGATGAGCCGCTTCGACGAACTGCTCGACAACATCTTCATCGGCTCGCGCCGGGGGGACGCGCTGTACCAGCGTGTGTTCGTCGTCTCGGCCTACAGTGGCATGACCAACCTGCTGCTGGAGCACAAGAAGACCGGCGAGCCGGGCGTCTATCAACGCTTCGCCGAAGCCCACAACGACGAAGCCTGGCGCGAAGCGCTGGAGACCGTGCGCCAGCGCATGCTGGAGAAGAACGCCGAGCTGTTCACCGGCACGCCCGAGCTGCAGGCCGCCGATCGCTTCGTCAACGAGCGCATCAACGACGCCCGCGATTGCATGGACAGCCTGCACAAGCTGTGCAGCTACGGCCATTTCCAGCTCAGCGAGAACCTGATGAAGGTGCGCGAAATGCTCGCCTCGCTCGGCGAGGCGCACAGCGCGTTCAACAGCGTGCTGGCGCTGCGGCAGCGCGACATCAACGCGCGGCTGGTCGACCTCAGCGGCTGGCAGCTGGACAAGCCGCTGCCGTTCGAGACGATGATCGCGCAGAGCTTCGCCGACCTCGATCTCAGCCGCGAGCTGATCATCGCCACCGGCTACGCGCATTGCGCCGAGGGCCTGATGAACACCTTCGACCGCGGCTACAGCGAGATCACCTTCGCCCAGATCGCCGCCGCCACCGGCGCGCGCGAGGCGATCATCCACAAGGAATTCCACCTTTCCAGCGCCGACCCGAACCTGGTCGGCGTCGACAAGGTGGTCACCATCGGCCGCACCAACTACGACGTCGCCGACCAGCTGTCGAACCTCGGCATGGAGGCGATCCACCCGCGCGCCGCGCGCACGCTGCGTCGCGCCGGCATCGAACTGCGCATCAAGAACGCCTTCGAGCCCGAGCACGGCGGCACGCTGATCAGCCAGGGCTACTGCAGCGCGCGGCCCTGCGTGGAGATCATCGCCGGGCGCAAGGATGTCTTCGGCATCGAGGTGTTCGACCAGGAAATGCTCGGCGACCCCGAACACGACATCGAGATCAGCAAGCTGCTCAAGCAGCTCAAGCTGTACGTGATCAACAAGGGCTGCGACGCCAACAGCATCACCTACTACGTCAGCGGCTCGCGCAAGGCGATCAACCGCGCCGCGCGGCTGATCGAGGAGCGCTTCCCGGCGGCCGAGGTGACCATGCACAACGTCGCCGTGGTGTCGGCGATCGGCTCCAACCTCAAGGTCAAGGGCATCCTCGCACGCACCGCCACCGCGCTGGCCGAGGCCGGCATCAGTATCCAGGCGCTGCACCAGTCGATCCGCCAGGTGGAGATGCAGTGCGTGGTCAACGAGGAAGACTACGCCGCCGCCATCGCCGCGCTGCACCGCGCGCTGATCGAGCCGGAGAACCATGGCGATGTGATCGCCGCCGCCTGAGCCCCGCGCGCTGATCGAGCCGGAGAACCATGGCGATGTGATCGCCGCCGCCTGAGCCTTCGAGGCACTCGCCAAAACGCCGGACATTGTCCGGCGTTTTGCTTTGCGGCGACTTTCACTGCAGCGGCTGACGCCGGTCAATACCGCCCACGGGCGTCGGGCAGAGCATGGAGTCAGGAAGCCGGTCACGGTTCACGTCTGCACCTTGCGTGGCGTGGCCGACCGCGCGCAGCTCACCCACCACGCAGGAGTTTCCATGTTTCCCGAATACCGCGATCTGATCACCCGCCTGAAGGCCGAGAACCGGGCGTTCGCCCGCCTGTTCGACGAGCACAACGAGCTGGACCAGCGCGTCAAGAACATCGAGGCGCGCATCATCCCCGGCACCGACAGCGAAGTCGAAACCCTGAAGAAGGAAAAACTGCAGCTCAAGGACCGCCTCTACGAGATGCTCAAGGAGGCATCGCCCACCTGAGGCCAGCGGGCGCTCCGCCAGACGGGGCGCCCTGCTCGACCGCCGATCCGCCCATTGGCCGCGCACTCCGGGCACGAGCGCAGTAGAATGCCGCGCTTCGATGCCCCTGCGAGTCCCGCCCCCATGAGTACCACCCGCCGTACCGAGCTGCTGTCACCCGCCGGCACGCTGAAATCCATGCGCTACGCCTTCGCCTACGGCGCCGACGCGGTCTACGCGGGGCAGCCACGCTACAGCCTGCGCGTGCGCAACAACGAGTTCGACCACGCCAACCTCAAGCTGGGCATCGACGAGGCCCATGCGCTGGGCAAGCAGTTCTACGTGGTGGTCAACATCGCCCCGCACAACGCCAAGCTGAAGACCTTTATCAAGGACCTCGAACCGGTGGTGGCGATGGGCCCGGACGCGCTGATCATGTCCGACCCGGGGCTGATCATGCTGGTGCGCCAGCATTTCCCGCAGCAGACCATCCACCTCTCGGTGCAGGCGAACGCGGTGAACTGGGCCACGGTGAAGTTCTGGGAAAGCCAGGGCGTCAGCCGGGTGATCCTCTCGCGCGAACTGTCGCTGGAGGAGATCGGCGAGATCCGCGAGCAGGTGCCGGGCATGGAGCTGGAAGTGTTCGTCCACGGCGCGCTGTGCATGGCCTATTCCGGCCGCTGCCTGCTGTCGGGCTACATCAACAAGCGCGACCCCAACCAGGGCACCTGCACCAACGCCTGCCGCTGGGAATACAAGACCCACGAGGCCAAGGAGGATGAGCTGGGCAACTCGGTTCACCTCTACGAACCCATCGCCGTGCAGCAGGTCGAGGCACAGGACAACCCGACGCTGGGCGTCGGCGCGCCGACCGACAAGGTATTCCTGCTCGAGGACGTCTCGCGTCCCGGCGAATTCATGGAGGCGACCGAGGACGAGCACGGCACCTACATCATGAACTCCAAGGACCTGCGCGCCGTGCAGCACGTCGAGCGGCTGGTGCAGATGGGCGTGCACTCGCTGAAGATCGAGGGCCGCACCAAGAGCCACTACTACGTGGCGCGCACCGCACAGGTCTACCGCAAGGCCATCGACGACGCCCTGGCCGGCCGGCCGTTCGACAGGTCGCTGATGGACACCCTCGAATCGCTGGCCCACCGCGGCTACACCGAAGGCTTCCTGCGCCGTCACGTGCACGACGAATACCAGAACTACGAGCGCGGCTTCTCGCTCTCCGAGCGCCAGCAGTTCGTCGGCGAACTGACCGGCGAGCGCCGCAACGGCCTGGCCGAGGTGAAGGTGAAGAACCGTTTCGCCGTCGGCGACCGGCTGGAGCTGATGACCCCGCAGGGCAATCTCAACCTGCGCCTGGAGCGTCTGGAAAACAGCCGGGGCGAAGCCATCGACGTCGCGCCGGGCGACGGCCACACCGTCTACCTGCCGGTGCCCGAGAACGTCGAGCTGGCCTACGGGCTGCTGATGCGCGAACTGGAGAGCGGCACGACGAGAGGGTAAGTCGGCGCGTACTGTCATCGGCAGGCGAACCGATAATTCAGGCCCCGTGTTCGGCGCGCCCGGCTTCAGCGAGCGCGCCGGCAGTCGACCAACCGCGTCGAGCCGCTAGGCGTAGCTGGGTGTCGTTCTAGTAACGACTCCCGCCAGCTTCTGCGCCGCCTGGTGCTCTTTCAGGGTCTGCCACTGGGCGAACAGTTCGCCCACGTCCGCCCGCCCGGCAAATTCACCCAGCACGCTGCGCGGCGTAACCACCCGCGCGGCTTGAGCCAGCAGACGCTGCTGCGCCCGCGACAAAGCCTGTTCCTGCTCGTTGCGAAGCTGCTCGCCTTTCTGCAGCGCGTCGGCGTAGATGGCGCGCAGCTCCAGATCGCTCTTGCCATAGAAACGCATGTCGCCGCTGCGCCGGACCTCCCAGCGGAACTCGTTGAAGGAGCGCGGCTGCCAACTCTCGAGGAGCTGCCGGACATCCTTCACCTGGGCGTGGATATCGCGAACTTCACTGTCGGTGAACAATGCGCCCTGGCGTTTTTCGACGCTGTCATGCCAGCGCAGCAGCGTCGTCAACGCTGCGCGCGCATAACCGCTATCGCTGGAGTGATGCGCTCCGGACAGCGGCACGCGTTCCGGCATATCCCCGTCCAGAGCGATCTCGCCCATGTAGCGCGCACAGGTCTGCTCGTCGATCAGCGCACAGCCCGGCTGCCAGAGAATGGCTGCCTCGCTTCCGCCGCCCGGCTTGCGCGGCATGAAGTGCCGCTGCTCGCCATGATGCTCGTAGGGATCGCCGTGCAGATTCACCAGTCCTGCGAGCAACAACACGATGCCCACCACCGGCGAGCTGAACAGCAGCGCGGTACCGGGCAGCGCCAGCTTCCACTCGGCATCCATCCAGGGCAGCGGCAAGGCAGGAATGGGGTCGTCGTGATTAACGATGCGATGGTGAGTCAGCGGTTGGGCGGCCCGGACGAACGCACGGTCGCCGGCGCGAGGTGCGCCGAAGGTATAGAGAACGACATCGGGGCCGGCCGGTAGGCAACGCAGCCATTCTGCCAGCAGCAGGGCGATAGCACCGCCGAGGCTGTGACCGCAGACGATGATCGTATGCTCCGCGGTGTAGAACGCTTCCAGATAGCGCTCGACAAAAGGCTTTGCCGCCAGAAAGCCGCCATGAAAGCCACGGTGCGCTTGGCCTTTCCCTTCGTAGGGCACTTGGCGCGCGTCCAGATCACGACCGGTGTCGGCGAGCACCTCTTGGGTGCCACGCACCGAAATCAGCACGATCTTGTCGTTATGGGTGATGAATGCCTGGGTACTGGAATCCTTGTCGTAGAGAAAGTGTACGTCCTCAGGGTTCTTCCAGCCCTCCTCCGCCTCCGTCACATACCGTTCGGGATCGTACGGCATGATTTCCAGGCGCTTGGAGTAGGGCACTTCCTCACAGAGCAAATGGTATGGCCCGGCCTTGTTGAACTGTGTCGGTCTGATCAGACGCCCCAGCTGGTTCTGCAACACATGGCCGATGCTACCGAGCGCTGTGTAGGGTGGCGGCGACGATTCATAACGCTCGAACGATCCCGGCTCCTTGCTGAACGGCGCGTAGACAAAGGCGCTCATCACCGCCAGGTGATAGGCGTTCAACGCACAGAACTCCTTATCCCTAGAAAACAGTGGGCTATAGGCGCGCAGGGCTTTGACTTCGAGTACGTAATGCGCGCTTTCTGCCATTAACACGATTCCCGGTTGCTCTTCCGGCAAACCGACATTTCGTTTTGGAATGGCTGGAGGGCGCGGCTGCCATGTCTTGTCTTCCTCGGGTAGATGGCCAGCAGTCTTAGCGAAATCCCTAACTTCCACTCGAAAAAAACGAGCTTTCTCTTGTGATGCACGCGCTTCCGCTAGATAGGTTTTGCCGTCTGTACGACGCGGCCCGGAAGGCACCTGTTCAGCCGCTACTTGCAGAGCCGTTAGCGGCAATCTGAACGATTTCCGAATGGTCAGCCTTTTATACCAAGCATCTAATTCACCCGAATCTGGAGCGGAAATATCCAGATTCGCCGGGCCACAATGACAGGCATTTATTCGAGCAAATCCGTCATTATTCAAGACGCCTTCGAACTTCTGCCCCTGACTGTCATGCAATGTGAAGCAAAGGCCTGAATAGGGTGCTCCGTCGCCATGCTCATCTACAAGCCGGAAGCTAATCCAATGACTACGTAACGGGCACTCCAATACAACCTCATCCTTGGCTGAATTAAGCATCCTTGCTACTCCGTGCAGTTAGGGTAAACAGTGCATTCGCGGCCATTCATCTTGAATGTTTTAAAGACCGGGGGCCGCTGGCAATTAGGCCAGCCTGGCTTAGGTAGACAAGGCTTCCACCCAGTCGGAAACTTCACCCACGTGTCATCCTGTGATGGCTCTTCTTCAGCGTTCACCATAAAAGACAGCATAACTTTTCGGCCTGGCAACTCATCTCTGACGAGATATGCGCCAGCGCCCCTGCAATTAAGAAGCTTGGATATCTCTAAATAGAGCTTGCTCTCCTGGAACCACCAAGAACACACCGCCGTCTTCGCAAGAACCCCATCAACGCCAAACGCCGGAGCACCTTCTGGAAGTTTATCGACTATGACCAACCCCCCGTTGTCATAGGTCTGCTGCCACTCTTTTTCACCGTAACGCCCGTTTATGGTCAGTTTCACCTTTGCCAGTTGCATTTCGCATAAGCCGGAACGGTAGTTGACCGGAATCTTGAAACGATACTGATGCGGAGCGCTTTCATAATCCGTCTTGAATGTCTTGCTTTGGCTGCGGCCATTGCATGCATCGGCGACGTCATATTCCGCTTGCGCCTTGAGCGAGAAATCGGCCGGTAACTCGCCTTCAAAAATGAAGGATTCCCCGCCGAACGAACCCAGTGCACTGCAGGCACTCAGGGAGAGTCCCAGCAGCAAAGGTGAGAGCACATGAATGCGGGATGCCTTGAGGTAATGACTCATAACTGTTGATCCCGAGCAGTAGAAGTGGCGTGCAGCACTTGCCTGAGCCGGGCGAAATGCGCCTCAGGAGATTCCCGCTCTTCGGGAATCCAGGCGGGATGGTCCGCGAGTTTCGGATCGAGCTGGTAACGCAGCAGGAACTGCAGGTGTTCCAGCGACCGCCAACCCCAGACCCTGGCCTTATCCAACTGCTCACCAAGCCAATCGCTAAGCACGCGGGTTTCGGCGAGGCGCGCGGTGGCCGCCGCATGGTTCCGCCACAGCCAAAGCGTCAGGTTATGACGGTGGACTTCCCGCACGACGCTGTCCGGTTCGGGCAGGGCCAACCAGGCGGCTTCGAACGGTGCCGCGTACTGTCCCGGCCGTGGGTTATCGAAACACCGCCAGCGCTCACCATCCCAGCACAGGGCGCTCGCCAGAGGCCCCAGCAGCAACGGTTGCTGGTGCGCTGCAAGCTCGGCAAGGTGACGGGCGATGACCCGGTTGTCCTGGAATCGGTACAGCGAGCGCTGTCCCTGTTCATCTACCTGCATGCGTTCGCGCCAATGCTGCGCGAGGACAGGCAGCTCGACGCGGTCGGCGCTGGCCAGCCAGCCCCAGTTGCGTTCGGGCGCATCGAGCAGCGGCTGGATCCGCGCGATTTCGAACTCGCTCAAGGCGACCAGCCACGGACCGATATCCGCCAGGTCGGCAAACTCGGTTGCATGGTAGAGATTGACGTAATCGTGCATCAGGTCGCGGGCAAACAGCTCCTGCACGGGATTGGGTTCGGCCAGGGCGTCGATGACGAGTAGCAGTTGCCGCTGTTGCGCCCGCTGATCATCGAGCCACTGGTACAGGGGATCGTTCATGCGCTCGGCCCCGTGTCGCAGATGCCGTCCCTGCAGGCCTCGCAGATCGGGCAGCGGCTGGCGCCGATCTGCCGCGCCTTGCGTGCCATCATCAGCTGGGTGTTGGCCAGCGCCAGTTTCGGCTTGGCGCCGGCGCGGGCCTTGTCCGCCGCATTGGGCAGGGCGGACGCAAGCACCTTCAGCCCCGAGCCGCTACCGGGTGCGCCACCGGAATTCATTTTGATCGTCGCGCCGCTCACCGTAACGCCACTGGGGTCGAGCTTGAGGAAGCTGCCGCCACCGCTGGCGGTGAGTTCCATCCCGGCGTCGATGACGACCTTGCTGCCGGCGTAGTAGTGGATCTCATCGCCGGCTTCGATGAACTGCCCGTTGCCGACCCTGACGTGCTGGGTGTCGCCGACGATGAGGTGATCGCTGGCTCTGACTTCGGTCTTGCGGTCGCCGTGAGTCGTGCGGTGTTCCTCGGCCCTGAACTCGCTGTAGCTGTTGGCTTCCACGGTGTCGTGGCGCTCGTGGCCGACGCGGATCTTCTGGTCGTGCTCGATGTTCTCGTCCCAGTCGCGCTGGGCGTGGAGGTAGATCTGCTCGGCGCCCTTGCGGTCTTCGATGCGCAGTTCGTTGTAGCCGCCACCGCCGGGGGAACTGAGGGTCTTGAACACCGTGCGGGTCTTGTTCGCCGGCAGGTCGTAGGGGACTTGGTGTTCCTTGTGATAGAGGCAGCCGGTCACCAGCGGCTGGTCCGGATCGCCTTCGAGGAAGGTCACCAGCACTTCCATGCCAACCCGCGGAATTGCGATGCCGCCGTAGCGGTCGCCGGCCCAGCTGGAGCTGACGCGCAGCCAGCAGC
>JAEAMG010000578.1_pt1 | contig 39571 bp, 28 predicted proteins | sample 8958741 | NCBI WGS metagenome assembly JAEAMG01 (sample SAMN16933256, study PRJNA681125) | bioreactor sludge metagenome | isolation source: anaerobic bioreactor treating anionic surfactant - SDBS | place: India: Bengaluru | collected 2019-02-28 | reverse complement strand
GGACTCCCGTTCGGACTTTGGCGTCGCCTGTCCGAGGGCGACGGGCAGGGACCGGTGGGATGGGAGGAAGACCAAGGACGTGACAGGACGGTGGCATGGGACCGGCGGGCGGCAGGGCGCAGCGATGTCTCACCGCAGCAGTGCAGCGGCACACCAGATGACCGGCGCTTGGCCATGCAGGTCTCCCGTAATCCTCTTGCGGTCGAGGTAATACTGTCGGTCGGCCTTCTTGTTTGTGCCTTCGCAAACGTCGCGGACATCTCCGTTGGCGTCGATGTAACCGATCAGCGCCAGCCAGGCTTTACGCGCGGCCGGGCCGTAGGTCCCGGCGTCAAGCCAGCCATTCTTCACGCCGGTGATCATCGCGAACGCGAACATGCCGGTCCCCGAAGTCTCAGGCCACGATTCCGCGTCGTCGATGAGCTGACGCCACATGCCGTCCGCGGCCTGAAATTTGAGAAGCGCGGCCATCATTTTGCGGTAGCCTTCCAAAATACGCGACCGGTCGGGGTTATCTGCCGGCAGCGAGCGCAGCAGCTCGGCTGTGCCAGCAGCCATCCAGCCGTTGCCGCGGCCCCAAAAGAAGGGCACATCCGGCGCGTGGTAGAAGAGTCCGTTGGGCCGCTGCAACTCGTTCAGATAAACAACCATTTCTTTGGCCGCGCGGTCCATGTAGGCACGCTCTCCGGTGGCCCTGAAGGCCTGCGCCTGAACCATGGTGATCATGAACATGTCATCAATCCAAAGACGCGTTTGCCACGTCATGCCGCGCGCCGTCCAAGCCCGCGCTTCCGGCGTGTCGTCTTTACCCTGCGGCGGCGCCCACTGGGTGTCCGCGAAGGTCTTACCCAAGGCCAGATAACGCGGCTCTTTTGTCTGAAGATACAACTCAAGCGGAACCGCGCCGAACACGGAGTTGTCGACATGATTCGGCAGCGGCACCAGTCGGGCATCGGCCCCGAAAAGCGGCTCGAACCGCTGCGTCAGCCGCGCGGTCAGCCCGCTGTTCTTTGTCTGTTTGGCGAAGGCGAGCGCCCCATACCAAGCACAGACGTCGGGATAGGTGATCTGCTTGGGCGTTTTCCCCATTCGTCCATACTGGCTGTGCGGTTGGGCCAAGAACCTCTCCGCGATACGGGCCCCCACCTCTTCGGGCGACGAGCCTTTGGGCCACGCCCCGAACACCTCTTGCCGCGCATCGTTCCGCACGCCGACACATCCCGCAAAAGCCACTACGCCGATCATCAGACTTTTCTTCATTTCGTTTTCCTTTACGCTACCCAGACCCGTTTAATACGAAACTTTTTCAGGCGTCGCGAAATCGCCCGTCATGTTCTGAGGCAGGCGGAACACATCCCCCTTGCGGTTGCAAAAGTAGAGACGCGACTCGGAGGGCTTTCGACCGTGACCGTCCGCCCAGAACCCGTAAAACTCAGGATTCGCGTTCACCGGACGGCGCACATAGGTATGGTTCATTTCGCTGTCCTTCGTCATCTGCCGCGCCATCTTCCACGTTTCACCCGCATCCTCGGAGAGCCACATCGCGATCTCGCCGCCCGGGTTGTAGGGCTGCGGCCCGAGTTGCGTGGGTCCGATGATACGCCACGTAGTGTCGCTCTCGATATAGACAGGCCCGACGTCGTAATTGCTGCCGGACACGATTCCCGTAACCTGTTCCTTCCACCCGGCTCCCGTCCAGCGTACAAGACGCCACTCGCGCGGACCGTTTGCGGGCCCCGATTCGAAACCCTTGCTCAGCACAAACAGAATCACCGGATGCCCGGCAGAATCGAACTGGATGTCCGAAAGATAGACATTGCGTCCCTTGCTCTCGTATTCCACCACCAGAGCGGGGTTAACCTTGTCACTGAGCGGAGTCGCCAGCGTCTCGCCCTTAGCGGTCCGCCACGTTGCGCCGAAGTCGTCCGACTCCATATAATAGATATTCGTGCGGTAATTGAGCCCCTTGCCCTTGGGATGCATATTGAATGCCACGCCCGTTTTTGTGTTTTTCCATACTGAGCTGATCTGATAGTGTCCCTCTTCAAAATATGAGGTCTGCTTGCGCTCACTCCAAACGGTGCCCTCTGGATTGCTGGTCATCATGTAATTGCCACGTCCCGCAACATACCACGTGTGGATAAAGAAGAAGCCTTTCCCCGGATAGTACATGGGCTGGGGATAAGAATAATTGCCCGTCCACATCAACTGGAACTGATCGATGTCGTACGGCTTAACGCTGCGTGAGATATAGGAAGGACGCCCGCGGCCATGGCTACTCGAAAAAATCCAAACGTACCCCTTGTCGTCGAGATTGATGACCGGGTTGTCGTGCGCGTCGTCTGTCCGCTTGTCCAACAGCAGCGTGGGCCGAGCCACCTTGCCGGTCGCATGATCATAATACGACACCATGTGCAGGAGCGTGCTGTTCTTCTTGTCCGTGCCGCCATAGCAGAAGAAAGTCTTGTTGACCTCTGGCGCATACCAAGCGAAAGGGCTGTGGTTCGCGCAATAGGTACCGAGGCCGCCGCTGTACTTGTAGACATACTCGTTCGTCAGATGCTGGTTGTAATACCAGATTCCGCGGAAGCCATCCATCTTCTGATTCAAAAGCGTCGTCACCGTCGGCTGGATCTTGACCAGCGCGGGCCCCTCTTTCATCTCGTTTTCAACAGCCGTATCGGTGGGCTGCGTGTTCCAGCGACAGAGCAAGCCTTCAGCCAGGCCCTGCCGGGCCTCGTCACCGCACACCGCTTTAACCTCCTCGGCGCCGAGCACACGGTTCCATATGCGTATATCGGTCATGTGGCCTTTCAGGATACGCTCATCCGTCCCCATGACGACGCCGACCGTCAGAGGTTCCTTAAACGCTCTCCGATTAAGAGGGATGGCCTTCTCCCCCTCGAGCACGCCATCCTTATAGATCTTGGCGACCTTGCCGTCATAGGTGCCGGCATAATGTGTCCACGTGTTGACCTGCGGCACCTTTGCGGCGGCGTACCCGTATTTCCCCTCGGAACCTTCGACCAGCATCCGGACCGCGTTGTTATAGATGTAGAACGAGAAATCCTGATTCGGCTGGCCCATGGTCAGAAACATCTGAGACCGTTTCACATCCGGCAAACGGACCCAGACCGAGACCGTAAAGTTTGCGGCTTTCAGTTTTTCAGTCACATTGCTGACCGCAAAACCGGTCTTCCCGTCAAACGGATAGCCCGCATTTTTCGGCGCCGCCCAGACACTTGCAGCCACCATCACCCCCAGCCAGCCAAGCCACTTCGCCTTCATCATACTCCCTTTCTTGCCGACGCAGATCAGCGCCGACCTTCTGTTCAAATATGAACACTCATCAATATCATTGGACACCGTACTTTTTAGCACTCGCTTTCCGGGGGTTCAAGCCCATTCTTCAGCTTCCCTCGAAATGCCATTTTTCCGCTTGAAAGAAACCGGAAAGCGTTTAAACTGAAAAACATTCAAATCGGGAACGGGTGTTCATATTTGAACAGGCCTTTTTTTCAAGGAGAACTCATGAGAACGATGCGCACGCTTCTTATTCTGCCGGTCGCCTTGCTAGCCGCAACCACCGCCTTCCCCCAAGGACCCCGCAACGACTCGGACGCCTGGACGCTGGAAGCCATCGGCACCAACGCACGGCTCGTGGCCGACTGGATGACGGCCAACCCCAAAAAACACAACCCGCTCGACTGGACCTACGGCGCCTTCTATGCCGGCATCACGGCGCTCGGGCTCTCCGACCCGACGCTTCCCTACCTTGACCAGATCCGAGAACTCGGCAAGAAGAACGCCTGGGGGCACCTCCCGCGCACTTATCATGCGGACGACCACTGCATCGGTCAAAGCTGGCTCGAACTCGCGGCTTTCGACAACAATCCGGTTTATGCCCAGCGGCTGCGCCAGAACTACGACTATATCCTCGCCAACCCGCACACCGGCACGCTCGACTTCAAAGACAAGAACAGCCAAAAACGCTGGAGTTGGTGTGATGCCTTGTTCATGTCGCCCACCGTACTGATCAAGATGTACGGCTTCACGGGCGACACCCGCTACCTTGACTTCATGGACCAGGAGTACAAGGCCACCACAGACTATCTGTACAGCAAAGAGCACCACCTGTTCTTTCGCGACTCGACGTATTTCACCAAAAAGACCAAGAACGGGAAGAATGTCTTCTGGAGCCGCGGCAACGGCTGGGTCTTCGGCTCGCTCCCCATTATCCTTCGTGATCTGCCGGCCGACCGGCTTACGCGACCCTTCTATGTCAACCTCTATAAGGAGATGGCGGCAGCCATCCGGCAAGCCCAGCAAGCGGACGGCGCATGGCGCCCCAGCCTGCTTGACCCCGCAGATCCCGATCTGCAGGAGATGAGCGGCACATCGTTTTTCACTTACGGAATACTCTGGGGCATCAACAATGGGGTGCTCGACCGCGCCGAGTACCTGCCCTGTGTGCAAAAGGCATGGAAAGCGATCACCAAGAATATCAATTCGCAAGGGCGGCTCGGCTGGGTGCAGCCCATCGGCGCCGGCCCCGCCTCTTATACAGAGGACGCCCACGAGGTGTACGCGGTCGGCGCGTATCTCTGCGCAGCGATGGAGTTGCGCAAGCTCGTCATCGCCGACGCCAACCCGGCCCGCAAGACCGTTGACGTCGTGAATCCGCTCAGCCTTTACCGCAGCGCGGAAACCATCGCGCTCGACTGGACCAAGCTCGGCTACAAGGCTGACAAAGTGCGCATCTTCGACGTCCGCAACAGCGCGGTGCTGCCGCACCAGCTCGTCGACGCGAACGGCGACGGGACGCCGGATGAGCTGATCTTCAAAACCTATGCCCTCGCCCGGCAAAGCCGCTCTTTCTGGGTCTTCGAGAGCGACACCGTACCCGCCGCCCCAGCCTCGGTCATCTGTTTTAGCCGCTATGCTCCGGAGCGCATGGATGACTACCTGTGGGAAAACGACCGCACGGCCTGCCGCGTGTATGGCCCCGTCATCATGCAGCCCGCACCCGCCGGGCAGAAACTTGTTTCCAGCGGTGTCGACATTTGGAATAAGAGCGTCAGTTACCCCATCATTGACAAGTGGCTGAAGCGCAAGAACTATCACGCCGATGAGGGCGAAGGCATGGACAACTACAAGGTCGGGCCCGGCCGGGGCTGCGGCGGCCTCGGCATCTTTAATGGCGGAGACTGCTACGTCAGCCAGAATTGGGCCACGCAGCGACACATCGCGAGCGGTCCGGTCCGCACGGCTTTCGAGATCACCTATGCGCCCTGGGACTGCGGCAGCGGCGTGAAGATCGCGGAGACGCGCCGCATGAGTCTCGATGCAGGCTCGCACTTCACGCGCTTCGAGAGCCGCTTCACCCTCACCGGCGCAACGCGTATCGCCGGCGGCCCCGGGCTGGACATCTCCGCCAAGAATCTGCACAACGGCATCGTCACAACCTCACCGGAACAGGGCTGGCTTGCCAACTACGAGCCGGAACAGCCGAAGATGGGGTCGATCGCCACGGCTATCGTACTGCCGACAAGCGGCACGATTTCCACTGACAAGGTTGAAAACGTCTACCTGCTCGGCACGCTCACCTCCGACAAACCATTCGTCTGGTACGCGGGCGCAGGTTGGAGCGGCGCGGGCAACTTCGTGAAGCCAGACTACTGGAACGCCTACGTCTCTTCTTTTGCCGCAGGCCTCAAAACCCCGCTGCTGGTCACGGTCAAGTGACGGAGGCGTGCGCCCCGCGACGCTCGACCCGCGAAATCCAAACTCCTGAATTTTAACCCCTAACTCCCGAAGGCTCCTCATGATTCTCGACCAATTCAAACTCAACGGCAAAGTCGCCATCGTCACCGGCAGCGGGCGCGGCATCGGCCAGGGCTACGCCATCGCGCTAGCTGAGGCCGGCGCCGATGTGGCGCTTGTCGATGTGATTCCCATGGACGAAACCGCCGCAACGATCAAGGCGCTGGGGCGCAAGGTCTGCGAAATCACCGCCGATCTCAGCAAAGGCGAAGAAGTGGCTCCGGTCATCATCGCCGACGTCGTCAAGCAACTCGGCGGCGTGGACATTCTGGTCAACAACGCCGGCATCATCCGCCGCGAACCGTTCACTGAGCACAGCGCGAAGAACTGGAACGATGTGCTCGGCATCAACCTGAGCACCCCTTTCTTCCTCAGCCAAGCGGCGGCCAAGCAGATGATCGCGCAAGGCCGCGGAGGCAAGATCATCAACATCGCCTCCATGCTCTCATTCCAGGGCGGCATCCTGGTTCCCGGGTATGCGGCTTCCAAGGGCGGCATCAAAAGCCTGACCATGCTGATGGCGAATGAACTCGCCCCGCACAAGATCTGCACCAACGCGATCGCCCCCGGCTACATTTCGACGGAGAACACCCGTCCGATCCGCGAGAACCCGACTCGCAACCAAGCCATTCTCGACCGCATACCCGCCGGTCGCTGGGGCACGCCGGAGGACCTGATGTCCGCTGTCGTCTTCTTGGCCGCACCCGCTTCGGACTACATGAACGGGCATGTTATGGTTGTCGACGGCGGCTGGCTCGCGCGGTAAACCAGGCGGCTCATCCCGAAGATCGGACGGAACTGTGCCACGGGTCGAGATTACAATCCCGGCGCCGCTTTCTTCAGCCGCGATACCCGAGAGCCGCGGAAAGCTTCGCTGCCGCTTCCTTGAGCTGAGCCACACAGCCGGGGATCCGGCGGCGCGTCAGGCGTCCGGTGACCCCCGTGATGCCGAGCGCAATGTGAACCCTGCCGCGGCTGTTGAGCACCGGAACGGCCACGCAACGGATGCCGTCGTAAATCTCCTCCTCATCCACCGCATACCCGTTTTTGAGAATGAGCGATACCTCTTTCGCCATCCGATCCGCAGTCGTGATGGTGCGCGCGGTATGCGGAGACGGTTTGACGCGGTCAAAGAATGCGGGCAGCCCGTCTGCAAAATTCCAGGCGAGAAACACCTTGCCGGTGGCGGAACAATGCAGATCAGCGAGGGTTCCGGCAGGCGCGCCAGCCCGGATCGGTAACGGGCTCTGACAGACCTCGAGCAAGAGCGACTTGTCATCCGAAAGCATCGCGAGGTGCGCGGTCTCCCCGGTTTGATGGGCAAGCTGCTTGAGCAGCGGCTTCGCGAGGCCGGTAAGGTCGACACCGTCCATGGCGCGCATCCCGAGATAGATCAGCGCGGGACCGAGCGAATAGGCATGATTAACACCGACCTCGAGCAGTCCCTCCCGGACCAGCGAGGTGGCGATGCGCAGGACGGTGGTGCGCGGCACATGCAGAGCACGGCTGATCTGCAATACGGTCAGGTCCGGTTCCGAGGCCAACAGCTTGAGTACGCGGCCGGCATTCAGAAGATTAGGGATGAGGTAGTCAGGCATTGGCCTCGCGAGGGTTCGGTGTTGTCGGATTCAATTGCCCGTAAGTATATCAAATTCTTTCTTTTTTGGGTCCACCAATTAGCAGTTGCGGATAGCACCGGCTTTTTGTTATAAAAGAAGCTTCATTTTGCCGCCGTATGTCGGTTGGCCATGAACGGAGATGTATCATGCAGATTCTGATCGGATTTTTGTACGTGTTTGAAGTCATCGTTTGTTTTCTGTTGGGCGGCGTGATCCTGCTGCAGAAGCCGAAAGATGGCGGAGTTGGCGTCAGCTTCGGCGGCGGAATGGGCGAGGCTCTCTTCGGCGCTCAGATGGGTAATGTGCTGACCAAGGGAACCATCATCCTTGGCTCCATATTCCTTCTCAACACGCTTGTGCTCTCGCGCCTGACTTCCCACGCCGGGACCTCGGTGATGGAAGGCGTGAAGACCCCTGCACCTGCGGCTCAGCAGAGTCTGCCGTTCTCGGCTCCTTCCGCTCCCTCCGCACCGGCACAGGCACCGGCGCCGGTCGCGCCCGCAACGCCGGCTCCCGCACCCGCTGCGAAGTAACGCGTTCGCACTCCTTGAAAAAGAGCCCCGCATTCCGGCGGGGCTCTTTTTTTTATACCTTTCCCCATCTCCAACCCGATCTCCAGAACAACCCGGCAGCCAAGAGGCACAGCGCCAACAACACCCCGACAGGCGGCGCGGGAGACTCGACCAAATCCAGTGCGGCATCGCCCGCCAAGGTCTGACGCTGCTTCACCTCCAGCATCTTCCACTGCATGCTGTTCTCTACCACGATGTACGACCCCGCCGGAGTCAGAACCCCACTCCCGCGGCTCGCCTTAATAATCTCCTGCCGCAGATGATCACGTGCAGGATACTCATCCAACTGCCGCTGCAAACGCCACGCTGACGCGCCTTTGGCCCAGCAAGAGTCGGGAGACATCTCAACCAGACCCGGTATCAAGCGTTGCGCCTTGGCCTGCATATCCCAGTAGGTCGGCTTTTCAGGATTTCCCTCAAAGGCAATGAGCGCAGACCGCTCACCCGCATCATGTCTGTGATCTGTTCCCATCGAAAGCAACGTCACGTTTCCCGACACCTCGCAAATCCCGGGCACAGGAAACTCCGAAACCACCCCGTCAGAACGCATGAGCAGGAGCATCCCCACTTCGGGCAAATCGTTGCGGAACGCCTGCCAGGTCTCGGGCTTCACTCCTTCCAAGGCCTTACGCACCATGTCGCCGCAAAACACGATGTCCGGAGAACACAGCGAGGACTCACGGCACTGACGCGCCAGCCTGCGCAAGACGCCGTCGGCATCGAAAGCCCCTCGCAGCGGGAGCAGCCCCGCACGCAACGCAGCCACCGCACCGGGAATGTCGTTTAGCCGCACCCTCTTCCCCGCTGCCGTCTCGTAATGGGCAAAGAGCACATTCATGACGGCATCACGCCCCCTCACCTTCCGCAGCCCCTCCAAAACACGGGTCAAGGCAGGTGCATCCCACGCCGATCCGGCAGAACAGTCGAGAACCAGATACGATCCGGATGCCGGCACTTCGACCGCACGTTGTTCAGGCCACTTCCATGCGGCATTCCGGACCAGCACGCCTTCGGAGAAAAGGCAAACAGGCTTGACCCTGCCGTCCCCCAAGGTCACTCGCCGCTCGCCGATCATCACGGCCTCGGCGAAACCTTCGGGACACAAAAAGGCAATCTCCACCTCGCGCGACTCGTTCGGCGCAAGCGGAAAGACGCGCAGCGTCAGACTTTGCTCATCGTCGTACCGCAGAATAGCCGGATCTCGCCGCGACACGTCGCGGATCTGACGGTACACCCACTCTGCGGCCTTGCGCTCGATCACGCGCCCGTCTTCCCACCGCTCGCCGATCTTAAGCCGCAACCCGCTCACCCAGACACCCGGGGGCACCTTGATTTTCGTCACGAACTCGGCCTGATTGGCACTGTCGCGGGAAGTCATCTTCAACGTCACACGCGTCACGGTCTCGCCATTCGTCGTGCTGTAGGCTGCCTGCACGTCGGAGAGCATCACGTTACGGGGAACAGGGCGTTGCGCGCCCCCCCCGCTTCGCCCGGGACTTCGCGTCTTGCCGCCGAAGAGCGACGCGAACACGTTGCGCGAGAAGTCCTCTTTGGCCGGTTTCGGCAGCTCTCCGCCCACGATCAAACGCCACAGCTCCTCGACTTTACTATCCTGCAGGAGCAAGTTGTCGAATACGCGCCAGTTGTACCAGTTGGAGATGTACGGCAGTTCTGCACCATCCTTAAACCGCCGCACGTTGAGCAGGACGTTACGCACACGTGCGGGCGATACCGACAACTTCGCGTCGCTGCTGTAATCGGGCGCGTAGCGGAAATGGAGCGTGCGATGCAACGCGAAACGGTCAGCTTCTGTCCGCGCGGCAAATCCCAAAGGCAGAATCAGAAGGCACAGCGCCGTGCGCAGCCCGAGCAACACTTTTCCGGCTCCAGACGCCACCGACTGTTCATAGTCGCGCTTGAGGATCTGGCCGTGCACCATGAACAGCAAGGTCGGCGCGAGGACCAGAAAGCCCGCACCCATCGCCAGAATCGCCAGAATCGAGAGCGGCAGAAACGGCAGGAAGACCACAAAGAAATAGCAGGTAAACGGGAAAAGAATGAGGCGCATAACGCGCACGATACCGTCGGTCCCACGGCTGCCTGTCTGCGGAATCATCAGGAAAACGGCGTTCAGCACGGTCAGGGCATATGGCCACGGGTTCTGAAGATCGGCGGGAAAAGGAATCTGCTTATTCAGCAGTAACCCCGCAATCGGCAACACCAATGCCACGCAGCCGACATACCCCATGTGGAAGGCGCGGCTCCGCTCGCCTTGCCGCACAAAGAACCGACGCGCTATCATCAGACAACGAAGAAGCCCTAAAAAGAAAAGAACGGGGCCTACCACGAAAAGCGCCACCAGAAACGGCTGCAGGAGACGGTCGGAATACTTGCCTGACATCAGAGGCAAAAACAACGCCAAGAACAGATACAGTAACGAAGGGGGCACGAACGTCACCATCAGGGAGATGCCGAAATCCCTAGCGGGGGAAAGATTCACGTTGACGCACGCCATGCGCCACAGCCCCATGAACAGGCCGGGCATCATGCAGGCAAACTGGGCCAACGCAAAGGAAGGGCCTATCACCCAATCCGGCGTATCACGCGGGAGCACTTTATTAATCAGTCCGCAGAAGGCCACCAGGTATGCGAGATTGAGCAGCGTCAAGCCGACCTGCACCCACGCGGGAACACCGCACGCTTTGCGCGCGCTGAGCGGGATCGCCAGAAGTCCGCCAACCGCAGGCAGAAAAGAGAGCGCCAGCAAAGCACCCGCATACACCTGCTGCGTCAACTCCTTCATCTCGCCGACGACCAGCCAGAAGCTAAAGCCGTTCACCAGCGTCAACAGGAAGGACGGGAAGATCACCACCCACCACAGCGCGACCGGCCGCAGCAAAACGTTAGGGAATAGATCGACTTTCAATTGCTCCGGCATGGGGCGACTCCTTTTTCGTCATCCGACAGAAACGATTCTCAGAACCGTCCGCGGACGCCGCGGTGCGGCATCCCCCCTGCCAGAAAACCTACGTCTCATTGTGTGCGCTTAAATCATGCCGACTACACACCCACCAAAGCAAGGCCAATGCCGGAAAGAAAACAAGCACACCGCTGACCAGATGCACAACACCGTAAAAACGCTCCGGCAGAAAAACCTCGGCCAGCGTGCGCATCCAAACGCTCGCAATCACCCGCATGCCGTTGACAGACACCGTGAATAACCACGCGCCAGCCCACCACAGCGGAAGCAGAGCCGTGCCATTCTGACGCACGGCGTGCCAAGTCAGCACGGCGCAAATCAGTGCGAAAAAATCCGAACCGCCACAATCGCGAGTCACGGTGACGACGCGGCCGGAGCCCAGAACCAAAGAAATCCCTTCGTAACCGGCATGATAGTAGGCCGCGGCTAACCAAGCCGGCACGCGGCAAAAAAAGGCGGAGTACCACGTATCAGGCATCGCGGGGGCGATCAGAAGCGCACCGCAAAAAACCGCGCCGCCGACACTTAACGCATGGGGAACATGCCGCATTCTTGATAGGTCCATGAAACCCTGCAGATCAGACGTGTCCGACACGCCACACCGAATTATTCAAACCGGATAGAGGAGGAGCGCCCGTGGGCGTCCAGACCCTCAACATCGGCAAAGGTCTCGATCGAGGCGCGTGTTTCCGCGAGGTCCTTTTCGGTGAACTCCACGAAGCTGTGACGCCTGCGAAAATCGTCTGCCGTGAGCCCGCTGAACATCCGCGCGGCACCGCCCGTGGGCAAAACATGGCTCGGGCCGGCCACGAAGTCTCCGGCCGACTCGGGCGTCCAAGGCCCGACAAATACAGCCCCCGCCGCACGCACAGCGTTCACGAACGAGCGTGCGTCGCGGGTCATGATTTCGAAGTGCTCGGGAGCGAAACGGTTCACCAGTTCCATCCCCTGATTGAGATCCGGAACCACCGCCAGCAGGATGCCTCCCTGAGCGATCACGTGCTCTACCATAGCCGCACGCGACAACCGGGGCGCCTGCCAAGCGATCTCGTCGCACACCGCCTCGGCCATTGCCTGCGAGTCCGTAACCAGCAGCGCCTTCTCGTGTCCGCTGCCGTGCTCGGCCTGCGACAGCAGGTCCGCCGCAACCCACGAGGGATTCGCCGAATCATCGGCCAGCACCGCGATCTCACTCGGCCCCGCCACCTGGTCGATGCCCACATAGCCGAAGACCTGCCGCTTGGCGGCGGTCACATAGGCGTTACCGGGGCCTGCGATCTTCTGCACAGGGCGGACAGTCTTGGTGCCGAACGCCATAAGGCCGATGGACTGTATCCCTCCAACCTTGTATATTTCGGAAGCTCCCGCAACTTTGAGCGCGTAGAGCAAAACAGGATTGACCGTCTTGTCCTTACCGCACGGCGTGCAGGCCACGATCTCCTTGACGCCCGCGACCTTTGCGAGGGTAACGGTCATCACGGCAGTGGAAGCGAGCGGTGCCGTACCGCCGGGAACATAAACGCCGACACGATCCATGGGCGAATAGAACTCGCCGGTATAACCGCCCTGCGGCGTACGCATGTGCCAGGGCTCACGCAGGCCGGCTTCGGCGTATCGCCGAACACGCTGATGAGCGTCCTGCACCGCGCGCTTCACGCGGACCGGGACGGCCTGCACCGCGGCCTTGATTTCACCAGCCGAGACACTCATCTCGTCGGCTTTGAGAGAAGCGCCGTCGAAACGTTTCGCGGCCGCGAGCACCGCCGCGTCGCCACGCAAACGGATGTCGGCCAACAGGCTGGCCGCGGCCTCTTCCGCCTCCGGTGCGAACGCGGGACGAGCCAAGAAGCACTCGACCTCCGAGGCGGGCTTTTTCACAGACCAATTCGCGATTTTCGCAAACATCTTATAGCCGCCTTTTTTAAGCCCTGCAACGCCTTGTCGCTTTCACACGGCTTATTTCTTCTCTTCCTTCTTCTCGACCTTCTTCTCTTCTTTCTTCTCTTCCTTCTTGATCTCTTCCTTCTTCTCTTCCTTCTTGGTCGGTTCGAAAGAAATGCCGATAGCGGGCACCGGGCGCCCGAGTTTGTCGCCCATCTTCTTGCTGATCATGGCGAAAGCATCCTCGAACGCTTTGACCCGCGCCTCCTCCTTGGCGACATCCGACTCCTTGGGCTTGAGCTGCTTGTTTTTCTTGTCGAGCTTGTCCATCTCCTCAAGCTGTTTGGCACTGGCCCGCTCCTCGATCTGACCCTTTTTCTTCTCAGCCTTTTCACGGTCTGCGAAATCCGCGCCCATTTTTTTTGCCGAACGCACTTTGATGCGGTTTCCCTGGAACGGAAGCTTGTTCTCCTTGTCGGCGTCCCACTCTTTCTTTGCCTCAGCCGCAGCGGCAGCGAACACGGCCGTCTCTTCCTTGATCTCTTTTTGTATGGCCGCGAATTCCTCTCGCGTCATGACCGTATATTCAGTCTGGCCGCGCATATCGGTGGTCTGAACCAGGCTGACCATCTCAGCTTGAACCGTTCCTACAAGCCCGATCAGGGCAGCTACCATTCCTGTCATCCGTTTCATTAACAACCTCCTTTTACACAACACATCCTATGAAAAAAAGACTTATTTCGAGCTTTGTCCCGGGACCCATTCCTCGGAAAATCTCGGTGTGCGCACCGGTGCGGCCCCCGTCACAGACGAAGCCGGACGAGGCTCTCGCGGACGACTGTCCGGAACTTGCTTTCTTGGCTCGGGCACGGGCGGCCTCACCTCTTCGGGCTTGGCCGCCACCACCGGGATTACCGCTTCCGGCGTACGCGCTTGCGGCTGCTCAACAGGGGCACCCCGTTCGACACGCGGCACGGGTGGACGCGACTGGTGCTGCTCAACGTGGGCACTCCGTTCGACACGCGGCGCAGAAGAAGGCGCAGGAGGTTCCTCGCTTGTGCTTTTCTCCAACGCTGGCTCGATGTGCGGGTGAGCGTGAGTATGCGGGTGAGGCGTCTCTTTGGGGGATTCGCCATCAGCGATGTGCTCGCGATGGCTATGCCCCTGCGTTTTCGGCGGAAGTTTCGCCAGCAGAGGATCCTCGCTCCGCAGCACGGTACACTTCAGCTCTTCTCCGATGAACTTCTCAATCTCGGGGATGATGAACGACTCGTCTTCATCGGCAAACGAAATCGCCGTGCCCGTATGGCCCGCACGCCCGGTCCGTCCGATGCGATGGACGTAATCCTCCGGCTCGTAAGGGAAATCGAAGTTGATAACAAACCCGATATCGTCCACATGCAGGCCGCGTCCAGCCACATCCGTAGCCACCACGATGCGCACCTTGCCCTCGCGAAAATCCTCGAGCACGCGCAAGCGGCGATTCTGGTTCACATCGCCACTCAACATCTCACACCGGATACCGCGCCGCGAAAGGCTGTCGGCCACATCCTCAGTCGTATTACGACGGTTACAGAAGATCAACATTCGCGAATCGGGATACTGCTGGATCTGGTTATAAAGCACCGTGAACTTCTCGTTCGCGGTAACGACATACACCACCTGCTTCACGGTCTTGGTGGTGACATGCTCAGACTCCACTTCCACCCGAACGGGCGCCTCCATCCACTGCGAAGCCAGCCGCATCACCTCGTCATCCAACGTGGCGCTGTAAAGCATGGTGCAACGCTTCTCTTTGGGCGGCAAGCGGTTGATGATCGAACGCACATCGGGGATAAAGCCCATGTCCAACATGCGGTCCGCTTCGTCAATGACCAGCGTGTCGACTTTCGACATATCTACGATGCGCGACCGCACGAAGTCGAGCAAGCGCCCCGGCGTAGCCACCAACAGATCGACGGGAGCATCGGACACCTCACGCTTTTGCCGTTCGTAATCCATGCCGCCGTACACCGCGAGCGAGCGCAGGCCGCAATACTTACCGATCGACCCGGCATCTTTACAGATCTGGATCACCAATTCGCGCGTCGGGGCAATCACCAAGGCGCGAGGAGCGCCGCCCTTCTCCTGACGCGACTCGGGAGTACGCAGGTATCGGGTCAGGATCGCAACCAGGAAGGCCGCCGTCTTGCCTGTGCCGGTCTGCGCCTTTCCCGCGACGTTCTTGCCGGCCAAGGCGTGCTCCAGGCTCAGCGTCTGGATGGGCGTGCAATATTGAAAACCCAGATCCGCCACCGCGTGCATCAATTCCGAAGGCAGGTCAAAATCCTGAAAGCGCTTTTTACCCTCGGCCGGTTCGACCTGATACTGTTCCAACGACCACGCCGCATGCTCAGCAAGGCGCTTGGCGACTTCGGCATCGCCCATCGCCCCTCCCGGCCGGCGAGTGTGCGGATCGGAGACGGGACGTTCCCCTCTGTCCGAACCGCGGCCGCGCCGCTCTTTGGACGGCGGACGCGCGACCGCGCGGGCCGCCGAGGCAGGCTGCTGCATGTCCCGGTTTTCACCGCGAGGTTCATCACGCCGCGGACGCTGTCCGTCCCGTCCGTGGGGCGGGCGCTCGCCCCGCTCCTTTCGCCTTTGCGGACCGCGGTCGGCACGGGGTTCCTGATGACGCCCGGCCTGAGCCGGCCCAGCTGCCTGGGAATCACGGCTTTGTCCCTGCGGTTTCGCAGGAGAAGAGGGCGCCGGCCTATTTTTCGGAGTCTCCCGTTTTTTGGGAGGAACATTCTTGTCGGGTGCGGAGGTGCCGAGCAGTTTACCCGCGAGTTTTTTGATAAAACCTAATGGCATAAAATTTTTTAATCCGTAAAAAACAAAATGCGGACGCCCGCGAGAGGCGCCCGCACATTCGACAGGATGTGAAGAATCAAACGACTAGCGCTTCGAGAACTGGAAGCGCTTGCGGGCGCCAGGCTGACCTGGCTTTTTGCGCTCCTTCATGCGGGAATCGCGTGTCAGACACCCAGCCTTCTTGAGCACCTCACGCAGATTCGCGTCCGAAGCCACCAGCGCGCGCGCCAGTCCGTGGCGGATTGCGCCGGACTGGCCGCTGATGCCGCCGCCGTTGGCCGAAATCAACACGTCAAATTTGCCTTCCAGACCGGTCAAGGCCAGCGGCTGGTTCAAGTACTGGCGCATCGCTTCGCTGTGAATGTAATTCTCGATCGACACATCGTTGACTAACCACTTGCCGTCGCCAGCCATCAGACGCACGCGCGCGACTGCGGTCTTCCGGCGGCCTGTACCCGCTGCAATTTCTTTCGCCATCTTCAACCTTCTTCTCTAATCCGGCGGTGCCGGAATCTATGGAACATTGGACTAGTACGACGCCACTACCGGCGACTGAGCCACGTGAGGATGCTCAGCCCCGCGGTAGACCCGGATGCGGGTCATCATCTTGCGGCTGATCGTGTTCTTGGGAAGCATACCCCAGACAGCCTCCATGATCACGCGGTCCGGATGTTTCTCCAGCATGGTCTTGGCGGTAAACGTCTTGAGACCACCGCGCCAGCCGGAATACCGCTGATATTCTTTCAATTCTTCCTTGCGTCCAGTCAAGCGGACCTTCTCCGCATTGACCACAATCACAAAATCGCCCATATCCACGCTGGGGTCAAACGTGGGGCGGTTTTTGCCGCGCAAAGTGTTGGCGATATTTACAGCCAGCCGCCCGAGCGGTTTGTCTGTCGCATCCACCAATTGCCAACTGCGGGCCGTATCGGGATTCTTCGGTTTGAACGTCTTCGTCATGGTAAACCTGTCTCTTCCTTCTTCGCGAAAAGTGGAAAATGAGAATAACCTATCCGGGGGGGGGCTGTCAACGCACAACTTGGCCTTTAGTAAAATTTCCACCACGCCTTCTTGGGCTTCTCGACTGCCGGCCGAACAGGTTCGGCCTCCTCCCGCGGAACAACCGCAGAACCGGCTGACTCCGGCTTAAGCACTTCGACCGTCTCGGTCACATTCATCTGGCCCACTTTGGGCGCTCCTGAGGTCTTCTTCGCCGAACTCATCGCCTGTGTCAAGGTACGTTGTTCTTCGAGCCGGGCATCCATCTCCTGCTTTTCGCCAAGCCCTACACGATACTTCTCCCATGCCTTCTGCAACGCTTTTGTGCGTTCCAGGCGCTTTTTCATGTCCGCCTCCGACACCGGGTCGGCCAACTGGCTGTCCGACCACCCCTTGGTCCAGACACCGTCCGCGTTGATGTACTCTTTACGGCGGCGCGTTTCCTTGTCCATGTCTGAAGCACTTGTGATCACATACGGTGTCAAAAAAACGAGCATCTCCGAGCGCTCCTCCGACTCCCCCACTTTGCCGAACAGATACTTGCCGACATAGGGAATATCCTTGAGTATCGGAATACCGGAGGAGTCGTCGGTCTTACCCGTCTTGACCAGACCACCCAGAATCACCGTCTCTCCGCTGCCCACAGAGACATCGGCGGTAAGTTTGCGCGTGGTAACGGTCGGCCAATCCTGACCGTTAATCGTTTGATTCCCCAGGACATCCTCGAACTTTTCGTCCACCGTCAAGATCACGTTGCCGCTCGGGTTAATGCGCGGCGTTATCTTGATCGTCAAACCCACGTCGCGCTGCTCGATATCCGGCTCGTACGAACCGCCGCCGTAGCCGCCCGTGGAGCCGCCGTTATATCCACCATACCCTCCCATGTAGCGCATGCCCTTGTACATGTACCTCATTTCGGTCGCCTCGATGGTCGCTTCCTTGTTGTCGACGGTCAGCAAAATCGGGGATGAGAGCACTTTGGTTGCGTTGTCGCTCTTGCTTGCCGTTATGACCGCGTCCAGATGGAGATCTTTCAGCGTGGCGAAGTATTGAATCCCAGACGCCGCTTTTGTAGCCATATTCGTTGCCAAAGCATCCAGCACACTTAAATCATTCGGCGTGTTTCTCCCGCCTCCGCCGCTCAGGTTGTACCTGTAATTATCGTTTCCGAAATCGACCCGCTTGACCCAGTCGATGCCGGTCGTGATTTCGTTCTTAAGCGTCACTTGCAAGACCACCGTCTCGATCAGCACCTGCGAGAGTTGGATGTCTATGCTTTTAATGATATCTTTAAGTTTCGCAAGGTCCTTTGGGCTTCCCTTCATTAGCAGAGCATTCGTACGCTTGTCCGCTATAATTGTGACCTCACCGAATTCGCCCAACTGGTTCTTATCCCCCTCAACACTTCCCCCCGTGTTGATTGCCGGGCGGCTTGTAGTACGCGCAGCCTCTACTGCTTCGTTCAACGTTGTGCTCTTAACCGGTTGCTCACCGGCCGCGTTTTTCGAAGCCCCCTTAACCGCCTTTTCTTCTTTCTTGCCGGAGGATTTGTTGCTTATCAGATCAGTCAGCATTGGAGCAATCTCTTCGGCATCCGAGTACTCCAACCGTTGATACGACCAGTCAGCAGGCGACTCGGTCTCGATATCCACCAGCGTGATGATCTTGTCAAGAAAGTCCATGTTCTCTTTACTGGTGATAATGATGAGCTGATGCGAGCGTTCATCCGCTTTGATCAGTGTATTACCTCGGAGCATCCCGCGGTCCGCGTCACTTAAAGGCGTTTCGAGGCTCACATTGGGTGTCGGAGCCGGCTGCGGCGTGGCAAGACGCGAGAGCCCCGGCGGAAGCGGACGGGTCAGGGGTGACGCCGGGGTCGTGGTACGGGTGAACCCAGGCGAACCAGACACATTGGCCTTGATCTCCTCTTTGGTCTTGTACTGATTCTGTGACTCAGTCACAAGATCCTGCAACAATTTCAGAACCTTGTCGGTCTCTGCGAACCGGATCGTGCGCATAAACACCTGTTCTGAGGATGTAACAGGCTGATCGATGAAACGCACGATCTCCATCATGCGGTTGACATTCTCTTGAGTGTCGGTGACCAAGAGGCTGTTGGTGCGTTCAAAGGTCTGGATCAGTCCGTCCGGCTTCTTGAACCCCTCCAACGCTTTCTGCGCTTCGCTGATAGCTATAGATTTGAGCTGGATCATTTGACTGATCACCTGGCCCTTCTCCGGGTGCCCGCCCTCGGGATTTTCCATAAGTATTTTGATGCCTTCAGTACGCACGGTCTTGCGCGCCAACACCTTGACGAATTTGTCACCGAACGGTTCAAGCACGATGCCGTTCATGCCGAGCACGGCTTCGATCGCCTCAAGGTATTCCTCTTTGGTGAGTTGCGTATCGGTCTGGCTTTTGAGCGTGATATTGGCTTTAGGAACATCCGGTGCAAGAAGCAACGTTTTGCCGGTCTCCTGGGCATAGGCCATCAGGATGATGTCCACCGCGGCATTATCGAATTTGAGCGCGGGCGTCGTGGTTTTGGATCTCGGCTCGCCGCCAACAGACTGCGGCTCGGACAGGCCGGAAGATGCCGTCGGAGCAGGCAACGTCGACGCCGAAGACGGAGACAGGCTGCGGCTGGGAAACGGCGGCCTTGACGAGGTCGTCGAGCGCCCCGGCAGCACCAGAGGGCGGCGCGAAGGGGTCACGGCGGGGGCCGCCAGCGCTTGCGGGGCCGGGGCCGGAGCCGCAGCCTCCTGCACAGGCGGAGTGTTCGGTACCGGCATCTGCGGAGCGGGCACCGCAACCGCGGGCACGGGCAGAGCGTTCGGCGCAGGCGCTTGCGGTGCCTGATCCTGAGCCAACACCACACCGAGCGCCAACACACACAACGCGCCCAGCGTCAACAGATGATCTCGCATAGTCTTCATACTCGTTTCCTCAAAAACCGTTCTTGTGCCTTTACTGCACCTTCGCTTCGGGAACCGGCAACGGTCCCGCCGCTTGATTCGTCACGCCGTCCGTTATCTCAGCCGCGGGCGAAGCCGCAGGAGCTGAAGCCTTTTGACCGGTCTCCACGACGCTGTTGGTCTCTCCTCCGGCTTCCGGCTTATCAGACTTTTCAGGAAGATTCGGCTTATCCGATACGGGCGTTTTCGGCTTTCCGGCCTCGGCTTTCGCCTCTTTGCCCCGCATATACGCGCAATAGAGCGTAAACGTGCCCTTCAAGAATCCCGGCTTATTGGCCGGGCGGATGAACAACTGCCGCACGTCCAACATCGCGCCCTCTTTGTGCAGGTCATACATGAACTTCACCAGCGATTCGAGCGTGCCCTCCCAATCCTTGCAATCGATCGGCAACTCGTAGACATCCCCGATCTCCACCTCTTTGCTGGTCTGCCGCCGCGCAATCGTGAAGCCGTTGCGCGTGGCCGCCGAGTCCATGATGTTGAGCCAATGGGTGTCCACATCCTTGTCGTTGGGGAAAACCGGCATCAGGTTCCGCATCTGCTCGTACTTCTCCGCCCACTCGTCTTTGGCCGCGATCAGCGCATTCTCTTCCAGAAGCTTCTTCTGAGCGTTCGCACAGACGCGCTGTTCCGTCTTCCAATTCGCGGACTGCTTCTTGAAACAAAGCGCCCCCACCGCATACAAAACGGCTACGACGGCGATCATGAGCATGTTCTTTTCTCTGGAGGATACCGCACTCATTTCCGCGTCACCCCCTTGAACTTGGCGTCGACCTCGAATTTATGTTTCCCCTTGCTGGCCGAAGGCCCCGACAGCGAAACCGTTTCGAATAGAGGGTCCTCAGTTACCGCGTTTTTAAACTCATAAACCAACGTGGGCTGATCCGCCTCGCCGGCAATTTTCACCCCGTCGTCACGACGGTAGTTGAAACCGATCAGCGTGATGCCCTGCGGCAGATAGGACGAGGCCATCCGCAACATCTCCAGCGGCGAATAGGTCCGGTCGGTGTAGGCCAAAATCAGGTTGACCCGATCGCGCGTGTCAGAGACCTGCTTGTACGCTTTGGCATGTTCACGCGATGCGTTGCGCGCACGCGCGGTCAACTGCTTGTAAACCAGCGGACCCGAAAACAAAACCGCCATAAAAATGGACCACACACCCATGGCAACGCCGACGCCCATCAGCACCCGTCTGCGGACGGAAGATTCCCGCACCTCATCGCGCCAGACCTGCGGCGTTAAATCAAGCGCCGCGCCCTCGCCGGTCCGGACAGCCACACCCTCGGCGCCGCCGTCCGCGCTCGGCGGCTTCACATGGCGCACAGCCACACCGACGAGCTCCTGCAGTTTCAGCATCAGCTCGTGCGGCGGCTCGTCTTTCGAGACCACCAGCACCTCGGCAACAGCCCCCCCTCCCGCTTCCAGCTCCGCATTCATCAGAGAAAGGGTCACCTCGCGGATCAGCGCGTCATCGTCCGGCAAAACACCCAAGCCGCGCACCAACACCGGCACGCCGTGATCCAGCACCAGCAGGTCCCAGCCGTCATCCGGATTCATCAGCATCACCCGCCGCCCGGGGCGCACGAGCTGGCAAGGTCCGCACAACGAGCGGAACCAGCCCATCACCGCAGCATCCGTACGCGTCACTTGCAGCTTCGCGACCCGCAGCGCCGAGCCGAGCTCTTCGAAGACCGCGGCAGGCATTGCCGCAGCGAACACCCACAGCTCCTTTTCCGTCTCGCTCAGAATCTCACAACCAACCGACAGCTCTTCACCGGGAAAGGGCGATAGCTTGTCCATCTGCAACACGACCGCATCCGTCAAATCGTCACGCACCTCGATCGGCAACTTGAGCACGCGCACCAAAAGACGGGAAAGGGGCAGGGCCAGCACCACCTGTCGCGCGCCAAGATCATCTCTGGCCGTGCACAGCGCGCGTGCAAGCGGCTTGTCGCTCTCGACCAAGGTGCCGCCCTGGTCGGCGCCCTCCGTTTCCGAGGTCTCCTCGTGTGGCAGTTCAAGCGGCCACACGCCCCCGCCCGTACGCGTCCAGCCGTCGCGGCCACGCGGTGCAAAACGCACTCCGCGCAAGCAACTGCTCTCGGCCAAGATCGCTATCACATCACTTTTCGCCATAAAATCGCTTTGCGAGTTAGGAGTTTGGAGTTAAGAGTTAGGAGTCCCGACTCGCTTTTCGAACTCAATATCCTCTTTTTCCTGCTTCTCACCCATATTCTCTTTTTCACCAAATCCCTGTTCCGGGTTTCCGGACGTCACCTCGTCATTCCCAACTCCTGCTTTCTCTAGGGATCTTCCCGCCACCGCAAGTAGCGAACCTTCGACCCCTCGACCTCCGCAATCGCCTGAATCGCGTGTTTCACGCCGGCAGCCTCTCCTCCAATCACAAGCCGGAACGTGCCGGATACCGTCGAAACAAACCGGGATACGCCCGTGTCAAGGCCCGGGACACGCGACATGAAATCAGCAACCGACTTGAACGAAAAATCATCTTCGTCCGAGCCCGTCGTTGCAGCAGCTCCCGCTACCGTCCCCGTCCGCGCACTTCCGGACCCGCTCCGCTTCGAACCCGCTGACGTGCCCGATCCGGACAACGCCCCCGTCCGCGTGCTCCCGGTTCCGCTCCGCGACGAGCCCGCCGACGAGGGCGTCCGCCCCAGGGAAGACACTCCCGCATTCCGTCCTTCGCGCTCTTCGATGATCGCGCCGGCGGCAAGTTCATCAATCCCGGGAATCGTCATCAGAACTTCCATTGGTGCTGCATTGACGTTGATCTTACCATCCCCATATGTGGTAAACAATTCCTTAATTCCTTTGACCGAAACCTGAAGTTCTTTTCTCTCCTCGGGATTCAACACGCCTCCATCCAGAATCGCAGGAACAAAACCTTTGACAAGGCGCAATTCGTCGACCGTATCGATCAACTTGTTGCGCGCCCGGTAAGGGGGCTCCAACGATTTGTAATAATCATCCTCCGCGCCATCCGCTGAGCGCGTGGTGCTGTCTTCATCCACCCAGTCGGTCCAGCAATCAATGAGTTCAGCGTAATACTCTTCGGGAAGCCCGGACGCCTTGAAAATCGAATCCCACACTTCGTCGTAGTCCTTGCCGACCAGCACGTTGATGTTCCACCGGGCCGGCTCCGGAATAATCTCCACATGGACCACACCGTCGCCGATCGGCTCGTCCACCACGGCGGTCTGGCCACGCTTGATGCGTAATGCGGGCTCCTTCCAGCGATCCTCCTCGTCGTCCGAAGACGAAGACGAACTCACATTCTGCTGCTTTTCGAGCAGCATTTCCGCGATTGCCACACCCGACTGCGTAAGGTAATCCACCCGCCGCCGCTGTCTCATATAAGTGCTGATACGCCCTTCCAGCATCGCATCGAGCGCGAACGACATCACCAGCATACTCAGCAATGCGATCGTCCACAGCGCAATGATCAAGGCAGACCCGCCCCGGCGGGAGGGACGTCGATCACTGTTATGTGTCTGTAGAACCTTGTTCATCGTGCTTCTTATTTCACCACCGGCGGCACCGGAGGCACCACCGGCGTCTGAGGTCCTTTTGCGCTGGTCTTCTGCCGCGGATTCTGCGACAGGTCGAACATCGGGATTTCGACAATGCGTTTCACCTCAAGCGGCTCGTCATCTTCCTTGGGCGGCTCCATATACAGCGTAATCTCCACTGCCTTGGGAATGCTGTTCGAGAACTTCCATTCGTCCTGCCAGTTGGGCTCGTCATCCTTCATCGGCTGATCCTTGTCCAGCATCCGGCAATTGAGTCCGACCACCCGCGGGGAGAGAGAGACCGGTGTCACGTCCTCTTCCGGATCAAACTCGTCGAGCTGCAAATCCACACGCCACGCCGAAACGGCCAGGCCTTTCGAATCGCTTTTTTCGCCGTCGTCCACAAACACGTTGACGCGGTGCGGAGAGTCGGCGAATCCGCACTCCTCGCCCACCAGCGCCCGCCCGATCTTGACCCAGCTGATCCAGTCGTGCGCCTCGGGTCCCTCTCCCCCGTCCTTAAACTGGAACCCGTAATCGTCAAGCTGCACACCCGTGTCCGGATAGTAGGCCGAACGCAACCCTGACACCACCTGCTCCATCACATGGTCAGCCTGCCCCATCGAATCGGACATCTCCATGCCCGCATTCCAGCTCTGCACCACCGCATCAAAACAAAAGAACGAAAGCAGCATCATGATTGACAGGATCATGATCGCCATAAGCAGTTCCAGCAGCGTAAAACCTGCCGTTCGGATAACCGGCAAGGCGGCAACACGGACATTCGTCAAAGATGAGGGCACCGTAAGCGGCATCTCCCCACCCTCATCCGACATTCCATTGTTCCGACATTCCATCATTCCAACGTCTGCCCCTACTTCTTTTTGTCGCTTTCGCCTTTGAGTTGACGCACATACCGTACCAACTCTTCTTGCTGATCGGCGCCCGAACCCCACGAGACCTTTGTTCTGACCACGAACAAATTGTCATCCACTTCGTTCGATTCCAGTTCCTTCTCATCCACCGTGCGCTCGAAGGTGTAGGCCTCCAGCATCTCCACGGTTTTCCGGTCAGCCGTTTCCAGCAACTCAGCGCCGTTCACCGGATCCACGGGCAAATCTTCCTCCACATCGGTGCTCTCCACAATCGGATACATCAATTCGCCGAGGCTGAAAACATATTGGGCGTCCTGATACTCCTTTGAGAGCGTCATCATGGCGGCACAGTTGCCAAGTCCCACCATGAGCGTCAACAAACCTAACGACAAGATCATGGTGGCGATCAGGATCTCGATCATCGTAAATCCCGCACGCCCGTTCACTCTTCATCCTCCTCAATCCGGGCGGCGCCCAAGACATCCACCTTAACCGTTAAGGCAAAAGACTCGTCGCCTGCCGCAACCACCCGCACCCGGTACGGCCGGCACGTGCCATTGCTCTTGTAGCGGACGCGGCAAGTCTTCACATCCTCGGCCTCATCCGACGCTTCTTCGCTCGCGCTAAAACCAGAGCGAGAGCGGCTGGGCTTCGCATCCAAGGTGTCCGAATACCCTTCAAAAACGAACGAGGCCTGCTCATATTTCTTGCTGATGTTCAGGTCTGCCATCTCATAGCTCGCGCCTCCGCCCCCCTGCGTCTCCCCCCCCGCGTCCCCGGCGCTTTCCGAAGGGGCGGACAGCGCCTCGTCCTCGGACACCGCGTTCGTGCTCGAGAAGGCTTTTGCGTTCACCACTCCCTCGCCCCCGCCCCCAACCTGCACCACGCTCAGCGCGCCGTCAGAGGTGAACACCAGTTCCACCGGCGTCTGATGCAACAGGGCCATGTTCCTCGCATACCGCGACATCTGCATGAAACCGCGCGAAGCCGTTTTGATGCGAACCACATCAGAACCCGTGGTAAACGTCGGCCCCATCACCAAGGCCATCACGCCGATGATCACAATAACGACCAGCAACTCCACCAGCGTGAAACCGCAGCGATTCCGCCGCGCTCTGTTCCTGAAGAAACTCATCCGTTCATAGTGCCCTAAAAATCAGCACCCACAACACATAACACGCTGTTTGTTTCTCACAGAGGCGCATCGCGCAAACCGTTCTGATGTTTGCTCTGCGGTCTCTGTGAGAGAAAAGTTGGGTTGCGTGCTCCACCCTCGTCTGCCCATTAGCCCATTCGTGATTGGCGCAGGCAACTGACGCACGGACGCACGCAGGCACGAACGCACTAGTTCGTGATGTCGTCTTCGCCGCCGACCTCTCCGTCAGGCCCGGCAGAAATGATCTTGAACTTCTTGCCGGTCTTGGAGAACGTGAAGGGTGTGCCCCAGGAGTCATTCAACGCACCTTCCTTGAGCAGTCCCGGCGCATCGTCCGTGCCAGCCGTCAGTTCGTCCAGAGAATCCGGCAGCTTGCCGTTATGCCGCATGGCGAAGATCTGCACGGCCTGCTCGATCGCCGTGATGCTCGTACGCGTAGCCTGCCGCCGAGCCTCCTCGTCGTGCCCGATCACATTCGGGATCACCACGGCCGCCAAGATGCCAAGAATGCAAACCACCAGCAACAGTTCCACCAGCGTAAAACCGCCGCGACGGATCTGCCTGTCCTGCCGACCCTCATTTCCGTTCTTCTCATTTTTCATCACACGTCCTCCTTGTACGCCGTTTCCGTCGCTCAACCAGACGGAGTGAGCGACGACGTCACCTTGAACACGGCCATCAGAATACTGACCGCCACAAACCCAACCACGCCGCCGATCGCCACAATCAGGATCGGCTCCAGCGCGTTGGTAAAAATCTTGATATTGCGGTCCATCTCGCTCTCGTACCGCCGCCCGATGTGGCCCAGCGAACTCGGCATATCGCCCGACTGCTCACCCACCGCCAACATATCGGTCATCATCTTCGGGAACACGTTGCTGGCAGCCAGAGGGCCCGAAATCGTCGTGCCATCCGTCACCCGCTGCCGCGCATTGCGCAAAGCATCCGCGATCAGCGCGTTGCCGCACGTCTCCTCCGCGATCTTCAGCGCCTGCAACACGTTCACGCCGTTCGAGAGCAACGTCTTCATCGTGTAAGCCAGGCTCGAATACGCGCCGCAGGCGACGATACCTTTGATCAGCGGAGCCTTGAGCTTCAGGCCGTCCCACCAGACCAGCCCAGGTCCCGACTTGATATGCCGCTTGAACATGACCAGACCGAAGCCAAGGGCAATGGCCACAAAAACGCCGTATTTGATCACGAAATTGCTCATCCCCACCAGGATTAGGGTCGGTGTCGGCAACGCGGTCCCCATGCCTGCGAAGATCTTGGCGAACTGCGGGATGACCTTAACCATGGCGAAAATCACGGTCAGCACGCCGAAAATCAGCACCACGATCGGGTAGGTCAGCGCTGATGTGATCTTGGACCGCATGCTTTCATTCCGCTCGTAGTGCTCCACCAGCCTGCGCAACACCTCGATCATCGCGCCGGAAGCCTCTCCCGCGCGGATCATGTTGCCGTAGAGCGGAGGAAACGTGTCGGGATGCGCGGTCACCGCATCCGACAACTGCTCGCCGCGGATGATGCGGTCACGCAGATCGCCCGATATCTTGTTTTGCGCGGAATCTTCCTCACCCTGATTGGCCAGGCAGTTCAGCGCCGCACCGAGCGTCATGCCCGCTTCCAACAGGTCGCTCAACTCCGAGGTGAAAAGCAAGACCTCGACCGCCTTCATCTTTTGTTTGCCGCTCCCGATCTTCAGCTTCCAGATCGGCACCCCTTTCTCCGTTTTCTTGGACTTCGACTCGGCGACAGAGATGGGGACATAGCCGAGTTTCTCGACCGCAGCCATGGCGGCGCGGCGGTCGGCCGACTCGACCGATCCTTCCATCTTCCGCCCGTCTTTCGCCATGGCTTTGTAAGTGAATAAGGGCATCCTATGCGTTCTCCTCCGTGACGCGCATCACCTCTTCCACCGAAGTCATCCCTTTGAACGCCTTCAGCCAACCGTCTTCGCGCAAAGTCTTCAGGCCATGCTTGATGGCGGCTTCTCGGATTTCAGTGGATGATTTGCGCCCGATGATCAGAGACTCGATGTCCTCGGAAACCACCAGCAATTCGAAGAGACCTCCACGCCCGCGGTAGCCGGTCTTAGTACACGCCTCGCACCCTTCGGGCAGCCATACCTTCTGCGAGGCTGGCGGATAAGGCAGATCGTACCACTTCATATCCAGAGGAACTTCGCGTTTGCACTTGGGGCAAAGACGACGCACCAGGCGCTGCGCCATCACGCCCGCAACGGCCGACGCCACCAAAAACGGTTCTGCACCCATATCGATCAGGCGCGCAAACGCGCCAGCCGCGTCGTTCGTGTGCAACGTGCTGAACACCAAGTGACCGGTCAGCGAGGCGTTGATCGCGATTTCCGCCGTCTCGCCGTCGCGAATTTCGCCAACCATGATGATGTCTGGATCCTGACGCAGGAACGCACGCAACGCGCGCGCAAAAGTGAGGCCGATGTCCTGACGCACCAGCACCTGGTTGATGCCGGCCATCTCGTACTCGATCGGGTCTTCCGCCGTCAGAATCCGCACCTGCATCTTGTTGATTTCATGCAGGAACGCGTAGAGCGTCGTGGATTTTCCCGAGCCCGTCGGCCCCGTCACCAAAAAAATGCCGTTCGGACGATTGATGAGCTTCACCACATGCTCATGGTCGAATTCGTTGAAACCGAGGTCCTGCAACTTGACGAAATTACCGGCCTTTTGCAACAGACGCAAAGAAATCGACTCTCCGTAGGCCGTCGGCATGGTGGACACACGGATATCGATGTCGTCGTTGTTGAGCCGCACGCCGATGCGGCCGTCCATCGGAAGCCGTTTCTCGGCGATATCCAGATTCGCCATCACCTTGATACGCGAGATGATGGCGGCCTTGAGGCGGTTCAACTGCGGCGGCACATCCACCTTGTGCAACATGCCGTCGATCCGATACCGGATACGCAGTTCGTCCTCCATAGGCTCCACATGGATATCCGTCGCCCCTTGACGGTCCGCCTCCGCGATGATCTGATTCACGAACTTGACGATCGACGCCTCGGCTCCGATCTCGTTCACGTCTATCTTGGAGATGGAGGCCAGGTCGGTGTCCACCGCATAGCGCCCGTCCTCGATCATTTTCTCGATGGCGTCCGCGCCCACGCCGTAATACTTCTGGATCGCCTTGTTGATCTCCTCACGCGGGCTCAGCGCAACCTGAACCGGACAACCGGCAGCCAGCCGTAACCCGTCCGTCATGGCCGTGTTGAACGGGTCGCACGTCACAACTGTCAGGGCGCCGTTCTCCACTTTCAGGGGGAGCGCGTTGTATTGGTAAACCGCACGAGCCGGAAGCCTCGTTATCGCTTCATCTGAGGGCCGGGCGTCGGCCAGATCGATATAAGGGAACCCCAGCATGGTCCCGATCTTCTTTAGAAAATCATCTTCGCGGGCAACTCCCAACCTGACGACCGCACCCACGACTCCCGTTCCATCCGACCGGTCAGCCGCCAACACTTGCGAAATCTGAAAATCGGTAAAGAAACCCGTACGCTTCAAGAGAAGCGCCGCAAAAGCATCCGCCTGACCGGCCATGAAGGCTCACCTTTCAAAAAAAGAAACCATTTCCCGATATCGAATTTCTATCTTACCGCATCTTAATCGCATTTTCCATGCCTAATTGAACTCAACCCGAATACCCTGAAAACCCTGTCAATCGGTTATGCCGGTTGGATTTACTTCTGGTTTCGGCCCCTCAAAGGGGCGACAGAAAGTCACGCCGCGACTTCCTGTCGCCAGTTCCGAAAAAGAAAGGCCTTTGACAAAGTGAAAGCTCCGTTAACCGAGTCCATATGCCAGGGGGCCCATTCACCTTTTTCAATCGATTTGCTCGCCGATAAATACTTTAAAATCATGCTTGCCCATTTCACCGCCTTCTGCTATTTTATATTTTGCTGATTGGAAGAGTTATTTGTTGTTTGTTGAATTGTTGTCTCCATGTGTACTCCTAGTATCCCCCCAAGAAGACCGGCTTGCAAAAGCCGGTCTTCTCTTTAATCAAAGGCGTCTAGAAAGGTTATCATGAATAAAATCGCCTTTCTTATTTCGTTTGTCTCTCTCGCCGTAAGCCTTGTGGGCGCGGCCCCCGCACGCGAACCACTTTACCCCGGCGGCACACCCGGCGCAAAAGGTGAGGGCCCGGAGCACCAGCCCTCCCTCACCTGGTACCCTGCCACAAACAATCCCACAGGTGTCGCGGTCGTGATTTGCCCCGGCGGAGGGTACGCCGGTCTCGCCATCGCGCACGAAGGCCACCAGATCGCTGAGTGGCTAAACAGTTTCGGCGTTTCCGGCGTGATCGTCGAATACCGCATGAGCAAGGGCGGTTACCGTCACCCCGTGCCGCTCCAAGACGCCCAGCGTGCCGTCCGGACGGTCCGCGCCCGTGCCTCCGAATTCGGCATCAACCCCGCCAAGATCGGAATCATCGGATTCTCCGCGGGCGGACACCTCGCCTCCACCGTCATCACCCATTTCGATGCCGGGAACCCTTCCGCCGCCGACACCGTCGAAAAAATGAGTTGCCGTCCGGATTTCGGCATTCTTTGTTATCCGGTCATCATGTTCGACGAACCCTTCACCCACTACGGTTCGCAGTATAACCTGCTCGGGAAGGATGCCGACAGGGAACAGGTCAGGTCACTCTCGAACGAGAAACAGGTCACCTCCGAAACCCCTCCCACTTTCATCTTCCAGACCGACGCCGACACCGTGGTCCCCGCCGAAAACGCCGTCGCCTTCTATCTTGCTCTTCGCAAGGCCAAAGTCCCCGCCGAAATTCACATCTACCAACCCGGCCGCCATGGGCTCGGCCTCGCCAAAGGCGTTGAGGGCGCGCAACAGTGGCCCGCCGCGCTCCAGAGCTGGCTGCGTAACATGAAGTTTCTGCCTTGATACCCGAACTCTTATCCCCCGCCGGCGGCTTCGATGCCGCGCTCGCCGCTTTTCAGTATGGTGCCGATGCGGTATACCTGGGTCTGCCGCGTTTCTCGGCCCGGGCAGACGCGGACAATATCACGCCGGAACGTCTGCGTACGCTACTCGCCTACGCCCGTTCATTTTCTCCCCCCAAGAAAATATACGTCACCTTTAACACCCTCGTGCAGGACGCCGAACTGCCGCAAGCGATCGAAACGCTCGACGCCCTCGACGAGCTGACCCCTGACGGTGTGATCGTACAAGACCTCGGCGTGGCGCGTCTTATTCGCGAACACTTTCCCCGTCTGGCTCTCCACGCCAGCACTCAGTTGGCCGCCCACAATCTCGACAGCGTGCGGGCCCTTAAAGCGCTCGGCTTCACCCGTGTGGTGCTCGCCCGAGAACTGACCCTCGAAGAGATCAGCCACATCGTTCGCGAAAGCGGCGTCGAGATCGAAATTTTTGTCCATGGTGCTCTCTGCTACAGCGTCAGCGGGCTCTGCCTGTTCTCCTCCCACACCGCTGGGCGCAGCGGCAACCGCGGCCGCTGCGCCTACTGCTGCCGCGAAACCTTCACGGCTGTCCCTCCGGCATCCTCCCCCCACCCGTTGCATGCCTCTTCCCGTTACCCCTTTTCCATGAAGGACTTGGCTCTCGCACCGATCCTCCAAGCGGTGGTTGCCACCGGAGCCCGCTCACTCAAGATTGAAGGCCGCATGAAGAGTCCGCTCTATGTGGCTTGTGTCACCGACTACTACCGCCAGAAACTGGATGGGAAACTCTCTCGGGAAAGCGAGCGTCTTTTGATCCAGGATTTACAGACAGTCTTCAGCCGTCCCTGGACCCGTCTCTACGCAGAAGGCGACAAAGCGGCACCCGAGACCATCATCGACCCCGTGGCTGTCGGCCACCGGGGAGCCTCCATCGGCCGCGCCGAAGCCGTCATCCGCGACCGTGATGGAACCCGCTGGCTACGCTTCACCTCCAACCGATCTCTTGAAAAACATGACGGACTCCAGGTTGAACTCTCCGGCGGCGGCAAGCCTTTCGGTTGCGCGGTGAACCTGTTGCGTGCGGCTGGCAGCCATAGGACGGTCATCAGCATGCCCGCCGATGTTACCGTCGAAGTGGCCTTGCCCGCAGAGGACGTGCCCATGATTCCCCCCGGTTCTCCCGTCTTTTGTTCCGCTTCTCAGGCGGTCCGCCGCCGTTACGAGATCAGGAACCTTCGAGAGTCCTCACTTTCCTCCGGCCAGCCCGTCAACATCAGCGTCTCGCTCTCGCCAAACGGCATCACGGCACATGCCGAAACCACGATCGAAAAGAAGGGCGATGTCCGGACCGACGTGTTCGTCCCCTTCGACTTGACACCTTCGCGCCAACCGGAGCAAACCGCTGCCGCAGTCCGCAAAGCCTTTGAGCGTCTGGGAGACACTTCATGGCAACTCGGCGTGCTGACGCTCGACGACCCGCACGCCTGTTACGCGCCCCCTTCAAAACTCAACGAAGCCCGCCGCGCCGTTCTCGAAAAGCTCTCCGAAGCCTGGCGCACCGCCCGTTCAAACCGTCTGGCCGCTACCGTTGCCGCATGGACGGCGGGCGGAGTCGCCGCGACCGCGCCTAACGACACCCCCGATCGCTGGTCGCTCAAGCTCCGTTCTGACACGGCCTTTTTAACTTCCGACGCAATCGACGGCATCGAAACTCTCGTTTTAATGATCGGCCACACCCCTTTTGCCACGCTTGAAAAACAGCTTGCGGACTGGAGCAGGGTCATCTCTCGCCCCCATATCCGGCTCGCGTTACCTCTGCTCACACGTTCGGCTGAGATGCCCGCCCTGAAAGACACGCTCGCCCGGCTCTCCGAGGCCGGATGGAGGCGCTGGGAGTGCGCTGACCTTGCTGGATACCACCTGCTGGGCGAACGGGGTATCGCTCCCGTTTCCGCCGACTGGAGCATCTACGCATTCAACCGCGTGGCGGCAGCCGAGCTCGCCCGGCTCGGCATTGCGGAATATGTCCTTTCGCCCGAGAACAGCCTCGAGAATATCCGGGCCCTTGGACAGGTACAGGGACCCGCCCCCATACGCGAAATCCTTGTTTACCAACACACGCCCCTTTTCATTTCAGAGACGGCACCCTGTCTGCCACAAGAGGAGGGCGGCGAGCCACTCGCCTTCACAAACCGTCGTGGAGCCACCTTCACCACGCAGCACCTTGACAATCACTGGATCACGGTTTCGGACTCCGCATTCTGCATGGCCGACCGTATCGCGGAAACCGGCGCCCGTCACTTCCGCATCGACCTTTCGTGGTCTCCCTCCTCCGCCTGTTGTGCGCCGCTCGTTAGAACCCTTCGCTCCGGGCACCTTCCCCCTAACACACACGTCGCGAATTTCAGCCGCGGCTTCGCTTGAATATGAGAACAGAACTCGACCTCACCCTCTCGCCACAAGACGCTGCCGACCCCACACGCCTGAACGCCCTGATCGCGCAAGCGCTGGGACTTGAGCTGTCGAGCATCTCCGCTGTCCGGGTCTTGCGACGCTCTGTAGACGCTCGCCGACGGCACATCGTCGTCAATCTCAGGGTGCTCGCCGTCGCCGATGAAGCCGAGCCGACCTTTGAGGCTCCACGCTTCGACTTTCCCGATGTCTCTTTCAAAGATCCGGTGCTCGTGGTCGGCGCCGGGCCAGCCGGGCTCTTCGCAGCCCTTCGCCTGATCGAACTCGGACTGAAGCCCATCGTGTTGGAACGAGGCAAAGACGTCAGCGGCCGCAAGAGGGACATCGCCCTCATCCACCGCGAACACGCACTCAACTCCGAGTCCAACTACTGTTTCGGTGAAGGCGGCGCCGGGACTTTCTCCGACGGCAAGCTCTATACGCGGTCGAAAAAACGCGGCGACAACCGCCGCGCGCTGGAGATGCTCCATTTCCACGGGGCGTCGGACACGATCCTCTACGAAGCTCACCCACATATCGGATCCGACCGCCTGCCCACGATCATTGCCAATATCCGCGAAACCATTCGCCGTGCGGGCGGCGAGGTCCACTTCGAAACGCGGGTAACCGGCTTCGTGATCAGCAGCCGGACCGTCACCGGCGTGACCACGCGGCAGGGTGATACCATCGACGGGCGCGCCGTGCTCCTCGCCACCGGGCACTCCGCCCGCGACATATACGAACTCCTGCACCGCAACAACATCCCGCTTGAAGCCAAGTCCTTCGCCATGGGCGTCCGCGTCGAGCATCCGCAGGCGCTGATCAACGCCATCCAATACCACCGCGACCCGCAGATGTCCTTTTTGCAGCCTGCAGCCTACACGCTGGTGCATCAGGCATCCGGACGCGGTGTTTACTCGTTCTGCATGTGCCCCGGCGGGTTCATCGTTCCCGCAGCCACCGCTCCCAACGAAGTCGTGGTCAACGGCATGTCGCCCTCGCTGCGCAACTCGCCCTTCGCTAATGCCGGTCTCGTCGTGGAGATCCGCACGGAAGACCTCGGCGCGTTCGTGTCACACGGTCCGCTTGCGGGGCTCCGCTTTCAGCAGGCACTTGAGCAAGAAGCCTTCCGCCATGCCGGCGGCGGCCAGACCGCACCGGCGCAACGCGTCACCGATTTCGTCGCAAAGAAAGCCTCCTCTGACCTGCCCGAAACCTCGTACATCCCGGGGCTCTACGTCTCGCCCCTGCACGCGTGGCTGCCGAACGCGATTGGACCGCGTCTCAGCGAAGGGCTCAAGTCGTTCGAACAGAAGATGCGCGGGTTCATGACGCGCGAAGCGATTTTGGTCGGCGTGGAATCGCGCACCTCTTCACCGGTCCGCATCCCGCGCGACCGCGATACCCTTCAACACGTTCAACTGAAAGGGCTGTACCCGTGCGGCGAAGGCGCCGGCTATGCGGGCGGCATTCTCTCATCCGCCATCGACGGCGAGAACTGCGCCACCGCAGCCGCCGCCTGGATCTCATCCTAAGCATGGGCAAGTCATCGTGCCTGCCCTCTCTTTCTTATTATGAAACCAAGCAATACCCCTATCGACCCCTCCAAACGTGCCCGGCTCCAAGCTGAACTCCGCCGCGACATCGCGACCCGCCAAGACGGGTACCGTGAAAAAGCGCTCCGCGTGCTTCCGCACGTCTGCGCCAGTTGCGGGCGCAGTTTCGAAGGCAAGCGCCTCAAGGAGCTGACCGTCCATCACAAGGACCACAACCACAACAACAATCCTCCGGACGGCAGCAACTGGGAGCTGCTCTGCATTTACTGCCACGATCACGAGCACGAGAAAACGCTACTGGGCGGTTATTACGAAGGCGCTCGAGCTCAGAAAGAGAACCTCGCGCCCTCGATCTTCTCCCAATTTTCCGCGCTCGACAGCCTGCTGCCTCCCGAAACCGGCGAAAAGCAAGATGAGTAGCGGTTCCCCGCGTTTGATGACGCATGTCCGAGATCAAGGGCGCGTCAGCGGCTTAATCCGCAGCAACCTTTCGACATTGCCTCTGACCGCATCACTGTGCCCGTCCGCGACCAATAACCGCAGATCGTAAGCCGTAACCGCATCTGCAACGCCGCTGAGAACATCGCCCTCCGAAACAAGCGCCTGCCGTTCAAGTGTCACCCATTTGCCCGCGCGGAACTCGCCGACCTCCCCTGCCAGCGGCACGGCGTCCTTCGAGCGGACCACAGCGAAAACACCCGCCCCGAAAGGCAGCACCGCGAGTTGTTCCGAGTGCCGCACGTCCTTTGCATCCAACGCAAGAAAGGCGCAGTCGCCCGACCCCTTCAGAACAGCGGCGCCTTCCACTGTAAGTCCGCCTTGCGCCGCCGCAGCCAAGACAGCCCCCCGGCTGTCGAGCATGACGTAAAGCGTGCGCCCGGCCGCGATGCCCGCTCGGACCTCAGGATAACTTCCATGCGCGGGAATCACGACCTGACGCTCGCTGACCGCCATATTGATCGCCGTCAAGGCACGTCCGTTACGCAGCGCGACATCAAAAACCAACACGCTCCCGTCGTCCACCGAAACCTTGACGCGGGCAACGCCCGAGACCTCGTCAAGGAAACGGCGGTACAGCGCGCGGCCCACATCCCCGGTCTCGTCCAACAATTCCAGCGGCTCGGACAACCAGCAGACGCGCCTGTTCTGCGACAGTCGGAACACCAAACCGGCCGGCACCCCTTTCAGCGCGAAAGGCGGCTCTGGCGCAACAGCCACCGGGGCCAAACCCAGTTGCTCCAACCGGTCTAGGCGCGTGGGTTTACGACTTTCGTCGAAACGCGGATCGCCGGTCAGAAGCAACCGGCCTCCCTTTTCCACAAACCGGTTGACGCGCCCGAATGTAACGTCGTCCGGACATACCGCCAGCGGCCAGACCAAAGCCTGCGCCTCGGCGGGCAGGCGGTCGAGCGCCTCTTCATTGATGACACCGAAAGGAACATTGGCGCTTAGCAGCCAATCAGCCGAGCGCCTAAGCGCCTCGTGAACACGAACGGTCTCGGCACCGAAACGAAAGCTGTCAGGCAGCACCAGATAAAGGCGAGGCGGCTCATAGAGCGGCTCTGCCGTACGGAAGAGCAGCATCATGTTCCGGTAAGCTTCCAGCACCGGCTTGGGTGTGAGATCCGCATGGTTGACTCCCCACGGAAAGACGCTGTCTCTGAAATCTTTCCAGCTCCAGTTCGCTAAGAAGGAAGCCCCCATGCCGAGCGCGTAATGGCCAACCGCAAGGTAATGCGTGACTGAAGCTTCAGCCGGATCCCCCCAATTACCGCTGTTGCGTGCCGAATGCGCGACCTTGGAGCCGAACTCGCCCAGTGAGAAGCTCTTGCCCTCGAAACGGCGATCAATCAGCTTCAACACACCGCGCAAGTTGTCCACGGCACCGTAATGGTGAATATTCACAAAGTCGATGCCAGCGGTATCCAGCACTTTTTCAGAAGCCGTCAGGTTCTGCAAATGTCCAACCGTGACCGGTGCATGCGGCGCAGCCGCTTTGACAGCCTCTCCATTGGCCCGCTGCCACCGCGCGTAAACCCACGCGCGGAAACGGCCGTTATCGCGCGACCGCAGGTCATCCCAGCCTACCGCCTTTGCCTCAAAATCGATCTCCGCTTTCGCGCCTGAGCCTTGCCAGGCGTGAAAGGCCGCCTGCATTGAACCATACCTTTCCTTGAGCCACTGCTCGTAAAGCGGACGCAACACCGCCGCGTTGTTGAGCGCCGTGCCCGGTTCGTTCTGAATATCGTAGAGCATGCCGTGAAACGTGCGATACCGCCCCGCCCAGAAGCGGTTCCACTCCTGCTGAGCTTTCAACTCCTCTGCAGACAGGTCCAGCGGAATCCAATCGTGGAGCGAAAGAAAGATCGAGACCTGGTTGGGCTGCGCAAGCTGTATGATGGCGTCCGTCTGTCGGCACGTTTTTTCGGGACGGCTGGCGAGATTGAACGCGGTCCCTCGCGACGTCGGGTTCGTCGCATTGCAGAAGGGCGAAAAATGAAGGATGCGCAAGGTGTTCATCGCGAAATCGCCCATGCGCTCGAAGTCGCGCCGCCACACCAGGGGATCCTCGTTGTCGGAGTACCACATCATGCCGGTGGTGTTGGCACCGCCAAAGAAAAGCGGACGGCCGTTAAAATCGAAGTAGTTGTTGCTCAGCGTGACGCGCGGCCCCTCTTCCGCCCGCGCGGGGTTCCACACCGTAAAGCCGCTGCGCAGAACGTCGACTGGCTTGCCGTCCGCCAAAAGCTCGGCAGAAAATTCCCGGAAGTCCGGCCGGACATGCGCCACGCACAGGGTCGCTGTCGCGGTACCGTTTGTCACAGGCACCTCTGCCACAACCTCGGCCCCCAGCAGGAAACGCACGGACAGTGCGTCAGCCGACGAGCGCACGGCCGCGTGGAGCGTAGCCGTCTCCCCTGGCTTGTAGCTCGTGAAGTCGCTCTTCAGCGTCACGAGGTACGACGGCGCAAGCAACCGCCGGCAGGCCGCCACAAACAGGCGATCCACCACCGGGAACTCGCCATTAAACAGATCGCGGTTCGTGACGCCGATGAGCCCCCAGTTCGACCCCGCGTAAGGCCCGCGGTGGTTCAGCACCAACGCAGCCGCAGGACCGCGCGGACGGCCCAAGCGGTCGGCCGTCTCCAGCAGCGGAATCCAGCGGGCATTGACGTCGGGAAAAACCGGACTGTTGTTGCCGGTCATGGCGATAGCGGCCGGGCCTTCAAGCGTGATCTCCGCTCGCCATTTTTCAGGAACGGCGAAGGAGTCGGCTACCGTCGTGACCGCCGCGACATGGCGCAGCAAGAACGACGGGTCGAAGACGCCGATCTGGTCCGGGTGCAATTTCATCGTATCGCCGTGCTCGCCATAGCGCGTGTTGAGGCGCCCCACGTCGCGCCGGATGCTGTCGATCTCTCTGGCCAGCGGCCACAGGGGCTGACTCGCCCACCCTGTTCCGGTATAATTTCCGAGCTGGTCGAACGCATATCCGCCGATGGAGAAAAAGGCTCCGCCGGCTTTGAGGTAGGCGCGGAAGTTCGGCACGGCCGCCTGCGGAAAAAAAGGCGAGTTCGGCAGCACGATCAAATCGACGGTGCTTCGGCTGAAAAGGGCAGCCTCACACAACGCCGCCGCTCTCAAAAAAACAGGCGAATAGCCCGCCTCGCGCAGCAGCTTCGCGAGACGCTCGGGATCAGCGTGGCCGGGCTGTTTCTCCACAGAGGGCTCCCGCAGAATCGCAATTCGGCGTCCCGGCGGGTCAACCGGCTGAACAGCCTCCGCGGCCTGGTCCGCCGGAACCTTGAGCGCTCCCCGCACCACGAAAGCCAGCTCGGCGACACAGACCGTCTGGCTTCCGTAATTGAAACCCAGCAACATTCGGTCCGAGCTGAGAAAGTGCCGTTTCTTGTCGCCGCGCGGCTGGTGATTCAGCGCGCTGAAAGGAACAAACACGGAACGCCACACGCCATTGCTTCCGCTGATTGCCTTGCCGTCTTCAGGCGTGATCGCGCACATCCACATGTCGCCATCCTTCTCGCGGAACCAGAGGTGCATGGCCGCTTCCGGCGCGGCCTCCTGCACAAACATTCTGAAACGCAAGCCGTAGGCATCGGGAGGGATGCTCACCCTGTCGAGCAGGCTGTTTCCGAAACCCCGCGCATTCTTATAAGCAAAACTCAGCGACGGCCGGCCTCCGAACGCCACGCCCCTCGACACGGAGGGCGCATTGCCGCCGTCCGGGTTCGGCTGCCACAGTCCGGGGTCGTCGGTCGGCAACGTCACATCACCAAAGACAACCTGTCCGAGTGCGAGAAAAAACATACAGATAATGGCCACAGCTTTCGACATCTCGTAAGTCTCCTTCACCTGCCCGCTCGATACTCTCTTCGTACTTTGCCCTGCAACGATACCCAATCGCGGCATCCGGCCGCAAGGCTAAACCCGCACGCGGTGATACAACACGAACCCTGTTGCAGCGCGAAGAAATCCCGCATGGCGCAATGTGTCATTTTTTGATATTTTATTCCATCACTTTTTAAGGAATAAACTTTATGCATCTTTATCGTTCTCACACCTGCAACCAACTCCGCTCTGGCGACGCGGGCACAACCGCAAAACTCTCCGGCTGGATTTTTCGCGTCCGCGATCACGGCGGCATCCTTTTCATCGATCTTCGCGACCATTACGGCCTGACCCAGGTGGTCATCCATCCGAGCCGCTCCTTTTTTGAAGAGCTGAGCAAGTCCAAGCTTGAGACGGTCATCACCGTCATCGGCGAGGTCACTTTGCGCGAGCCGTCCACGATTAACCCGGAGTTGCCCACCGGCGAAGTCGAACTCGTCGCGAATGAATGCCTGATCGAGGCCGCCTCAGAGCAGACCCCGCTCTATTTGCCGGGCAACGAAAGCGAAGCCGAGGACCTGCGCCTGAAATTCCGCTTCCTCGATCTGCGCCGCGAGCGCATTCACAATAATATCCTGCTGCGTTCCAAAATCATCTCTTTCCTCCGCAAATCCATGGAGGCGCACGGATTCAACGAGTACCAGACGCCGATCCTGACGTGCAGCTCACCCGAAGGCGCACGCGACTACCTTGTTCCAAGCCGCGTGCACCGGGGCAAGTTTTACGCGTTGCCGCAGGCCCCGCAGCTCTTCAAACAGCTCCTGATGGTTGCCGGGTTTGACCGCTATTTCCAGATCGCTCCCTGCTTCCGTGACGAGGATGCGCGCGCCGACCGCTCGCCGGGCGAGTTCTATCAGCTCGACATGGAGATGTCATTCGTGACGCAGGAGGACATTTTCGCCGTGGTCGAAGACGTGCTCTACAAAACCTTCACGACCTTCTC
>JAEAMG010000575.1_pt1 | contig 39645 bp, 37 predicted proteins | sample 8958741 | NCBI WGS metagenome assembly JAEAMG01 (sample SAMN16933256, study PRJNA681125) | bioreactor sludge metagenome | isolation source: anaerobic bioreactor treating anionic surfactant - SDBS | place: India: Bengaluru | collected 2019-02-28 | reverse complement strand
GCCTTCCGCAAGATCGCCCAGGCCTACAACCTCGACCTGCTGGTGCAGCACGCCAACGTGCAGCTGCGCCAGCTGGCCCGGCGCTACCGGCTCAAGCGCGGCGGAAGTCCGCTGGGCCTGCTGGTGATGGATACCGAGATGGGCGACGAGCTGCGCTCGGTGCATTCACTGTCCGGCGGCGAGACCTTCCTCGTCTCGCTGGCGCTGGCGCTGGGCCTGGCCTCGATGGCCTCGAGCAAGCTCAGGATCGAGTCGCTGTTCATCGACGAAGGCTTCGGCAGCCTCGACCCCGAGTCGCTGCAGATCGCCATGGACGCGCTGGATTCGCTGCAGGCCCAGGGCCGCAAGGTGGCGGTGATCAGCCACGTCGCGGAGATGCACGAGCGCATTCCGGTACAGATCCAGGTGCAGCGCCAGGGCAACGGCCAGAGCGCGCTGAAGATCGTCGGTTGAGGTGCGCTGGCGCGGCAGGCCGGCTAAGTTTCGCTTAAGTTTCGCCGCCTAGAATCACCCTCCGTTACCCCTACGTGGAGCAGGTGAAATGAACGGTAAAACGGGTGTGGCGAGCTACGGACGGCTGTCCATCGGCTTGCACTGGTTGATGCTGCTGTTGATCGCGGCGGTCTACGCGACCATCGAGCTGCGGGTCAACTTCGCCAAGGGCAGCGAGCCGCGCGAGTTGCTCAAACACTGGCACTTCATGCTCGGCATGGCAGTGTTTGCGCTGGTCTGGCTGCGACTGCTGGCGCGCTGGCTGCACCCGGCGCCGAAGGCAGTGCCGGGCGCCGGCTGGGAACAGGCGCTGGCGAAGCTGATGCACCTGGCGCTGTACGCACTGATGATCGGCCTGCCGCTGTTGGGCTGGCTGACGCTGAGCGCGGCCGGCAAGCCGATTCCGTTCTTCGGCCTTGAGCTGCCGGCGCTGATCGACGCCAACAAGGACCTCGCCGGTCAGTTCAAGGAGCTGCATGAAACCCTGGCGGTCGCCGGCTACTGGCTGATCGGCCTGCATGCCGCTGCCGCGCTGTTCCACCAGTACGTGCGCCGCGACGGCACCCTGCAGCGGATGCTGCCGCAGCGCCACCGGGCCTGACCCGCAGACGCAAAAACGCCCGGTCGACTCATCATCGACCGGGCGTTTTCGTGTCTCAGCCGAGCAATGCGCTGAACGGCAGGTACTCGACGGTTTCGCCCTCTTCCAGCGTGCGCTCGCGCTCGACGATGGCCAGACCATCCGCCCAGCTGGCGGAGGTCAGCATCGCCGAACCCTGACGCGGATGCAGGCAGACGCGCAGCTCGCCATCGACCTGCTCCAACCGCGCGCGCAGATACTGACGGCGGTTGTTGCGTTTGCGCCAGGCGAAGCCGGCGGTCAGGCGCAGCGGGGTCGGCAGCGCATCGCGGCAGCCCTGCGCACGCAGCAGGAACGGCCGCGCCACCACCAGCGAGGTGATCAGCGCCGCCGCCGGATTGCCCGGCAGGCCGATCCACGGTTTGCCGTTGACCTCACCGAAGGCCAGCGGCTTGCCCGGCTGGATCGCCAGGCGCCACAGGTGCAGCTCGCCGAGTTCGCGGATCGCCTGCTTGAGGTGATCCTCCTCGCCCACCGAAACGCCGCCGGAGGTGATCAGGATGTCCCACTCGGCTGCCGCCTGCGCCAGGGCCTTGCGACTGGCGTCGAGGTCGTCGACCAGCACTTCGTAGTCGTGCACTTCCAGCCCGAGGCTGCGCAGCACGCCGAGCAGGCAGTAGCGGTTGGAGTTGTAGATCTGCCCCGGCGCCAACGGCTGGCCGGGCTCGCGCAGCTCGTTGCCGCTGGACAGCAGGCCGACGCGCAGGCGCCGGTAGACCGCCACGCGGGCGACGCCGAAGCTCGCCAGCAGCCCCAGCTCCTGCGGGCGCAGGCGTTTGCCGGCTTCCAGCACCGGCGCACCGGCTTGCAGTTCCTCGCCCTGGCGCCGTACATGGGCGCCGAGGCTGACGCCGGGGAAATGCACGCGCTCGGCCTCGATCTGGCAATCCTCCTGCGCCACCACGGTGTCGGCACCCGGCGGCAGCGGCGCGCCGGTGAAGATACGCACCGCGTGGCCGGCCGGCAGTTGCTGGTCGGCGGCATCACCCGCGGCGATGCGCCCGGCCAACGGCAGCCAGCCACCTTCGGCCGGCAGATCGGCGGCGCGCAGGGCGTAACCGTCCATCGCGCTGTTGTCCCACGCCGGCACCGGGAACGGAGCGGCGAGCGGCTCGGCCAGCACCCGACCGAGCGCATCGGAGAGCGCCACGTGCTCCACCGCCGGCAGCGCCGGCACCCGCGCCAGCAGCGCCTCGATGGCCTCGTCGACCGGCTTCAGTCCGCTGGTGTCGCAGCCGCAGGCGCTCATGAGCGTGGCCCGCAGTAGGCGACCGCCGAGGCCTTGAGGTGCGGCACGAAGTTGCACGGCTTGGTGCGGCTGTCCAGCTGCTCGACGAGGATCTTGTTCCAGGCGGTGCGGCAGGCGTTGGTCGAGCCGGGCAGGCAGCAGACCAGGGTGCCGTTGCTCATGCCGGCCAGGGCGCGCGACTGCACGGTGGAAGTGCCGATCTCGCCCAGCGAGAAGTGGCGGAACAGCTCGCCGAAACCGTCGACGGACTTGTCCAGCAGCGGCTGTACCGCCTGCGGAGTGTTGTCGCGGGCGGTGAAGCCGGTGCCGCCGGTGATCAGCACGACCTGCACGTTCTCGCTGGCGATCCAGCTGCAGACGCGCGCGCGAATCTGCCAGATGTCGTCCTTGACGATGGCGCGCTCGGCCAGGCTGTGGCCGGCGTTCGTGAGGCCGTCGATCAGCGCCTGACCGGAGGTGTCGGAATCGATGTCGCGGGTGTCGCTCACCGTGAGCACGGCGATGTTCAGCGACTGAAACTCGGTGTTGGACAGGTGAGCCATTGCTCGAAACTCCATAGAAGAAGAGGTGGCGCAGGCCGAGCCTGCGGCTGCCCGGGGACCATTCCCCGTGGCGGGTGGTTCGTGTCGCCGGCCTCGTTCGCGGGCCGCGCGATGCGTCGCTCAGCCGCCAGTGACCGGCGGGAAGAAGGCGATCTCGTCGCCATCGTGCAACGTCTCGGCGCTGCTGCACAGCTCCTGATTGCGCGCGCACAGCAGATTGCGCTCGGCGAGCAGCGCCCAGGCGTGCCCGCGACGCTGCAGGTAGCGGCGCAGGTCGTCGATGGTGGCGAACTCCGGCCGCCAGGGCAAACGTTCGAACTCGCAGCCGAGCAGTTCACGGTAACGGGCGAAGTAGCTGATGCGCAGCATGGCACCCTCCGGCGCGACGGCTCAGCCGCCGCTGGCGTTCATGAAGCGCAGCACCTGCACCTCGCCGCTGCTGGCGAACTCGTGGCGCAGCGGTTTGCGCTGCAGCGCGGCGTGGATGGCGTCGATGATCGGCTGGTCGCTGGTCGGATGGCGGCGCAGCAGACCGCGCAGGTCGATGGAGTTCTCGTGGCCGAGGCACAGCAGCAGGCGGCCTTCGACGGTCAGCCGCACGCGATTGCAGGTGGCGCAGAAGTTGTGCGAATGCGGCGAAATGAAGCCGATGCGCGTCTGCGGATGCGCCGGCAGGCGCACGTAGCGCGCCGGCCCGCCGCTCTGCTCGGCGGAATCGATCAGCGCGTGGCGTTCGGCGATCAGCGCACGCACCTCGTCGCTGGAGCAGAAACTCTCGCCGCGCGAGCGACCGACGTCGCCCAGCGGCATTTCCTCGATGAAACTCAGGTCCAGCCCGCTGGCGATGGCGAAATCGACCAGATCGGCGACTTCCTCGGCGTTGCGGCCCTTCATCACCACGGCGTTGAGCTTGATCCGCTCGAAGCCGGCGGCACGCGCCGCGGCGATGCCGTCGAGCACCTGCTGCAGTTCGCCGGTGCGGGTGATGGCGTGGAATTTCTCCGCGTCCAGGCTATCCAGGCTGATGTTCAGCCGCTTGACCCCGGCGCGGGCCAGCGGTTCGGCAAGCTTGACCAGCTGCGAGCCGTTGGTGGTCATCACCAGTTCGCGCAGGCCCGGCAGCGCGGCGATGCGCTCGCACAGGCCGACGATGCCCTGGCGCACCAGCGGCTCGCCGCCGGTGAGGCGAATCTTCTTCACCCCCAGGCCGACGAAGATGCGCGCGATGCGCTCCAGTTCTTCCAGGCCGAGCACCTGCTGGCGCGGCAGGAAGGTCATGTCCTCGGCCATGCAGTAGACGCAGCGGAAGTCGCAACGATCGGTCACCGACATGCGCAGGTAGTCGATCTGGCGGTCGTGGGCATCGCGTAGTTGAGTCATCGCCAAGCTCTCTGTACGTCGTGGGGGATGGCGCGTCGCGAGACGGTGGATGGTCGAAACGCCATCCACCCTACCCGCCGTTACTGCATCAGCGGCGTTTCCGCACCCTGGATGCGAATGCCTTCGATGTTCGCCGCAGCGACCAGGTTCTGCAGGTACTGGCTGACGCCGATCTGCCAGACGCGCTGGTTGAGCTCCGCGCGGATGGTGCCGGCTACCGCCTCGTAAGGCAGTTGCTGGCCCTCGATGCGCTGGTCGACGAACACCAGATGGAAGCCGTAGCGGCTCTCCAGCGGCTGACCGCACAGCCCCTGCGGCAGACGGAACAGCTGGCGCTCGAACTCGGGCACGGTCTGGCCCTTGCTGATCTGACCGAGCGCACCGCCCTGAGCCTTGGATGGGCAGGCCGAGTGCGCCTCGGCCAGTTCGGCGAAGCGCTGCGGCGCCTGCGCCAGTTGTTCGAGCAGCGCCTGCGCCTGTTCGCGCGCCAGGCTGCGGGCCTCGTCGTCATCCGCCGGACAGGCGAGCAGGATGTGCCGCACGGCCAGCAGGGGTGCGCTGAAGAAGCGCGACTGGTTGCTCTGGTAATACTGCTGGCAGGTCGCATCATCGGCCAGCGGCAGTGGAATCTCTTTTTCGATCAACGCACGGGTGGCGGCTTCTTCTTCGCTCTCACCGTTTTCTGCAGTCACCTGCAGGCCCAGCTCGGCGATGCGTTGCTGCAGCAGCTCGCGCAGCACCAGCGCCTGGGTGGCGAGGAATACCGCTTCGTTGCGCGTATCGGCCGGGTGGTATTGCAGTTCGCGGGCAATCGCCTCGGGGCTGATCGCCACGCCGTTGACCTTGGCCCGCGGCCATTCCTGCTCGCTGGTGGCGATCAGCACCGGTGCGGCTTGCTGCACCTCATCGGCCTGTTCGTCGCTCTCGTTGGGCAGCTCCTCGAACAGGGGCGCCTCCACCGGTAGTTCGACCGCCGGCCGCGTTTCACCGCCGCAGCCACCGCCGCCACCCGTACCGCCGCATCCACAACCCATGATGGTTACCTCACTCAAGCTCGAAATTCGGTTCAGCCGTGGCGGCCGGTGTCAGGCACCGGCCGCCCATCGACTCAGTTCACGCCATCCTTGAGTTTGCCTGCGGCGAAGCCCGGCTGCGGAGCAGCCACACCGCTGGTGGCTGCCGGTGCCTCATAGCCACGCGGCCGCTGCGGGCGCGGCATGGCCGGCTTGACGCCCTTCTGCCGGACGATCTGGTAGCGCCGACCCAGGTACCACACCGGCGCACTGACGATGTGCACCAGACGGGTGAAGGGGAACAGCACGAACAGGGTCAGGCCGAGGAATACGTGCAGCTTGTAGACCACGTTGACCGTCTCGATGGCGCCCGCGGCCTTGACCGGCTGCAGGGTGACGATGCTCTGCGCCCAGGTGCCCAGCAGCACCATCACCGAGCCGTCGAGGTGGCCGAGCGAGGCGATGATGGTCAGCAGGCCGAGGACCAGCTGGGCCAGCAGCACGAAGAGGATCGCGATGTCGGAACGGCTGGACGAGGCGCGCACGCGCGGATCGCCGAGGCGGCGCTGGATCAGCATGACCAGGCCGATCAGGCAGAGGATGCCGAAGAAGCCACCGGAAACCATCGCCACCACCTGCTTCTGACCGCTGGTGATGAAGGAGTGGTACAGCGCTTCAGGCATCAGCAGACCGACGAAGTGGCCGCAGAGGATGAAGATCACCCCGACGTGGAACAGGTTGCTCGCCAGACGCATGCCCTTGGGCTGGAGCATCTGGCTGGAGCCGGCCTTCCAGCTGTACTGCGACAGATCGAAACGCGCCCAGCTGCCGATCAGGCAGATCGCCAGGGCGATGTAGGGGTAGACCCCGAACAGCAGGAAATTGAAGTTAGACATTAACGCACCTCCTGGGCCAGCGCGGCTTGCCCGTCATGCTTGAAATCGGTCCAGTGCAGCGGCACCGGGCTTTCCTCGCGGACCTTGCCCGGCCCGCTCGGCATGGATGGACACCGGTCCTGCTGCTCGGCCTGGAGGAAGTTGACCTGCTCCTCCTCCCAGACCTTGTCCAGCGCTTCCAGCGAGTCGTCGCGCTCCTCCGCGGCGACCTGCTCGCGCAGTTCGCCGACGACCTGTTCGACGGTCTCGCCGGCGATCTGCAGCAACGCGTGGAAGCACGCCGCGTGCGGGCTTTGGCGCTCTTCCAGACGCGCGGCGAGCAATGCCAGCAGGTGTGCCACGTCGGCCAGCCCCTCGCGGGCCTCGAGGTCCTCGCGGGTGGCGAGGTACTCGAGGTACAGCGGGATGTAGTCCGGCAGCTCGCGCACGCCGATGGCAAACCCGGCGGCCTCGTACTGCGCCATCAGGTCGACCATCGCCTGGCCGCGATCGCGCGACTCGCCGTGCACGTGCTCGAACAGCAGCAGCGACAGCGTGCGACCGCGGTCGAACAGCTCGGTGTAGCGCTCCTGCACGTCCATCAGATCGCCGGCAGCCAGCTCGTCGAGCAGGCTGCGCAGCGCGGCGCGCTGCGCCGGGCTGATCTCGCGAGCCGCGGCGATGGCCTCGGCCAGTTCCGCATGGCCATCGCGCAGCGCCTGCTCGGGATAGTCGAGCAGCAGGGAAATCACCTTGAGGATGCGCATGCTCAGTCCTCCCACAACTGGACGGTCTTGATCACGTCGCGACGGTTGGCCTTCTTCGCACCGAACATGTTGGTGTCCGAGGCGCCGGAGCAACCGCTGCCGAAGCTGAAGCCACAGCCGGAACGCTCGGCGAAGGCGTCGCTCATGGCTTCCTCGCGGTGCGCGGTCGGGATCACGTAGCGGTCTTCGTAGTTGGCGATGGCCAGGTAGCGGTACATGTCCTCGACCTGGGCGACCGACAAACCGACGCTCTCCAGCACCTTGAGGTCCTGCACGCCGTCGACCTGCTCGGCGCGCTTGTAGGCACGCATGGCGAGCATGCGCTTGAGCGCCAGCTTGACCGGCTTCTCGTCACCGGCGGTGAGCAGGTTGGCCAGGTAGCGCAGCGGAATGCGCAGGCTGTCGACGTCCGGCAGTACGCCGTCCATGCTGACGTGGCCGGCGCTGGCGGCGTTCTGGATCGGCGACAGCGGCGGCACGTACCAGACCATCGGCAGCGTGCGGTATTCCGGGTGCAGCGGCAGGGCCAGCTTCCAGTCCACCGCCATCTTGTACACCGGCGACTTCTGCGCGGCCTCGATCACCGACATCGGCACGCCGTCGGCCTGGGCCTGGGCGATGACCTTCGGATCGAACGGGTCGAGGAAGATGTCCAGCTGCTTCTGGTAGAGGTCCTGCTCATTGGGCGTGCTGGCCACTTCGAGGATGCGGTCGGCGTCGTACAGCAGTACGCCGAGGTAGCGGATGCGGCCCACGCAGGTCTCGGCGCAGACGGTCGGCATGCCGGCCTCGATGCGCGGGAAGCAGAAGATGCACTTCTCGGATTTACCGCTCTTCCAGTTGAAGTAGATCTTCTTGTACGGGCAGCCGCTGATGCACATACGCCAGCCGCGGCACTTCTCCTGGTCGATGAGGACGATGCCGTCCTCCTCGCGCTTGTAGATCGCACCGCTCGGGCAGGCCGCCGCGCACGCCGGGTTGAGGCAGTGCTCGCACAGGCGCGGCAGGTACATCATGAAGGTGTTCTCGTACTGGCCGTAGATGTCGGCCTGCACCTTGTCGAAGTTCTTGTCCTTGCGGCGCTTGGCGAACTCGGTGCCGAGAATCTCTTCCCAGTTGGGACCCCACTCGATCTTCTCCATGCGCTGGCCGGAGATCAGCGAGCGCGGGCGTGCCACCGGCTGGTGATCGGAGATCGGCGCGGTGTGCAGGTTCTGGTAGTCGAAGTCGAACGGCTCGTAGTAGTCGTCGATCGAGGGCAGGTCCGGGTTGGCGAAGATGTTCGCCAGCACGCGGAACTTGCCACCGATGCGCGGGTTGATGCTGCCGTCGCCGTTACGTACCCAGCCGCCCTTCCACTTGTCCTGGTTTTCCCACTCTTTCGGGTAGCCGATACCGGGCTTGGTCTCGACGTTGTTGAACCAGGCGTACTCCATGCCTTCGCGGCTGGTCCAGACGTTCTTGCAGGTGATCGAGCAGGTGTGGCAGCCGATGCACTTGTCCAGGTTCAGGACCATGCCTACTTGTGAACGAATCTTCATGGCCTTTTTCCTCAGATATCTTGCGGCAGGGGTTGCGGCAGTGCATCGCCGTTCGGGCCGTCGAGCCAGTCGACGTTCTTCATCTTGCGTACCACGACGAATTCATCGCGGTTGCAACCGACCGTGCCGTAGTAGTTGAAGCCGTACGCCAGCTGGGCGTAGCCGCCGATCATGTGGGTGGGCTTGAGCACCACGCGGGTCACCGAGTTGTGGTGGCCGCCGCGGGTCTTGGTGCTCTCGGCGCCGGGCACGTTCACGATGCGTTCCTGGGCGTGGTACATCATCACCATGCCTTCCATCACGCGCTGGCTGACCACCGCACGGGCGGTCAGGGCGCCGTTGGCGTTGAAGCACTCGATCCAGTCGTTGTCCTCGATGCCGACCTTCTTCGCGTCGATCTCGCTCATCCACACGATCGGGCCGCCACGGCTGAGGGTCAGCATGATCAGGTTGTCGGTGTAGGTGGAGTGGATGCCCCACTTCTGGTGCGGGGTGATCCAGTTCAGCGCGATCTCCGGATTGCCGTTGGACTTCTTGCCCTGCACGTAGCCGGTGGAACGGGTGTTGATCGGCGGCCGGTAGCTCATCAGCCCCTCGCCGAATGCCAGCATCCACGGGTGATCCTGGTAGAACTGCTGGCGGCCGGTGATGGTGCGCCACGGGATCAGCTCGTGAACGTTGGTGTAGCCGGCGTTGTAGCTGACGTGCTCGTCTTCCAGGCCGGACCAGGTCGGGCTGGAGATGATCTTGCGCGGCTGCGCCTGGATGTCACGGAAGCGGATCGCCTCGTGCTCCTTGGGCAGCGCCAGGTGGCTGTGGTCACGGCCGGTGAACTCCGACAGCGCGGCCCAGGCCTTCACGGCGACGTGGCCGTTGGTTTCCGGCGCCAGCGAGAGGATCACTTCCGCCGCGTCGATGGCCGTTTCGATCTTCGGCCGGCCCTGGCTGACGCCCTCTTCGCGCACCTTGTAGTTCAGCTCGCCGAGGAACTCGACCTCGTGCTCGGTGTTCCAGTTGATGCCCTTGCCGCCGTTGCCCAGCTTGTCGAGCAGCGGGCCGAGGGAGGTGAACTTCTTGTAGGTGTTCGGGTAGTCGCGCTCGACCACGGTGATGTTCGGGCAGTTCTTGCCCGGCACCGGGTCCTTGCCCTCGGTTTTCCAGTCGGTGCCGCCGAACGGCTGCGCCAGCTCACCGGGGGTGTCGTGCAGCAGCGGCACGGTGACCAGGTCCTGCTCGACGCCCAGCTGCCCTTCGGCCATCTTCGAGAAGGCCTTGGCGATGCCCTTGTAGATTTCCCAGTCGGACTTGGCTTCCCAGGCCGGGTCGATCGCCGCGGACAGCGGGTGGATGAACGGGTGCATGTCCGAGGTGTTCATGTCGTCCTTCTCGTACCAGGTCGCGGTCGGCAGGACGATGTCGGAGTACACGCACGTGGAGGACATACGGAAGTCGAGGGTGGTGACCAGGTCGAGCTTGCCGATGGCACCGTTGTCGACCCACTCGGCCTCGGTCGGCTTGAAGCCGTCGGCGCGCTTGCCGAGGTCTTCGTTCATCACGCCGTTCTTGGTCCCCAGCAGGTACTTGAGCATGTACTCGTGGCCCTTGCCGGAGGAACCCAGCAGGTTGGAACGCCAGACGAACATGTTGCGCGGGAAGTTTTCCGGGCTGTCCGGCTGCTCGCAGGAGAAGCGCAGCGTGCCGTCCTTCAGCGACTTGGTGACGTAGTCGACCGGCGACATGCCGGCGGCCTTGGCGTCACGGCAGATCTGCAGCGGGTTGCGGTTGAGCTGCGGGGCGCTCGGCAGCCAGCCGGCACGTTCGGCGCGGATGTTGTAGTCGAGCATGTGCTCGGGGAACTGCGACTTGTCGGCCAGCGGCGAGAGCACTTCGTGGATGCTCATCTTCTCGTGACGCCACTGCGAGCTGTGGTTGTAGAAGAAGCTGGTGCCGTTCATCTGGCGCGGCGGACGGCTCCAGTCGAGGCCGAAGGCCAGCGGCAGCCAGCCGCACTGCGGACGCAGCTTCTCCTGACCGACGTAGTGGGCCCAGCCGCCACCGGTCTGACCCACGCAGCCACACAACATCAGCATGTTGATCAGGCCACGGTAGTTCATGTCCATGTGGTACCAGTGGTTCATCGCCGCACCGACGATGATCATGGAACGACCCTTGGTCTTGTCGGCGTTGTCGGCGAACTCGCGGGCGATCTGGATCGCCTTCTCGCGCGCCACGCCGGTGATCTTCTCCTGCCAGGCCGGAGTGCCCGGCACGCTGGCGTCGTCGTAGCTGGCGGCGACGTTGCTGCCGCCCAGGCCACGGGCGATACCCAGGTTGGCGGCCATCAGGTCGAACACGCTGGCGACCTTGGCGCTGCGGCCGTCGGCCAGGGTGACGCTGAGTACCGGCACGCGGCGCAGCTGGACCTCGTCGCCCTCGACCGCGGTGAAGTGCTCGTGAACCTGCCCGCCGAAGTAGGGGAAGGCGATCTCGGCGGTTTCGCCGCTGTCGATCTGGCTGAGTCGCAGATCGACTTCACGACCGGCGCCGCCCTCGCGGGCCTCGATGTTCCACTTGCCCTTCTCGCCCCAGCGGTAGCCGATCGAACCCTGCGGGGATACCAGCTCGCCGTTGGCGTCGACGCCGATGGTCTTCCACTCGGGGTTGTTGTCCTGGCCGAGGTTGCCGGTCAGGTCGGAGGCGCGCAGGAAGCGGTCGGCGATGAAGCTGCCGTTCTTCTCGTTGAGCAGCACCAGCATCGGCATGTCGGTGTAGCGCTTGGCGTAGTCGGTGAAGTAGGCGCTCGGCTTCTCGAGGTGGAATTCCTTGAAGATGACGTGGGCGAAGGCCTGCGCCAGCGCGGCGTCGGTGCCCTGCTTGGGGTTCAGCCACTGGTCGGTGAGCTTGGCCACCTCGGAGTAGTCCGGGGTGATCGACACGGTCTTGGTGCCCTTGTAGCGGACTTCGGTGAAGAAGTGCGCGTCCGGGGTACGCGTCTGCGGGACGTTGGAGCCCCAGGCGATGATGTAGTTGGAGTTGTACCAGTCGGCCGATTCCGGCACGTCGGTCTGCTCGCCCCACACCTGCGGCGAGGACGGCGGCAGGTCGCAGTACCAGTCGTAGAACGACAGGCACACGCCACCGATCAGCGACAGGTAGCGGCTACCGGCGGCGTAGGAAACCATCGACATCGCCGGGATCGGCGAGAAGCCGACCACGCGGTCCGGGCCGTACTGCTTGACGGTGTAGACGTTGGCGGCGGCGATGATCTCGTTGACCTCGTCCCAGCTGGAGCGGATGAAGCCGCCCATGCCGCGCTTGCTCTTGTACGACTCAGCCTTGGCCTTGTCCTCGACGATGCTGGCCCAGGCATCCACCGGCGCCATGTTGCGGCGTGCCTCGCGCCAGAGTTTCAGCAGCGGCTTGCGCACCTTGGGGTACTTCAGGCGGTTGGCGCTGTAGATGTACCAGCTGTAGCTCGCGCCACGCGGGCAGCCACGCGGCTCGTGGTTGGGCAGGTCGTTGCGGGTGCGCGGGTAGTCGGTCTGCTGGGTTTCCCAGGTGATCAGGCCGTTCTTCACGTAGATCTTCCAGGAGCACGAACCGGTGCAGTTCACCCCGTGGGTGGAACGCACGATCTTGTCGTACTGCCAGCGCGAGCGGTAGACGTTTTCCCAATCACGCGATTCGATGCGGGTTTCGCCGTGTCCGTCGGCGAACTCTCCTTGCTTGCGATTGAAAAAGCGCAGCTGGTCGAGTAGGTAACTCATCGTTTCTTTCCTCTCAGACTGAGCGCAGGTCGTGCCTGCGCTCTACTTTTAATCTCGAAGTCGACTCAGCAGGGGGTCTCGGCGCCTTTGCGCGAGTACCACCACCAGGTCACCAGAATGCAGGTCACGTAGTAGGCAACGAAGCCGTACATGGCCATCTCCGGGCCGCCGGTGAGGGCGATGGAGGAGCCGAACGACTTGGGAATGAAGAACGCACCGAAGGCGCCGATCGCCGAGCTGAAGCCCAGCACCGCGGCCGATTCCTTGCCGGCGGCACGCAGCGCTTCCTCACGGGCGGCGGCGTTCTTGCCGGCACGACGCTCGTGCAGCGTGCGGAAGATCACCGGGATCATGCGGAAGGTGGAGCCGTTGCCGATGCCGGTGGTGACGAACAGCAGCATGAACATGGCCAGGAAGCCGTAGAAGTTGCCGCTCTGTCCGGCCTCGGGCAGGAACTGCAGCACGCCGAACACCGCAGCGATCATCACCACGAAGTTCCACAGGGTGACGCGCGCGCCGCCCAGCTTGTCCGCCACGAAGCCACCCAGCGGACGCACCAGGGCACCGACCAGCGGGCCGAGGAAGGCGAAGCTCAGTGCGTTGACTTCCGGGAAGGAGGTCTTGATCAGCATCGGGAACGCGGCGGCAAAGCCGATGAACGAGCCGAAGGTGGCCAGGTACAGCCAGCACATCAGCCAGTTGTGCTTGCGCTTGAAGATCACCGCCTGCTCGCTGAACGAGGCGCGTGCCGACGACAGGTCATTCATGCCGAACCAGGCCGCGACGGTTACCGCGAGGATGAACGGCACCCAGATGAAACCGGCGTTCTGCAGCCACAGCTGACTGCCATCGGCCAACTCCTGCGGCTGGCCACCGGCGGCGCCGAACAGGCCCATGCCGATCAGCAGCGGCACGCTGAACTGCATCACCGACACGCCGAGGTTGCCCAGGCCGGCGTTCAGGCCGAGCGCGGTGCCCTGCTGCGCCTTGGGGTAGAAAAAGCTGATGTTGGACATCGACGAAGCAAAGTTGCCGCCGCCGAAGCCGCACAGCAGCGCGATGATCACGAACACGCTGTAGGGCGTCTCCGGGTTCTGCACGGCGAAGCCCATCCACAGCGCCGGGATGGCCAGCGACGCGGTGCTGATCGCGGTCCAGCGGCGGCCGCCGAACACCGGCACCATGAACGAGTAGAAGATGCGCAGCGTCGCGCCAGACAGCCCCGGCAGCGCCGCCAGCCAGAACAGCTGGTCGGTGCTGAAGCCGAAACCGATGGCATTCAGCCGCACGATAACCGTGCTCCAGACCATCCACACGGCAAACGCCAGCAGCAGCGCGGGGATCGATATCCACAGGTTGCGCGTGGCGATGGCCTTGCCGGTGGCGGCCCAGAACTGAGCGTCTTCCGGGCGCCAGTCATGGATGACCGGTCCCTGTTTGGGCGGCCGTTTGGCCGCGGATGAATCGATGGCTGTCATGGACATGCTCCAGGTGGGATCAGGACGCGGAGGGCTGCTGGCCTTGGCCGGCCTTGCCCATCAGAGGGGTTTTGCGCACTTCGCTGAAGTACATCCAGATCAGGGAGACCCAGACCACGCCGTACAGCAGCATGAAGGCGGAGGAACGCACGCCGGTGAGGTCCACCAGGGCGCCGAACATGATCGGCAGCACGAAGCCGCCCAGGCCGCCGGCCAGGCCGACGATGCCGGAGATGACGCCCATGTTTTCGGGGTAGTCATCGGAGATGTACTTGAACACCGAGGCCTTGCCGAAAGCGAAGGCGATGCCGACGATGAACATCAGCGCGGTGAACACCCAGGCGTTGAGCCCGATGTGGAAGGTGCGCGAGCCCTCGACGGTCTGGATGGTGAAATCGGTCTGCGGGTAGGACAGCAGGAACAGGCACACCCAGCTCACCCACATCACCCACCAGGTCACGCTCTGCGCGCCCCATTTGTCCGACATCCAGCCACCCACGGCGCGCAGCACGCCGCCGGGCAGCGAGAAGCAGGCGGCCAGCAGCGCGGCGGCCTGCAGGCTGAAGCCATACTCCTGCACGTAGTACTTGGTCATCCACAGCGCCAGCGCGACGTAGCCGCCGAAGACGATCGAGTAGTACTGGCAGTAGCGCCACACGGCCGGATCCTTCAGCGCCTGCAACTGGCTCTTGAGGGTGACGGTGCTGGCCACGCGGTGCGCCTTGTTCTCGCTGGTCAGGAACCAGAACAGCAGCGCAGTGATGAACATGATCGCCGAGTAGACCTTGGGCACCATCTGCCAGCTGCCAGCGGCGATGATCGCCGGGGCGATGAACTTGGTCAGCGCCGAACCGGCGTTGCCGGCGCCGAAGATGCCCATCGCCAGGCCCTGGTTGCTCTTGTCGAACCATTTGGCGACGTAGGCGATGCCGACCGAGAAGGAGCCGCCGGCCAGGCCGACGAACAGGCCCAGCACGAGGAAGTGCCAGTAGGCGGTCGCTTCGCTGATCAGGTAGATCGGCAGCACGCAGATCAGCATCAGCATGAAGAACACGATGCGCCCGCCGAACTTGTCGGTGAGCATGCCCAGCGGCAGACGCACCAGCGAACCGGTAAGCACCGGCGTCGCGGCGAGCAGGCCGAACTGCGTTTCGTTGAGCTGGAAGATCTCCTTGATCGGCACCCCGAGCACGGCAAACATCATCCAGATCATGAAGCAGATCGTGAATGCGACGGTGCTCATCCCCAGCACCAGCCCCTGTTGCATGTTCAACTTAGCCATTGTCGGACTCCCCCGAACGCTCGACCTGGCTTGCAAGCTATTAACGCGCGGGCCGGATTCCGTTGACTTGGATCAAGACGAAATTCCCGACCAAAAGAGTATGATTTGCTCGCTACCACCTTGGAGGTAGTTAGTTTTTTTGGTTTTTTTCCTTTCAAATTCAGCTAGTTATGCAATCAGAGCCCGAACCGGCAGGCGAAGCGGCGGTCCTGGAACTCTTTGGAGGTAGCGTGCGGATATTCCACTGGTTCCGTGGATCGCTGCCGGCAAGGGCCGGGGTCGCGGTCCTGCTGATCGGCACCCTCGCGCTGGGCAGCGCCGTCAGCGCCGGGCTGATCGCCTGGCTGAGCGAGGACGATGCCGCCGCGATCAATACCGCCGGTTCGCTGCGCATGTCGGTATACAAACTGAGCTGGCGGCTGCAGGCCGGCACCGACAACGCGGAAATCCAGCGCCAGGGCGACAACTTCCGCCACCGCCTGGAAAGCATCAACCTGACCCGCATCCTGCGCAGCGATCAGCAGTCGCCGCTCAATCAGGCCTATGCCGGCCTGCGCGAGCGCTGGCACAACCAGCTCGCGCCCGCGCTCGAGCGTGGCGATGTCGCAGTCTTCCATGCCAATGCCGACGATTTCGTCGAACAGCTCAACCAGTTCGTCCTGCTGCTGCAGCGCCAGAGCGAGCGCAAGCAGAGCTGGCAGCTGGCGATCCAGGGCACCGCGCTGTTCGTCACGGTGATGGTGCTGATGGTCGGCATGTACAGCCTGCAGAGCAGCGTGCTCAGCCCGCTGCAGGAGCTGGTGCGCGCCACCGAGCGCTTCCGAGCCGGCGATCTCAGCGCGCGCGTGCAGTACCGCTCGGAGGACGAACTGGGGCACATGGCCAACAGCTTCAACGCGATGGCCGAGGCGCTGGAGCAATCGCATCACACCCTTGAGAGCCGCGTCGCCCAGAAAACCGCGCACCTCGCCCAGGCCAACGCCGCGCTGCAACTGCTCTATCAAGGCAGCCGCAGCCTGGCCAGCGGGCCGGCCAGCGCCGAATCGCTGGACAAGCTGATCGACAGTTTCCAGAACCGCCTGCCGGGCCTGCGCCTGACCCTGTGCCTGCACGGCGATCCGCGCGAACCGGCCGAGCAACTGATCGCCCTGCACGGCAGCGAGCTGCGCGAAATCTGCTCGCCGGGCGACTGCGCCACCTGCACCCTGCACCAGCGGCGCAATATCGTGGCCAGCCCGGTGGTCAACCAGGGCAGCGAGCTGGGCGAGCTGCGCGCCGCCTTCGCCGACGGCCGGCCGCCGCAGCAATGGGAGCTGGAGCTGATCGAGGCACTGGCCAACCTGATCGGCACCGCGCTGTCGCTGGAGCGTCGCCGCGAGCAGGACCACCGCCTGCTGCTGTTCGAGGAGCGCGCCATCATCGCCCGCGAGCTGCACGACTCGCTGGCCCAGGCCCTGTCGTACATGAAGCTGCAGGTCAGCCGCCTGCAGACGCTGATGCACCGCGGCGAGCCGCCGGAGCAGCTGGAAAAGGTCACCGAGGAAATCCGCGACGGGCTGAACAACGCCTACCGCCAGTTGCGCGAGCTGCTCACCACCTTCCGCCTGAAGATCCAGGAAGGCGGGCTGCGCAAGGCGCTGGACGACACCGCGCGCGAATTCTCCGAGCGCGGCCAGTTCCCGGTGCAGCTGAACGTCAAGACGCTGCCGTTCGGCCTGTCGGCCAGCGAGCAGATCCACCTGCTGCAGATCGCCCGCGAGGCGCTGTCCAACTGCGCCCGCCACTCCGGCGCCAGCCATGTCTGGCTCACCGTGCAGCAGGTCGGGTCGGAAGTGGAAATGCTCATCGAGGACGACGGTTGCGGGGTTTCCCTGGATTTCGACCCGCGCCTGCACCACGGCCTGACCATCATGCTCGAGCGCTCCCGCAATTTGCACGGGCGCCTGCACATCGAACAGCGCGAGCCCAACGGTACTCGCGTGCAACTGAACTTCGCGCCGCAGTTCCTCGGCCGCGATCTCGAGAGAGACACCGCATGAACGACTCCCGCCACAGCATCCTGCTCGTCGACGACCACCCCATGATGCGTCGCGGCATGCGCCAGCTGCTCGAACTGGAAGACGACTTCGTCATCGTCGGCGAAGCCAGCGACGGCGAGGAGGCCCTGCGCCGGGTGCCGGAGCTGCAGCCGGCGCTGATCCTGCTGGACAACAACATGCCCACGCTCAACGGCATCGAGACGCTCAAGCGCCTGCGCCAGGACGGCTACGAAGGCAAGGTGCTGCTGTTCACCGTGTCCGATGCCGAGGAAGACGTGCGCGACGCGCTGCGCTTCGGCGCCGACGGCTACCTGCTCAAGGACATGGAGCCGGAGAAACTGATCCAGCAGATCCGCGAGGTGCTGCAGGGCGATCTGGTGGTCAGCCCGGCGCTGGCGCGCGTCATGGCGCAGGCGCTGCGGGTCGGCCAACCGGTCGCCCCGGAAGTGGAGCTGACCGAGCGCGAGCGGCAGGTGCTGAAGATGATCGCCGGCGGCAACAGCAACAAGATGATCGGCCGCAAGCTGGGCATCACCGAGGGCACGGTGAAGGTCCACGTGAAGAACCTGCTGCACAAGCTCGGCCTGCGCTCGCGGGTCGAGGCTGCCGTGTGGGCGCTGGAAAACGAGCGCCAGCGCGGCTGACACGGCGTCGCAGGCCGGCTGCCCCGGCGTATCCCCAAAGACATAGTCGCCCGGCAGCCGCGCAAGGCCCGCCGGGCCGGCCTCGCGGCGCGGCAGGCAGTGCGCGCAAACCCCCGACGCGCCCTCATCCGCCGCCCCGGGGAGTACCTCCTTCGACCCCGTACCGCTTGACTCGCATCATTGGCCAACGGGCAAAGGCTCCTATCGTTCGCGCCGTCTCGCACGCCGGTCCGCTGTCGCGGATACGGCAGCGACAGCCGAATCCACCTGGAAGGAGTCCACATGTTTCAACACCTGCTTCGCGGCACGCTGCTGCTCGGCCTGCTGCTCGGCGCCCTGCCCGGCCAGGCCGCCATCAGCGATGCCGAAGCCATCAACCGCGCCGGCCAGCAACGCATGCTCGGCCAGCGCATCGCCAAGAGCTACCTGATGATCGGCACCCAGACCCGCAGCGAACTTGCGCAGGCGCAGCTCGATGCCAGCGTCGCCAGTGTCGAGGAAAACAGCCAGCTGCTCGGCGACTACGCCTCCAGCGCCGCGATCCGCGGGGCCGCCGACGAAGCCGGGCTGACCTGGCAGCAGCTGCGCGAACAGGCGCTCGCCGCGCCGGACAAGTCGCGCTCGCTGGAGATGCTCAAGCTGGCCGAACGCTTCCTCGCGCAGAGCGAGACGCTGGCGCTGCGAATCGAACAGCACAACGGCAGCCAGCCGGCGCATCTGGTCAACCGCAGCGGCCGGCTGCGCATGCTCAGCCAGCGCATCGCCATGCTCTACCTGGCACTGAGCTGGAACCTGCCGGACGCCGAACTGCGGAGCAAATTCGATACGGCGGTGGAGGAATTCGACCGGGGCCTGGACGAACTGCACGCGGCCAAGCAGAACACCGAGCAGATCAACGATCGCCTCGAACACATCAGCAACCAATGGCGTTTCGCCCGCGTCGGTTTCAAGCTGACGGAAGACGGTCGCTACGTGCCGACGGTGATCGTCACCACCGCCGAATCGCTGCTGCAGAAGCTGGAAGCGTTGACCGCCGACTACGCCCAGCTGGCCCAGGCGACGCGCTGACTCAGGGCTGGGGATCGCCGCGGCGGAACGCTTGCGGCGCCGCGGCGTCCGCCGCCGGCGGCTCGGGTCGCGCATCGCCCACACGGAACGGCTGCGGCGGCTCGTCGACCAGCCGCCGCGTCGGCGGCTCGATCCGCTGCGCCGGGGCTTCATCGGCCTCGACCGCAGCCGGCTCGCGCAGCAACCACAGGGCCAGCGCCGCCAAAGCAGCAGCCAGCAGACGGTAGAGCAACGAGGCCAGGTCGAAGCCGATCAGCTCGCCGCCATCCAGTGCCAGCGCACCGAGGCGCCCCCCCACCAGCGCCAGCATGGTGATCACCAGCATCACCAGTGCCGCTCGCGCGCGCTCGGGCCCGCGCATGGCCCAGAACAGAAACAGCGCCAGCCCCAGCTGCAGGCCGCCGTAGTAGACCCGCATATGGCTGATCGACGCCGACTCCATCAGCAGCATGCCGTTGAGATTGGCCATTTCGTAGGGACGCAGCCAGTACGCCAGGCTGAGCGCGAACATGATCAGCGCCTGGATCGCCAGAACCAAACGGGCAAAACGCATCGAAAACTCCTGCTGTGCGACTTGGACTCCCGGTCGCCATCGGACCGTCCATCGGGCCTTTCGTTCGCCCTGCGGTGCCGGCTGGCGCATGCGCGAAGCACGGCAAGCCTGACGTCCGCGTGCAGCTATTCTCTAGTCCAGCCGGTCTGATACCGGTAGTCGTCCAACAGAGGAAACACCACCATGCGCTGGAACCGGGCTCGTCGCAGCGACAACGTAGTGGATGCCAGAGGCCGCAGCGGCATGCGCCTTGGCGGTGGGCTGGGGCTGGGCGGCATCGCCATCGTGGTGGTGCTCGGCCTGCTTTCCGGCCAGGACCCGTTGCAGATTCTCGGCCAGCTGGCCAGTCAGGGCGGTCCGGCGGTGTCGCAGCAGGGCGAACAGCCCGCCGCTGACGATCCGCAGGTGGAATTCGTCCGCGCCGTGCTCGGCGATACTGAGGACACCTGGCGCGCGCTGTTCCAGCAGAGTGGCGCGCAGTACCGCGACCCGACCCTGGTGCTGTTTCGCGGCGGGGTGAACTCGGCGTGCGGTTTCGCCAGCTCGGCGGTCGGCCCGTTCTACTGCCCCGGCGACCAGCAGGTCTATCTCGACCTGCAGTTCTTCGATGACATGGCCCGGCGCTTCGCCGCCGCCGGCGATTTCGCCCAGGCCTACGTGATCGCCCATGAGGTCGGTCACCATGTGCAGACGCTGCTCGGTGTTTCGCAACGGATGCAGACGGCCCGCCAGCGCGGCGCGCAGATGGAAGGCGACAACGGCCTGCTGGTGCGCCAGGAGCTGCAGGCTGACTGCTTCGCCGGCGTCTGGGCCTATCACGCGCAGCAACGCCTGGACTGGCTGGAGCAAGGCGATCTGGAGGAGGCGCTGAACGCCGCCAATGCCATCGGCGACGATCGCCTGCAGCAGCAGAGCCAGGGTCGCGTGGTGCCTGACGCCTTCACCCACGGCACCTCGGCGCAGCGCGTGCGCTGGTTCCGCGCCGGCTTCGAGCACGGCGAGCCGGGACGCTGCGACACGTTCAAAACGGCGCGCCTGTAGCGCGAACGGCCGGCAGAACTAGCGGCCGGCGCTTTCCAGCAGCGCGTGCAGCGCGCGGCAGTCGCGCGCGTACAGGTCGGCCAGCTCCGGCCAGGGGTTCTCCGGCAGGTTGACCAGCACGCTGCGCGCCCCGGCGGCGCGGGCACATTCCAGATCGAAGCGATAGTCGCCCACCATCATCATCGCGCGCGGCTCTATACCCCAGCGCGCGGCCAGCTGCAGCAGACCGCCGGGATGCGGTTTGGGCGGCGCCTCGTCGCGGCCGAGGATGTCTTCGGTGCGGAAAAAGTCGCCCAGGCCGACCGTTTCCAGCGTCACCAGCGCCAGCTCATGGGCATTGCGGGTGAGCACGCCGAGACGGCAATCGCGCTCGCGCAGCGCCTGCAACAACTCGAACGCCCCCGCGGCCGGACGCGCCGCGCAGGCCAGCTCGCGCTCGTGGTCGAGCAGCCAGGCGCGCTTGGGCGCGGCCTGCTCGGGCGGCAGCGCGGCCAAGTGGTGGAGGATGTCGTCGCTTTCGGGAATCTGCAGCGCGCGGCGGATCGCGGCGAAATCGTGCACGGCGATGGTCAGCGTGCCGTCCATGTCGAACACCCAGTGGCGCGCACCGGCGAGGTTCACATCCAGTCCTCGCGCACGCGGATCAAGCCTTCCTGCGCCACCGAGGCGACCAGCTGGCCCTGACGGTTGAAGATGCTGCCGCGGGCGAAGCCACGGGCATTGCCGGCCCAGGGGCTGTCGATGGAATACAGCAGCCAGTCGTCGATCTTCACCTCGCGGTGGAACCAGATCGCGTGATCGAGGCTGGCCAGCTGGATGAACTTGCTCCACGAGCTGACCCCGTGCGGCTGCAGCGCGGTGCCGATGAAGCTGAAGTCCGAGGCATAGGCCAGCAGGTACTTGTGCAGCGCCGGGTTGGCCGGCAGCGTGCCGTCGGCACGGAACCACAGATGGCGCACCGGCTCGATCGGCTGCGGGTTGGCCGGGTCCTGCACGGTCACCGGGCGGATCTCGATCGGCTTGGGCCGGCGCAGCTTTTCCATCACCCGCTCGGGCACCAGCGGCGAGAGCTTGTGCAGCAGGTCCCACTCGCTGGGCAGCTCGTCCGGGCCGGCCACGTCGGGCATCGCCAGCTGGTGTTCGTAGCCGTTCTCGTCGGCCTGGAACGAGGCGATGCCGGTGAAGATGGTCTGGCCTTTCTGGATCGCGCTGACGCGGCGGGTGGAGAAGCTGCCGCCGTCACGCACGCGGTCGACGTCGTAGACCACCGGCTGATGCGAGTCGCCCGGGCGCAGGAAGTAGCCGTGCAGCGAATGCACGTGGCGCGCGGCATCGACCGTCTGGCTGGCGGCGGAAATCACCTGACCGAGTACCTGACCGCCGAACAGCTGAGGAAACCCCAGATCCTGGCTGGCGCCACGGAACAGATTCTCCTCGATGCGTTCCAGCGTCAGCAGGTTGACCAGGGTATCGAGTGTCTGGGTCATGGCGGGTCCTGGATATGCGTTGATGCGGGTCGGCGATATTACGGACTTCGCCGTCAACGCTCCACCAATAGCCGACATCTACGCCCATCGCAACGACCTGCCGCGAACCGCGCAATCCTTGAGCCGCGCACCGGGCGCCACGCATACTCACTCGCCACCGCCGCCCGATTGCATCGTTCATGTCGCTACCGCTGGTCTTTCACGACGACTACAGCCCGCCGCTGCCGCCCGGACATCGCTTTCCGATGGAAAAGTTTCGCCTGCTGCGCGATCACCTGGTCGACAGCGGGCTGACCACCGACGCCGCGCTGCGGCGCCCGATGCTGTGCCGCCATGACGTGCTCAACCTCGCCCACGACGCCGATTACGTCGCGCGCTACTGCAGCGGCGACATGAGCCCGGCGGAGCTGCGCCGGCTCGGCCTGCCGTGGAGTCCGGCACTGGCGCAACGCACCGTGCGCGCCGTGGGCGGCTCGCTGCTCACCGCCGAGCTGGCGCTGCAGCATGGGCTGGCCTGTCACCTGGCCGGCGGCACCCACCACGCCCATCGCGACCATGCCTCGGGCTTCTGCATCTTCAACGATCTGGCGGTGGTGGCGCTCTATCTGCTGGAAAGCGGGCGAGTCGGCCGCGTGCTGATCTTCGACTGCGACGTGCATCAGGGCGACGGCACCGCGCGCATCCTCGACGGCGTGGCGGACGCGGTGACGGTGTCGTTGCACTGCGAGAAGAACTTTCCGGTGCGCAAGGCCACCAGCGACTGGGACATCCCGCTGGCGCCGGGCCTCGGCGATGCGGATTACCTGCGGATCGTGGACGACACGCTGAACTACCTGCTGCCGCTGTATCAGCCGGACCTGGTGCTGTACGACGCCGGCGTCGACGTGCACCGTGACGATGCCCTCGGCCTGCTCGCGCTCAGCGATGCCGGGCTGGCCGCGCGCGACAGTGCGGTGCTCGAGCATTGCCTCGGTCGCGACATCCCGGTGGCCGGGTTGATCGGTGGCGGCTACGACAAGGACCGCGCCCGGCTCGCCCGCCGCCACGCGCAGCTGCACATCAGTGCAGCGCAGGCCTGGCGGCAGTTCGGTCTGGAATGAAACCGCGCCGGTAAAGACCGGCGCGCTGCAAGAGATCGCCGCTACTGGCGCAGCCACGGCGGAGGCGGCGGCTCGTCGCTTGGCGCATCGTCGGCGTTGCGCAGCGCTTCGCGGCGCGCCTGCTCGGCCAGGGTGGCCTTGATCTCGCGCATCACCGCATCCAGATCGGCGGCATCTTCCGGCTCGGCGAACTCGCCGGTCAGCTCGCTCTCCGGCGTCAGCTTGCCCTGCTCGTAGAGCGCCCACATCTCCTTGGCGTAGCGGGTGAATTTCAGCTCCGGCGCGAAACGCCCGAAGTAGGCCGCCATGTTGCCGACGTCGCGCTCGAGCATCTCGAAGGCGTGGTTGTTGCCGGCGGCGTCCACCGCCTGCGGCAGGTCGATGATCACCGGGCCGTGCTCGTCGAGCAGCACGTTGAACTCCGACAAGTCGCCATGCACCAGCCCGGCGCAGAGCATCTTGACGATCTCGTGGATCATGAAGGCGTGATACTCGCGGGCATCATCCGGGTGCAGCTCGACGTCGTTGAGACGCGGCGCCGCATCGCCATCCTCGCCGGCGATCATTTCCATCAGCAGCACGCCGTCGAGAAAGTCATACGGCTTGGGCACCCGCACGCCGGCATCGGCGAGACGGAACAGCGCCGCCACCTCGGCGTTCTGCCAGTTCTCTTCCTTCTCCTTGCGGCCGTGCTTGGAGCCCTTGGCCATCGCCCGCGCATCGCGGCTGCTGCGCACCTTGCGGCCTTCCTGATACTTCACGGCCTGGCGGAAGCTGCGCTTGTTGGCTTCCTTGTAGACCTTGGCGCAGCGCAGTTCATCGCCACAGCGCACCACATATACCGCTGCTTCCTTGCCGCTCATCAGCGGCCGCAGCACCTCGTCGATCAGGCCATCCTCGATCAGCGGTTCGAGTCGTTTAGGCGTTTTCATCAGCGGCTTGCAGGTCCGTCTCGGTGAATGCGGGGCTGCAGGTTACGGTAAACCCCGGCGGGCTTCCATGCTCGCCCGGCAGTTTGAAAGCGCGCTGCGGATTGGCGCTCGCACAGCGAAGGCGGACAATCACCCCAACTCTCATCGGAGCACCGCCATGCTCGACCATGACCGCTGCTGGGAAGCACTCTGCGCGCGCGACGCCCGCTGTGACGGCGAGTTCGTCTTCGCCGTACGCTCGACCGGCATCTACTGCCGCCCCAGCTGTCCGGCGCGGCGACCGCGACGCGATCGCGTGCAGTTCTTCGGCACCGCCGAGCAGGCCGAAACCGCCGGCTTCCGCCCCTGCCGGCGCTGCTGGCCGCAGGCGCAAAGCCCGGCCGAGCAGCTCGATACGCTGGTCGCCGCCGCCTGTCGCCTGCTGGACGAAGCGCCCGAGGCGCTGACGCTCGCCCAGCTGGCGGCGCGCATCGGCCTGTCGCCCTCGCACCTGGCGCGTGCGTTCAAGGCACGCACCGGCCTCACGCCCCGCGCCTGGGCCGCCGCGCGCCGGCGCGAGCGCCTGCAGGCACAGCTGCCCGCCGCCGATAACGTGCTCGATGCGGCGCTGGCCGCCGGCTACCCGAGCACCCGCGCGCTGTATGCCGAAGCGCAGGCGCTGAGTCCGGCCCAGCGCCTGCGCAAGGGTGCCGGGGAAACCCTGCGCTATGCCGTCGCCCCCTGCCCGCTGGGGCTGCTGCTGCTCGCCGCGAGCGAGCGCGGCGTCTGCGCGTTGCTGTTCGGCGACGACGAGCCGGCGCTGGAACAGGAGCTACGCGAACGCTTCGCCGCCGCCCGGCTGCAGCGCGATCAGGCCGGTCTCGGAGACTGGCTGCAGGCCGTGGTCGGCCAGCTCGAAGAGCCGGCGCGCGCGGCCAAGCTGCCGCTGGATCTGCGCGGCAGTGCCTTCCAGCAGCGGGTCTGGCAGGCATTGCAGGCCATTCCGCCGGGGCAGACGCGGCGTTACGGCGAACTCGCCAGCACCCTCGACAGCCACGCCCGCGCCGTCGCCCGTGCCTGCGCGAGCAATCCGGTCGGCCTGTTGGTGCCCTGCCATCGCGTGGTCGGCGCACAGCAGGCGCTGACCGGCTACCGCTGGGGGCTGGCACGCAAGGCCGCGCTGCTCGCTGGCGAAGCGCGGGAGAAGCCGGGAGACTGACGGCGTTTTCGCGGTCCGATGTTGTGTCGACACCTCTCGCTGCCGCACCGGACCCGCGCCATGACCGACCTGAAACGCTACCGCATCCATTACCGCATCAATGGCGCACCCGCCTCGCTGCTGCTGAGCGCCTTCGAGGAACCGAGCCTGGAGCAGGCCGAGCTGGAAATCCTCCTCGCGCACGTACGTAACCCGCAGGCGGCGGTCGACGCGCCGTGGGAATCGCCGCTGCGCGCCAGCGAGCACAGCCGCATGGCCGAGCTGGGCGTCAGCGATATCCAGATCGAAGAAGAGTGCCGCTGAGCGTTAGCATGAGCGCCGAACCCGCCTCCATCGAGCGCAGACCGTCCGTGCCACTGATCGACACCCACACCCATCTGGACTTCGAGGATTTCGACGCCGACCGCCAGGCCGTGCTGGCACGCTGTGCCGCGCTCGGCGTCGAGCGCATCGTCGTGCTCGGCGTGCATGCGCAGAACTGGCAGCGCGTCTGGCAGCTGGCCAGCGAGCAGCCGGCCGTCTACGCCGCGCTCGGGCTGCATCCGGTGTACCAGCACCAGCACCGCGACGAGCACCTCGCGGCGCTGGGCGAATGGCTGCAGCGCCTGCGCGGCGAAGCGAAGCTCTGCGCCATCGGCGAGATCGGCCTGGACTACTACATCGACGCGCCGGACCATGAACGCCAGCAGTACCTTCTCGAGCGCCAGCTCCAGCTGGCCAGCGACTTCGAACTGCCGGCGCTGCTGCACGTGCGCCGCGCCCATGCGGCGATGATCGCCACGCTCAAGCGCCATCGGCTGCGCCGCGGCGGCATCGTGCATGCCTTCAGCGGCAGCTGGGAGGAAGCGCGCGAGTATCTGAAGCTGGGTTTCAAGCTGGGCCTCGGCGGCGCCGGTACCTGGCCGCAGGCCCGACGCATGCAGCGCGTGCTTGAGCAGTTGCCGCTACATGGCATCGTGCTGGAAACCGACGCGCCGGACATGCCACCGGCGGGCCACGCCGGCGAGCGCAACAGCCCGGAGCTGCTGCCGGAGATCTGCCAGCGGCTGGCCGAACTCAAGGGCATCAGCACCGCAGAACTGGCCGCCGCCAGCTATCGCAACAGCTGCGAACTGTTCGGCTGGCCGCTCGGCGACGCCTAGTGCCCGGCTAGACGCGGAAGGCGCCGATCAGCTGCTGCAACTGCCCCACCAACTGGGTCAGCTCGCGACTGGCCTGCTCGGTATGCCCGGCGCCCTCGGCGGTGCGTTTGCCGGCTTCGTTGATCGCCACGATGTTGCGGTCGATGTCGTGCGCCACGGCCGTCTGCTGCTCGGCCGCCGCGGCGATCTGCTGGCTCTGGTCGACGATGCTGCCGACCGCGCCGAGGATGTGCTCCAGCGCCTGCTCCACCTGCGCCGACTGGTTTACCGTGCCCTCGGCCAGCGCGTGGCTGGCGTGCATGGTCTTCACCGCCGCGCCGACGCCGCCCTGCAGGCGCGCGATCATCTGCTCGATCTCTTCGGTGGACTGCTGCGTGCGCCGCGCCAGGTTGCGCACCTCGTCGGCGACCACGGCGAAGCCGCGGCCCTGCTCGCCGGCGCGCGCCGCCTCGATCGCGGCGTTGAGCGCGAGCAGGTTGGTCTGCTCGGCGATGCCCTTGATCACGTCGAGCACCTGGCTGATCGCCGCGCTGTCGTCGGCCAGGCGATTGATCACCTGCACCGACTGCGCGATTTCTTCGGCCAGCCGCTGGATGCCGCTGACCTGCGCGCTGACCAGGCCACGACCGCTGACGGTTTCGGCGTTGACGTCCTGCGCACTGCCCACCGCCGCCTCGGCGCTGGTGGCCACCGCCTGGGCGGTGGCGGACATCTGATTCATCGCGGTGGCGACCTGCTCGATCTGGCTGCGCTGCTCGGAGACCGTCTGGTTGCTCTCGCCGGAGACGTTCTCCACGCGCCCGGCCTGACGCTCGACTTCACCGACGGTCAGCCCGACCCGCTCGATCAGCTCGCGAATCCGCGCCACGCCATCGTTGAACAGCTGGCCCAGCTCACCCAGTTCGTCGCGGCTCTGCACCGCGTAGCGCGCGGTCATGTCGCCCTCGGCGACGCACTCCATGACCCGCCCCAGCCCGCGCAGCGAGGCCCGCGTCGAGACGTAGAAGCCACCGTAGAGATAGGCCACCAGCAACAGCACGACGCCCAGCGCGCTCAGCAGCAGGGTCATCAGCAGGCGCTTCTGCGCCAGCCGCTCGGCGAGGTCGCCTTCGAGCAGCTGCAGGATCCGGTCATTGAGCTGGTAGGTCTTCGCCATCTCGGCGCCGATCCGGTCGTAGAACTGCGCCCAGGGGCGATCGAAGGCATCGGCCATGATCACCTCGTCCTGCAGGATCTCGCTGGCAAGCCCCAGCGAATCGCGGCTGGCACTGGCGTACTGGTCGAGCTGCGCGCGGGCCTCGGCACTGCCGGCGAGGCTGTCCTGCAGTTGCGCGGCGTACTGTGCCTGCAGCCGCTCCAGCTCGAGCACCAGATTGTCCAGCGTGTTGCTGGCATCGGAGTTGAGGTAGCCCTGGCCGAAGGTGTAGGAGCCCACCGCGCGCCCCTGGCCGAGCGTCGCGGTGATGGTCGGCGTCACGCTGGTCAGCAGTTCGGCGAGCTGGCGCACTTCGCGCTGGGCGTCCTGGCTGAGGCCGGACTGCCCGGCGATCAGCCGGATCATCACCTGCACGCGCCCCAGCAGGCTCGCCGCCATCGCGGCCTTGGACTGCAGCGACTGCTCCGCCTGCGCGCTGCCCAGCGCCGTGCTCAGCTCGTCGCGGCGGGCGCTGAATTCGGCGATCTGCTCGGGATCGTCGCTCACCGGTTGCAGGGCCTGCAGGCGCGCCGCCAGCCGGGATTCGACCTGGCCGCGACGCTCGGCAAGGACCGCGGCATTGCCGGTCTGGCCGATGATCGCCTCGATCTGCACCAGGTCGTGCCAGTCCTCCACGTCGCGGCGCAGCTGCAGCGCGGAGCCGAGCAGCTCAAGGCTCTGCAGTTCGTTGCGGGTACCGACGAACTCCCGGTACGAATCACGCACCAGGTAGAAGTTGGTCAGCAGCATGGGGGCGAAGAACAACAGGCTGACGAGACTGAACTTCATGCCGAAGCTCAGCCGGTTCATGAACGCGACTGCGGGATACAACAGAGTTTTCACACGACGTCTCCCAATCTTATTGGTATGTGCTTGCGGCTGTTGCAGCCGCAGCGGGGCTCGTCAGAGAGAAGTAGCGGATCGAGTTATACGGGATATCGGTAGGCGCTTTTGTAACTTAAGGTAATGGCCTTATGGCATCGCAGCGCCGCCAGCCCGCAGTGCGGCGGCCCGCGGGTATTCGCGGGCGGCTATGGCGCATCATTCAGCCAGGCGGGGTGGTTCAGGCGAGTAGCGTCCACAGCGCGAGCGCCGCGTACCAGAGCACGCGCGCGCGCACCAGCAGCGCGCCGAGCGTGTCGAGCCAGGCGACACCCGCCTCACCGGCGATCGGCGGCTCGAGATCGGCCGCCTGCGGACCGACTTCAGCGAGCAGCTGGCGCGCCGGCATGTCCCAGTCGAGCAAGCGGTGCAGCAGCGCGCGGTTGAGCGCGACGAAATTGCCGACCAGTGCGAAGCTGGCCAGCAGCACCCGTACCGCCAGCCAGTCGAAGGCGTGACGCACCTGGGCGGCGCGTTCGCGCAGCGGGTCCAGCTGGGCGTGCTCGACGGTCAGGGCGAGCAGCCGATAGGCCAGCGCCGCCATCGGTCCGAGCAGCACATACCAGAAGATCACCGCGAAAAAGCCCTCGTAGCTGCGCCACAGCAGCAGGCCCTGCGCCGCCTGCAGCAGGCTCGCCGGCTCCGCTTCGCGCAGCTTCAGATCGCGCTCGGCCACCAGCGCCGCGGCCTCCTCGTCGCCACGCCGCCAGGCATCGCGAAACGGCCCCAGCTCACGCTTCACCGCGCCGCGTCCGAGGCTGTACAGCACTACCAGCACATGCAGCGGCAGGCTCAGCCAGCCATAGGCCAGCGGTTCGAGCAGCCACAGCACGCCACCCAGCAGCAGTACCGGCAGCAGCACCAGCAGGGCGAGTGCCAGCCAGGGCGACGCGGCCTGCGGTGGTCGCGCCTCGAGCCGACGCAGCTGGGTGAGCCAGGCGCCATCGTGCTGCAGCCGATGCCGCCAATCGGAGAATTTCTCGATCAGCAGCACCAGCAGAATCACCAGAAAACTCATCGTCACGTCTTCGCTTCCTCGTTCAACAGGTGATGGCGGCGGCGCGCAACCGCAGCCAGTCGAATGCCGGACCGGGGTCGGTCTTGCGCCCCGGCGCGATGTCGCTGTGGCCGCAGATCCGCTCGCTGGTGATCGCCGGATAGGCTCGCTGCAGCAGCCGGCACAGCTCGATCAGCGCACCGTACTGCGCCTCGCTGTACGGCTGATAATCGGTGCCCTCCAGCTCGATGCCGAGGGAAAAATCGTTGCAGCCCTCGCGCTCGCCGAAGCGCGACACCCCGGCATGCCAGGCGCGATCGAGGCAGGAGACGAACTGGGTGATCGTGCCGTCGCGCTCAATAAGAAAATGCGCCGACACGCGCAGCTCGGCGATCTCGGCGAAGAACGGATGCTCGCCGCACGGCAGGCAGTTCTGGAAGCTCGGCGATCTCGGCGAAGAACGGATGCTCGCCGCACGGCAGGCAGTTCTGGAAGAACTGCTGGACCCGGCCGGTGCCGAACTGGCCGGGCGGCAAGCTGATGTTGTGTATGACCAGCAGCGAGATCTCGCCGTCCGGGCGCTCGTTGAAGTTCGGCGAAGGGCAATGGCGAACGCCCGCGCACCAGCCGGTCGCGCGATCCAGATACATGGGGTGGCCTTGGTTGACGGCAAGCTGGCAGGCTAGCCGCAGCGGCCCCGCTGCCGCAAGTCGGCCTGCTATCGACGCAGCCGCGCAGCAGCTGCCTTCTCGTCCCGCCGCGAAGCCAGCCGATCAGCCAGCCGGGTGGGCTCGGGCAGGCGATAGCGGGTGACGTACTGCATCACCAGCTGCGGGGCGCTGGCCAGGCTGACGCGGTTGCCCGGCGACACGATCAGCGGGCGTACGCGCTCCTTGCTGCGCAGCACCGTACCCAGCACCTCGCCGGTCTTGCGATCGCGCAACGGCACCTGCGCGCCGCGCGCATCACCCAGCTCATCGTGTTCGCCAGTGAGAATCTTCTTCGCCACGCCGATGGTCGGCAGCCCGGTCACCACGCCCAGGTGCGCGGCAATCCCCAGCCGGCGCGGATGAGCGATGCCGTGACCGTCGGAGAAGATCAGGTCAGGCACCTCCGGCAGCGCTTGCAGCGCCTGCAAGACCGCCGGCAGCTCGCGAAACGACAGCAGCCCGGGAATGTAGGGCATCGAGGTGGGAATGCGCGTCAGGCTCTGCGCGACCACCTCCAGCGTCTGCGCATCGAGCAGCACGACCGCCGCGCGGGTGATCTGCCCCTGCTCCTCGAAACCCACGTCGACGCCGGCGATCAGCCGTAGCGGCGGGAAGTCGTCGACCAGCCGCACCTGCGCCGCCAGCGTCTGCTGCAGCGCGCGCGCGGCGGCGGGCGTGCCATCCCAATCGGCGAACGGTTGAGACGGATAGGGGCTGCTCATAGTTTTTCTCCTCGGTGAAATCATGAACTCGATGGGCCGACGGTCGGCAATGGCGGCTGGACAGCCATGGAAAAACAGACGACGCTTGCGCCGCACAACGGCAGTTTCATCCTAAAGCCGGTTCACCACACAACAATCAGAAACGCCCATGAACTCGCCTGCTCTCAGTCGCATCAGCATCCTGGCCACCGAAGGGGTCTTCGCTTCGACCCTCATGCACGCCAAGGATTTCTTTCACATGGCCAGCCTGCGCCGCGGCCGGCAGCGCGGCGCAGACCTCGCGCCCGCGTTCGAAACCCGCCTGGTCAGCCCCGACGGCCAGCCGGTGACAACCTTCAGCGGCACCACTATAGCCGTCGATGGCGCGCTGGAAGACGCCGACGTGGTGATCCTGCCCGCCTTCTGGGGCGACTTCGATGCACTCTGCGCGCGTTATCCGCAGGTGCTGACGTGGCTGCGGCATCGCCATGCGGCCGGCAGCACGATCTGTGGCGAGGCCACCGGGGCGTTCTGGATGGCCCAGGCCGGGCTGCTGGATCATCGCGAGGCGACCACCCACTGGCGCTTCGCCAGCGAGTTCGCCGAACGTTTCCCGCAGGTACAGCTAAGCCCGGACAAGCACCTGACCGACAGCGACAACCTCTACTGCGCCGGCGGTACCACATCGTCGTGCGATCTGTATCTGTACCTGGTCGAGCGCTTCTGCGGCGCTGCCGTCGCGCAAGGCATGGCGCGCGACGTGTTGTTCGAAGTGCAGCGCAACTACCGGCCGGGACGGCTCGGCTTCGGCGGCCAGAAGCTGCACCTGGACAGCCGCGTGCTGCAGATTCAGGAATGGCTGGAAGACCACTTCGCGGAGAAATTCCGCTTCGAGGACGTCGCCCTGCAGCATGGCATGAGCATCCGCAATTTCATGCGGCGCTTCCAGGCCGCCACCGGCGACAAGCCGCTGCATTACCTGCAGCGTCTGCGCATCGAGACGGCCAAGAGCCTGCTGTCGACGACGCGCAAGAGCATCAAGACCATCAGCTATGAGGTGGGCTACGACGACGCCAGCTTCTTCGCCCGGCTGTTCCGCCAGCACACCGACGTGTCGCCGAACCAGTATCGGCAGCAGTATCGGCACAAGAGCGGCTGAGGTCGGGAGGCTCGCCGTCCGGCCAGCCTCCCGCGCGATGAGCGCCGGTTTGCGTTAAGGCTTGTGCGGCCGCGCGAGGTATTCGTGCGACTGCATCTCCAGCAGGCGGCTGAGGGTGCGCTGGAATTCGAACTCCAGACGTCCGCCGGCATACAGGTCCTTGAGCTCGACCTCGGCGGAGAGGATCAGCTTGACGTTGCGGTCGTAGAACTCGTCGACCAGGTTGATGAAGCGCCGCGCCATGTCGTCCTTGGCCACGTTCATCTGCTCGATGTTGGATACCAGCACCGCCTCGAAGATCTTGCCCAGCTCGATGTAGTCGTTCTGGCTACGCGGGCCGTCGCACAGGGCGCGGAACTCGAACCAGGCGACGTCGTTGGCCACCCGGCGCGCCATGATCTCGCGGTTCTCGATCAGCAGCGCCTCGTTTTCCAGCACCGTGCAGTTTTCCGTCAGCAGGCTGCGGAAGCTCTTTTCCAGGCTCAGCTCGGCCTCGGCATCCAGCGGGAAGTGATACAGCTCGGCCTGTTCCAGCGCGCGCAGGCGGTAGTCGATGCCGCTGTCGACGTTGACGATCTCGGTGTGCTTCTTCAGCAGCTCGATCGCCGGCAGGAAGCGCGCGCGCTGCAGACCGTCCTTGTACAGCCCGTCCGGGACGATGTTGGAGGTCGCGACCAGGCTCACGCCGTTCTTGAACAGCTCCTCGAGCAGGGTGGCGAGGATCATCGCGTCGGTGATGTCGGAGACGAAGAACTCGTCGAAGCAGATCACTCGTGCCTCATCGGCAAAACGCTTGCCGATGATGGTCAGCGGGTTCTTCTCGCCCTTGAGCGTGCGCATTTCCTCGTGCACGCGCTTCATGAAGCGGTGGAAGTGCGTGCGCATCTTCTGCTTGAACGGCAGCGCATCGAAGAAGGTATCGACCAGGTAGGTCTTGCCGCGACCGACGCCACCCCAGAAGTAGATGCCCTTGATCGGTCCCTGCGGTTTCTTGCCGAAGAGCTTGCCGAACAATCCGCTGCCGCCACGCTCGTCGGCGACCAGATCGTCGTACAGCCGCTGCAGATGGCGCACCGCGTTTTCCTGGGCGGCATCGTGGAAAAAGTCAGGACGTTGCAGGTCGGCCCGATAGCGCTCAAGAGGAGTCATGGCGGAGTCTGGGTAGTGAAACGGGGCCGACACTTTAGCGGCGCCCTCGGTCGTTGGCAATTTGCTCAGCTTGGTCAAACCTCTCGCCCTCCTCTATGGATCTGTCTCACAACGCACCGGCCGAACACCGCGTGGTTCGGCTTACTCGACCAGTGTCGCCAGCGCCGCGCGCACGCGCAGCATGGCTGCATCCATGGCCTCGGCGGTGTCGTAGCTGGGGCTATCGGCGATGCACTCGTCGTCCAGCCACAGGGTGAACTGGCTGCCTTCGTCCTCGCGCAGCTCCAGCGCATCCGGCCCACCGGCGATCAATCGCTGCGTCAACTGGCCGATCGCCTTCGGATTGCTCAGCGGCCGCGACAACAGCAGCTCCTCGCCATCGGCGGCGAAGAAGCGGAAGCGGAAGGCACCGTCGGCCTCGCGAAAACTGGCGAAGCGCGCGACCTTGCCGGCCTTTTTCTTCGCCGGTGCCGCGCTCTGCGCCTGGCTGGAGAAATTGCGCAGGCCCACTGCCTCGCGCAGCTCGCCGAGGAACGGGGTGGCGATCCGGCGCGCCTTGGCAGCGCCGGCCTGGAGGATTTCCTCGAGCTCGGCGGGCTTGGCGATCAGCTGACGATAGAGCTCGCGCGGCTCGCTCAGTTCATTGTCGAGCAGCTCGAACAGTCGCTGCTTGGCTTCGCCCCAGGCCAGGCCGTCACACAGCTCAGCCCGGAACGCGGCCAGTTGCGCCGGGGTGGCGAAGGCCTGGTAGAGCGTGAACAGGTGCGAGCTGTCCGGGTCCTTCGGCTCGCCCGGCAGCTTGGAGTCGGTGACGATGCGCGCTACCGCCGCCTTCAGCTCCTTGGCGCTGCCGAACAGCGGGATGGTGTTGTCGTAACTCTTGGACATCTTGCGTCCGTCGAGGCCCGGCAGCGTTGCCACGCTCTCTTCGATCACGGCCTCAGGCAGGGTGAACAGCTCGCGGCCCTGGCCGAACAGGTGGTTGAAGCGCTGGGCAATGTCACGCGCCATCTCGACATGCTGGATCTGGTCGCGACCGACCGGCACCTTGTGGGCGTTGAACATGAGAATGTCCGCCGCCATCAGCACCGGGTAGCTGTACAGCCCCATCGTCACGCCGGCGTCCGGGTCTTCGCCGTTCTCGACATTCTTGTCCACCGAAGCCTTGTAGGCGTGCGCGCGGTTGAGCAGACCCTTGGCGGTGACACAGGTGAGCAGCCAGGTCAGCTCGGGGATTTCCGGCACGTCGGACTGCCGGTAGAAGGTCACGCGCTCGGCGTCCAGGCCGCAGGCCAGCCAGGTCGCGGCGATTTCCAGACGTGAGCGCTGGATGCGCAGCGGGTCATCGCACTTGATCAGTGCGTGGTAGTCCGCGAGGAAATAGAACGAGTCGGCCGAGGCCGCGCGGCTGGCGACCACGGCCGGGCGGATGGCGCCGGCGTAGTTGCCCAGGTGAGGCGTGCCGGTGGTGGTGATGCCGGTGAGAATTCGGGTCTTCATCGCGTTGATCTCGTATCGATGCGATGCAGGCACGGACAAGGACGTGCCTGCGCGTGGCGGGCGAAAAGCTACAGGCGGGGTGCCACCAGCTCCTTCAGCTCCACCAGCTTGGCGTGGAAAAAGTGGCCGCATTCTGCCACTTTCAGCAGCTCATGGGGGCGCGTAAGCGCGGCCGAATAGGCGTACACCGAGGCGGGGTCGATCACTTCGTCCTGCTCCGGCTGGATGATGGTCAGCGAGTCCTTCGCCGCCGGCGTCTGGCCAGCTAGGCGCGACACCGCCGGCGCCACCAGAAACAGCTTATCCGGCGCGCGGCCCTGTGCCTCGAGACGCGCAGCCAGGGCAGCCGCGACGAACCCGCCGAAGGAAAATCCCAGCAGGCAGAGCGGCAGCTCGGGACGCTGCGCCGTCAGCCAGCGCAACGCAGCTTCGGCGTCGTCCACCTCGCCTTCCTGCATGTCGTGCTCGCCGGCGCTGCCGCCGACCCCGCGATAGTTGAACCGCAGTGTGCTGTAGCCCTGGTCGCGCGCCGTACGCTGCAAGGTCGAGACAACCTTGTTCAGCATCGTGCCGCCCTTGACCGGGTTGGGATGGCAGATCAGCGCCAGCCCTCGGGCCTGCGGTTGATCGAAGTACAGGGCTTCCAGCGCACCGCATGGGCCGTCGAGAGAGAGGGGGGTTTCGCGTTTCAGCAAGGGAAGGAACTCCGTGACCTTGGGACGAGTCGACTCGTCTTGCTTTACCAGTTGCCGAATGCCGCGGGCTTGCCACGGTGTACAGCGCAGGTATGAGAAGTTAACGTAAGCACAGCCGTTTTACATAGAAGGAAGGACTCGTGGAACAGACCCTCGCGACCTGGTTGCTCCCGATCGTCGGCCTCATCGCCGGCATCGCCATTGGCTACCTGGTGGCCCGCAACAGCGCGCCCAACCGTACGCAACGCCAGGTGGACGACCTGCAGGAGCGTTTCGATACCTACCAGAGCGAAGTGGTTACCCACTTCAACACGACTGCTGCCCTGCTGCGCAAGCTCACCAGCAGCTACCAGGACATTCAGGACCACCTGAGCGAAGGCGCCGACCGCCTGGCACTCGACGAGCAGACCCGCGAACGCCTGCTCGCCGCACTGCGCAACGACGACCATTCCAGCCCGCGCGAACGTCTGAGCTCGCCGGCGTTCACCGAACCACCGAAGGACTATGCACCCAAGGACGACGACGCCCCTGGCACGCTGCACGAAAACTTCGGCTTCAAGCAGCGCCACTGACGCGCTGGCGGGAGCGCCATGGCGCTCCCGCACCCCTCCTCGTTTACTGCCGCAGACGCATCGACAGATCCACCGCGCGTACGTGCTTGGTCAGCGCGCCGATGGAGATGTAATCGACCCCGGTCTGCGCTACCGCCAGCAAAGTCTCCTCGCCGATTCCGCCAGACGCCTCCAGCTTGGCGCGACCACGCGCCAGGCCGACTGCCGTGCGCATGTCGTCGAGGCTCAGCTCGTCCAGCATGACGATATCGGCGCCGGCCTGCAGCGCCTGTTCCAGCTCGTCGAGACTCTCGACCTCGACCTCGACCGGCTTGCCCGGGGCAATACGATGCGCCGCCACGATCGCCTGGGCGATACTGCCGCAGGCGGCAATGTGGTTCTCCTTGATCAGGAACGCATCGTAGAGGCCGATACGATGGTTATGGCAGCCACCACAGGTCACCGCGTACTTCTGCGCCAGCCGCAGGCCTGGCAGCGTCTTGCGGGTGTCGAGCAGCTTCACGCCGGTACCCTCGACCAGATCGGCATAGTGCCTACAGTTGGTCGCAACGCCGGACAGCGTCTGTAGAAAATTCAGCGCCGTGCGCTCACCAGTCAGCAGCGCGCGCGCCGGTCCCTCGAGATGAAACAGCACCTGATCGGCCTCGACTCGCTCGCCATCGGCCACTTGCCAGTGCACCGCGACCCGCGGATCAAGCTGGCGGAACACCGCATCGACCCATGCCACACCGCTGATTACCGCCGCCTCACGGGTGATGACCGAAGCGTGCGCCAGACGCTCTGCCGGAATCAGTTGCGCGGTGATGTCGCCGCTACCGATATCTTCCGCAAGCGCCCGACGAACGGTGGCATCAATTTCAGCGGAAAGATCGGCAAGTGTCAGGTTAGGCATGGCAGACTCCACATGGTTTGATCCGAAGTATAAAGGCGGCCCGCAAAGGAGCGCGACCTCCGACATAGACCGCCTGCGCTGACCGTTCGGCAGAAACTCGCCGGGGATCTGTGACATGGATCATGCCGGGCAAAAATGCGGATTCGATTAGCCACACTGGTGGTCGATAATCCGCTTAATTATTCTGGCGCCACATAAATGACGCCTTTCAGCGCCTTTTGTTACCCTTGACGCCCACGAAGCGTACGTGACCGCCCGACCGGCCGGCGACCACAGGAGAGTCTCGATGCGAACCGATGCCAAAGTGGTGCACCTGAACAAGGCCACCCCTGAGCACAGACCAACGTCACCGGCCGCCAAGTTGCCGGTAGCGCTGATCAGCGTCCGCGACAAGGCTGCCCAGCAACTGCGCCAAGCGTTGCAGACACTGTTCGATAACGCCGACGATTCGCTGTTCGAGATCGCCGACCGCGCCACCAGCAATACCGAACAAAGCGCCTTCTTCGAAGCCATGCGCGACCTGCGCATGAAGCGACGCACCATCGAGCGCAGCTTCCTGCATCAGCTGTTCGAAGCCTTCGCCACGCTCAACCAGTACGAGATCGGCAAGCCCCAACCGCTCGAAGGCGTGACCTTCGACAGCCTCAGCCTGGTGCAGAACGACGAGCTGGAAGAATCCGTCGCGATCGATACGATGGTGACCAAAGTGACCGGGCGCACCATCCCTGCGCTCGGCCACCTGACGACCCGCATGAACGCGCTGGTCAGCAGAAAGCTCGACGACAAGTCCAACCCGCTCGGCCCGAGCGCGATCTGCGACTACTTCCTCGCCGCCTGCAGCAGCCTCGGCGTGCCGATCAAGGTCAAGCTGATCATTCTCAAACTCTTCGAAAAGTACGTACTGACCGAGCTGGATCAACTCTACGCGGACGCCAACCTGACGCTCGCAGCAGCCGGCATCCTGCCCGAACTGCAATCGACCGTTCCACACCGCCCACACCGGCCGAGCGCTGGCGTCAGCACCAGCAGCTCCGCAAGCACGCATGCCAGCCAGACGAACATGCACGAGAGCGGTCAGCAGGAAGCCGTCTTCAGTGCACTGCTTGATCTGCTTTCCGAAGCCCGCAACAGCAGCGCACTGGCCCCACGCAGCGCGCCCAGCGACGCGATCCCGATATCCAGCAACGACCTGCTGCGTCTGCTATCGCACATGCAGGCCCGCGCACCGCAAACCGTTGACGAGCACAACCTGCAGGGACAGCTCGATCAGCTACTCCAGCGCGTGAGCGCCAAGAGCGGCAAGTCGCGCGTGGTCGGCGAAGTCGACGAAGACGTGATCAATCTCGTTTCGATGCTGTTCGAGTTCATTCTCGACGACCGCAATCTGCCGGATTCGCTCAAGGCCCTGATCGGCCGCCTGCAGATACCGCTGCTCAAAGTAGCGGTACTGGACAAGACGTTCTTCAGCCGCGGCAGCCACCCGGCTCGCCGTCTGCTCAACGAGATCGCCTCGGCCGCTCTGGGCTGGAGTGACCAGGACGAAGCGCAGCGCGACAGTCTGTATCAGAAGATCGAGCAGATCGTGGCTCGCCTGCTGAACGATTTCACCGACGACCCGAGCATCTTCTCCGAGCTGCTGGCGGATTTCCTCGCCTTCATCGGCGATGAGCGCCGGCGCAGCGAACTGCTCGAGCAACGCACCCGCGATGCCGAGGAAGGACGCGCCAAGGCCGAGATCGCCCGTCAGGCCGTCGAACAGGCACTCAATCAGCGCCTTCTCGGCAAGACCTTGCCCGAAGTGGTGGTACGCCTGCTACAGGAGGCCTGGAGCAAGGTCCTGCTGCTGATCTGCCTGAAGCATGGCACGCAGTCGTCGCAGTGGGACGATGCATTAATGACGATGGACGAGCTGATCTGGAGCGTGACGCCGCATGCCGATGAACAGTCGCGCGAGCAGCTCATGCAGCTGGTGCCCAACCTGCTCAAGTCCCTGCGCGAAGGCCTGACCAGCGCCGCGTTCGATCCGTTCTCCACCGGAGAGTTCTTCACCCAGCTGGAGGCCCTGCACGTACAGACACTGCAACGCTTCGAGCAGCCGGCAGCCGAAGCGGCCGCGAGCATGGATGCTGTCCAGCCCGCCACCCAAGCCGAAATCACCACTCCGCCAGCGCCTGTCATGGTCGAAGTGGTCGAGGAAATTCAGCTGCTGACGCCCGGCGAAAGTCGCGAGCGCCAGCCCGAGGCCTGCCTGCCCGAGCACGATGCGGCGCTGAACCAGGTCGACAATCTGCGCGTGGGTAGCTGGGTAGAGTTCCAGGAAGACGAAGAGCACAAGCTGCGCTGCAAACTGGCCGCAGTGATCAAACCGACCGGCCGCTACATCTTCGTCAACCGCACCGGCATGAAGGTCCTGGAGAAAACCCGCATGGGCCTGGCGAGCGAGTTCCAGCGCGGCGCCATCCGCCTACTCAACGACACGCTGCTGTTCGACCGCGCACTGGAGTCCGTGATCGGCAACCTGCGCAAATTGAAGAACAACTGACCCCCCCGGTGGCGCGGGCCCTTTGCGGGCCTCGCGGCTACGCGCTTGGCATTTCACCCGGCACGACTAGACTCAGCACACGCCATTCGAGGTGCTTATGTCCAGCCGTCTGAATCCCGAAGACCAGCAGCGCGTAGACGACTATCTCAGCGCACCACAGCATCAGGTCGAGCGCCAGCCGTTCCGCCCGTGGCTCCTGCTCGCGTTGGTACTGAGCGTGGTTCTAGGCCTCGGCCTGCTGAGCCGGCTGCTGGGCCGCCTGGTAACGTGAGGCAAGGCACTAGCGCGAGCGGAATCCTTCTTCACAAAAACGAGCCATAAAAAAAGCTGGATGCCATTTCTGACATCCAGCTTTCTATGGCTTCCTGCGAAGCCTTGTATGGTGGGTCGTGTAGGATTCGAACCTACGACCAATTGGTTA
>JAEAMG010000569.1_pt1 | contig 39747 bp, 40 predicted proteins | sample 8958741 | NCBI WGS metagenome assembly JAEAMG01 (sample SAMN16933256, study PRJNA681125) | bioreactor sludge metagenome | isolation source: anaerobic bioreactor treating anionic surfactant - SDBS | place: India: Bengaluru | collected 2019-02-28 | reverse complement strand
AATTTCTTTGCTGCTGGTTGCAGTGAAATCAACACTTCCGCCACACCCGATGGAGGCTCGGTCGTATCACTGAGTCTCACCAAATCCATCGCAAACCAACAGCAGGATACGAAAGCATATTCGTCTGGCTGCTTGCCTGCTAAATTCAAAACCCCGGAAATGCTACCGAATGCGTCGTTTGGGGCCACGCCAATAAGCGCGCGCTCTCTGATCTTCGTGACAGACCACTCATCATCGCTGAGTTCGGCCATCCCCCTATCCAGTGCCTTGCAAAACTCATCTGCGACTGACACACCACCTCCTTATTTCAATTGACTTGGTCCGCTTTTGGCTGCGGACTGTCGGAATGGCTCAGCGCACAAAATTGTTGCCCTCATGGCAGGATGAAGGTTTTGTTCGCCGCGCCAAGTCTTCTCTCTGCCGTTTACGGTGCCGGCACCGCCTCATCCGGGCAGCTGACCTCGTCCTCTGGCGTATATAAAGTCATCGGCACGCGCTGGCCGTCGACTTCCAGCTCGCGCACCTTCGGCGGCACCAGCTGGAACTCGCCGGCCTGCAGTTTCTCGCGCAGCGGTTTGCAGCGCAGGGCATCGGTGGGGATTTGCCCGCGCGCGGTCCAGCTGCCGTCTTCCTTTTCCGCCAGCAATACCGACGAGGCGCGCGGGTCATTGCTGATCAGCAACACGTCCTCTTTGCCATCGCCGTCGAAATCAAGCAGGTAGGCATCGCACTGGGGCCCTGCCCGCTTCAAGCAGGCGGGCAGGCGCCAGGCCGGGCTCACTTGCGTCCAGTCCTGGCGCAGGAAACTGTCCGGCAACTTCGCCGTGGCCGGGCGCAGGGTCAGGTTGATCGACACGTCGCTCAGCGCGCCCGTCTCGTCGAGGCGGTTCTGGCGCTTGAGCATGGCCTCGGCGCGGGACCGCACGATGGCCGCATCCGGCCCCGTCGTGCGTTTCGTCAATTCCTGCAGGGCCGCCTGGCCATAGCGCGCGCCCTGGAAGCGCAGGTATTCGAAATCGAACTTGTCCACGCTCACTTTACCGCTGTCGAGGCGCGCCATCTGGCTGGCCACGGAAATGCGCGCCGGGTCCGCCAGCGGCGAGAACAAGGCGAACAGCGCCAGCAGGGTGACAAAGGCGGTGGCCACGTTGACGTTGGCGATCAGGTGCAGCCAGTCGCCATACTTGCTGGCCGCCCAGGCATAGCCGGCGGCGTAGCAGGTGGCCACCAGCAGGCAGGCGGCAGCGATCAGGCGGTCGGCCGTCCAGCCATGCGACATCACGCGCAGGGTCAGTGCATAGATGGCGATGCCCACCACCCACGGCAGCAGCAGACAGGCCAGGCGCGTGCCCAGGCGGATGCCGCGCGCCACGCCATGGCCCACTTCGCCATTCTGGAAGGCGGCATTGATCAGCACCACCAGCACGCCGGCCATGCCCAGCAGCACGGACGCCGCATGGCGCGTGGCCCACAGGCGCTCGAAGCCGATGAAGGGCAGGGTCAGCAGGAAACCGGAAACGAGCACGGCGGCAATCGGCATCAGCCACGACAGCAGCACCAGCAGCAGGGTGCGGATGCCGCGCACGATGGATGGGCGCACGTCGGTGATGTGGATGGCGAACGAGAACGCGAAGCAGATGACGGGAATCACGAACCAGGCCTGGCCCAGCAATTTTTTCAGGAAACTGAGCTTGATCAGCAGGAACAACTGTCCGCCCAGCCACAGCACCAGCCACAGGCCCAGCACGAACAGCAGGGAAAACAGCAGCTGGATGCCCAGCTTCCAGGCGATTTCAAAATACGTGGGATAGCGGGCGATGCGCTGGCCATCCTGGGTGCCGGCCAGCACCAGCGCGTGGGCGATATAGAAACCGACCACGCAAAAACCGAACAGCTGGGCGGAAATGACGCGCAGCGGCGCACCGGGCTTGTAATTGCCCCAGATCACGTGCTCGGCGCCGCGCGCCACGTCATGCCAGGCCAGCACGGCCAGCACGACGGCCGCGCCGGCCATCCACAGGCCGATGCGCTTCGCCGACATGTGGCCCAGGCTGGACACCAGCAGGATGGGCAACAGCAGGCTGATCAGCATCAACGGGCCCAGCAGGTAGGCTTCCGTGGCAGGCCACACCTTGTCTTGCGCCGTGCTGTACAGCCAGTACAGCAGCAAGCCTTGCAGCAGGCCCGTCACCAGGCGCGTCACCGCGATGCGCGGCGCCACCACCGGATCGAGCAACGCCATGTTTTTTCCTGCGGCATCCTGCTGCATAGTCATCCCTTAGAGTCGTTTATTGCTGTAAAGCACGGCCATTATTGCATTTCGTTATAGTCATCTCAACAGCGATTCGTGCGGCCGCCCTCCCCGCGTGCCTACGCCGGGGTGCAATGGCAGGCTTTGCGCCAGGCCCCAGGCCAGTTCCGGCACGATGAACAGCCACAGCACGGGCTGGCCCGTGACCAGCAATGCCCACGCCATCCAGGTGGAAAACAGGTAGCGCGCCGCCGCGTCATAGCGGCCGAAGCGCGGCTGCGGGTCGAGCATGCGCAGCACCGACCAGACCATCACCACGCTGCCAAACAAGCTGCTGATGAGCAGATGAAACGGTCCGAAGACGGGTAACGGCACGCCGCCCAGGTCCACGTTGAGGGCGCTCAAGTGCTCGCGCAGCAGCAAAAACGTCCACGGCGTGGTAAACGGGGCCGTCATGAGCACATCATAAATGGCGCTGGCGCGCACCAGGCGGCGGAAAGCGGAAACGGACAACATGGCAACTCCTATCGATGGAAAGCGCCCATGATCAAGGTTGGAGTACACTCCATGGTCAAGCATTTTATGAAAGAAAATCCATGCAGATCGGCGAGATGGCGCAGGCGACGGGCTTGAGCCGCGATACCCTGCGCTTCTATGAAAAACGGGGCTTGCTGCGCGCGCGGCGCGGCGCGAATGGCTACCGCGACTACCCGCCCGAGGCGGCCGACTGGCTGCGCTACCTGCGCACGGCGCAGCAGCTGGGCTTTACCCTGGCCGAAATCGAAGCGGACATGCCGCTGCTGGCGGCCGCCGGCGATCCCGCCACAGCGGAACTGCTGCGTGCGGCGCTGGCGCGCAAGCTGGGTGAAATCGATGCGCGCATCGCGGGATTGACGCAGTTGCGCAGCGAATTGGCGCGGCGGCTGGAGCCGGAGGCGGCGGCGTGTCCGTTGCGGGGAGAGGCCGATGCAGCGCAACTAAACCTGGCGTAAAAAAACCGCCTGTGCATGGCAGCAGGCGGTTTGATCTCGGACAAAACCAGGCTTACTTGGCGGCCTTGCGGCGGCGCAGGAAACCCATCAGGCCCAGGCCAGCGAGCAGCATGGCGTAGGTTTCCGGTTCCGGCACGGCGGCCATCACGGACACGTTGTCGATCACGGCGCCCGAGAAATTGTCGAACGGCGTGCCGGCCTTGGCGGCGCTGGCAAACGACAGGGTCGCCAGGCCGGTGGAAGCGGCCGTGAAGCTCAGCGTGTTGCTGGACAAGGTGTTCGAGGCGGCAGCCGTCGAGTAGAAATTACCGGCCACGCCACCGAAGCTGACCGCCACGCCCTGGCCTGCGGGGCCGCTGGAATTGCGCGCCATGTCAAAGCTCAGGTTATACCTCTGACCGGCAACGACACTGAAACTTTGCGAGAGGAAACCTGGACCAGGTGTGCCCAGCATGTCGATGCTGTAACCATCGATGGCATTGTAGGCATTGCGGATAAGGTCGACGGAACTGGCGCCCACAGTCCAGCCCGTAAGGGCCGACGAAGCGTTGTTGATGACTTTAAAACCGCTGTTGAAGGTATAGCCGTCAGCGACCGTTTCAAAATTGCCATTCGTGATCAGGTTGACGGGGCTGGCGCTGGCGGTGCCTGCTGCAAACAGAGCGACAACTGCTGCGATGGTGGCGATTTTCATGGTCTGATTTCCTTGCTCTGTTGATATTAAAGTTACCTTAAGTGAAATCATATCTCAGCCATGATGAAAAACAAAGAACTTTGCAAAAATATATTTAACGTGGACAATATGCAACATTTTCAACACACGCCCCCCTCCCGGAAGAGAACAGTTCAATCGAGTTCCTGGCGCGCCACCAGGATGCCATCCGCATCGGCGTAGATCCAGTCGCCCGGATGCACGGCCACGCCGCTGAGCTGCACGCGCACGTCGCGCTGGCCGGCGCCCGTCTTGTTGCTCTTGCGCGGATGCGTGCCCAGCGCGCGTACGCCAATTTGGCAGACATTGATTTCTTCGCTGTCGCGGATGCAACCATCGACGACGATGCCTGCCCAGCCGTTGCTCTCCGCCAGCACGCCCAGCTGGCCGCCCACCAGCGCGCGGCGCAGGCTGCCGCCGCCATCGATCACCAGCACATGGCCCTGGCCCGGCGTTTCCAGGGTGCTGCGCACGAGGGCATTGTCTTCGAACACTTGCAAGGTGGTGGCCGGGCCGCTGAAGCGCACGCGCTGGCCGAAAGCGCGGTACACGGGCGGCAGCACGGCCAGGGTGCCATCGTCCAGCATGGCTGCATGGTCGTCGCACAAATCGGTGGTGGCAAAGGTCATGGGAACTCCTTGAGTGGCAGATGGCAACGATTCTATGCCTTTTGCAGCGCCGCGGCGCGTGTTTTACCGCCCACGCCAACGGCCGTGGCAATCGCCAGCGCCTGGAACACGCCGATGAAGACGAACAGCAAGGCCGGATGGTCGCCATCCATCAGCGCGCCAAAGAACAGTGGCCCCACGGCCAGGCCGCTGTCGAGGCCCGAATACACGACGCCATACACGCGCCCGGTGGCATTCTTCGGCGCCGCCGCGCGTATCATCAGGTCGCGCGACGGTCCCGCCACACCCGACGTCAGGCCGATGGCGCCCATCAGCACCACCGCGCCCCAGGCCGGCACGACTGCCATGGCCAGCAGCACGGCCAGCAGAGCGGCGGCGGAAAAGGCGATCGCCACGTTGCGGTCCGGCTGCGTGCTGCGCGCGCCCACCACGCCGCCGGCCAGCATGCCCACGGCCGAGGCCAGCATGTAGGCCGTGTAGGCGCTGGTGGCCAGCGCCAGGCTCATGCCGTACAGCTTGACCAGAGCCACGCTGGCAAAGCTCTGGATGCCACCCAGGGCGATGGCGGTAATGAAGAAGAAGGCAAAACACATCCACACGGCCGGCAAACGCAAAAAGTCCAGCGTGCCTTCGCCGCCGCCCGCCTGGCCCGGCGCGGCCTGCTTGACAGGCTCGGGACGGATGGCGTGGCGGTTCAAAAACAGGATCAGCAGCACGCCGAACGGCAGCACGGCCGCGCATTGCAGCGCGATTCTCCAGTCATACTGGGTGGCAACGTACGTCATGAACAGAGGCGCCAGAGCCCAGCCGATGTTGCCGCTGATGCCATGCACGGAAAAGCCGTAGGCCACGCGGGCCGCCGAGACGCGCTGGTTGAGGATCGTATAGTCGGCCGGATGAAACACGCTGTTACCCATGCCGGCCAGCATGGCGCCCAGCATCAGCGCTGCATAGCTGTGCGCGGTGGACAGGGCCAGCGCCGACACACCCAGCAAGAATATGCCGGAAAACAGCACGGCACGCGCGCCGAAGCGGTCGACGACAAAGCCGGCCAGCGCCTGCCCCACGCCCGAGATGATGAAAAACACTGTCATCAGCAGGCCCAGTTCCGCATACGACAGGCCGAAGGCGGGCTTCAGCCAGACGAACAGGGCCGCGAGGATCAGGTGGTAGAAGTGCGAAATGCCATGCGCCAGCCCCACCAGGGCGATGACGCGCGCGTCGCTGCGCAAGGTTGGCGGGGACTGCGGTGGCAAGTGCCTTGCCGAGTTAGTTGTTATCATGTCATACCCTGTCTTATACTGGTGAAGCTCAAGTGTATGCAAAATACCATCGTCTGTTTTCCGACAGAACGACATAATTTATCGAATTAAGGCCAAGCTGATGGGTGTACCTATCCTCCACCATACCCGCATGTGTCCGCCAAGGGAGGCGCCCAGTGCGACCATCCCCGTGACCATGGTCGCGCGCGACCTGCAACCCGATGAATTTTTATTACCGCACAGCCACCCCTGGGGCCAGGTCACCATGGCGCTCGAAGGCGTGCTGCGCATTACCGCCAACAACAGCAGCTGGGTGCTGCCGCCCATGCGCGCGATCTGGATCGCGCCGAACGTGGAGCATGCCGTCACGATACTGGAAAAAACCCGCTTGCGCCCCCTGTGCATCCATGCCGCGCGCGCGCCGTTCGCGGGCCGCGACTGCAAGGTGCTGGAAGTGTCGAACCTGCTGCGCCAGCTGATCATGGCGCTGGAACAGCTGGACCCGGGCCAGGAGCCGGCGCGCGAGGCGCTGCTGGCCGAACTGATCCTTGACGAGCTGAAACGCTCGGACACGCGTCCCATCCGCGTGCCCTTGCCCAGCGACAAGCGCCTGAAGACCTTGTGCGACAGCCTGATCGACAAGCCCGGCTTGAACCAGACGCTGGAACACTGGGCGCAGCAGGTCGGCGCCTCGGAGCGTACCCTGGCGCGACTGTTCGAACGGGAATTGGGCATGAGTTTTGGCCAGTGGCGCCAGCAGGTGCGCCTGGCGCACGCGGCGCCCCTGATCGCGCGCGGCGTGCCGCTGTCGCAGGTGGCCGAAGAACTGGGCTACGCCAGCCAGTCGGCCTTTTCCGCCATGTTCAAGAAGACTTTCGGCAGTTCGCCATCGGCCTTCTTTGCGCAGGGCGACAGAATCTAGCCAACTGGAAAGCGCGCCGATACAGCGCTCAGGGCAAGGCGCAGCGCCGCAGGCAGTACGCTAGTACGGCAAGGCGGTGCAACGCCGCCATGGGCGCTGTAGCGGTGCGCTCTTAAGCCATGAAGTCGAAGAGGGAATTCTTGCCCGTATAGCCCGGAAGGGCCGAGTTCGTGCCCATCTGCTCCTGAGCCGAATACGCCTTCACCAGCGCCTGCGCCTGCGCCGTCAGCGCCTTGGCCAGCACGGCTTTCTTGTTGTTCAGCGTCGTGATGTCCTTGCCCACCGATTGCACTTCCTTGCGGATGATGCTCGTTTCGCCCGTCAGTTCACCGATCTTGCTGGAAAACTGGTCCGCCACGCCCTTGCCGTTATTCGTAAACAGCTTGCTGACGGCGTCCGGATCGGCGGCGATGGCGGCCTTGAGTTTTTTATCGTCGAGTACCAGCTCGCCGCCCTTGCCCAGGGTCACGCCAGCGCTGGCCAGGATGGAAGCGGGCACGCCCGTGCTGGCAGTGCGCAGCACTTGCTCCATCTGCGAACGCACCTGGCCCAGGGCCGTATCGGATTTCAAATCGCCCTGCTGCAGGCTCTGCAGCTTGCTGTTGAGCTCATTGTAGGACGTGACGAAGCTGGCCACGTTGCTGGCGATCTGGCTGCTGTCCTTGGCGATGACGAGGTCCGTCGTGCCTGTTTTCTTCAATTCGATGGTGACGCCCTCGACGGCAGTCGTCAGGGTATTCGTGGCGCTTTTGATTTCCTTGCCGTCGACGGTGAGCAGCGCATCCTGCGCGGCGGCCGTCTGTTGCAGGCCCTTGCCGGCACCGGGCGCATAGCTGAGCAGGTTGCTGACGGCCGCGTCGCCGGACACGCTGATGCGCATGCTGCTGTCGGCGCCGCTCTTGCCGTTCAGGGCCAGCGCATAGCCATCCGGACCCTTCACCACGCTGGCGTCGATGCCCTGCTGCTTGAGCGCGGCGGCGATGCCGTCGAGGCTATTGTTGCTGCTGTCAATCGTCAGCGAAATGACCTTGCCGCTGCCGGGGGTAAATTGCTTGCCGTCGGTCGCGCCCACTTCGATCTTGACCAGCGCGGGCGCCCCCGTGCCGATCGCCGCGCTCGAGGTTTTCTGCGCGCCGCTCTGCAGGGTCTGTCCCTGTGCCAGCTGCTTGACGTCCAAGGCATGGCTGCCGCTGACAGCCTTGTCGGTGGTGGTGGCGCTCAGCACATCCTTGCTGCTGGACGTGGCCGAGGTGGCCAGGCCGCTGCCGGCCATGTTCTTGGCCACGGTCTGGAATTTCGCCAGCGCCGATTGCAACTGGCCCAGGCCGGAGAATTTGGCCTGGTCGCGCGCCAGGCTGGCATTGAGCTTGACGACACCCGTGTTCTGCGACTGCATCTGGCGCTCCACCTTCGCATACACATCGGCCGAGATACTGCCCTGCGTCGTCTGCTGCGTGTTGTTGGTGTAAGCCTTGCTGTTGATGGTCGAATTAAACATGGTGGGCATTCCCGTCGGGTGTAAGGTCATGGCACACGGTTCAGGTCATGACCGCGCGCTGCGCTGGAAACGGACAGCAAGCGCGCGTGGCGCGGCAAGGTCCCTCTTCTGGTTGATAATTATGCAGTATTACCGGAATATCAAAACAGCGAACAGAACAAGTTTTTCCTGACTGCAAACCCATATGCACCATGATAGCGCATTTCATGTGCCGCCCCTCTGCGGGCATGCCTCAACGCATAAATTTCGAAATGGCACTGCTGACAGCCATGTCCAGCTGCGGGAAAGTGAGTCCCACCTTGAAACCTGCACTGCTGAAAATGCAGTGCGAGACGGACACGCGCGCCTCGATAATGTGTGCCGAGCCATCGTAAAACAACTCGAACAGCACCTTGCCCTGCTTGCCTGTCGGCACCGGTTCCGCGATGACGGCCGCCATGCCGCCCGGCCCCACATCGAGGGTGCGCGCCGCTACAGGCCCCGCGCCATCCATTACCAACATTGCCTTGGCACGCAATATCTTGCGTGCGCCCTGCCTTTGCTCAACTGACACTGTATTCCGCTTCTCTCGCTATGCATTGTCGATGCGGATTCATGAGACGAATCCATCGGACAAATATTATAGTTCTAAACGGAAATTCTGTTTGACTTGTCTCAAAATTGGCATTTACACCATACCAACTCTTACTCCAGATCGCGCAACTTGTTAAACGCTTCGTCAATGCGCTCGACGCCGATGACCTTGAGACCCTCGATCGCTTGCTTGGGCAGGTTGGACTTCGGCACCACGGCCAGGGTAAAGCCCAGCTTGGCCGCTTCGCGCAAGCGTTCCTGGCCCCTTGGCGCAGGGCGGATTTCGCCGGCCAGGCCCACTTCGCCAAACACCACGAGTCCCCGCGGCAAGGGCTTGTTGCGCATCGACGAGTTAATCGCCAACAACACGGCCAGGTCGGCCGCCGGTTCCGTAATTTTGACGCCGCCGACGGCATTGATGAACACGTCCTGGTCAAACGCGGCGATGCCCGCGTGGCGGTGCGCCACGGCCAGCAGCATGGCCAGGCGGTTCTGCTCCAGGCCGACAGACAGGCGGCGCGCATTCGGCAAGTGGCTGGTATCGACCAGGGCCTGGATTTCCACCAGCAGCGGACGCGTGCCTTCCTGCGTCACCATCACGCAGGAACCGGGCACCTGGTTGTCATGCTGCGACAGGAACAGCGCCGACGGGTTCGACACCCCTTTCAGCCCCTTTTCCGTCATGGCGAACACGCCCAGTTCGTTGACGGCGCCGAAACGGTTCTTGATGGCGCGCACCAGTCGGAAGCTGGAATGAGCGTCGCCCTCGAAATACAGCACCGTGTCGACGATGTGTTCGAGCACGCGGGGGCCGGCCAGCGCGCCCTCTTTCGTCACGTGACCCACCAGGATGATGGTCACGCCCGTCTGCTTGGCCGCGCGCGTCAGCTGCGCCGCGCATTCGCGCACTTGCGCCACGGAACCGGGCGCCGAGCTGAGCGCGTCCGAATACACGGTCTGGATCGAATCGATCACCACCACTTCCGGCTTCAGGTCGGCCAGGGTGCCGAGGATTTTTTCCAGCTGGATCTCGGCCTGCAATTTGAGTTCCTTGGCATCGATGAGGAGACGCTTGGCGCGCAGGGCAATCTGCGCGCCGGACTCTTCACCACTGACATACAGCACGCGCTTGTGGTGCGACATGTTGGCCAGCGCCTGCAGCAGCAGGGTCGACTTGCCGATGCCGGGATCGCCGCCGATCAGCACCACGCCGCCCGCCACCATGCCGCCGCCCAGCACGCGGTCGAATTCTTCGATGCCCGTGCCGAAGCGGGGCACGTCGATGGCATCGATATCGTCGAGCGACAGCACGGGCGCCGTCTGCGCCAGCGACATGTGCTGCGGGTTCGAATAGCGGTTGTTGCCGCCCGTTTCGGGCAGTGTTTCCACCATGGTGTTCCACTGGTTGCACGAGGTGCATTGCCCCATCCATTTATTACTGATGGCGCCGCAATCGCTGCAGGTATAGATGGTCTTGACTTTTGCCATGATGTACTTTGCTCAGGTAAAATGAAACAGCTGGTTATATATACAGTATATACAAACCGCGCTGCCGCGTCACCCTACGCTTCGTTCACCGGTACGCGCGGCGCCAATGCGCACATCAGCTCGTAGCCGATGGTGCCGGCGGCCAGCGCCACCTCGTCGATCGGCAGGCCCTGGCCCCACAAGGTCACACTGCTGCCGACCCGCGCACCGGGCACGTGCGTCAAATCGACCATCAGCATGTCCATCGAGACCCGGCCGATGAGCTCCGTGCGCACGCCGTCGACCAGCACGGGCGTGCCTTCGGGCGCATGGCGCGGATAGCCATCCGCATAGCCGCACGCCACCACGCCCACCTTGATATTGCCGGCCGCTTCATAGCGGCTGCCATAGCCCACCACTTCGCCAGCGGCGACATCCTGGATGCCAATGATGCTGCTGCGCAAGGTCATGGTGGGCAGCAAGCCGAACGCCTGCGCCGACGTGCCGCTGGGCGTGCCGCCATACAGCATGATGCCGGGGCGCACCCAGTCGCTGTCCAGATGGTGCAGCAGCAAGCCGGCCGAATTGCACAGGCTGCGCGGCAAGGCCGCATCGATACTGGCCGCGCCCGCTTCAAAACGCAGCATCTGCTGGGCCAGTGGCAAGCGCGTGGGCGCCGCCTCGTCCGCATTGGCGAAATGCGTCATCAGGGTGATCGTGCCGATATGCGGCATGGCGCGCAGGCGCGCATACGCAGCCGCCACGGCATCTGGCGTAAAGCCCAGGCGGTTCATGCCCGTATTCATTTTCAGATGCACATCGATGGCGTGCGGCAAGCGCGCCGCTGCCAGCATGGCGATCTGTTCTTCGCAATGCACGCTGCCATTCAAGCCATATTGCGCCATGACCGGCAAATCGCTGGCGTCGAAAAAACCTTCCAGCAGCAAGATGGGCTTGCTCCAGCCCAGTTCGCGCAAGCGCACGGCGTAATCGACCTCAACCAGCGCCAGGCCATCGGCGTCGGCAAAGCCCCGCATGGCCCGTTCCAGGCCGTGGCCATAGGCATTCGCCTTGACGACGGCCCACACCTTGGCGCCGCGGGCGCAGGCACGCGCGCGCGCCAGATTCTGTTGCATGGCATCCAGATGGATGGTGGCGATGAGGGGCCTGGGCATATGCGTCGTTCACGGCGGGTGGGAAAGCCGTATTTTACCGGATGCACAGTAAGCGGACACTGCAGACGCCCAGGATCGTGTGCAGAGGACATCATTTATAAAATGCTCACATCTATGTGTATTTTTCTACGGCAGAAAAATTAAGCTTCGCTTAGGCAAGACTATGCAAAGCGACCCCGCCCAAACTTGGGGTTTGCCGTTTTTTCGTGGTATAAAGCAAGCCAGATATGATTTCAGGCAATCCAGAATGAATCGTGGTTTTTATACCATCATGGCGGCGCAGTTCTTTTCCTCGCTGGCAGATAACGCCCTCTTTTTTGTCGCCGTCGATTTATTGGTGTCCATGAAATCCCCGGCGTGGATCACGCCGCTGCTCAAATTGTCGTTCGTGCTGTTTTACGTGCTGTTGGCCGCTTTTGTCGGCGCCTTCGCGGATGCATTGCCGAAAGGCAAAGTCATGTTCATCGCCAACATGGTCAAGATCTTCGGCTGCGCCCTCGTCTTCTTCCATGTGCATCCCTTGCTGGCCTACGCGGTCGTCGGCTTCGGAGCGGCCGTGTATTCGCCCGCCAAGTACGGCATCCTGACGGAATTGCTGCCGCCGGAAAAGCTCGTGGCGGCGAATGGCTGGATTGAAGGCTTGACCGTCACCTCCATCATCCTCGGCACCGTCATGGGCGGCGCGCTTGTCAGCGGCCACGTGTCCGACATGCTGCTATCGATCGACATCCCGCTGATCGACACGGGCATCGCCAACAAAACGGAAGCGGCCCTGTGCGTGGTGGTGGGCATTTATGTGCTGGCGACCCTGGCCAACCTGAAGATTCCCGACACGGGCTGCGTGTATGCGCACCAGGAACGCAATCCTATCAAACTGATCACCGATTTTGCCAATTGCTATTCCATCCTGTGGAAAGACAAGCTGGGCCAGATCACTCTGGCCGTGACGACCCTGTTCTGGGGCGCTGGCGCCACCTTGCAACTGATCGTGCTGGAATGGGCCAAGCAGTCGCTGAACATGCCGTTCGACAAGGCGACCAGCCTGGTGGGCGTGGTCGCCATCGGCGTAGCCGCCGGCGCCGTACTATCGGCGCGTTTCATTCCGCTGCGCAAGTCGCTGACCGTCATTCCGCTGGGCATCGCCATGGGCGTGATCGTCATGATGATGACGCAAGTGCACTCCGTGTGGATCGCTTACCCGCTGCTGATACTGATCGGCGCCCTGTCCGGCTTCTTCGTCGTGCCCATGAATGCCCTGCTGCAACACCGCGGCCACGTCCTGATGAGTGCGGGCCATTCCATCGCCGTGCAGAACTTCAATGAAAACCTGTCGATTCTCACCATGCTGGCCGTATATTCCATCATGATCCGCCTGCACCTGCCGCTCAATATCATCATCACCCTGTTCGGCCTGTTCGTCGCCGGCACCATGTACATGATCATGCGCCGGCACAAGCTGAACCAGGCCGAGCATGACAATATGTCGTTGATTGGCGAGCACAAGCATTAACGGTGGTGTCGGATTACGCGCTAGGCGCCTCGGCGGCCCCGCTCATCCGACCTACCCGACCTACGCAGGTAGCGCGCCTGTTACTCGCCGCGCGGCAGCCTGCTGCGTCCAGTCATGGGGCACGACAAAACCGCGCGTGCGCTCCACTTCCCAGCCTTCGACATGGTCCACCGTGGCCACCATCACCGGTTGCGCCAGATCAGACAACTGCGCGCGCAAGGCATCGTCGTCCAGCACTGCCACCTCGCGCCCCTTGAACGGCGCCAGCCATTGCAATCGCGGCAGCACGACATAGCGCTGCGCCGGCAATTGTGTTGGCGTGCACCAGAAGCCGTGTCCATGTTCATGGGAAATACCGTCCACGGCGGGCGTGGCGTCCGGAGCATAAAACAGCCAGCCCTTGACCAGCGCCTGCGCCGCGCGCACGGGCTGGGCCAGCAAGCTTTGCGCAGCCGGGTGGCGAGACAAGGCCAGTTGCTTGTCGATAATTTTGCGCATTTTCAAGCCCAAAGTATCGGCCAGGTTGGGGCCGATCAAGTGGTTGAAAATGCCGGGATCGGGCGCGCCTTCCAGCAGGTAGAACTTGGTGGCGAATTCCCAGTGCAGCAGATCGTTCCCGTCACGCAGCAGGAAATCGAACTCGCCCACCGTATCGTTGCGGTTCACCTGCACTTGCAAGCCATGCGCAGCGAGCACGCCGTGCTGCTCAAAATAAAAGGCCAGCAGCTTTTCAGCGTACAGGCCCAGGCGGGAATAGAATTTCGGCCCCAGCGCCGCATCGAGCGGCGACGGATCATCTTGCAGCGCCCCCAGCCATGCCGCCACGGCAGGCGTGACGGGAGGCAAGCTGGCGATGCGCCCGCCCCAGTGGGCGCTGGCAGGGTCCAGCAAGTCTGGCGAGTCGAGCAGCCAGGCCAGTGCACGCACGCGGGGGTGCGTCAGATGGCCCCAGCGGCGCTCGAAGCGGACCTGAAAGGTAGCGATAGCCGTATCAACCACCGTGCGTGCTTTTCGCCAGACACAGGTCGGCCCAGGCACGCGCCTTGGCCTTGCCCGTCGCATCCTGCAGCAACATTTCCGGGTGGAAGGTGGCCACGACGGAGGCGCTGCCCAGCTGGCGCACCTTGCCCCGTACGGGTTTTTCACCGGGATTGATGCCGGCAGCGGCCATGGAACCCAGGGTGACGATGGTGCGCGGTTGCAGCAGGGCCAGTTCGCGCTCGAAATACGGGCGGCAGGCGGCCGACTCTGATTCGGTGGGCAAGCGTTCCTGCCCCACCTCGTCGAGCGGACGGCATTTCAGCAAGTGCGTGATGTACACGTCGCGGCCCGCCTCGAGGTCGATGGCTTTGAGCATATTGTCGAGCAATTTTCCCTGTTCGCCCGGCAAGGCGCGCCCTTCCCGTTCTTCCAAGCGCGACGGACTGCTGGCCAGCATCAGCCAGGCGCCCTGGCGGTCGCCACGGCCCATGACGACGCCCTTGCGCGTCTTGCACAAGTCGCAGCGCGCGCATTTGGCGACGGCGGCCGTCAAGCCTTCCCAGTCGAGGGTGGCGATGTCGGTGTCGCTGAGCTGCTTCACTGGCGCGGGCGCGGGCGCATCGTCGAACCAGGCCGTGTCGTCCGACTCGGCGGCAGGAGCTGGCGTAGCGACAACGGCGACGGGTATTTCGACCTGCACCTCGGTGACCACCTCAGTGACCACTGCGGTCACGGCTTCAACGGCTTCGGCCACGGGCGCCGCCACGGCGACATCCATCTCCACGGCAGCCTCGACGGCGACATCAAGCGCCTCGGGCGCGGCGCCCTGGCGCAAACGCCACAGGGGACCGACGCCCATTTCATCGAGGAAAACGGCGCTGCGGCTCATAAGGTATAACGCATCACGATGGCGTCCTCACGTTGCGAGTTGGCCGCCGGATAGTATCCCTTGCGCCGGCCGATCTGTTCAAATCCATAGCGCTGGTAAATATCGAGCGCGCGCAGGTTCGACGGGCGCACTTCCAGCAGCATCGATTCCATGCCAAGCTGGCGCGCGCAGGCGCAGGATTGGTTCAGCAGGAAGCGACCCAGCCCCTGGCCCTGGATGGCGCCCTCGACGGCCACATTGAGCAGGTGTGCCTCATCGACCACCAGCATCAATAAAAAGTAGCCAAGCAGGGTGCCGTCCACGTCGCGCAGCACCCAGGCCGGGTAGCCGCTCTTGAGCGAATCGACGAAGTTGCCATGCGTCCAGGGATGCGGATACACGCGCTGCTCCAGCGCCAGCACCTCAATCAGGTCAGCTTCGACCATCGGCTGGTAGTCGAGGCGCAGCAAGTCCCAGCCTGCCGCGCTGTCGTCCTGCGTCACTGCATCCTTGCCCTCCTCCATCATTGCGCCGACTCCGCAGCGGCCTTGGCCAGTTGCATCTCCTGCCGTTCCGCGCTCGTAAAGGCGATCTTGTTGCGCAAATACAAAGGCTGCGCCTCGGCCGCCGTTACAAACTGGCCGGCGGCAAAAGCGATGCGCGCCAATTGCGCCACTTGCACGGCGTGCGGCATGATGGCGGCGTCGGCCGTGGCCGCGCACGGCAGTGCGGCCAGCGCTTCGGCGTAGGCGCCAAAACCGTTGCCGCAGCCGACCACGTCGCCTTGCGGCGCCACGCCGGCCGGCGCGCTCAGGGCCGGTGGCAACACGGTCCGCAAGCCATCCTGGTAATCATATTGCGCCCAGTACACTTCGCCCATGCGGGCGTCGAGCACGGTCACGATGTGCTGCGCGCCATGCTGCTGGTGGCACGCGAGCGCCATGGCGTCGAGTGTCACGACGGGCACGACAGGCAGCTTGGCGCCGTAGGCCAGGCCTTGCGCAATGCCGCAGGCCGTGCGCACGCCCGTAAACGAGCCGGGACCGGAGCCGTAGGCGATGGCGTCCACGTCCGCCAGGGTCACGCCCGCTTCGGCCAGCAATTCCTGCACCATCGGCAAGATCGACTGGGAATGGGTGCGCACGCCCGACGAGGCGCGGGACAGGATGACATCGCCGCGCAGCAAGGCGCAGGAGGCGAGTTCGGACGAAGTTTCAATAGCAAGCAGGGTGGGAAGTAAGATAGGCATGGCGTATTTTACCTTGCCGCGCCATGGCGCGGCACTCCCCGCTGCGGCAGGCATGGAGCAGCCGTACAGCGATCAGGCCGATGCGGCTTGCACAGCGGGCCCGCGAGGACGGCTATAATGAAAGACGCAGCTTATTATTTGACCGGCATCAGGTCTGCCGTGCCAAGCAATCGCTCAGCCCGTTCAGCCATTACTAAGCAAAATTACCAAGCAACATCGCTCAGCAACATCGTCTTTCCACTCTTGCCCTGGTCCGCTCCGTGAATCCACTTCTTGCCAAACTGCAACCATATCCATTCGAAAAGCTGCGCCAGCTGTTTGCCGGCGTGACGGTCAACCCCGAGTATGCGCCCATCAGCCTGGGCATGGGCGAGCCCAAGCATCCGACGCCAAGCTTCATCGAGCAAGCCCTGGTCGACAATATTCACGGCCTGGCCAGCTATCCGACCACCATCGGTTCGGAAGCCTTGCGTACCGCCATCGCCGGCTGGCTGGAGCGCCGCTATGGCATCCCCAAGCTCAATCCTGCCACGCAAATCCTGCCCGTGAACGGTTCGCGCGAAGCGCTGTTTGCGCTGGCGCAAACGGTGATCGATCCGTCGGCCGGTTCGCTCGTGATCAGCCCGAATCCGTTTTACCAGATCTATGAAGGCGCGGCCTATCTGGCCGGCGCCGAACCGTATTTCGTCAATTCCGACCCGGCACGCAATTTCGGCTGCGACTACGACGCGGTGCCGGCTGCCGTGTGGGAAAAGGTCAAGCTGCTGTTCCTGTGCTCGCCCGGCAACCCGACGGGCGCCGTGCTGACCCTGACGGACTGGGAACACCTGTTCGCCCTGTCCGAGCGCTACGACTTCGTCATCGCCGCCGACGAGTGCTATTCCGAAATTTATCACGGCGACACGCCCCCGCTGGGCGCGCTGCAGGCGGCGCACATGCTGGGCCTGTCCACCATCGAGCGTCCGTATGCGCGCCTGGTGGTGTTTTCCAGCCTGTCGAAACGCTCGAACGTGCCGGGCATGCGCTCGGGCTTCGTCGCCGGCGACGCGGAAGTGCTGAAAAAATTCCTGCTCTACCGAACCTATCACGGCGGCGCCATGAGCCCTGCCGTGCAGGCGGCCTCCGTCGCGGCCTGGAACGACGAAACCCATGTCGAGGAAAATCGCGCCAAGTACCGCGCCAAGTTCGACGCCATTACGCCGCTGCTGCAAGCGGTGATGGACGTGCAATTGCCGGACGCCGGTTTCTACCTGTGGGCCGACGTCAGCCGCACGGGACTGTCCGACACCGAATTCGCGCAACGCCTGTACGCCGAATATAATGTCACGGTATTGCCTGGCAGCTACCTGGCGCGCGACGCGCACGGCATCAATCCGGGCCGCAACCGCATCCGCATGGCCCTGGTGGCCGAAACGGCCGAAGGGCTGGAAGCGGCATTGCGCATAGTAAAATTCTGCCAGCAGCTTTCCGCATCCGCATCAACCAACTAAATAAACAAGACATCATCATGAGCCAACAACTGCAAACCATCATCGACCAGGCCTGGGAAAACCGCGCCGAGATCAATCCGCGCAACGGCACGGCCGAACTGCGCGATGCCGTCTCCCACGTCATCAATGGCCTGGAGCAACGGCACGGCCGAACTGCGCGATGCCGTCTCCCACGTCATCAATGGCCTGGATAACGGCAGCATCCGCGTGGCGGAAAAAACCTCGGGCGACTGGGTTGTCAACCAGTGGGTCAAGAAAGCCGTGCTGCTGTCGTTCCGCCTGGAAGACAACGTCGTCCTGCCATCCGATGGCACGATGCAGTTCTACGACAAGGTGCCGACCAAGTTCGCCAACTACACGGCCGAAGACTTCGCCAAGGGCGGTTTCCGCGTGGTGCCGCCAGCCGTCGCCCGCCGTGGCAGCTTCATCGCCAAGAACGTCGTGCTGATGCCGTCCTACGTCAACATCGGCGCCTACGTCGATGAAGGCGCCATGGTCGATACCTGGGCCACCGTCGGCTCCTGCGCGCAGATCGGCAAGAACGTCCACCTGTCCGGCGGCGTCGGCATCGGCGGCGTGCTGGAACCAATGCAAGCGAACCCGACCATCATCGAAGACAACTGCTTCATCGGCGCCCGTTCGGAAATCGTCGAAGGCGTGATCGTCGAAGAAAACTCGGTCATCTCGATGGGCGTGTACATCGGCCAATCGACCAAGATCTACGACCGTGCCACGGGCGAAGTGACCTACGGCCGCGTGCCTGCCGGCTCCGTCGTGGTCTCGGGCAACCTGCCTTCGGAAGACGGCAAGTACTCGCTGTACTGCGCCGTCATCGTCAAGCGCGTGGATGCAAAAACCCGCGCCAAGACCGGTATCAACGAACTGCTGCGCGGCATCTAATTACTGCGCCGCAAGGCGCACGCAGCACCCTGAATGTCCCGCTTCGGCGGGACATTTTCATTTCTGGCGAGCAACGTCAATCGTCCCGCCCCCGCTTCTCATCCTGTCCTATACTGGATGGCATGAATACTCCTCCCGTATTGATCGTCGGCGCCGGTCCTACCGGCCTCATGCTTGCCCTGCGCCTGACGCGCCATGGCGTAGCTTGCCGCATCATCGATAAAAACAGCGGCCCCGGGCAGGCGTCGCGGGCCATGGCCGTGCATGCGCGCACCCTGGAGTTTTACCAGCAGCTGGGCTTTGCCGACGAGCTGGTCAGCCTGGGCATCAAGATCAATGCCATGCACATCCACGAAGGCGGCGAGGAGCTGGTCAAACTGGCGCTGGGCGAGATCGGCGAAGGCCTGAGCCCCTACCCTTTCGTGCTGAGCCTGCCGCAGGACGAGCATGAGCGCTTCCTGATCAGCAAGCTGGCGGCGGCCGGCGTGCACGTGGAATGGAACGTCACTTTGGACCTGTGGACGCAGGACGATAGCGAAGTGCAAGCCATTCTGCTGAAAGATGGCGAACGCCAATATTGCACGTTTGACTATATCTGCGGCTGCGACGGCGCCCGCAGCAAGGTCCGCGAGATCGCCGGCTTTGAGTTCTCTGGCGGCACCTACGACCATCTGTACTATGTGGCCGATGCGCAAGTGGCCGGCAACAATACGGATTTGCACGCCCACCTGGGCGCGAACTCTTTCGCCCTGATGCTGCCCGTGCGCACCAGCGGCATGCAGCGCCTGATCGGCATCCTGCCCGACCGTCCCGATGGCGCGCCGGCGCCCGTCTTCGACGATGTGCGCGAACAGGTACAAACCTTGCTGGGCATCCAGGTCGAGCATGTGAACTGGTTTTCCACGTATAAAGTGCATCACCGCGTGGCGGCGCAATTCCGCGAACGGCGCTGCTTCATCCTCGGCGACGCGGCCCATTTGCACAGCCCCGTGGGCGGCCAGGGCATGAACACGGGCCTGGGCGACGCCGTCAACCTGGCCTGGAAACTGGCGCAAAAGCTGCACGGCCAGAGCAGCGATGCCCTGCTCGACACCTATGAAAGCGAGCGCATCGTGTTTGCCCGCAAGCTCGTCGCCACCACCGACCGTGCCTTCCAGGCCATCGTCGCGCAAGGAATCGCCGGGCAATTCCTGCGCCGCTGGCTGGTGCCCCACGCGCTGCCCTTCCTCTCGGGCTTCGGGCGGGCGCGCCGTTTGCTGTTCCAGACCGTGTCGCAAATCCAGATCAGCTATGAAGACAGCGCCCTGTCTGCGGGCCATGCGGAATATCTGCGCGGCGGCGACCGCCTGCCGTGGTTCTCGGACGGCACGCAAGACAACTTTACGGCCCTGCGCAGCATGGATTGGCAATTGCACATCTATGGCGAGCCGGCGCCCGAACTGCTGAACGAGGCGCGCGTGCTGAAACTGCCCGTGCATTGCTACACCTATAACGTGGCCGCCAAGTTGGCCGGCCTTGGGCGCGACGCGGCCTACCTGGTACGCCCCGACGGCCACATCGCGCTGGCCCTGCACCTGCAGGAAAGCGGCGCCCTGCGCGCGCTGGCCTTGCGGCTGGGCCTGCATTTCGGTCCGGCGGAGACAGGCAAGGCGGCGCCACGGCCCGTGTAGGGGAAATCACCAGGCCGTGTTGCACTGCCGCATCGACTGCGCATCGACTGTATAATGGCGGCTACCATCGCATTTTGTCCTGGCGCAAGCGCCGCGATCAAGCGAACCGCATTCATTCCCCTTGGCCCTACCCATGACGACCATTACACTCTACGGTATCCCCAATTGCGATACCGTCAAAAAGGCCCGCACCTGGCTGGCTGCGCAGCAACTCGATTTCACCTTCCACGACTTCAAGAAGCAGGGCCTGGAACGCGCCACCGTCGAGGCATGGCTGCGGCAATTGCCGTGGGATGTGCTGGTCAACAGGAAAGGCACGACCTGGCGCGCCCTGTCCGACGAGCGCAAGGCATCGATCACCGATGCGGCCAGCGCCATGGAACTGATGCTGGAAAACCCGTCCATCATCAAGCGCCCCGTACTGGACAAGGATGGCAAGTTCAGCGTGGCGTTTTCAGATGCACAGTACGCAGCCATTTTTGGGCTGTAATTTTTACTTAGACAGAAGCACCCCGCTCTACACCATGACCACCTCCAAAACCCTCGCCCTGACCGAAAAACTGATCGCCCTGTCCTCGGTCACGCCCGATGACAAGGGCTGCCAGCAGCACCTGATCGACATCCTCACGCCGCTGGGCTTTGTCTGCGAGACGATACAGTCGAACGACGTCACCAATCTGTGGGCACGGCGTGGCACGACGTCCCCCGTGTTCGTCTTTGCCGGCCATACGGACGTGGTGCCGACCGGTCCCGTCGAGCAATGGCGCTCGCTGCCGTTCATTCCCACGCAGCGCGACGGCAAGCTGTACGGCCGTGGCGCGGCCGACATGAAGACCTCGATCGCCGCCATGGTGGTGGCTTGCGAGGAATTCATCGCCGCCACACCCGAGCACACAGGTTCGATCGCCTTCTTGATCACCAGCGACGAGGAAGGCCCGGCCACGGACGGCACCGTCATCGTCTGCGACAAGTTGAAAGAGCGCGGCGAGCAGATCGATTATTGCCTGGTGGGCGAGCCGACGTCGAGCGCGCAGCTGGGCGACATGATCAAGAACGGGCGCCGCGGTTCGCTGTCGGGGCGCTTGACGATCAAGGGCGTGCAAGGCCATATCGCCTACCCGCACCTGGCGCAAAACCCGATCCACGAAGCGGCGCAGGCGCTGGCCGACCTGGTCGAGGAAAAATGGGATGCGGGCAACGAGTACTACCTGCCGACCTCGTGGCAAATGTCGAATATCAACGCCGGCACGGGCGCCAACAACGTGATTCCGGGCGACATGGTGATCGATTTCAATTTCCGCTTTTCCACGGCCAGCACGGCGGAAAGCTTGCAAGCGCGCGTGCATGCCATCCTCGACAGGCATGACTTGCAATACGATATGCAGTGGACCCTGAGCGGCCTGCCCTTCCTCACGCCGCGCGGCACCCTCTCCGATGCGCTGTCGTCCGCGATTCACGCGGAAACGGGCATTATGACGCAGCTGTCGACCACGGGCGGCACCTCGGATGGCCGGTTTATCGCGCAAATCTGCCCCCAAGTGATAGAATTCGGGCCGCCCAATGCAAGTATTCACAAGATCGACGAGCACATCGAACTGCGCCACATCGATCCCCTGAAGAATATTTACCGGCGCACGCTGGAGCATTTGCTGCCCGTCTGAACCAGAATACCGAGGCCCGTCACGGCGGGCCAGAACACCGTCTTTTCGAGAATGCCATGACCCCGAACCCGTTTTCCACGCCACGCGACCTGCTGCGCTACGCCGTTACCCGTTTCAACACCGCCAAGCTGTTTTTCGGCCACGGCAGCGCCGAAGCGTTCGACGAAGCGGCCTATCTGATCCTGCACACTTTGAAGTTGCCGCTCGACAAGCTCGAACCGTTCCTCGACGCCAAGCTGCTGCCGTCGGAAATCGCCAGCGTCATGACGGTCATCGACCGCCGCAGCATCGACCGCGTACCGGCAGCCTACATCACCAAGGAAGGCTGGCTGGGCACCTACAATTTCTACGTCGACGAGCGCGTGATCGTGCCCCGTTCCTTCATCGCCGAGCTGATCCCTGAATACTTTTCGCCATGGGTGGCGGAACCGGAAGCGGTGGAAAACATCCTGGAACTGTGCACCGGCTCGGGTTGCCTGTCCATCATGATGGCCGACGCCTTCCCCAACGCCAGCGTCGACGCGGTGGACATTTCCGCCGACGCGCTGGCCGTCGCCAAGCGCAACGTCGACACGTATAAATTGCAAGACCGCGTCACTTTGATCGAATCGGACCTGTACACCAATGTGCCGGCCAAGAAATATGATTTGATCATCAGCAACCCGCCATACGTGAATTCCGCGTCGATGGGCACGCTGCCCCAGGAATACCTGGCCGAACCGCAAATCGCCCTCGACGGCGGCAGCGACGGCATGGACCTGGTGCGCAAGATCATCGCCGGCGCGGCCGAACGCCTGACGGACGACGGCATCCTGATGATTGAAATCGGCAACGAACGCGCCTACGCGGAAGCGGCCTTCGGCGAGCTGGGCCTGACCTGGCTGACAACCAGCGCCGGCGACGACATGGTATTCCTGCTGACGGCCGAACAGCTCAAGCTGGTGTGATCGACTTGGTAGGTCGGATTAGCGTAGCGTAATCCGACAAATGTGCATGCTGCCCGTCGGATTACGCCCTTCGGGCTAATCCGACCTACCTGAATTTTACGGCGCGGGTTCATTCCCAGCCTTTACAAAGAAAAAAATGATACGTTTCCTACAAGTAAGCCTGATGCGCGGCATCAAACCGTTGCTCGAACAAGTCGATGTCACGCTCAATCCGGGCGACAAGATCGGCCTGATCGGCGCCAATGGCGCGGGCAAATCGAGCCTGTTCGCCATGATGCGTGGCGAATTGCACCCTGACCAGGGCGAGATCGATTTCCCGGCCAAATGGCGCGTGGCTTACGTGGCGCAGGAAACGCCGCCGCTGGACCGTGCCGCGCTCGACTACGCGATCGATGGCGACATCACCCTGCGCAAACTGGAAGCGGAGCTGGCGCATCTCGAGTCGCAACCGGAAAGCACGGAAAACGGCATCGCCATCGGCAACATGTACAGCGCGCTGGCCGATGCCGACGCCTACACGGTGCAGTCGCGCGGCGAACAGTTGCTGCTGGGTCTGGGCTTCACGCTGGACCAGATGCAGCAACCGGTGGCGAGTTTTTCCGGCGGCTGGCGCATGCGCTTGAACCTGGCGCAAGCGCTGATGTGCCCGTCCGACCTGCTGCTGCTCGATGAACCGACCAATCACCTGGATCTGGACGCCATCATCTGGCTGGAAGACTGGCTCAAGCGCTATGCCGGCACCTTGCTGATCATTTCGCATGACCGCGACTTCCTCGATGAAGTGGTCAACGTGGTCGTGCATATCGACGAACGCAAGCTGAAACGCTACTCGGGCAACTATTCGAGCTTCGAGCGCCAACGCGCGGCGCAGATGATCCTGGCCGCCGGCGCGCTGGAAAAGCAGCAGCGCAAGCGTGCCCACCTGGAATCGTTCGTGAACCGCTTCAAGGCGCAAGCCTCGAAGGCGCGCCAGGCGCAAAGCCGCATGAAGGCGCTGGCGAAGATGGAAGAGCTGGCGCCATTGCGCGCCGCCGCCGAATTCTCGTTCGAATTCCGCGAGCCACTCTCCGCGCCGAACCCGCTGATGGTGATGGAAGACGTCGACGCGGGCTACAAGATCGAAAACGAAGCGACGGGCGAAATCACGCATAAAACCATCGTCAACGGCATCAAGTTTTCGCTGCAGATCGGCCAGCGTATCGGCTTGCTGGGCCAGAACGGCGCCGGCAAGTCGACCCTGATCAAGACCATCGCCGGCGAACTGATGCCGCTGACGGGCGACGCCACCATGGGCAAGGGCCTCAACATCGGCTACTTCGCCCAGCACCAGGTGGAAATGCTGCGCCACGACGAGTCGCCGCTGTGGCATCTGTCGAAGATCGCCCCTACCGTGCGCGAGCAGGAACTGCGCAACTTCCTGGGCGGCTTCAACTTCCCCGGCAACATGGTCACCGCCTCGATCGCCCCATTCTCGGGCGGCGAAAAAGCCCGTTTGGCGCTGGCCCTGATCGTCTGGCAGCGTCCGAACCTGCTGCTGCTCGATGAACCGACCAACCATCTGGATCTGGAAACGCGCGAAGCGCTGACGGAAGCGCTGGCGCAGTTCGAAGGCACCCTGGTCGTCGTTTCCCATGATCGCCATTTGCTGCGCGCCACCACCGACGAATTCATCATCGTGGCCGACGGCAAGCTGCAACCGTTCGACGGCGACCTGGACGATTACAAGGATTGGCTGTTCAAGACCAAGCTGGGCAAGGGCACGGACGTGCTGCCGGCCGCCGGCAAGGCCAACAAGACGGACTTCCCAGTCGTCTCACCGGTAGCGGTAGCCGCCGCCCCTGCCGCGCCCGTGCGCGACAAGCGCCAGGAAGCGGAAGACCGCCAGAAGGCCGCCGCCCTGCGCAAGCCGATCGAAAACAAGATCAAGCGCCAGGAAGAGCAGATTGCCAAGCGCAACGCGCAAAAGGCGGAAACGGAAGCCAAGCTGGGCGAGCCGACCATCTACGACGCCGCCAACAAGGCCAAGCTGAAGCAACTGCTGGCCGACCAGACCTTCTTCACCAAGGACCTGGCGCAGCTGGAAGCGGAATGGCTCGATCTGCAGGATCAGCTAGAGAAACTCGGCTAACGCACAACACAAAGACGACCTCCGGGTCGTCTTTTTTTTCAGGCCGCCTGCATGGGGCCGGGGCTGCGGATGGCCATCAGGCGGTCGATGTCGACGAGGATCAATCTGCGTCCCGCCAGCGTACCCAGGCCCAGCAGATAATCGGCTTCCGCCGCGCCCAGGCCGGGCACGGCGGCGATGTCGCTGGCGGCCAGGCTGACGATGTCTGTGACGCCATCGACCACCATGCCCATCACGCCATTGCTCAGCTGCAAGATGATCACGTCAGTGGACGGGTCGGGGGTACCCTGGGCGCTGCCGAACGCGGCGCGCATGTCGACGATGGGGATGATCACGCCGCGCGAGACGGCCACGCTGCGCAGCACCTCCCCTTCCGAGGAAAAGCGGTCGAGTTCCTTCAGCGGGCGCAATTCCCGCACGCAGCGGTAGTCGAGGCCGTATTCCAGGCCGCCCAGCCGGAAGCTCAAGTATTGGGCCGTTGCGGCGCCAGGCGTGGTCGTCGGCTGCATGGTATTCCTTTCATCCGGTAAGCGCTGCCAGGATGCGCAGTGGCGCAACGTTAGCCCCATGCTAACCAGCATCGCAGCACCCGGCGTTGAGAAACATCAACTTTCCCGGAAGACATCATCGACTGGCCGCTCCGGCCTTGCGCCGGCGCAGCCATCTTCCCTTACAATACCCCCATCGTTTCCCCACAGGCAGGCCATGCAACACCTCGTCAATCCCGCTGAAGTTGAATTTTCCGCCATCCGCGCCCAGGGGCCGGGCGGGCAGAACGTCAACAAGGTGTCCAGCGCCATCCATTTGCGCTTCCCCATCGCCGCCTCGTCGCTGCCGGAAGCGTACAAGGAGCGGCTGCTGGCCCTGCGCGACAGCCGCATCAGCAAGGATGGCGTGCTGGTGCTCAAGGCGCAGCAGTCGCGCAGCCAGGAGCAGAACAAGGAAGAAGCCTTGCGGCGCTTGCAGGAAATCATCGACAGCGTCACCTTCCTGCCCGCCGTGCGCCGCGCCACCAAGCCCACGCGCAGCTCGCAGCGGCGCCGCCTCGACAGCAAAAGCACGCACAGCGTGCTGAAACAGTCGCGCGGCAAGGTGATCGACTGATTACGGCGGCGGCTGGTAAGTCCAGTCCAGGCTGCCTGTGCTGTCCGCAAACACGCTCTGCGTGGCCGGCGTGGCGCTGCGCAACAGCGCCTTGATCTCCTTCGGCGGCCGGTCGTAGACCTTGGCCGGCCCAGGCGGCACGACCATGGCGCGCACGACCGTTTCACCGTCGACCAGTCCCAGGCTGCAGCGCGACTGGCCGGCCGTCGCTTGCCGCTGCTGGCGCACTTGCGCCACCAGGGCCAGCATTTGCCCGTGCAGGATTTCCGACTGTTTCACTTCCACGCGCAGGCGCGCCACTTCCTTCAATACGGGAGCGATGCGCGCCGCCAGCTTGTCGTACTGCAATTGCTGCGCCGGCTGCAGCTGCAGCTCGCCGCGCCGCAGCTGGCCCGCCAGCGTCAGGTAGTTGCGCACCTCGGGCAAATGCGCGATGGCATCGATTTCCTGCTGGCGCTTATGCTGCAACTGCTGATAGTGCGCGGCCTTCGCCAGGCTTTCCGCGATCTGTTGGTCCAGGGCGCTCAAATCGGGCACCAGCGGGAACAGCAGCATCTCCACCTGCTTGCGCGGACCGGCGCTGCCGATGCGGATGGTGCGTGCCGCCACGGCGCAGCCTTCGGCCAGCTCGATGACGACCTCGTCGGCGATGATCTCGCAATTGCTGGCATGCTCGATCACCACCCGCGTGCCGGCGATGACGCAGCTTTCCGCCCGCTTCACGTGGACTTCGCCGCTCAGCGCCTGCAGCACGGAACCGGAAGCGACGCCCTCGACGCGCACGTCGCCGTGCTCGTTGAAGGCCGTGCCGCCCACCAGATTGCGCTGGAGCCATATCAGCCCGCCATGCGAGTGCAGGTGGCCGTACACGTCGCCATGGATGGTGATGTCGCTGCCGTCGAGCTGGCGCTGCTCCTGCACTTCGCCATATTCCTCGTACGCGGCGCGCAGCTTCAAGTTGCCCGTGGTACGGCTGCTGACGCCTTCGCGGCTGACGATCTTGTTTTCGATGGAGAGCTTGCCGAGCGCATCGACATTCACATAGCCATCCTGGGTGGCCACCACGTAATCGCCATCGCTGAAGCGTTCGACCGCCGTGCCCGCACCTGCCACCGCCGCCGGGTCCAGCTCCAGCGGCGCGGGCGGCGGCAGCAGCGTACCGTCCAGGTCGTAGCCGGGCAAGCCGGGCGCACCGGGCAGCAGCCGCAGCAGGCGCGCGTGTTTTTTCACTTGCGGAAAACGGTTCTTGAAACTGAGCAAATCCAGGCGGCCATCGGAGCGTTCGCGCGGCGCATCGTCGCGGTGGATGCCTTGCGACACTTCGACCAGCTGCGCGTCGCGGCCCGGCTGCGGCGGCAGCGCGCGCGCCACGGTAATGCGCTCGGCCTTGCCGCTGCCGAGAATGGCGCGCACGGCAGCGCCATCGATGCCATAGCGCACGCCCTTGCACCACAGGTCAGCCACCAGCTCGTCAAACTCGCGGCGCGCCGGCACCTGGCCATCCGCGTCAGGCGACAGCGCTTCAAAGTAGAACTCGGCGCTGTCGCCGCGGATCTTGATTTGTTTATACAGCGCGCGGCGCTGGGCCGGGAATGGCGCCACGCGGGCGGCAATGCGCAGCAAGGCATCGCTCTTGGGCGCGGCGCGGGGCGCGGGGGCATGGAACAGGGTCAGCAGGAATAAAGCGTAGTCGAGACCGGCCAGCAGTTGCCCCGACTGGAACAGCTGGTCGACGGCGGCGCGCAACTGCGCTGGCGCCAGCGACAGGTCGAGACACACGCCCTCGTCGCGCTGGACCAGGCCGCGCGGCAAGGCGCCTGCGGGGACCGCCTCAGGAACGGGTGTGTCGTCGTCGCTCACGCCTTGCCTCCCCCAGCAACACATTCAGAGAATTGCCTCAATGCACTAGAACAATATCACGGGGCGTGGCGGTGTGCCTGACTCGGCAAAAATGTGCTTGCCAGATGCCAACAGGGCCATGTCTTGCGAGATGGCCCTGTGGGATGGGGTGCGCGATGTCTAAATAATTAGCGGCGCGGCGGGTTGGAGTAAATATCTTGCCCCACTTCGTTGATCTGGCGGCGCAGGTCGCGCCGCTCGTCGGGCGTCATGCGGCCCGTGCGGCGCGAGGCGTCGGCGCCTTCGCTGGCGCGGCGCTGCTCTTCGGCGCGCGTGTCGAAACTGCGTGCGTCACGCTGTTCGCGCAGTCGCGTATCATTGCTACTGGTGCGCTGTACCTGTTCATAGCGCTGGGCCTGTACTTGCGGCTGGTCGTCACGGCGTGGCGGTGGCTGGTTTTGTGCCAGCGCCAGGCTGGCGGCAAACACGGAGCAAACGGCAAATGCGGACAGCACAGTCGTACGTGCAGCAATAGCTGCGCTGGGAGCGGTGTGAATTTTTTTAGTAAAGATATTCATTGAGTTCCTCTTCCGCGATGCCGTATAAACTTAAAGCTGATTTCCACTGTGGCCCCAGTGTATGATGCTTTACACGGTGCAGTAAGAGTAATTGGGTAAAGTTTGTAACACTTTGTAATGGGTCGCCCTACCCCCTTGCCGACGCCACGCGAGGCGTTACTATAGCAACTAATATAAGATAACACGACACCTTAAATGACCACAACCTCCACTTCCGGCAGCAACACGCCTACGCAATCGATCCACGGCCACCAGGCGAAAATCATGGTGGTCGATGACGATGTGCGCCTGCGCGACCTGCTGCGCCGCTACCTGACCGAACAGGGTTTCAATGTCTTCACGGCAGAGAGCGCGACGGCCATGAACAAGCTGTGGCTGCGCGAACGCTACGACTTGCTGGTGCTCGATTTGATGCTGCCCGGCGAAGACGGCCTGTCGATCTGCCGCCGCCTGCGCGGCGCGGGTGACCAGACGCCGATCATCATGCTGACGGCCAAGGGCGAAGATGTGGACCGTATCGTGGGCCTGGAAATGGGCGCGGACGACTACCTGCCGAAACCGTTCAACCCGCGCGAACTGGTGGCCCGCATCGGCGCCGTGCTGCGCCGCAAGGGTCCCGATGAAATCCCGGGCGCACCGTCGGAAACACCGCAAACCTTCGAATTCGGCGACTTCGTGCTGGACCTGGGCACGCGCACATTGAAAAAGAGTGGCGAAACGGTGCCGCTGACCACCGGCGAGTTTTCTGTGCTGAAAGTGTTTGCCCGCCATGCGCGCCAGCCGCTGTCGCGTGAAAAACTGATGGAACTGGCGCGTGGACGCGAATACGAAGTGTTCGACCGCAGCCTGGACGTGCAAATCTCGCGCCTGCGCAAACTGATCGAACCCGATCCGTCGAGCCCGCTGTTCATCCAGACCGTGTGGGGCCTCGGTTACGTCTTCATCCCGGACGGACAGCCGCGCTGATCGCAGGCGAGGCATGATGAAGCTTGTTCCCGATATCAGCCTGGCGCGGCTGAAAAGCGGCCTGTTCTGGCGCACCTTTTTGCTGCTCGGCACCTTGACCACGGTCAGCATGATCACCTGGATCGGCATGATTTCCGTCATCCAGCGCGAGCCGCAGGCGCAGCAGATTTCCGCCCAGATCATTTCCGTCGTTACCATCACGCATGCGGCACTGACGCACTCGGCGCCCGAGCTGCGGCGCGAGCTGCTGTTCGACCTCGTCAGCAACGAAGGCATCCGCATCTTCTCGCTGGAAGAGGATGACCGCATCGAGCCGCCGCCCGACAATTACCTGATGCCCGAGATCGAGGCGCAGGTGAAAGCCAAGCTGGGCAAGGACACGCGCTTTTCCGCGCGCGTCAACGGCGTGGCCGGTTTCTGGGTCAGCTTCAAGATCGACGACGACGAGTACTGGCTGATGCTGGACCGCGAGCGCCTGCGCGGCCTGACGGGCTTCCAGTGGCTGGGCTGGGCCAGCCTGGTGTCCCTGCTGTCCCTGCTGGGCGCGGCCATCATTTCCAGCCTGATCAATTTACCGCTGTCGCGCTTGACGGCGGCCGCGCGCGACATCGCCAAGGGCAAGCAGCCGGCGCCGCTGCCGGAAAAAGGCCCGATCGAAATCCTCGAGGCGAACCGCAGCTTCAACCAGATGGTCGATGACTTGAAACAGGTGGAATCGGACCGCGCCGTGATTTTGGCCGGCATCTCGCACGACTTGCGCACGCCGCTGGCGCGCATGCAGCTGGAAGTGGAAATGGCCAACCTGTCGGACGAGGCACGCGAAGGCATCCAGTCCGATATCGGGCAAATGGACGCCATCATCGGCCAGTTCCTCGACTATGCCAAGCCGACGGAAACGTCGAGCTTTACGGACGTGGACCTGAGCGGCTTGCTGCTCGACATGACGCGCGAAGCGATGCGCCTGCCGGACGTGAAGATCAACGCCAGCATCGCCGAAGGCGCGCATGCGATGGGCAACCCCACCGACTTGCGCCGCGTGCTGAACAACCTGATCGAGAATGCGCGCCGCTATGGCAAGACGCCGGGCAGCGACGTGACGGAAATCGATATCGCCTGCCATCTGCGCACCAGCCACGGCGCGAAAAAGGTGATTATCGAGGTGCAAGACCACGGCACAGGCGTGCCGGCGGAAAAGATCGAGCAACTGATGAAACCGTTCACCCGCCTCGACACGGCGCGCGGGCAAGCCAACGGTGCGGGCCTGGGCCTGGCCATCGTCGACCGCGTGCTGCTGCGCCATGGCGCCGAATTGCAGGTACGCAACCGCGAAGGCGGCGGCCTGGCGTTTCAGATCAGCTTGCCAGCGGCGTAAACCGACACCACCAGCGGCCTTGGCCAACAATGTTGTCGGATTACGCGAGGCAAGGCCTCGCTAATCCGACCTACGCTGCCCCACAACGGTCAAACCGACGCCGCTTCCTGCGCCAGCAATTTATCCATCAACAATTCCGTCGCCCCGTAGCCGTAGAGGGAATCGCTTTCCATGCCCGGCGTATCGAAGGGGATCGATTCCTCACGGTTCAGCTTGGCAGGGTCGGCATCCGCATAGCTGGCGCGCCAGGCGCGTTGCAAGGACTCATTGCGGCGGATAAAGGCCGGCATGGGCCAGGCATTGCGCTCCCAGTGGAGGCTGTCGCCCAGCAGGGGCCAGCGTTCGTTGAGCAGGGCCATGTCGCCCGTGCGCAGGCGGCGCACGGCCTGTTCTGGCCGCAAGCCTTCCAGCTCTTCCAGCGCAGGCAGGCTGTCGCGCTTCGGCCCGAACATATACGCCAGCATGATGCGCCCGGCAGGCGCCCGGCGCGCCACCACGCCGGCGGCATAGCCGCCGCCCGGCAAGGGCACAGCAAACCAGCTGCCTTCCCGGTATGGTAATGATTTCATTTCTGCAAACTCCCCCAAAATCGTGTTCGGGGCACAGTCTACGCGAAGCAAGGGCTATGTGGCGCATGGTACGCCACAGCAACAGACCAATAGTTACACTATTTTCTCGTCATAGTGATACTGAGCAACAATCGGCCCCGCCTTGAACAGCGCTTCCTTCATGGCCGTATCCAGGCGCGCGTCGCGGCGGCGCATCCATTCGAGCAGCATGGCCGCTTCCTTGCGGCTGGTGTCGCCCGCATGCGCGAGCACGCGGCGCAATTCCGGGTCCGTGCACGCCTCGAAACGCTGGCTGTTCAAGTCCAGCGCGTGCAGCGCGGCGATGGTGGCGCCGATGGCGCGGTGCATGTCGAGTGCCGTGGCCGGCAAGCCCGATTCTTCCAGTGGGACGGTGGTCATGCGCATTCCTTTTCGCGTGGTGGAGACATCGGCTGCATTCTCCACCGCGCGGGCGAAAAGCTCAAGCGTCCACGACACGTTTCCACCCGTTCGGCCATAATCATGACTCAGCAACAGCCTAAACCTCAGCGGCAGGAGCCCCATGTTCAATTTCGACTTTTACAATCCGACGCAAATCCTCTTCGGCCAGGGCCAGATCGCCGCCATCGCCGGCCTGATCCCGCCGCAGGCGCGGGTCCTGATGACCTACGGCGGCGGCAGCATCAAGCGCAACGGCGTCTACGATGAAGTCAGGGCGGCGCTGGCTGGCCACACGGTGCTGGAATTTGCCGGTATCGAACCCAATCCCAGCTATGAAACCCTGATGCAGGCCGTGGCCCTCGTGAAAAGCGAGCGCATCGATTTCCTGCTGGCCGTCGGCGGCGGCTCCGTGGTCGATGGCACGAAATTCATCGCCGCCGCCGCCCTGCATGAGGGCGAGGCGTGGGACATCCTGGCGAAAGGCGGCAAGATCGTCGAGGCCGCCCTGCCCTTCGGCACGGTGCTCACCTTGCCGGCCACCGGTTCCGAGATGAATGGCTCGGCCGTGATCACGCGCAAGGCCACGCAGGAAAAGCGCTCGTTCATGAGTCGCAAGGTGTATCCGAAATTTTCCGTGCTGGACCCGTCGAAAACGTTCACCTTGCCGCTGCGCCAGGTAGGCAATGGCGTCGTCGATGCGTTTGCGCATGTCATGGAACAGTATCTGACCACCCCCGTGAATGCATCGGTGCAGGACCGCTTCGCCGAAGGCATTTTATTGACCCTGATCGAGGAAGGCCCGAAAGCCCTGTCGCACCCGGACGACTACGACGTGCGCGCCAACGTGATGTGGAGCGCCACCCTGGCCTTGAACGGCCTGATCGGCGTGGGCGTGCCGCAAGACTGGTCCACGCACGCCATCGGCCACGAATTGACAGCCCTGTACGAGCTCGATCATGCGCAAACCCTGGCCATCATCCTGCCCAGCATGCTGCGCGTGCGCAAGCAGGCCAAGCGCGCCAAGCTGCTGCAATACGCGGCCCGCGTCTGGGGCCTCGACGGCGGCGACGAGGATGGCCGCATCGAGGCAGCCATCGCACGCACGGAATTCTTCTTCCGCCACATGGGCGTCAAGACGCGCCTGGCCGACTACGGACTGAACCATGCCAGCGTGGACGCCGTCGTCGCCGCCCTGGAAGCGCACGGCATGACGGCGCTGGGCGAACAGCGCGAAGTGACGCCCGCCGTCAGCCGCAAGGTGCTCGAACTCAGTTTGTAGATTCGCACCACACTGTTGTAAAACGGTCAGCCAGCGGGACAGCTGGCCGTGCTTCATGCTAAGCTGTCATTTCGCTAGGGGTCCTGGAGCAGTCATCCGGGTGAGAGATACCCTTCGTACCTGATCTGGATAATGCCAGCGAAGGAAAGCGCAAAGTACCTCCCTCCTTTGATAGCTCCTGCGTTGGCGCCAGCCGAACAAGCAGCCTGCCGTGCTCCTTCCCGAGACGGCTTGAACCACGAGCAATCTATGTCCACACCGAATTTATCTATTTCCGTTTTGACCCTGGCCATCCTGCACGCGTTTGCCGCGCCCGCCCTGGCCGCGAATGACACCGCCGAAGCGCCGGCCGACACGCAAAGCATGGCTGAAGTCGTCGTCACGGCCAGCAAGGCGCCTGCCGCCAAGCGCGCCTCCGTGGGCGGTTTTTCAGACGCGCCGCTGCTGCAGACACCCGCGTCCGTCACCGTCATTTCGCAAAAAGACATGCAGGACTTGCAAATCCGCAATCTCAGCGACGCCGTCAAGCTCGACACCAGCATCAACGATGCCTACAACGCCGTCGGCTATGCGGAGCAATTTTCCATCCGTGGCTTCAAGCTCGATAACAATTCCAGCTACCGCAAGGATGGCGTGGCCATTCCTGGCGACACGCAAATTCCGCTGGAAAACAAGGAACGCATCGAAGTGCTGAAGGGCCTGGCCGGCTTGCAGGCAGGCGTGGCCGCGCCCGGTGGCGTGATCGACTTCATCGTCAAACGCCCGACCAACGCGCTGCTGCGCACCATCACCGTGGAAACGCGCGAACGGGGCACCTTGTACGGCGCCGTCGACCTGGGCGGCCGCCTGGAAGACACGCGCTTCGGTTACCGTGTCAACGTGGCGGCCGAGCGTCTGCGCTCCTACATCAAGGGTGCGGACGGCAACCGCAAGTTCATTTCCGGCGCCTTCGACTGGCAGATTTCGCCGCAAGCGCTGCTGCAGCTCGATGCCGACTACCAGGACAAGGCGCAGGCCACGGCGCCCGGCTTCCAGCTGCTGAATAACACGACCTTGCCGACCGGCATCAGCGCCGACGCCATGCTCAACCGGCAGCCGTGGACGCGCCCCGTGGAAACCGTCACCAGCAACCTCGGCCTGCGCTTCCAGTACGCGTTCAATGACAACTGGCACGCCACCCTGTCGGCCAACCAGCACTCGTTCAAGCGCGATGACTACACCGCCTTCCCGTACGGCTGCAGCGGACAGGACCTGTACCCTGGCTTCTGCGGCAATGGCGACTACGACGTGTATGACTACCGCAGCCTGGGCGAGACGAAAAAGCCGCTGAGCGCGCAAGCCATGATCCAGGGCAAGTTCGCCACCGGTAGCCTGCGCCATGAATTCACGGCCGGCGTCTCGACCTTCCGCCGCAAGGACCGCGCCGGCCTGTACGTGTACGACTGGGCTGGCGTGAGCAATATCTACCGCCCGCAAATCGTCGATATGTCGACGGGAGTGCAAGGCCCCGTGCGCCTGGTGCGCAAGGATACGGAAAACTCCGTCTTCGTGCAGGACATCATCAGTCTGACGCCGAACTGGAAACTGCATGGCGGCTTGCGCCATATCGATGTCGACGGCTACCAGTATGTGCTCAAGGCCGACACGGAGATCCGCGCCAGGCACGACTTCCTGCTGCCCAACGTCGCGCTCGTCTACACCCCACTCGACAATGTCTCCGTGTATGCGGCCTACTCGCAGGGCATGGAACATGGCGGCACGGCCGACCGCAAGGCGGAAAACGCCAACGTGGAATTGTCGCCCAGCCGTTCGAAGCAGATCGAATTGGGCGTGAAGATGGATGTAACGCCCGACTTCATGCTGGCGGCCAGCCTGTTCCAGATCCGCAAGGGCCTGGAATTCAACCAGCCACTGGCATTGCAGCCCAAAAAATATAACTTCGTGCGCGCAGGCCAGGCGCAGCACCGGGGCCTGGAATTGTCGGCCCAGGGCAAGGCGTCGGCCAACCTGAGCCTGGGTGCCTCCGTGACGGCCCTGAACAGCCAGCAGTCGGGCACGGGCAATGCGGACCTCGATGGCAAGCGCGTACCCAACGTGCCCGCCTTCAAGGCGGCCGTGCATGCGGACTATGCCGTGCAACAGGTGGCGGGCTTGAGCGTGAATGGCAGCTGGGAATATGCGGGCAAGAAAGCGTTTGAGTACAACAACACGACCTTCGTGCCGTCGTACAACGTGTTCAACCTGGGCGCCGCCTGGGCCACGCGCATCGCGGGCAAGGCAGCCGTGCTGCGCGCCAGCGTCAACAACGTGGCAGACAAGTTTTACTGGCGCGACGTGACGCCGGAATCGGATGGTTATCTGTATCCGGGCGCCAGCCGCACGTTCAAGCTTTCAGCGCAGTTTGACTTTTAATTGAGGGAAATGGCAGGCGCTGCAGCGAGCGCCTGCTGCAGCAAAGGCGCCGCCTGTTCCAGGCGCGCCTCCAGGTTGTCGTGCAGCACGTGGTAAACGATGCCGCGCGCGTCGAGCTCGTCGAGCAGGTAGCGGTAGATCAACTGGCGCACGGCTTCCGACTCGCGCTGCAAGCCGTCGGCGACCCACGGGCTGTCGGGCGCCGTCACCAGGGTCACGTCGTACAGCGTGGCATCGGCCAGCGCCGCCAGCTGCGCGTCCGCACCATCAAAATAATGGCGGCTGTAGACGGCCGTCATCAGCGGCGTCGTATCGCAAAACAGATAGTTCCGGGCTTGCGCGGCGGCTGCCGCTTCGCGTTCGACTTGCGTGCGCGCAATACCATACTGGTCGGCCGCGACGGGCACCCTGCCCTGGGTGGCCACGAATTCGCGCAAGTATTCCGGTACCCAGACGGTGCCGTAGCACTCGGCCAGGGCGGCCGCCAGGGTCGACTTGCCCGACGATTCCGCGCCCAGGATGGCCACGCGCACGCAAGGTGCCATCACTTGAGAACCATCGCATCGGGCGCGGCCGGGGCCGACTTTTTCCACGCCAGCAAGCCGATGATGGCCATCACGACGAAGAAGCCATACAGCACGGCTGTCAGGGTCAGGCCCTTGTGCAGGTACAGCCAGACATACAGCACGTCGACGACGATCCAGGCGATCCAGTTTTCCAGCTTCTTGCGCGACAACAGGAATTGCCCGACCAGGCTGCCTGCCGTAAGGAAACCATCCGCATGGGGCACGTCCGTGTCCGTCGTCGTCAGCAGCCAGGCAATGAGCAGGAAGCCGATCAGCCAGCCCGCGGCGCAAGCCAGCCAGCCGCGGCCATCGAGGCGCGTCACGGGCAGCGTCTTGCCGCCGCTGGCCGGATGCAGCCACTGGTACCAGCCCCAGAACGAGACGCTGATGAACAGCAGTTGCAAGGCCATGTCGCCATACAGGCGCGACTCGAAAAACACGAAACCGTAGGCGGCCGAGGAAATAATGGCGAACAGCCACGCCCAGTGATTCTGGCGGATATTCAGCGCAACGGTTGTCAGTGCCAGGACAAAGGAAATCAGTTCAAGCGGCGTGGTGGCAAAACCCAGCAGGAGAAGCGTATCGTTCATGGGAATCGTGATGAGGCTGGTGGCGCAGTATGCAATACCGGCCATGAATAAGCAAGATTGCCCGCGCCGTCACGCCCCTTCCCGCTCAGGCAAAGCCGCCCTTGACGGCGCGCGCCAGCGAACGCTGCACGATCAGCTTGTGGAAAGGCCGGATCAGCAGGATGTAGGCGCGTCCCACCCAGTTGTGGCAATGCACGACGCTGGCCACGGTCACGCTGCCATGCCGCCCCGTGCCCCGGTTGCGCAGCACCGAGATGCGGAAATCCAGGTGGCTGTCATCCTCGCCCACGATGATTTCGTCGTCGCTGACGGTAAAGATGCGGAAGATGCCGATGCGTTTGCCTGGCCTGGCTTCCATCTGCTTGGCCGTCCGGATGCCGAAGCGTGCCACGATGGCGTCGCGCAGCACCATCAGCTTGCGCGCCCAGCCCGGCTGGCTGCCCAGCAGCTGGCGCGCCAGGCTTTCCATGTCCAGTTCGCGGGCGCGCGCGGTCGGCAGGTCGACGGCATACGCGTCTGCCAGGTTGCTGCCCGGGTACAAGGGGGCGATGCTGGCACCGGGCGGCAAGGCCACGGCGCGGACGGCGATGTTCATCTCTTGCATGTGCTCTCCATGTGTTCAGTGATAACATGGCCATCATACACGACAATGTGAACAGCGATAACATAGAATGACAAGCACCTATCACCACGGCAACTTGCGCGACACCCTGGTCGCCACCGCCATCGCGCAACTGGCGCAGCAGCACGACGCCGCCCTGTCGCTGCGCGAACTGGCGCGCACGGTGGGCGTTTCGATCGCCGCCGTGTACCGCCACTTCCCCAGCAAGGAAGCCTTGCTGGCCGACGTGGCGGCGGCCGGCTTCGCCAGCCTGATCACCAAATGGGAGGCAGAACTGCCGCCACCGGGCAGCCTGCCCGCCGAGCAGCGTTTTCAGCTGCTGGGTCAGCAATACATCGAATTCGCCCTCGCCGCACCGGCCCACTACCGGCTGATGTTCGAGCACCAGGACGTGCGCCAGTTCCCCGCCCTGCAGGAAGCGGCGCAAGCGTGCTTCCAGTATGTGCTGCAGACGGCCGGCGCGGCCGTGCGCGAAGCGGGCCTCGATGCGCGCTGGGACAAGGCCGCCGCCAGCGCCGGCTGGTCGCTGGGCCACGGCTACGTGATGCTGCTGCTGAGCGGCCGCCTGGCCATGGCGGACAGCGGCGACGAGCTATCGCCAGCGATGGTGCCGCGCTTTTTTCAGTTGCCGGTGGAGGCGTTGCGGCAGGCGCATCAGCAAGCGGAAGAAAAGCCCTTATGACTGCAGAAATGGACATCGCCAGAGGAGCCGACTGATAATGCAGGAAATGCAGGATCCCATGGAGTCATCTACTGTCCCGGGCACCGAGGGCTATGCAGAAAACGCAGGGCAGCTCATTGCACGATACGACAACGTTACATTCCTTGATAAATACCGGCCCGTCAGTCATCTCTTGCCGACGATATCAAGCGCCGTGCTCGACATCGGCGCCGGGACAGGCGGCGACGCTGCGTGGCTTGCAAGCTCAGGCCACAAAGTGACCGCGCTTGAGCCCGTTGCAGCCTTCCGCGCAGCGGGCATGAAGGCGCATGCCCTGGCCAACATCGAATGGGTGAACGACAGCCTCCCCGCTCTTTCCACGCTAGGAGCGCGCCTTGCCAGATATGACCTTATTGTCGTCGCGGCCGTCTGGATGCATCTGGCAGCGAAAGAAAGGATCGAGGCGATGGGCAATATCAGCAAGTTGCTCAAGCCCGGCGCCATGCTCGTCATGTCCCTGAGGCATGGCCCAGCCCCTGAAGGCCGTCGCATCTTTGATGTCTCTGCCAATGAAACAATAGACCTCGCGATGCGATATCAGCTTAAATTGATGTTGAGTACGCAGGCGCCATCCGTTCAGCAGCAGAATCGCCAGGCGGGGGTAAGCTGGTCCTGGATTGTCTTTGAGAAATGATTCGATCTGAAGCAGCGTGCGCCAGGGGATTGACAGGGCGCGCATTCAGCCGAGGCTAGCCATTATTTTTTTGAAACACCATTATTTATGCATGACATATCGATAGACACGCTCTCAGTAATTGCCAGGCAATGCATTGCCGTGACGTGTCTGCAACGCTTTTGCCGGCGCTTTGACATTCACCATCCGGCGCTGTCCGCGTTCGCCGGGCACGTGTGGAAACTGGCGCAGGCAGGGCCTGGGGATTTTGCAGCCTGGGAACGCGGCTTTGCATCCTTGGCAGTGACGGGCATGGGAGACCCCTGGCCGGAGGACGTACGCATGGCCATACCCGGGCACCTGTCCGGCGCGCTGGAGGAACTTGTGCAGCATGTGCTGGAAACAAGCGCCTGTAGCTGGTATGGCGATGACCTTGCGGCAAGCAGGCGCCAGCTGGAAGCCGTCTTTGCCATCTGCGTCCGGCATGCGGTGGGCATACCGCAGCTTGAACACTATGCGCAACACGATGCGGCGCTGCGTGGCGGCTGGGGGCCAGTACTTACGGACGGGCAAGTCCGCGCATGGCAAGCCTTGCTATAGCGCTCACGCCAGAAGGCCTAGGCGCGCCTGCTCGAGCAGGCGCTCCTCTTCATCCGTATCGGCATCGACTTGCGTGACCACGGTCCAGAACGGCGCGCACGTCTTGATTTGCTCGAAAGCATGGCTCGCTTCCAGCCGCACCATGGTTTTCCTGAGGCTGTGCAGATAGCCCTCTTCGATGGCGCAGAGCAGTTCGTCATCGGCGGCATCGATCAGCTCGCGCAGCGCGCCTTCGATCCTTGCGTGGCCGTCCTCCCACAGTTGGCCAATTTCCGGCACATCGTCTTCCATGCACTCGTTCGACCAGTCCGGAGGATAGTCATCGCGCTGCCGGTTATCGGAATCGGTGTCAAAGCTCAGTGAAAGGGAGGGAAACGATACGGCGTTGAAGGCAAAGGCTGAAAATGGCTGATCCTTGAAAGCGGACGCGCCAAGCAGCGCCAGCGAGGCGCTGGCCAGCCTGAACCAGGTTGCTTCAACGTCATAGGCCGTTTCAAATGCGTGCCAATCCGGCGGCAAATCGGGAGTCTGGGGCATGGGGGCCAGTCGAAAAAGAAGGCTATGTCACCGTCAGATGTGGAAATGCTCCCAGGGTTGCTTTCAATAACGTT
>JAEAMG010000574.1_pt1 | contig 39750 bp, 39 predicted proteins | sample 8958741 | NCBI WGS metagenome assembly JAEAMG01 (sample SAMN16933256, study PRJNA681125) | bioreactor sludge metagenome | isolation source: anaerobic bioreactor treating anionic surfactant - SDBS | place: India: Bengaluru | collected 2019-02-28 | reverse complement strand
TCCTACTGAAGTTGTGTAGATACTTATGGCCATCGGGGGCAAGCCCCCTCCCACATTTTTGATCTTCACTGGGCTCGGCTCAGCGTTTGCTGATGCTCCATTACTCCAGCCGTAATGATCCACCGCCCAGCTTGATTGATGGCCCCCCGAATCACTCCTAAGGTACAGCCCACGACAGCAACCCGTGGAGCGACCATGACAACAACAATAACCCCCGACTCGCGCTGGACGCGGCGGCGCGACGAGAAGCAGCGGCGGCTCGGGCTGGTCAAAAAATACGCAGACGGGGCCGTGTTGCCCAGCGACAAGATCGTCGAGGCGCTTGAGGCGCTGATCCTTCCCGGCGACCGCGTCGTACTGGAAGGCAACAACCAAAAGCAAGCCGACTTCCTCTCGCGCTCCCTGGCCAAGGCCGACCCGGCCAAGCTCCACGATTTGCACATGATCATGCCCAGCGTCGGGCGGTCCGAGCATCTGGACCTGTTTGAAAAGGGCATCGCGCGCAAACTCGACTTTTCCTTCGCCGGCACCCAATCCCTGCGCATCAGCCAGTTGCTCGAAGACGGCCTGCTGGAAATCGGTGCGATCCACACCTACATCGAACTCTATGCACGGCTGGTGGTGGACCTGATCCCCAACGTCGTACTTTCCGCCGGTTTCATGGCCGACCGTGCCGGCAATATCTACACTGGCGCCAGCACCGAAGACACTCCCGCGCTGATCGAACCCGCCGCGTTCAGCGATGGCATCGTAATCGTGCAGGTCAACCAGTTGGTGGACGACGTCACCGATTTGCCCCGCGTCGACATCCCCGCCAGTTGGGTGGATTTTGTGGTGGTGGCCGACAAGCCGTTCTACATCGAGCCGCTGTTCACCCGCGACCCGCGCCATATCAAGCCGGTGCATGTGTTGATGGCGATGATGGCGATCCGTGGCATTTACGAAAAACACAATGTGCAATCGCTCAACCACGGTATCGGCTTCAACACCGCCGCCATCGAATTGATCCTGCCCACCTACGGTGAATCCCTGGGCCTGAAGGGCAAGATCTGCCGCAACTGGACCCTCAACCCGCACCCCACGCTGATCCCTGCCATCGAAAGCGGTTGGGTGGAAAGCGTGCATTGCTTCGGCACCGAACTGGGCATGGAGAACTACATCGCCGCCCGCCCGGATGTGTTCTTCACCGGCCGCGACGGATCGATGCGTTCCAATCGGATGTTCTGCCAATTGGCCGGCCAATACGCGGTGGACCTGTTTATCGGCGCCACCCTGCAAGTCGACGGCGACGGCCATTCCAGCACCGTGACCCGTGGCCGCCTCGCCGGTTTCGGTGGTGCGCCGAACATGGGCCACGACCCGCGCGGTCGCCGCCATGGCACGCCGGCGTGGCTGGATATGCGTCACGACGATGCGCCGGTCGCGCTGCTGGAGCGCGGCAAAAAGCTCGTGGTGCAGATGGTCGAGACCTTCCAGGAAGGCGGCAAGCCCACCTTCGTCGACACGCTCGACGCCGTGGAAGTGGCGCGTAAAAGCGGCATGCCCCTGGCGCCGATCATGATCTATGGCGACGATGTCACCCACCTGCTCACCGAAGAAGGCATCGCCTACCTGTACAAGGCGCGGTCCCTGGAAGAGCGCCAGGCGATGATCGCCGCCGTCGCCGGGGTGACCGCCATCGGCATGCGTCATAACCCCAAGGACACCGCGCGCATGCGCCGCGAAGGCCTGATCGCCTTGCCCGAAGATTTGGGCATTCGCCGCACCGACGCCACCCGCGAGTTGTTGGCCGCCAAGAGCGTGGCCGACCTGGTGGAGTGGTCCGGTGGCCTGTACAACCCGCCCGCCAAATTCAGGAGCTGGTAAATGCGCGCCCTCAAACTGCACGAACTCAGCCTCGCGGATCGCCTGGCGGATATGGCCGTCGATGCGCTGATCGATGAAGCCGACCTGTCGCCCAAGCCTGCCCTGGTGGACCGTCGCGGCAACGGCGCCCACACTGATTTGCACCTGGGGCTGATGCACGCGTCGGCGCTGTCGCTGTGGCCGATGTTCAAGGAAATGGCGGAGGCCGCGCTTGAATTCGGTGAAGTCGGCTTGCCCCTGCGCGAAGCCCTCGGCCGTATCGGGCGCGAAGGTGAACAAGCGATGCTCGCCACCACCCACGGCGTGAACACCCATCGCGGTGCGATCTGGGCCCTCGGCCTGCTGACCGCAGCGGCCGCGCTGGAGCCCGGCGCCATACCACTGAACGCCGCCAGACTCGCCCTGCTCAACGACCGCTACGCCCCGCAACCCCTGAGCCACGGCGCCCAGGTCGCCCAGCGCTATGGCGCGCGCGGTGCCCGTGAAGAAGCGCAACTGGGCTTCCCGTCGGTGCTGCAACGCGGCCTGCCGCAACTGCATAAAAGCCGCCAGCAAAACGTCGGTGAACAGAACGCGCGCCTGGACGCCTTGCTCGCGATCATGACCGACCTGGCCGACACCTGCGTGCTCTACCGCGCCGGCCTGGAAGGCCTGCATGCCATGCAGCGCGGCGCCCAGGCCGTGCTCGACGCGGGCGGCAGTGCAAGCCTCGCCGGGCGCCGCCAATTGCATGAGCTGGACCACCAACTGTTGGCCCTGAATGCCTCCCCCGGTGGCGCCGCCGACCTGTTGGCCGCCTGCCTGTTTATCGACCGCCTCGACGGAGCGTTGTGATGGAAACCTTATCCTTTGAATTCCCCGCCGGGCAGCCGCCAAAAGGCCGTGCGCTGGTGGGTTGCGTCGGCTCTGGCGACCTGGAAGTGCTGCTGGAGCCGGGCACGGCCGGCACGTTGAGCATCCAGGTACAGACCTCAGTGAATGGCGCCGAACAACGCTGGCAGCATCTGTTCGAACGCATCTTCCAAGAGCAGACACCACCGGCCCTGAACATTGATATTCACGATTTCGGCGCCACCCCCGGTGTGGTGCGCCTGCGCCTGGAGCAGGGTTTCGAGGAGATCGGCCATGACTGACTTGCTCGCCAAACACAGCTTCGTGGAACTGGGTGCGCGGCAGCGGGCCAAGGTCTTGTTGGATGCCGGCACCTTTCGCGAACTGATCGACCCGTTCCAGCGCGTCATGTCGCCCTGGCTCAGCCGCCAGGGCGTGGTGCCTCAGGCCGATGACGGCGTGGTGATCGCCAAGGGCAGCATCGGCGACTTGCCTGTGGTGATTGCAGCCATTGAAGGCAACTTCCAGGGCGGCAGCCTCGGTGAAGTGGGCGGCGCGAAAATCGCCGGTGCCCTGGAGCTGGCGGCCGAAGACAACCGCAAGGGCATCCCGACCCGCGCGGTGCTGCTGCTGGAAACCGGCGGCGTGCGCTTGCAGGAAGCCAACCTCGGCCTGGCCGCGATTGCCGATATACACGCGGCGATTGTCGACCTGCGCCAGTACCAGCCGGTGATCGGCGTGGTGGCGGGCAGCGTGGGTTGCTTCGGCGGCATGTCCATCGCGGCCGGGCTGTGCAGTTACCTCGTCGTCACCCGTGAAGCGCGCCTGGGACTCAACGGCCCGCAAGTGATCGAGCAGGAAGCCGGCCTGGAAGAATACGACTCCCGCGACCGTCCCTTTATCTGGAGCCTCACGGGCGGAGAGCAACGCTTCAACAGCGGCCTGGCCGACCGTTACGTGGCCGACGATGTGGCGCAGATCCAGCAGACTGTCAGCGCGTTGTTGCAGCAAGGCGTGCCCGCCCAACAACGCAGTCGCCAGGCTGATTATTACCTCACACGCTTGGCCGAGTTGGACGCCGTACCGCAAATCGACCCGGCGACGGTGCGCGAGCTGTATCAAGGAGAACGCTCATGAGAGGCTTGCAGTGGTTCAACGCATTGAGCGCGGGCGCTCCCCCTGTAGACGGTTTGCCCGCGTCGCTGAGGGTTGCCGACGGTGTGTTGGGTGAGCAAACGGTGCGCTTTGTCGCCGTGGTCACCGACGCGCAAAACCGCTTCCCTCGGGCGCGCAATGGTGAAGTCGGCCTGCTCGAAGGCTGGGGCCTGGCCAAGGCCGTCGATGAGGCCATCGCCCGCGGCGACAAGCGCCCCATCATCGCCATCGTTGATGTGCCGAGCCAAGCCTACGGTCGTCGCGAAGAAGCCCTCGGCATCCACCAGGCCCTGGCCGCTGCCGCCGACAGCTATGCGCGTGCGCGCCTCGCCGGCCACCCGGTGATTGCGCTGCTGGTGGGCAAGGCCATGTCCGGTGCGTTCCTGGCCCACGGTTACCAGGCCAACCGTCTGATTGCCTTGCGCGATCCCGGCGTAATGGTGCACGCCATGGGCAAGGCTTCCGCCGCGCGGGTGACCCTGCGCAGCGTCGAAGAGCTGGAAGCCCTGGCCGCCAGCGTGCCGCCCATGGCCTATGACATCGACAGCTATGCCAGCCTCGGTTTGCTGTGGGAGACCTTGTCGGTCAGCCAGATAGAACAGCCCACCGCGGACGATCTAGCGCGGGTCAGTGATTGCCTGGTGAATGCGATCAAGGATGTTGGCTGCACCGATTTGCGCGAACGCCTCGGCGCGCCTAATCGCGCTGCTTCCAGCCATGTTCGCCAACTGCTGCGGGAACAATGGTGAACGCCCACGACTTGCTCTGGGGCATGACCCCGGCGCATGTGCCCGCCGACGCACCGGCCTGGGTGCTGGAGGCGCTCGGCGCCGGCCACCCGGTGGTGGTGCGCCGCGCCATTGCCGAACCGGGCTATGTGGCGGTCGGCGTGCGCGGGCGTTTGCGTGAGCAACGCTTTGCCGCGCGGATGCCGCTGGCGGCGGTGCAGCGGCGGGTGATACCGGAAGCGTTGCGCGGGGTGATCTCGCCGAGGGATTTACCCGCGTTGCGTGCGCTCGACCAACTGCGGCCGGTGCTGGCGCAGGAGACGTGGGGCGTCACAGGCAGCGCGGGTTTCGAGTTGGCCAGTGGGATTGAAGCGCTGCATGCCGAGAGTGATCTGGATTTGATGCTGCGCACGCCCGAGCCTTTGGCCCGAGGTGAGGCTGAAGACCTCCTGGCGATGCTTGATAGGGCTGAGTGCGCCGTCGACCTGCAACTGCAAACCCCGTTCGGCGCCGTCGCCTTACGCGAATGGGCCAGCGGCTCACGCCGTGTGCTGCTGAAAACCGCCAGCGGCGCGCATCTTGTGCTCGACCCTTGGCAGGCCGTGGCATGAGCAGCCTCCTGGTGTTTCCGGGGCAGGGGGCGCAGCGACCCGGCATGCTCCAGTCGCTGCCCGAACCTGTGCTGGAAGAAGCCAGCGATGCCCTGGGCGAAGACGTGCGCCTGCTCGATTCCGCGCAAGCCCTGGCCAGTACCCGCGCCGTGCAGCTGTGCCTGTTGATCGCCGGCGTGGCCCACGCCCGTCTGTTGGAGCGCACCCCGGATTACGTGGCGGGCCTGTCCATCGGCGCTTACCCGGCAGCCGTCATCGCTGGTGCCCTGGATTTTGCCGATGCGGTAAAACTGGTGAACCTGCGTGGCGAACTGATGCAAAGCGCTTATCCACACGGCTACGGCATGACCGCGATCATCGGCGTGGAGTTATCCACCGTCGAAAACATCCTCGCCGACATCCACAGCCCCGAAACCCCGGTGTACCTGGCCAATATCAACGCCGATAACCAGAGCGTGATCGCCGGCAGCGACGAGGCCATGCAGCGTGTTGCCGCGCGCATCAAGGGCAACGGCATCGCCAAGCGCCTGGCTGTCAGTGTGCCATCCCATTGCGCGCTGCTGGAGCGTCCGGCCGAGGCCCTGGCCCAGGCATTTGTCCCGCTCAAGGTGCCGCGCATCACCTACCTGAGCAGCACCCGCGCGCGGCCGATCCACAATCCCGAACAGCTGCGCGACGACTTGGCTTTCAACATGTGCCGCGTCGTTGACTGGCGCGGCACCGTACAAAGCGCCTACGAGCGCGGTGTGCGCCTGCAAATCGAACTGCCCCCGGGCGCCTTGCTCACCGGCCTGTCACGCCGGGTGTTCGAACAAGGCACGGTGATCGCCTGCGAAGGCGCACGCCTGGATACCTTGCAGGCCCTGCTGGAAGAGGAGGAGCGCCGCCACCGATAAAGCACCACCCAAGGCTGTCGAAGCACAAAAACAACAATTTCGATCGAGCACTTCGAGGACAACAACAATGATTATTTACGGTGTGGCATTGCTGGCGATCTGCACGCTTGCAGGCGTGATCATGGGCGACATGCTCGGCGTGTTGCTCGGCGTCAAATCCAACGTGGGCGGGGTAGGAATCGCCATGATCCTGCTGATCTGCGCCCGCCTGTGGATGCAAAAACGCGGCGGCATGACCAAGGAATGCGAGATGGGCGTGGGCTTTTGGGGCGCCATGTATATCCCCGTGGTGGTGGCGATGGCCGCGCAACAAAACGTGGTGACCGCCTTGCACGGCGGCCCGGTCGCGGTGCTGGCGGCGATTGGTTCGGTGGTGGTCTGTGGTTGCACCATCGCCCTGATCAGCCGTACGCACAAGGGCGAGCCTCTGCCTGCCGAAGAGCCACTGATCGTGCCTGCGGGAGGTCGCTGATATGTGGGATCTCATCGAAAAAGGCTTGGAACATAATGGCCTGATCACCGCGTTTGCCTTTGTTGGCGTGGTGATGTGGATTTCCGTGGTGCTGTCCAAGCGCCTGACGTTCGGGCGTATCCACGGCTCGGCGATTGCCATCGTCATCGGCCTGGTCCTGGCCTGGGTGGGCGGCACCATTACCGGCGGGCAAAAAGGCTTGGCCGACCTGGCACTGTTCTCCGGAATCGGCCTGATGGGCGGCGCGATGCTGCGTGACTTCGCTATCGTTGCCACGGCGTTTGAGGTGCAAGCCACCGAAGCGCGCAAAGCCGGGATGATCGGTGTGATTGCGCTGCTGCTGGGCACGATCCTGCCGTTTATCGTCGGCGCCAGCATGGCCTGGGTGTTTGGCTATCGCGACGCGATCAGCATGACCACCATCGGCGCGGGTGCCGTGACCTACATCGTCGGCCCGGTGACCGGTGCGGCGATTGGCGCGACCTCGGATGTGATGGCGCTGTCCATCGCGACCGGGTTGATCAAGGCGATCCTGGTGATGGTCGGTACACCGGTGGCGGCGCGTTGGATGGGCTTGGATAACCCGCGTTCGGCGATGGTGTTCGGTGGCTTGGCCGGCACCGTGAGCGGCGTGACGGCAGGGCTGGCGGCGACGGATCGGCGCTTGGTGCCGTATGGCGCGTTGACGGCGACCTTCCATACCGGGCTTGGATGTTTGCTTGGGCCTTCGTTGCTGTACTTTATTGTGCGTGGGTTGGTTGGCTAGCTTCGGAAGTTGTGTTGTCTGGTTTGGCCTCATCGGGGGCAAGCCCCCTCCCACATTTTGAATTGCGAACACATTCAAGTGTGGGAGGGGCGGTGCGACGATTCGACTTGCCTCCGATAGCGGTCTCAGGCCTGCCGATTGGCATACATCCGACACTCCGCCAGCAACGCCAGCAAGTTCGGATCGCGCTCCTTGGCCTTCAGAAACACCACCCCGATATGCTGCTGCAACCGATACCTGGGTTGCAGCGGTATCAGCTTCACGCGGTTCTCGTACACCGCCGCAATCCGCCCCGGCAACAACGCATAACCCACCCCCGAGCTGACCATGCTCAGCAGTGTGAAGATGTCATTCACCTGCATCGCCACCTTCGGCTCGAACCCCGCCTGTTTGAACACACGGTTGCCGTCCTGGTGAGTGGCGAAGCCTTGGGTGAGGGTGATGAAGGTGGCGTCGCGCACGTCGGCCAGGTCGATTTCCTGGTCGCGGTCGAAGGGCGAGTCGGCCGGGGTGGCGAGGAAGATGTCATCGGAGAACAGCGCAATCTGTTCGCAGTCGGGGTCGTTGGCGTGTTCGTCGAGGGAGATGAGGATCGCGTCGACTTCCATGTTCTTAAGCTTGTACAACAGGTCGAAATTGGAGCCGAGGATCAGGTCGATATTAAGTTCGCTGCGTCTGATTTTCAGGCCCATGATCAGTTGCGGCACGGTCTTGACCGTCAGCGAATACAGCGAGCCGAGCTTGAAGCGTTCGGCGGAGAAACCGGCGGCTTCGCGGGTCAGGCGAACGCTGTCGACCACATCGGCGATCAGTTTCTGCGCGCGTTCTTCGAGGACATACGCGCTTTCCAGCGGGGTGAGGTTTCGGCCCTCGTGTTTGAACAGTGGGCAGCGCAGGGCATTTTCCAGGGAGTGGATGGCGCGGTGCACGCTGACATTGCTGGTTTGCAGTTCGGCGGCGGCGCGGGCCAGGTTGCCGGTGCGCATGAATGCCAGGAAGATTTCCAGCTTTTTGAGGGTGAATTCTTCGTCGATCAGCATGGCCGTGGGCTCTTGTTCGAATGCGTCCGATTGTGCCCGCAAAACCGTGTGGCGTCCTCGGAACGTCACAAGACGCTTGCACTCTTATGCGCAAGGCTGGACGCTTGCCAGCCAGTTCCAGCGGCTACAGGAGGTCAGTGACAGATGTATCACGGGGAACGATTCAACGCCTGGAGCCATTTGCTCGGTGCAGTCGCGGCGTGTATTGGCGCCGTGTGGATGTTGGTGGTGGCGAGCCTGGATGGCAGCCCCTGGAAGATCGTCAGCGTGGCGATTTATGGCTTTACGCTGATGGTGCTGTACAGCGCGTCGACCGTGTACCACAGCGTTCAGGGACGGCGAAAGGAGATCATGCAGAAGGTCGATCACTTTTCGATCTACCTCTTGATCGCCGGCAGCTACACGCCGTTTTGCCTGGTGACGCTGAGAGGCCCGTGGGGCTGGACGTTGTTCGGTATCGTGTGGGGGCTGGCGGTGATCGGCATCCTGCAAGAGATCAAGCCGCGCTCCGAGGCGCGCATCCTGTCCATCGTGATCTACGCGGTGATGGGCTGGATCGTGCTGGTGGCGGTCAAGCCGCTGATCGCCGCGCTGGGGACGGCGGGGTTTACCTGGCTGGCGTCGGGCGGGGTGCTGTACACCGTCGGCATCATCTTCTTTGCCCTGGAGGATCGCCTGCGGCATTCCCATGGGATCTGGCATTTGTTTGTGATCGGCGGCAGCTTGCTTCATTTCGTGGCGATCATGCATTACGTGCTTTGAAGGTGGAAGGGAGCTTCGGTGTCCTTAGATGCGCGCCAATAACTCGCATGCCCGCTTGCCCAGGATCTCCAGCAGATTGGCCAGCATATGCGGCGGCGGTTCATCGGCGCGGGTCAGGGCGTACAGGGTGATCGGCAGCGGCGGGGTGAGGGTGCGGATGCAGGTGGTGGCCGTTGAGGCGCCCAACGCCGTGAACGGATCGATCACCGTCAAGCCGGCGCCCGATTCCACCATCGCCCGCGCCAGGGAATAGGTTTGCACCGAGATCGTCACTCGAGGCGGTGGGTCGACGTTCTCCAGGTAGCTGTCCAGCTTGGCGGCCAGCGGATCAGCACTGGAAAGCCCAATCAACGGCGCACCTGCCAGATCGCTCAGCGGCAATGGCCGGCTGATTTCAGCCGCCGACCAATAGCCCGTGGACGCCAGGGCTACCAACACACCGTTGGCGAGCACCTGTGTGGTCAACCCGGGATGGCCGGAGAAGTTGAGGGTCAAGGCCAGGTCAATCTCGCGCATCAACAGCTTTTGCACCAGCTCGCGGCTATGGTCGCTGGACAGCTCGCACGCGATGTCCGGGTAGTCGCGCTTCCATTCCAGAATCGCCGGTGGCAGCAGCGACAGCGCCAACGCCGGGATCGCACCAATCCGCACGCTTTGCCCTGGGGCGCGACGCAAGCTCTTGGCCAGGCGCCGCACGCCTTGCAGGCTCTCGGTGACTTTTTCGACCTCGCTTTCCAGTGCCAGGGCCTCCGGCGTGGGCTGCAATTTGCCGCGCACCCGCAGGAACAGCGGAAAGCCCAGCTGCAGTTCGGCATGCTGCAACACCTTGGTCACCGCTGGTTGCGACACATGCAGCAACTGCGCAGCGGCGCTGACGGAGCCGGTCTGGCGGATGGCCTGGAAGATTTCGATATGACGCAAGCGCATGGCAAGTCCATAACCTTTGTTTATAGGTGGTCCATCTTTATTCATTGTCGGTGGCCTGTCACCTGCGCCTACGCTTGAGCCTACTTATTCAAGGGCTCGGGGATTGGTATGGTCAGGCAGGTTTGCATCATTGGCGGTGGGGTTATCGGCCTGGCGAGCGCGTATGCGCTGGTGCGTGCCGGCCACGAAGTGACGGTGATCGATGCGCGCGACACCCTGGGCAGTGAAACCAGTTTCGCCAATGGCGGGCAATTGTCCTACCGCTACGTCGCGCCACTGGCTGATGCGGGGGTGCCGCTGCAGGCAATTGGCTGGTTGCTGCGTGGTGACTCGCCGTTGAAGCTGCGCCCACGCCTGGACCCTCAGCAATGGCGCTGGATGGCCGCCTTCATCGGCGCCTGCCGGGGCTCGGTGAACAAACGCAACGCCACCCATTTGCTGCGCCTGGCGAGCCTGAGCCAAAACACCTTGCAGCAATGGCGCGTCGACGACCGCCTGGATGCTTTCAACTGGCGGCGTAACGGCAAGCTGGTGACCTTTCGCGATGCCGATACCTTTGAGCGGGCACGCGGCAAGGTCACCGACATCCTGCAACAACAAGTGCTGTCGACGCTCGATTGTGCCCGCCTGGAGCCGGCGCTGGCGCAGGTGGCGGGTGAGTTTGTCGGTGGTATCTACACGCCCAATGAGGAAGTGGCGGACTGTCATGCCTTCTGCCAACAGCTGGCGGCACGCCTTGAGTCGTCGGGGCGCTGCACCTTTTTGCTGGGGCGCAAAGTCACCGGGATTCGCCACGCCGACGGCGCGGTACAGGCCATCGAGTTGGGCGGCGAAGTGATGCCGGTGGAAGAACTGGTGCTGGCGGCCGGTCATCGCAGCGCCGAGTTGGCGTTGCCGGGCCTCTCTCTGTCGTTGTATCCACTCAAGGGCTACAGCCTCAGCGTACCGATTGGCGCGCAGCACCAGGCGCCGAATGTGAGCATCACCGACTACGACCGCAAGATTGTCTACGCGCGCATCGGCGAACAACTGCGGGTGGCGGCCATGGTGGATATTGTCGGCTTTGACGCCTGCCTTGAGCCCAAGCGCCTGGCGTTGATGAAGCGTCAGGCGGTCGAGACATTTCCTACGGCCGGTGACTACGCCCATGCCGTGGAATGGGCCGGTATGCGCCCGGCCACCCCGACCGGCGTGCCGCTGATTGGCGCCAGCGTCTATCGCAACCTGTGGCTGAACCTGGGCCACGGGGCCCTTGGCTTTACCCTGGCGTGCGGCAGCGGCCAATTGCTGGCCGAACTGATCGGCAACCACCTACCTTCCATTGATATGCAGGGCCTGGCGCCCCGCGCCGCGTGAGGACTCATCCATGACCATCAACCGAATCAGCAGCAACGACCGACTGTCCGGCGCCGTCACGTTCAAGGATCTGGTATTCCTGTCGGGCCAGGTGCCCGGCGAAGGCCTGGATGTGGCGACACAAACCCGCGAAGTGCTGGCCAAGATCGACGAGCTGCTGGCCCAGGCCGGCAGTGACAAGGACCATCTGCTGAACGCGACCATTTACTTGAAAGACATCGGCAGCGGTTTCGCGCCGATGAATGACGTATGGGCCGCCTGGCTATCGCCGGGGATGGCGCCGACGCGCACCACCTTGCAGGCGGAACTGGCGCGGCCGAGTGTGCTGGTGGAAATCAGCGTGATTGCTGTACGTAAATAACGTCAAAGACCAACGGAGAATAACAATGAAAAAAATCCTGTTGACCGGCTGCACCCTGGGCCTTTTGCTGGGGGCACACGCCCACGCCAACCAGGCGCCGCTGGACGGTACGCTGGGCAAGATCGCCAACGCCAAGTCCATCACCCTGGGCTATCGTGATGCGTCGGTGCCGTTTTCCTATGTGGGCGATCACAGTGGCAAGCCGATGGGCTATTCGGTAGACCTGGCCAGCAAGATCGTCGAGCGTATCCAGCAGAAAACCGGGGTGGCCGACCTTAAGGTGAAGTACAACCTGGTGACCTCTCAAACGCGCATTCCGCTGGTGCAGAACGGCACCGTCGACCTGGAATGCGGCTCCACTGGAGTCACGGCCGAGCGGCAGAAGCAGGTGGCATTTTCCTACGGGTTTATTTACGTGAAAGGCCAGTTGCTGACGGCTAAAGACAGCGGCATCAAGAGCTTCGCCGACCTGGCGGGTAAGAACGTGGTGACCACCGCCGGCACCACCAACGAGCGTTTTCTAAAGAGCTACAACGCCGAGCACAAGAGCAATATGTTCGTGATCAGCGCCAAGGACCACGGCGAGGCGTTCAAGATGCTCGAGACGGGCCGCGCAGCCGCGTTCTACATGGACGATGCATTGCTCTACGGCGAACGCGCCAAGGCCCGCGACCCACACAACTGGGTGGTGGTCGGCGAGGAACAGTCGCGCGAGATCTACAGCTGCATGGTGCGCAAGGATGACCCGCAGTTTCTTGCGGTGGTCAACGAGACCCTCGGCGACCTGTACCGTTCGGGGGAGATCAACGGGATTTACCAGCGCTGGTTTGAACAGCCGATTCCGCCCAAGGGCTTGAACCTGGAATTCCCGATGACCAGTGAGTTGAAGGCGATCATTGCCAAGCCGATCAGCGATCCGGTGGAGTGATCACCTCCTCCAAATGTGGGAGGGTTAGAAGTCGCCCCAGAGTTGTTGTGCAACCGCCAACGCGACGACGGGCGCAGTCTCGGTGCGCAACACACGCGGGCCGAGGCGGGCGGCGTGGAAGCCGGCGCCTTGGGCGGTGTCGACTTCGGAGTCGGTCAGCCCACCCTCCGGGCCGATCAGAAACGCCAGGCTCGCAGGCTTGGCATGGCTGACCATCGGCTCGGCCACCGGGTGCAGCACCAGCTTCAGGTCTGCTTCGGCCTGCTTTAACCAGTCTGCCAGCAGCAACGGCGGGTGAATCACTGGCACCGTCGAACGCCCGCATTGCTCGCACGCGCTGATCGCCACCTGGCGCCAGTGCAGCAGGCGTTTGTCGGCGCGTTCGTCCTTGAGGCGTACTTCGCAGCGGTCGCTGAAGATCGGCGTGATGGCGTTGACGCCCAGCTCGGTGGCTTTCTGGATCGCCCAATCCATGCGCTCGCCCCGGGACAGGCCCTGGCCGAGGTGGATGTGCAGCGGCGATTCGGCCTGGCCGGCGAAGCTTTCCGTCAGCTGCACGGTGACGCGTTTTTTACCGACTTCCAGCAGGCTGCCCAGGAACTCCTGACCGGAACCGTCGAACAATTGCACGGCGTCACCTTCGCCCATGCGCAGCACGCGACTGATGTAGTGCGCCTGGGCTTCGGGCAGCTCGTGATCGCCGAGGCTCAGCGGGGTGTCGGTGAAAAAGCGGGACAGTCTCATTTCTGTTCTCTGAAAAAAGGTGTAGGTGTGCCGGCAATCAACCCGGATCGCGGAAGCCGGGGTGGAAGTCCTTCGGCACCGCAACACTGACTTTGCTGTTGGTGGCGATGTCGATGCCTTCGCTGGCAACGTCGGCGAGGAAGTCGATCTGCTCCGGCGTAATCACATAGGGCGGCAGGAAATACACCACGCTGCCCAGCGGCCGCAACAGCGCGCCGCGTTCCAGGGCGTGTTCGAACACCTTCAGGCCACGGCGTTCCTGCCACGGGTAAGCGGTCTTGGTGGCCTTGTCCTGGACCATCTCGATGGCCAGCACCATGCCGGTCTGGCGTACTTCCGAGACATGCGGATGGTCGACCAGGTGCGCCGTTGCCGTGGCCATGCGCTGGGCCAGGGCCTGGTTGTTTTCGATGACGTTGTCTTCTTCGAAAATATCCAGGGTCGCCAGGGCCGCCGCGCACGCCAGCGGGTTGCCGGTGTAGCTGTGGGAGTGCAGGAAGGCGCGCAGGGTCGGGTAGTCGTCGTAGAACGCGTCGTAGACGTCATCGGTGGTGACCACGGCGGCCAACGGCAGGTAGCCGCCGGTGAGGGCCTTGGACAAACACAGGAAATCCGGGCGGATGCCGGCCTGTTCACAGGCGAACATGGTCCCGGTGCGCCCGAAGCCCACGGCGATTTCATCGTGGATCAGGTGCACACCATAGCGGTCGCAGGCTTCGCGCAGCAGCTTGAGGTACACCGGGTGGTACATGCGCATGCCGCCGGCGCCCTGGATCAGCGGCTCCACGATCACCGCCGAAATGGTCTCGTGGTGCTCGGCCAGGGTCTGTTCCATGCTGGCAAACATGTTGCGCGAATGCTCTTCCCAGCCCATGCCCTCGGGGCGCAGGTAGCAGTCCGGGCTCGGCACCTTGAGGGTATCGAGCAGCAGCGCCTGGTACGTCTCGGTGAACAGCGGCACATCGCCGACCGACATCGCGGCGATGGTTTCGCCGTGGTAGCTGTTGGTCAGGGTGACGAAGCGTTTCTTGCCTGGCTTGCCGACGTTCTGCCAGTAGTGGAAGCTCATCTTCAACGCGACTTCGATGCACGATGAGCCGTTGTCGGCGTAGAACACCCGGTCAAGCCCGGCCGGGGTCATGGCCACCAGGCGCTCGGACAGCTCGATCACCGGCTGATGGCTGAAGCCGGCCAGGATCACGTGTTCCAGCTGGTCGACCTGGTCCTTGATGCGCTGGTTGATGCGCGGGTTGGCGTGGCCGAACACGTTGACCCACCAGGAACTGACGGCGTCGAGGTAGCGCTTGCCTTCGAAGTCTTCCAGCCATACGCCTTCACCGCGCTTGATCGGGATCAGCGGCAGTTGCTGGTGGTCTTTCATCTGGGTGCAGGGATGCCACAGCACCGCGAGGTCGCGTTGCATCCACTGGTTGTTCAAGCCCATCGGTGATCTCCTCGAAGCGGTCCTGCGAGCGGCGCAGGCGAAACAATCGCGCAAGCCTATGCAATGGTGGCCCGGGTCACAAGCCATTGTGGGGAATTCGGGGTAAACGTAGGACGGACTGTCACGTTTCTTGGGAATAGTCCTTAATCCTTGGTTAACTTATTGTGCATACGCTCTTGATCGTATTTCTCGATATTTCAAAGCAAAATTTTCCGCTTTAATTCGATAGGTAAATCGCTAGTCTTGGGCGCAGCTCTTACGGGATTAAGTACATGCAGCTACGTAACTCACCGGCCCGTTATGGCTGGGTCAGTATGGTTTTGCACTGGGGCGTGGCCCTGGTGGTATTCGGTCTGTTCGCCCTGGGCTTGTGGATGGTCGGGCTCGACTATTACAGCGCCTGGCGCAAAGACGCGCCGGACCTGCACAAGAGCATTGGTATCACACTGTTCGCCATCATGCTGGTACGTATTGTCTGGCGCCTGATCAGCCCGCCGCCTCCGCCGCTGGCCAGTTACAGCCGCTTGACCCGTATCGGTGCCGCGTTCGGCCACGCGTTCCTTTATCTCGGGCTGTTTGCCGTGATGATCGCCGGTTACCTGATTTCCACCGCAGACGGTGTCGGTATCCCGGTGTTTGGCCTGTTTGAAATTCCTGCCGTGGTTTCCGGTCTACCGGACCAGGCAGACACCGCCGGCGTGGTGCACCTGTACCTCGCCTGGGTGTTGGTAGTCTTCGCCGGCTTGCACGGCGTGGCTGCGTTGAAACACCACTTTATCGATCGTGATGCGACCCTCACGCGAATGCTGGGGCGCAAAGCCTGATGTTCAACCTCGACTCACAAGGAATAGAAAGCATGTTGAAAAAGACACTCGCTGCTCTGGCAATCGGTACGGCCCTGCTGTCGGCAGGCCAGGTGATGGCCGCTGACTATGTGATCGACAAGGAAGGCCAGCACGCCTTCGTCGATTTCAAGATCAGCCACTTGGGCTACAGCTACATCACCGGTACCTTCAAGGATCTGGACGGCAAGTTCAGCTTTGACGCCGCCAAGCCAGAAGACGCCAAGATCGAAGTGAATGTTCGCACCGCCAGCGTGTTCTCTAACCACGCCGAACGCGACAAGCACGTCAACAGCAAGGACTTCCTGGATTCGGGCAAATTCCCTGACGCCAAGTTCGTCTCCACCAGCGTCAAGCCAACCGGCAAGAACGCTGATGGCAAGCAAACTGCTGATGTGGCTGGCGACCTGACCTTCCACGGCGTGACCAAGCCTATCGTGGTCAAGGCTACGTTCCTGGGCGAAGGCAAGGATCCATGGGGCGGCTACCGTGCCGGCTTTGAAGGCACCACCACGATCAGTCGCAAGGAATTCAACCCGGGTGGCATGGACGTAGGTCCACAGTCCGACGGCGTTCAGCTGTACATCACCTTTGAAGGTGTTAAAGCGAAGTAACTTTCGCCTCGCACACAAAAATGCCCCGCATCTTTCGATGCGGGGCATTTTTTATGGCGCTTTGAAACTCAGCGGTTGCGGGTCAGCAGTGCTGGTTTTTCACCACGAGGACGGCCTGGCAGTTGATCCAACTGCTCGGGTGTCGGGAAGCGATCAGCTTTCGACTCCTTGTGGATGATCTTTGGCGCCGGACCACCACGTGGGTTCTGCACGGCTGGCTCGGACAAACGCGGCTGGTCGTCACGGGCCGGGCGGCGGTTGTTGCTGCGCGAGTCTTCGCGACGCGCCTGGCCGTCACGCGGTGCACCGTTACGCGGGCCGCTGCGCTTGGCCGGTGGGGTGCCGGTCGTGCCGCCGCTGCTGTTGCGTGGACCGTTCTGACGACCGCCCTGAGGCTGGCCGCCACGTGGAGCGCCAGTCCCGGCAGCTGCGCCCGGTGCCGGAGCACCTGGACGACGGCCACGACCCTGGGCCGGTTTGGCCTGGGGCACGTAGTCCACGCGGTTGCCGAAGTTATCCACGTCGTCGTCGAGGAACTCGTCCGGGGCGCGGTCGGCTGCGGCACGTGGCGGTTGGCTCGGTTGGCGCTGTTCGCGGGCCGGGGTGCCTTCACGGGGCTTCTGCTCGCGGGCCGGGCGTTCGCCACGGCCGTTGGCAGGCGCTTTTTCCTTGCCGCCCTTGTCCTTGCCCTTGTCGCGACGACCACCACCACCGCCGCCGCCGTTCGGGCCATCGCCCTTCGGACCGCGTGGGTTACGTGGGTTACGCACGTCCGGACGCTCGCGCACTTCAGGCTTCTCGGCCTCAACGGCGCTGGCATCGAAGCCCATCAGGTCGCCGTCGGCGATTTTCTGCTTGGTCATGCGTTCGATGCTTTTCAGCAGTTTCTCTTCATCCGGTGCGACCAGGGAAATGGCTTCGCCCGAACGCCCGGCACGGCCGGTACGGCCGATACGGTGCACGTAGTCTTCGTCGACGTTTGGCAGCTCGAAGTTGACCACGTGTGGCAGTTGGTCGATGTCCAGGCCGCGTGCGGCGATATCGGTGGCGACCAGGATGCGCACTTCACCGGCCTTGAAGTCGGCCAGGGCTTTGGTGCGCGCGTTCTGGCTCTTGTTACCGTGGATGGCGACGGCGGTGAGGCCGTGCTTGTCCAGGTACTCGGCCAGGCGGTTGGCGCCGTGCTTGGTGCGGGTGAACACCAGCACCTGTTCCCAGGCGCCGGCGGTGATCAGGTGCGCCAGCAATGAACGCTTGTGGCTCGCGGCCAGGCGGAATACGCGTTGCTCGATACGCTCGACCGTGGTGTTCGGCGGCGTGACTTCGATGCGCTCCGGGTTGTGCAGCAGCTTGCCGGCCAGGGCAGTGATGTCCTGGGAGAACGTCGCGGAGAACAGCAGGTTCTGGCGTTTGGCCGGCAGGCGGGCGAGGACCTTCTTCACGTCATGGACAAAGCCCATGTCGAGCATGCGGTCGGCTTCGTCCAGCACGAGGATTTCCACGTGGGACAAATCGACGCTGCCTTGGCCGCACAGGTCGAGCAAACGACCGGGGCACGCCACCAGCACGTCAACACCACGGGACATGGCCTGAACCTGTGGGTTCATGCCGACGCCGCCGAAGATGCAGGCGCTGACGAACTTGAGGTCGCGGGCATACAGCTTGAAGCTGTCGTGCACCTGGGCGGCGAGTTCGCGGGTAGGGGTCAGGACCAGTACGCGCGGTTGGCGCGGGCCGTGACGCTGGGATTTGTCCGGGTGACCGTTGGGGAACAACCGCTCCAGAATCGGGAGGGCGAAGCCGCCGGTTTTACCAGTACCTGTCTGAGCCGCAACCATCAGGTCGCGACCTTGCAACACGGCGGGAATAGCCCGCTGTTGCACCGGAGTAGGCTCGGTATAGCCCGCTGCCTCGATGGCGCGGACTAAAGCCTCGGAGAGACCGAGGGAAGCAAAGGACATGAGTAATCCTGTTTTAGTTAGGGCTTGGCCCAAAGGGATAATCTTGCCAGGCGTGAATGGCGCTTAGGGGAGCGCAATCCCGTCCGGTCCTGCTGCGTCTGGCGGGCACTCCACCGGCTCGCGCGGGCTGAAAGCTGCGCAGTAGCGGGGTTGGGTGCCTTTTTCAGGACCTCAGCGGCCGGGCGTAAGCCTGGCGGAAAGGCCGGAGTATAACAGAGCAATCACTGTGCGCCGCTTTCCTGCTGCTCAACGGTGTGTCCGGAGGTTGAAATGGCTTGGATTCCACCATATTTGGCGCTTAAAGCGGCGTAGGCCGGTTCCTGTTTGAAGCGCTTGAGCTCGGCGGCAAAGCGTTGCACCAACAGGTCCATCCCCGCGCCACGGCGTACGGCGAGGTATTGCTGCTGGCGGCTGACCACGATTGGGGCCTGGCTGACCTTGTCTTCCAGGCCCATCGCTTTGATCACATGCCGGCCGACCCGGCGGTCGGTGATCAGCAGGTCGGTGCGCCCCAGCAGCAATTTACCGAAGTTGGCCTCATGGCTGGGGGCCGGCTCGCGGTTGAACAGGGTGGAGTCGCTGAATGGCGTGCCGTACAGGTAGCCTGGCGAGGTGCCGACAGTGAGGCCGCCCAGGTCGTCAAGGCTCTGGGCCGGGTGAGGGCGCTCGTTGGCGTAGAACATCACAAATTCCACTTCCGACAACGGTTCGCTGGGGTACAACAGCAGGGCGTCGCGGTCGTGACTGTGGAAAATATCCAGTGCGCCATCGGCATGACCCTGCTCAAGCATGGCCAGACAGCGCTTCCAGGGCAGGAACTGCCATTGCACATCGATCCCCAGGCGCTGGAACACGATCACCGTGGTTTCGTAGTCCAGTCCATGCATGGCGCCGTGCTCTTCATACACATAAGGTGCCCAGGGCTCGGTGACAATGCGCAATTTCTCGCCATAAGCGGTCAGGCTCAAGCAAGTAAAAAGCGCAACGGTCAACAGCTTCAGAATGACGGGCATGCCCCGAGGTTACGACGCCGTTGCGCTAAAGAGAAGCTCTGGCACACGCATCTGCGGGCGGCGCTATTTTGTCGGTGAGGTCATCAGGTGTTCATAGATGGCTGCACGTCGCTCGCCCAGAATCAGGCGCACCATTGGGTTGGCGAACCAATGTTCGAGTTGGTGCGCATCGACTGGGCATTTTTGCCGCTCTTCCTGATTCTGCAGGGCCTTGTCCCACCAAACCGGGCCACAGGCCTGGTCGAATTCATTTTCGTGCTCGTAGCAGCCGTAGAGAATTTCGCGGATGAACTGCTGCTTGCGTTTGGGCAAGGCCAGGGTGATCAGCTTGTACATCAAGCGTTGCAGTCGCGGCGGGCGGGGCAGGTGGGCGGAGACCTTGCGGGTGTCGGCCAGGGCGTGGGCGCAGATGGGGTCTGCGGCGTGCTTGGTCATCCATGCTTTGACCTTGGCCCGGAACAACTGCTTGCGGCTCCAGTAGTGGTGGATCAGGTCGGGGCACTGGCGCACGTTGAGCGTGCGGTACGCGGCCACCGACAGGCAGAACTCTTCCAGGGTGTAGGCGCCGTGGGCCATCGGAAACAGCTCGTCCATCAACGCGATCGAGCGATCAAGGATGTGCGCGTCTTGCCGGGTCAGGCCCATGACGCCCGAGTTGAGCAGCCACATATCGTCGTCGGCCAAGCCATTGTCTGCGAGGTGCTTGGCCAGGGCTTCATACAGCACGCTTTCGCGGTTGTCGCCGTACTTGGCGTGGAAGGCATTGCACAGCACGGTTCCGGGCGCGACGCGTTCGAACAGCGCCATGGGCGAGTCGTGGAAAAAGGTGTCGGTGTCGATCAACAGCGCCCGTTCCGAGGTTTCAAGTACCTGGCGCAACAGCACATGTTTGGTGCGAAAGTGGTAGCCGTGGGGTTCGCTCCAGCGTTTGCGCGTGGCGTCGTCCAGCGTATGAACCTGTACCGGCAAGCCGCGATAGGGGGCCGGATTGTCGCTGAACACCTGGATGTCCAACGGCATGTCCTGGGGCCCGCCCAGGTGGGCCAGGGCACTGGCGATGCTGAATACGGCTTCCTGATGATAGGTCTCGGCGCCGAATACCAGGTAAACCAGCTGCGGGCGAGGAGTCGGGGACGCTGTATTCATTTACTGCAGGCTTCCTTTCCAGGGATAGGTAGACGAAAAAAGCCCCCGTAATAACGAGGGCTGGGTACAGCGATTAAACCGGCCTAACGTGGCAGTTTAAGGTTGTTCCAGATCGCGAGGCTGGGTTCAGCCTGGTTCAGGGTATAGAAGTGCAGGCCTGGCGCACCACCTTGCAACAATTCTTCACACATATTGCTGATCATTTGTTCGCCAAACGCCTGGATGCTCTTGACGTCATCGCCATAGGCTTCCAGTTGCTTGCGCACCCAGCGTGGGATCTCAGCACCGCAGGCGTCGGAGAAGCGCGCCAGCTTGCTGTAGTTGGTGATGGGCATGATGCCCGGCACGATCGGGATGTTCACACCCATGGCGCGGACACGCTCGACGAAGTAGAAGTAGCTGTCGGCGTTGAAGAAGTACTGGGTGATCGCGCTGTCGGCGCCGGCGTTGGCCTTGCGCACGAAGTTCTGCAGATCGTCTTCGAAATTGCGCGCCTGGGGGTGCATCTCCGGGTAAGCCGCCACTTCGATATGGAAGTGATCGCCGCTTTCTTCGCGAATGAAGCTCACCAGGTCATTGGCGTAGCGCAGCTCACCGCTGGCCATGCCCATGCCGGACGGCAAGTCGCCACGCAGCGCAACGATGCGCTTGATGCCGGCGGCTTTGTATTGGGTCAGCAGGCCGCGCAGGTCGGCCTTGCTGTCGCCCACGCACGACAAATGCGGAGCGGCGGGAATTTTGACTTCGCTTTCAAGCTGCAACACGGTGTTGATCGTACGATCACGGGTCGAGCCGCCAGCGCCGTAGGTGCAGGAGAAGAAGTCGGGGTTGTAAGTGGCCAACTGCTTGGCAGTCGCCATCAGTTTTTCATGCCCAGCATCGGTCTTGGTGGGGAAGAACTCGAAGCTGTAGCGACGGTCTTGGGACATGGAGGAGGTCTCCAGCTGCAAGTTGCAAGCTTCAAGCTGCAAGAGGGCGGTGTGCCAGTTCTTGTAGCTTGAAGCTCACATCTCTCAGCTGCTTAAGGAGCAATGAAGTAGCAAACCCTTCACCACAAACGCGTTGACTTGCCGCTTGTAGCTAGAAGCTTGCAGCTGCTTTAGTAGCGATAAGCGTGCGGCTTGAACGGGCCTTCGACGGTCACGCCGATGTAGTCGGCCTGGGTCTTGGTCAGTTGAGTTACCACGCCACCGAAGCCGCGGACCATTTCCAGGGCCACTTCTTCGTCGAGTTTCTTCGGCAGTACTTCCACGGTCAGGCGCTCGGCTTTCTGGGCCGGCGACAGGTCGGCGTATTTCTGGCCGAACAGGAAGATCTGGGCCAGCACCTGGTTGGCGAACGAGCCGTCCATGATGCGGCTTGGGTGGCCGGTGGCGTTGCCCAGGTTAACCAAGCGGCCTTCAGCCAGCAGGATCAGGTAGTCGTCGTTCTGTGGGTCGAAAGCGCCAGCGCCGGTACGGTGAACCTTGTGTACCTGTGGCTTCACTTCTTCCCATGCCCAGTTCTTGCGCATGAAAGCAGTGTCGATCTCGTTGTCGAAGTGACCGATGTTGCACACCACGGCGCGCTTTTTCAGGGCTTTGAGCATGTTGGCATCGCAGACGTTGACGTTACCGGTGGTGGTCACGATCAGGTCGATCTTGCCCAGCAGGGCCTTGTCGATGCTTGCTTCGGTGCCGTCATTGACACCATCGATGAACGGCGAAACCACTTCGAAACCGTCCATGCAGGCTTGCATGGCGCAGATCGGGTCGACTTCGGAGACTTTAACGATCATGCCTTCCTGACGCAGGGACTGGGACGAACCCTTGCCCACGTCGCCGTAGCCGATCACCAGGGCTTGCTTGCCCGACAGCAGGTGGTCGGTACCGCGCTTGATGGCATCGTTCAGGCTGTGACGGCAGCCGTACTTGTTGTCGTTCTTGCTCTTGGTCACGGAGTCGTTGACGTTGATGGCCGGGATTTTCAGCTCGCCCTTGGCCAGCATGTCCAGCAGGCGGTGCACGCCAGTGGTGGTCTCTTCGGTCACGCCGTGGACGCGGTCGAGAATCTGCGGGTACTTCTTGTGCAACAGCTCGGTCAGGTCGCCGCCGTCGTCGAGGATCATGTTGGCATCCCAAGGCGTGCCATCTTTCAGGATGGTTTGCTCCAGGCACCACTCGTACTCTTCTTCGGTCTCGCCTTTCCAGGCGAATACCGGGATACCGGCAGCGGCGATGGCGGCAGCGGCCTGGTCTTGAGTCGAGAAGATATTGCAGGACGACCAACGCACTTCGGCACCCAGGGCAACCAGGGTTTCGATCAGCACGGCAGTCTGGATGGTCATGTGGATGCAGCCGAGGATCTTCGCGCCCTTGAGCGGTTGCTCAGCGGCGTACTTGCGACGCAGGCCCATCAGGGCTGGCATTTCGGATTCGGCGATAAAGGTTTCGCGACGGCCCCAGGCGGCGAGGGACATATCGGCGACTTTGTAGTCGTTGAAATCGGCAGGCGTAATTACAGCGCTCATGAAGAGCCTCCATTCGTAGTGTGCGAATGGGCGCCGTTGTGCGTTTAGTATCAGGCCAGGGAAACCAGGCCGGACAACGCCCCATCCGAGCCTGACAGGTTGAACCTGCTGCAGCGCCCCTCGGACAGGTGGCGGGAGAACGGTAGTAGCCGTTCGAAAACGGGGGCGATTATAGCTTTCTTTGGTTGGCTGGTGGCAAGCGACAAGCTACAAGCGGCAAGCGGCAAGTAAAAGCGAATCGGCTTTTAACTTGCAGCTCGTAGCTTAAAACTTGAAGCTGGGGGGCCATACCCCAATCCTCCAAACACCTCACCCCCGGAGCCCCCCCATGAACTTCCACACCCGCAAATGGGTAAAACCTGAAGACCTGAACCCCAACGGCACCCTGTTCGGCGGCAGCCTGCTGCGCTGGATCGACGAAGAAGCAGCCATCTACGCGATTGTTCAACTGGGCAACCAACGCGTGGTGACCAAGTACATCTCCGAAATCAACTTTGTCAGCGCCTCGCGCCAGGGCGACATCATCGAACTCGGCATCACTGCCACCGAGTTTGGTCGCACCTCCATTACCCTGACCTGTGAAGTGCGGAACAAGATCACCCGCAAAAGCATCCTGACTGTCGAGAAAATGGTCTTCGTTAACCTCGGCGAAGACGGTTTGCCAGCGCCACACGGGCGTACCGAGATCAGGTACGTCAAGGATCAGTTCAAGGAAGACGACATCAGCGAGTAATCCTGCGCGAGCCAGTGAACGCTATTGATCGGCCATGGGTCGTACCTGAACATCGCCCCCCGTTCAGGTATCACCATGGCTACGCAAGAAGAAGGCAAGACCCCCAACCTGTCCCAGGAAGAGCAGCAGGACGTCGACAAGAACCAGCCGCCCCGCGCAGCGGTACTGCACGAAATCATCCGTACCCAGGGCGACCAGGAGCTGGAGCGCAGTGTCGCCGCTTTGTGGTGGTCGGCATTGGCGGCCGGGTTGACCATGGGCCTGTCACTGATGGCCATGGGGCTGCTCAATTCACGCCTGCCTGAGGGTGAAGCCTTCAAGGTAATTGCCAGCTTCGGCTATTGCGCGGGCTTCCTCGCGGTGATCCTGGCGCGCCAGCAACTGTTTACCGAAAACACCCTGACTGCCGTGCTGCCGGTGATGAGCAAGCCGACCCTGGCAAATGCCGGGCGCCTGTTACGCCTGTGGTCGGTGGTGCTGGTGGGCAACCTGTGCGGCACCCTGTTGGTGGCGTATGTGATGCTGCACCTGCCGATCTTCGACACCAAGACCGACATGGCCTTCCTGGAAATCGGGCGCAAGATCATGGAAAACGACGCCGGCCAGATGTTCGCCAAAGGCATCGTCTCCGGCTGGATGATCGCCACCATGGTGTGGATGATCCCGTCGATGGAAAGCGCCAAGATGTGGATCATCATTCTGATCACCTACCTGATGGCCCTGGGGGATTTCACCCATATCGTGGTGGGTTCGGCGGAAGTGTCATACCTGGTGTTTGCCGGCGAGTTGCCGTGGAAGGATTTCTGGCTGGTGTTTGCCGGCCCCACACTGGCCGGCAACATCATCGGTGGCAGCTTCATCTTTGCCTTAATCAGCCATGCGCAGATTCGCAGCGAGGGTAGCTTGCCGGGCAAGAACGCTGCGGACCCGAGGCATCCGCAGCGGATCAACAAGGATCAGTGAGCGTCAGGTGTGGCCTGGGGTTCGCCTTGGGTCACGCGCTTGACCAGCTTGCCGATGCTCAGACCCTGCAGTAGGATCGACGACAGCACCACGATGTAGGTGATGCTCAGCAGCAGGTCGCGCTCCGGCCCCAGTGGCAGGGCCAGCGCCAGTGCCACCGAAACCCCGCCGCGCAAGCCGCCCCAGGTCAGGATACGGATGGTGCCGCGCGGCACCGTGCGCCAGCGGCGCAGCAACAGGATCGCCGGGGCCACGGTCAGCAGGCGAGACAGCAGGATCGCCACCGCCAGCAAGCTGGCCGCGAACACGTGCAGCCAGTTGAACGGCAACAGCAGCAGCTCCATGCCGATCAGCGCGAACAGTAACGCGTTGAGCATGTCATCGAGCAGTTCCCAGAAACCGTCCAGGTAGCGTCGGGTCATGTCGTTCATCGCCAGCTTGCGCCCCAGGTTGCCGATGATCAGCCCGGCGACCACCATCGCGATCGGCGCGGAGACGTGCAGCTCCGTGGCCATCGCCGAGCCGCCGATCACCAGGGCGAGGGTCAGCATCACTTCGATCTGGTGCTGTTCGATGCTCTTGATCATCAGGTACACCAGATAGCCGATCAGCCCGCCGAATACCACGCCGCCAATTGCCTCATGGGCGAACAACATGGCCGTGGCGCCCACGGTAGGCGTCTCGCCCAACTGCGCGATGCCCAGCAATACGGTAAACACCACCACCGCCGTGCCGTCGTTGAACAGGCTCTCGCCCACAATCGTGGTCTTCAGCGGTTTCGACGCATTGGCGGTGCGCAGCACGCCCAGCACCGCAATGGGGTCGGTGGGCGAGATCAGTGCGCCGAACAACAGGCAGTAAAGGAAGCTCACGTGCCAGCCAAACAGGGCGAAGATGTAATACGCCAGGCTGCCGATCACCACGGTGGCGATCAACACACCGAAGGTTGCCAGCAGGCCGATGGGCCAACGGTAGCTGCGCAGGTCGTTCAAGTTGACGTGCAAGGCGCCGGCGAACAGCAGGAACGACAGCATCCAGTTCATCAGCAAGTCGCCGAAGTCGATCTGGCCGATCAGTTGCTGGATACGTTCCTCCAGGCCTGGGTAGCCGAGCACGCTCAGGCCTTGCAGGATCAGGGAGAACAGCAGGGCCGTGACCATCACGCCGATGGTCGGCGGCAGGCCGATGAAGCGGAAGTTCACATAGGTGAGCAGGGTAGTGAGGCAAATGAAGGCGGCGACAAGTTCAAGCATCCGGGGTCCTTGGAAGATGGGGGAGAGTTGTTAGTGGGGGGATGGACCGCAGCAGCGGCGGGAGGTTGCAAGGCCTTGGGCGAAAGAACGGTAGAACCTTTCGCTGTCGTGCGGCTCAGAGCGGTTAGGTGCGATATTGAGTTTTTAGTGCTAGAACTCTAATCGCTGCATAAAACTACAAAAGGAATGAGTAATGACGGCTGCTTTCTGGTGTGTGTTGATCGCGATTTTTCTGCCTTACCTGTGCACAGGGGTGGCCAAGTTCAGTGGCGGCAAGTTCGGGCCACGGCAGAACCACGACCCGCGTGCTTTTCTGGATACCCTCGAAGGGGTTGCCAAGCGTGCCCACAGTGCGCAGCTCAACAGCTTTGAAGTGACTCCCGCGTTTGCCGCCGCGGTGATCATCGCCCATCTGGCCGGCACGGCCGAACTGGTGACCATCAACGTGCTGGCCGTGCTGTTTATCACCAGCCGCCTGCTGTACATCATTTGCTACCTGGCTGACTGGGCAATATTGCGCTCGTTGGTGTGGGCGGTGGGCATGGCATTGATTGCGAGCTTCTTCTTCGTCTCGATCTAACGCATGGCGCAGATTCCGTTGTGGGAGGGGGCTTGCTCCCGATGGCGGCTGGCCAGTTGATGGATATGTCAACTGACACACCGCTATCGAGGGCAAGCCCCCTCCCGCATTTGATCTAGAGCGTCTCCGGCACCTGCGGCAATGCCGCGCCCTTGGGCCAAAGCATCCAGATCTGACCTTGCTGCTTCATATTTCCCGCCAACTCTCCGGCAGCGTCACCCGTGCCCCAGAACAAGTCCGCGCGCACCTCACCGGTGATTGCACCGCCGGTGTCCTGCGCGGCGACGGGGCGTGCCAATGGCGAGCCGTCGGGCGTGGTGGTCGACAGCCACAACAGGCTACCCAGCGGAATTACCTTGCGATCCACTGCCACGCTGTAGCCGGCGGTCAACGGCACGTTCAGCGAGCCGCGTGGCCCCTCATTACTGTCGGGGCGGGCACTGAAGAATACGTAGCTGGGGTTGCTCGCCAGCAGCTCCGGGATGCGTTCTGGATGCGCCTTGGCCCAAGCGCTGATGGCGCCCATGGTCACGTCTTCTTTCTTCAACTCGCCTTGCTCCACCAGCCAGCGGCCGATCGGGCGATAGGGGTAGCCGTTCTGGTCGCCGTAACCGACGCGCAGTTGGCGCCCATCCTTGAGTTGAATGCGGCCCGAGCCCTGGATTTGCAGAAATTGCAGGTCCATCGGGTTGGTCAGCCAGGCAATCGGCTTGGCGGTGGAGCCTTGGCCGTTGATGGCGTTGGCATCGTCATAGGGTTTGAGCACACGGCCTTCGAGACGGCCGCGCAGGCGCTTGCCCTTGAGTTCCGGGTAGATGCTTTCCAGATTGACGATGATCAGGTCGTCCGGCACGCCATACACGGGTACATGGGCGGTGGCGGTCTTGGTCAGGCTGCCGGGGTAGACCGGTTCGTAGTAGCCGGTGATCAAGCCATTGGGGGTGTTGTCAGCCGAACGCAGGCCGAACACATCCAGGCGCTCCTTGAGAAAACCGCGCACCGCCACGGCATCGGCGGGCACGGGACCCGCTGCTGCGCAGGTCGCACCCCATACAGGATCGGCCTTGAGGCGTTGGCAGGCGCTACGCCAGGATTCGAAGCCGGCCAGCAGGTCGCTGTCGGACACGGCAGGCAACGCTTCCCAGGGAGCGCTGACATAGGTGGCGACGGCGTGGGGTTTGGCAGTTTCATCTTTAGCCGTGTCTTTACCGCTGTCCTTGCCAGCGTCACAGCCTGACAGCAGTGCGATGATCGGCAGAGCCCATGCCAAGCGGCGGCTCCAGTGTTTCAACGTGAGATTCATACGAACAGTTCCTGAAGCGATTGCCCGCGCTGCAGCGCCTGTGGACAACCCTTATTATTAATAGGGCTATTGGTCTTTATGGGCAGGGCGAGGATACTGGCCGCCGTTTCCCGTGACCCTGAGCCACCATGACTTTTAAAAAAATTACGCTTGTGCTGTTGGCCTGCCTGGCACTGTCCGCCTGCGGCGGCGTCGATCCGAATTCGCCCCTTGGCCAGCGCAAGGCGATCTTCAAGCAGATGCTCAAGACCGCTGAAGACCTGGGCGGCATGTTGCGCGGGCGCATTGCGTTCGATGGCGCGAAATTCGCCGAAGGCGCGGTCAGGCTCGATGCGTTGTCCCATGAACCGTGGAAGCACTTTCCGAGCGTACGCGAAGAGGATCACACCAGTGCCAAGGACGACGTGTGGCAAAAACAGGCGCAGTTCCAGCAACTGGCCCGCGAGCTGGAAGCGGCCACCGGTGAGTTGGTGATCGCCAGCCAAGTGCAGCCCTCCAAGGCCAGCAACCTTACGCCTGCCGTACAGAAAGTCGAAGATGCCTGCAGTGCCTGCCATAAACAATTTCGGGACCACTGACCGGTTTTACTGGTCGAGTTCTTCCACGGCGTCCTGCAGTTCCTTGCGGGACTCGGCGAGCTTGTCCTTGCGCTTGTTGATCTTGTCCGCGTCGCCTTTTTTCATCGCCTTGTCGAGGTCGGCCTGACGGCGGCTGACGTCGTGCTTGGCGTCGAGTACCTTGTTTTCGCGCTCCTTCCTCAAGGCGGCATCGGTGCAGTTGGCGGTGACTTCGCTCAGGGCTTTTTCCAGGCCGGCTTGCTGGTCGCTGTTGCCGTGGGCCTTGGCTTGTTCGATCTGGGTGCTGATGGCCTGGCGCTTGGCGGCGCAGCCGGTGAGTGGGGTGGCTTCTTCGGCGGCCAGCAGTGGCGTGGCCATGAAACTTGCGACGGTCAGCAGGGCAAAAGGGGCGAGGAATTTCATGTGGAGCTCCAGGGGCGCAAATAGCAGGGTGAATTCTGCTGTGATTTAAAGGTGGTTGGGTCGGGTTCAAAAACCGTCTATTCCGGCCACACGTAATGTTTCAGCCAAGGTCTGTACGTGTGGGTCGCGAAAAAAAGCGCTCAGTTGCGCTGCGCGACCCGGGCCTATGCCATCGATGGCCAGCCAGGCCTGTGTGTCTCTGGCGACCAGCGTCTGCCAGTTGCCCTCCAGGTGGCTGCGTGCGGCAGGCGGTACACCCAAGGCCTTGAGCCATTGTGCAAAGGGGCGCTGCCGAGCGCGGTGAAGGCTGTCGAGCAGCCGTGTGCGGCTGCGCTCACCGAAGCCATCAATGTTAGCAAGCTCTGCCGCATCCAGGGTTAACCAATCGAGAAAGCCTGCGATTAGACCGGTCTGGATCAATATGTTCCACGTCTCGCGGCCTATGTGCGGCAATGCCAGGCCCTGGTCGCCGCTCAGCCAGGTAAGGCGTGCGAGTAACTGTTCTTCGCAGCCGGGGTCCAGTTGCCAGCAACTCAAGGCGTGAAAGTCCCGAGGGTCGGGCACTGGCAGGTCGACCCTCGTGGTATTGCGCAGGATCACTTGGTTCAGCCGAGGGATCACTTGGCCGGCCAGGCTGATGGACACCTGGTCGCCCGGGCGAATATCCAGGGCCTGCCAGCGCTTCAAGGAGCCGGCGCTTACCCGGCTGATCTGGCGGTCGTCCAGGCGTACCGGCTCCAGCTCCAGAATGGGGGTGATGCGTCCGGTGCGGCCGATCTTGAACTGCACCTTGCGTACCAGAGCCAGGGCGTTGGAGGTGGGGTACTTCCAGGCGACAGCCCAGTAAGGCGCACTGACCTGCCAGCGCTCGGCGGGTGCGCGTAATGCCTGGTGCAACACCACCCCGTCGCTGGCGAAGGGCAGTGGGTGGTTGTACCAGTAAGTGCGCCAGTGCACGGCGGCGGCGATATTCTGCACGGGCTGGCTATAGCGCTGGCTGTCGGTGAACCCCCAGCGTGCCAGGGTGGCCAGGCGTTCGGTAAAGGCTGCGGGGCCGTTCGGCCAGGCCCAGACAAACAGGCCGATGCCGGCGGCGTCGCTGTCACTCAACTGCCGGCGGTTCATCAGTCCGGCCACCTTGCTGCGCGCGTTGAGCCCGCCACGTGCCGACTGCACATGGTCGTCGAGGCGCCAATAGAGTTCGCCCTGCAGCACCAGATCGATGGGTTCCGGCAGTTGCTGGACAACGGCGGGGATCTTGCGCGCCGAGGCGGACCAGTCCTGGCCGAGTGCCCCATCGCCACGGCTGATCATCTGTTTCAACTGGCCCTGGCGGTACACCAGGGTCACCGCTACGCCGTCGACCTTGGGTTGAATCCACACGTCCTGTCGTGTGTCCAGCCAGGCGCCGACGGCCTGTTCACCCAGCAGTTTTTCCAGACCGGTATGGACGACCGGATGCGGCAAGGTGCCCCTGGCGCTGGCCAATGGGTTGTCAGGTTCGGTGGCGGGGTGGGAGAAGCACTGGCGCCAATGGGCCAGGCGTTGGCGGGCCTGATCGTAGAGTTCGTCGCTGACGGGGGATTGGCCGAGCCGGTGATAGCTGTCATCCCACAAGCGGACTTGTTCGGCCAGTGGCGCTATCTGTGTTCGAGCCTCATCGGGGCAGTCCTCAGCCCAAGCCCAATAAGGTAGCGCAGCGAGTAAAAAAGCAATCTGTAAACGCATCATGAGCATCCTTGCTCGGAAAGGGCGCCCAGCCTAAATGATCGCTTCACCCACAAAAAAGCCCCGACGATGCGGGGCTTTTTACCGGGTGTTTCTGCTTACTTGAACAGGCCGCCCAGTGCTTTCACGGCATCAGGCTTATCAGCCTTGGCTTCCTGGGTTTGCTGCTTGGCGTCGGCTTTGGCCTGGGCTTCAGAAAGTTTGTCACAACCTTTGTTGATCTGGTCTTGCGCCGCTTTGAAGGCCTTCACTTTCAAGCTGTCTTTGCTGGCTTCGGCTGCATCGATCTTGGTTTGCAGGTCTGCGGATTGCTTTTGGCAGTCGCCGGAATTGCCGACACCCAGCTGGGAGCCCAGGGCGCCACTCAGTGCGCTCAGGTCGGCGGCGTGGGCCGACAGGGCGAACAAGCTGATCAGAAGGGCGGCAGGGGCGAGCGTGGAGATGCGCATGAATAACCTCAATGTTCGATTGTCTGCGCACTTATGAATCCCGGGCTGGCGCAGGGCAATATCCAAATAAGGTAGAGGCCCGAGAGGGCGCGGATTCTAGAGGGCCATTATTTCGCCTGCAAGTATTGGATCCAAAAAATGTGAAGAGGCTCCCGCAGCCAATAAAAAAGCCCCGCCGGGAAAACCCGGCGAGGCTTTGTGTACCGTGAGCGATTACAGGCCGGCGGCAGTGCGCAGGTCGTTGGCGCGGTCGGTTTTTTCCCAGGTGAAGGTGGTGAAGGTGTCGTCGCCGACGGTCTTCTGCGCAGGGGTGCGACCGAAGTGGCCGTAGGCTGCGGTTTCCTGGTACATCGGGTGCAGCAGGTCGAGCATGGTGGTGATCGCGTAAGGGCGCAGGTCGAAGATCTCGCGCACCAGCTTGACGATTTTGTCATCGCTGATCTTGCCGGTGCCGAAGGTATTCAGCGAGATCGACGTAGGCTGGGCCACGCCGATGGCGTAGGACACTTGAATCTCGCAACGCTCGGCCAGGCCGGCAGCCACGATGTTCTTGGCCACGTAACGACCGGCGTAGGCGGCCGAACGGTCAACCTTGGATGGATCCTTGCCGGAGAACGCGCCGCCGCCGTGACGGGCCATGCCGCCGTAGCTGTCGACGATGATCTTGCGACCGGTCAGGCCGCAGTCACCTACCGGGCCGCCAATGATGAACTGGCCGGTCGGGTTGATGTGGAACTGGGTGTCCTTGCTCAGCAGTTCGGCCGGCAGCACGTGCTTGACGATCAGCTCCATCACGCCTTCGCGCAGGTCGGCGTAGGAAACGTCCGGGTTGTGTTGGGTCGACAGCACAACGGCGTCGATACCGACCACTTTGCCGCCTTCATAGCGGCAGGTCACCTGGGACTTGGCGTCCGGGCGCAGCCAAGGCAGCAGGCCGGATTTACGCGCTTCGGCCTGACGTTGCACAAGCTGGTGCGAGAAGGTGATCGGTGCCGGCATCAGCACGTCGGTTTCGTTGCTGGCGTAGCCGAACATCAGGCCCTGGTCGCCGGCACCCTGGTCTTCCGGCTTGGAGCGGTCGACGCCTTGGGCGATGTCCACCGACTGCTTGCCGATGATGTTGATGATGCCGCAGGTGGCGCCGTCGAAACCGACTTCCGAGCTGTTGTAGCCGATGTCGACGATGACGTCGCGCACCAGCTGTTCCAGGTCGACCCAGGCCGAGGTGGTCACTTCGCCGGCGACGATCGCCACACCGGTCTTGACCAGGGTTTCGCAGGCCACGCGGGCGTGCTTGTCCTCGGCGATGATGGCGTCCAGCACTGCATCGGAGATCTGGTCGGCGATCTTGTCCGGGTGCCCTTCGGACACGGACTCGGAGGTGAAAATCGAGTATTCGCTCATCTATCGGTTCCTATTACCGGGTGTGAGTCGGTCGTCAGCGGCGGGCCGGGAAAAGTGCCGGGCCTGGATCTGAAAACCGTTCTTCAAGCCAATGTAGAGACTCTCGCCGGGCGTGAGCCCCGCGGCATCGGCCCAACGGGCCAGATCGTCCTGTTCGAAGCCCAGCCAGAGATCGCCGCAGGCCTCCCTGGCCCAGCTCTGGTTGTGGCTGCACAGCTCGGTGATCAGCAGGCTGCCGCCCGCTTTCACCAGCCGTGCCAGTTGTTTGAGTGCCTCGCCGGGCGCCGCCAGGTGATGCAGCACCATGTTCAGCACCACGCAGTCGGCAGCCGGACATTCGTCGTGCAGCGCGTCGGCGAGCTTCAGTTCGACGTTGTCCAGACCGGCCTGTTCGCAGCGGGCGCGCGCCAGTTCGAGCATCGCCGCGCTGTTGTCCAGCGCCACCACGTGACGGAAACGACTGGCCAGTTCCGGCAGGAAGCTGCCGTCGCCGGGGCCGACTTCCAGCGCGGTGGCGGTGGGTTCGAAGTTCAGCGCATCGAGCAGCGTCAGCACGCTGTCGCGGTACTGCGGCAGGCCGGCGAGCAGGTCCTGGCGGGCCTGGAAGCTGCCGGCCATGCGCGCGAAGAAGTCCTCGCTGGCGGCGCTGCGCTGCGCGTGGACGGCGGCGATGCGGGCCTGCACCTCGGTGGTCAGCTCCAGCTGATCGACTTCTTCGAGCAGCGCCGCGTGCAGTTTGCCGCCGAGGCTGTCGCCCTGCGGCAGGTTGCGCCGGTAGAAGATCGCGTTGCCTTCGCGGCGGGTGGCCAGCAGTCCGGCCTGGGTCAGCACCTTCAGATGGTGGCTCATGCCGGACTGGCCGATGGCGAAGATCTGCGCCAGTTCCAGCACGCCGAATGAGTCGTTGGTCAGTGCGCGTAATACGTTCAGGCGCAACGGGTCGCCAGCGGCCTTGCACAAGGCTGCCAGGTCTTCGCCGTCGTCAGGACGCAGGGTGGGCACGGGTAGGTTCATAAGGCCAGCAGTCTAGTGACGGGTGAGTATCCTCGCAAGGCCAATATCAAAAAGTTTTGATATTGGTCGATAAGTGGCGGTTATAAGCAGCCGCTATAACCTTTAGACGAACTGGTTAAAGGTTTCTGCAAGCGATTGCCGCCCAAAGCACAGGAAAAACACCCGCAAGTGACTATCTGTCATTGCCCGCAGGCGGTGGCTGAGGGAAAATGCCGGTCCTTTTTTCCGTTTCTTTTAATCATTCACTCTTCAAAATCCTCAGGAGAACAGCGATGCCCAGCCGTCGTGAGCGTGCCAACGCCATTCGTGCCCTCAGCATGGATGCCGTGCAAAAAGCCAACAGCGGCCATCCCGGTGCCCCGATGGGCATGGCGGATATCGCCGAGGTACTTTGGCGTGATTACCTGAAACACAACCCGAGCAACCCGTCGTTCGCCGACCGTGACCGCTTCGTGCTGTCCAACGGCCACGGCTCGATGCTGATCTATTCGTTGCTGCACCTGACCGGCTACGACCTCACCATCGATGACCTCAAGAGCTTCCGCCAGCTGCACAGCCGCACCCCGGGCCACCCGGAATTCGGCTACACCCCAGGCGTCGAGACCACCACCGGTCCCCTGGGCCAAGGCCTGGCCAACGCCGTAGGTTTCGCGCTGGCTGAAAAAATCCTGGGCGCGCAGTTCAACCGCGCTGGCCACGACATCGTCGATCACCACACCTATGTGTTCCTGGGTGACGGCTGCATGATGGAAGGCATTTCCCATGAAGTCGCTTCCCTGGCCGGCACCCTGGGCCTGGGCAAGCTGATCGCCTTCTACGATGACAACGGCATCTCCATCGACGGCGAAGTCGAAGGCTGGTTCACCGACGACACCCCTAAGCGTTTCGAAGCCTACAACTGGCAGGTGATCCGCAATGTCGACGGTCATGATCCGGAAGAGATCAAGACCGCCATCGACACCGCCCGCAAGAGCGCGCAGCCGACCCTGATCTGCTGCAAGACCACCATCGGCTTCGGTTCGCCGAACAAGCAAGGCAAGGAAGACTGCCACGGCGCCCCACTGGGTGACGCGGAAATCGCCCTGACCCGTGAAGCGTTGAAGTGGAACCACGGCCCGTTCGAAATCCCGGCTGATATCTACGCCGAGTGGGACGCCAAGGAAGCCGGTCGCGCCGCAGAAGCCGAGTGGGACCAGCGTTTTGAAGCCTACGCCGCCGAATTCCCGGCGCTGGCCATTGAGCTGAAGAGCCGCCTCAACGGTGACCTGCCGCTGGACTTCTCGGCGAAGGCCGACGAGTACATCGCCGAAGTGGCCGCCAAGGGCGAAACCATTGCCAGCCGCAAAGCCAGCCAGAATGCCCTGAATGCCTACGGTCCACTGCTGCCTGAGCTGCTTGGCGGTTCGGCTGACCTGGCCGGTTCCAACCTGACCCTGTGGAAAGGCTGCAAAGGTGTCTCGGCTGAAGACGCCAGCGGCAACTACATGTACTACGGCGTGCGCGAATTCGGCATGAGCGCCATCATGAACGGCGTGTCCCTGCACGGCGGCCTGGTGCCTTACGGCGCGACCTTCCTGATGTTCATGGAATACGCACGCAACGCCGTACGTATGGCCGCGCTGATGAAGAAGCGTGTGATCCATGTGTACACCCACGACTCCATCGGCCTCGGCGAAGACGGCCCGACGCACCAGCCGGTCGAGCAACTGACCAGCCTGCGTACCACGCCGAACCTGGATTGCTGGCGCCCAGCCGACGCGGTGGAATCCGCGGTGGCCTGGAAGCACGCGATCGAGCGTAAGGACGGCCCTTCGGCGCTGATCTTCTCCCGTCAGAACCTGCAACACCAGGTACGCACCGACGCACAGATCGCCGACATCAGCCGTGGCGGCTACGTGCTCAAGGACTGCATCGGCGAGCCGGAGCTGATCCTGATCTCCACCGGTTCCGAAGTGGGCTTGACCGTTCAGGCGTACGACAAGCTGACTGCCCAAGGCCGTAACGTGCGCGTTGTGTCCATGCCGTGCACCAGCGTGTTCGAAGCCCAGGACGCCGACTACAAGCAATCGGTCCTGCCGTTGCAGGTCAGCGCGCGTATCGCCATCGAAGCGGCTCACACCGACTACTGGTACAAGTACGTGGGCCTGGAAGGCCGCGTGATCGGCATGACCACCTACGGTGAGTCGGCGCCGGCGCCAGCGTTGTTCGAAGAGTTCGGTTTCACCCTGGAAAACATCCTGGGTCAGGCTGAAGAGCTGCTGGAAGACTAAGGCTGTAGAGTGAGGTGGCTGGACTGGCCTCATCGCGAGCAAGCCCGCTCCCACATTTGGATTGCATTTCAAGTGTGGGAGCGGGCTTGCTCGCGATAGCGGTCGACCCGCCACCCTATTACCCAAGGTAATCGAGAACCCCATGCCCCAACCGCGTCCCTACAAAGTTGCACTCAACGGCTACGGCCGCATTGGTCGTTGCGTCTTGCGTGCTCTGTTCGAGCGAGGGGCGGCAGCCGGGTTTGAAATTGTCGCGATCAACGATCTGGCCGACATGGCCAGCATCGAATACCTGACACGCTTTGACTCCACCCACGGCCGCTTCCCCGGCGAAGTGCGCGTCGAAGGCGATTGTCTGCATATCAATGGCGACTGCGTGAAAGTGCTGCGCAGTGCCACCCCCGAGGGCATCGACTGGGCGGCGCTCGGCGTCGACCTGGTGTTGGAATGCTCCGGTGCCTATAACACCCGCGCCGATGGCCAGCGTTTCCTCGACGCCGGTGCGCCGCGTGTGCTGTTTTCCCAGCCGATGGCCAGCGAGGCGGATGTCGACGCCACCATCGTCTTCGGCATCAACCAGGATTGCCTGACCGGCCATGAGCTGCTGGTGTCCAACGCCTCCTGCACCACCAACTGCAGCGTGCCGCTGTTACGCCTGCTGGATCAGGCGATCGGCCTGGACTACGTGTCGATCACCACCATCCACTCGGCGATGAACGACCAGCCGGTGATCGATGCCTATCACCATGAAGACCTGCGTCGCACACGCTCGGCGTTCCAGTCGGTGATTCCGGTGTCCACAGGCCTCGCCCGCGGCATCGAACGCCTGCTGCCGGAACTTGCTGGGCGAATCCAGGCCAAAGCCGTACGGGTGCCGACGGTGAACGTGTCCTGCCTGGACATCACCATGCAAACCGTCAGCGACACTGATGCGACGGAGGTCAATCGGATCCTGCGCGACGCCGCTACCAGCGGCCCGCTCAAAGGCTTGCTGGCCTACACCGAGTTGCCCCACGCCAGTTGTGATTTCAACCATGACCCGCATTCGGCAATTGTCGATGCCAGCCAGACCCGCGTTTCCGGCCCGAGGCTGGTGAACATCCTGGCCTGGTTCGACAACGAATGGGGGTTTGCCAACCGAATGCTCGACGTTGCGGAACATTATCTGCATATCGCCTCTAAACAACCTCAACAGTAATTCAGGAACTGCGACCCATGACCGTGTTGAAGATGACCGACCTCGATCTGCAAGGTAAGCGCGTACTGATTCGCGAAGACCTCAACGTCCCAGTCAAGGACGGTGTTGTCACCAGCGATGCGCGAATCCTGGCCTCGCTGCCGACCATCAAGCTGGCCCTGGAAAAAGGCGCGGCCGTGATGGTCTGCTCCCACCTGGGTCGCCCGACCGAAGGTGAGTTCTCCGCCGAAAACAGCCTCAAGCCGGTAGCCGCCTACCTGAGCAAGGCCCTGGGCCGTGACGTGCCGTTGGTGGCTGACTACCTGGGCGGCGTTGACGTTAAGCCTGGCGACATCGTGCTGTTCGAAAACGTGCGCTTCAACAAGGGCGAGAAAAAGAACAGCGACGAATTGGCCCAGCAATACGCGGCCCTGTGCGACGTGTTCGTGATGGACGCCTTCGGCACTGCTCACCGCGCCGAGGGTTCGACCCACGGCGTGGCCAAGTTCGCCAAGGTGGCGGCTGCCGGCCCATTGCTGGCGGCTGAGCTGGATGCACTGGGCAAGGCCATGGGTGCTCCGGCCCAACCGATGGCTGCCATCGTTGCCGGCTCAAAGGTGTCCACCAAGTTGGACGTGCTCAACAGCCTGAGCCAGATCTGCAACCAGCTGATCGTCGGCGGCGGCATTGCCAACACCTTCCTGGCTGCAGCAGGCCACCCGGTGGGCAAGTCCCTGTACGAGCCGGACCTGCTCGACACCGCCCGCGCCATTGCCGCCAAGGTCAGCGTGCCGCTGCCGGTGGACGTGGTGGTGGCCAAGGAGTTCGCTGAAACCGCCGAGGCTACCGTCAAGCTCATCGCCGACGTGGCCGCCGACGACATGATCCTCGACATCGGCCCGCAAACCGCGGCCAACTTCGCAGAGTTGCTGAAAGCCTCCCGGACCATCCTGTGGAATGGTCCGGTCGGCGTGTTCGAGTTCGACCAGTTCGGTAACGGCACCAAAGTGTTGGCCAAGGCCATCGCGGACAGCTCGGCATTCTCCATCGCCGGTGGTGGCGACACCCTGGCGGCCATCGATAAATATGGCGTTGCTGACCAGATCTCCTACATTTCCACCGGTGGTGGCGCATTCCTCGAATTCGTCGAAGGCAAAGTCCTGCCGGCCGTTGAAGTGCTGGAAACCCGAGCCAAAGGCTAAGGCTCGTGATCCGGAAAAGGAGCATTCCCATGATCAAGTCGTTGGCAATGGTGATCGCAGCGGGCCTGTTGGCCGGCTGCGGCAGCTCGCCAAGCGCAGCGCCGGAGGCCGGGAAACCTGCCCCGGAGCGGAAAAAAAGCTGCTACCAGGCTGACTGGCAAGCCGAGACCATGCCGGTGATCAACAAGCGCATCGGCAACGACCGGCTGGAGAAATACGACTCTGCGCCCAACGGTCAGGAACAGGGTTGCCCTTGACGGGTCTGATCAACTAACCGACGGCATCGGCGGCCTTTGGCCCCGCTGCGAGGATTGGCAATGAAAGGCGTTTTCGCCCTGGCAGCCCTGGGCCTATTGGCCGGTTGCAGCAGCATGAACATGTTCAACAAGGCAGAACCGGAAGGTAAGTGGACCACCTGGACCTGCGACAGCAAGGCCGAGGTCAACTGGCGGTTCGCCAACCAGGCCCGCAGTGAGGTGGATGTACGCCTCGGCGGTTCCGACCAGGTTTATCGCCTCAAACAGGATGTGGCGGCTTCGGGCGTGCTGTACAGCAACGACCAGTTGGCGTTTCACACAAAAGGTGAGGAAGGCCTGGTTTACTGGGTTGCCACCGACGATTTGATCGGCCGTGGCTGTAAGGCTCAGTAAATAGAACGCGGTCTCAGCATCGATGAGACCAAAATGTGGGAGGGGCGGTGCGACGATTCGACTTGCCCCCGATAGCGGTGGATCAGCCAACAGAGTCATCACTGACAGGCTGTCATCGGGGGCAAGCCCCCCTCCCACATCAGCAATAACGATTCAGCACGCCAGGCATGTAAAGCCTGACCTGCAATAACTTGAATAGCAGCCGCCGCTACGGCAGGCTTGCACGATTAACGACCCTCGACCGGGAGAGACAACACAATGGCACTTATCAGCATGCGTCAAATGCTGGACCACGCAGCCGAGTTCGGCTACGGCGTCCCAGCCTTTAACGTCAACAACCTTGAGCAGATGCGCGCCATCATGGAAGCCGCTGACAAGACCGACTCCCCAGTGATCGTCCAGGCTTCGGCCGGTGCCCGCAAATACGCCGGTGCTCCTTTCCTGCGTCACCTGATCCTTGCCGCGATCGAAGAATTCCCACACATCCCGGTGTGCATGCACCAGGACCACGGCACCAGCCCTGACGTGTGCCAGCGCTCCATCCAACTGGGCTTCAGCTCGGTGATGATGGACGGCTCCCTCGGCGAAGACGGCAAGACCCCAACCGACTACGAGTACAACGTACGCGTGACCCAACAAACCGTAGCCATGGCCCACGCCTGCGGCGTCTCGGTTGAAGGCGAACTGGGTTGCCTGGGTTCCCTGGAAACCGGCATGGCCGGCGAAGAAGACGGCATCGGCGCTGAAGGTGTGCTGGACCACAGCCAGATGCTGACCGACCCGGAAGAAGCCGCCGACTTCGTCAAGAAGACCCAAGTCGACGCCCTGGCGATCGCCATCGGCACCAGCCACGGCGCCTACAAGTTCACCAAGCCACCGACCGGCGACGTACTGGCCATCGACCGCATCAAGGAAATCCACAAGCGCATCCCTAACACCCACCTGGTGATGCACGGTTCTTCCTCGGTACCGCAAGAGTGGCTGGCGATCATCAACCAGTACGGCGGCGACATCAAAGAAACCTACGGCGTACCGGTTGAAGAAATCGTCGAAGGCATCAAGTACGGCGTGC
>JAEAMG010000573.1_pt1 | contig 39750 bp, 23 predicted proteins | sample 8958741 | NCBI WGS metagenome assembly JAEAMG01 (sample SAMN16933256, study PRJNA681125) | bioreactor sludge metagenome | isolation source: anaerobic bioreactor treating anionic surfactant - SDBS | place: India: Bengaluru | collected 2019-02-28 | reverse complement strand
CGGATCCTATGTTGGATGCAAATATGGAGGCCCCGATAGCCAGCCAGGTAACATCACGGCCACCCAGAAAATAATCTTTGGAATCATTCGCTTTCTTTTTCACCACCCACAAGACAATTCCTACCAAAGCAACGGCAAAAATGCCAATCACGATCCAGTCAAGTTGTTGCATATGAATTATCGTAAAAAGGTTACTGTTCTGAATTTGTATGTGCAATGGCTCTTGTAGGTTTCCCCGGGACGCAGGATAACTGATGGCCATTCAGGCCGATTGGGAGAATCGGGATAATGCTGTGTTTCAAGACATATGGCAGACCGTCTCTGGTAGGTAATGCCGTTTTTACCCTGAACGGTACCGTTCAGGAAATTGCCTGAATAGACCTGGATACCGGGTTCGTCTGTGTATACATCCATGACGATCCCGCTTTGGGGCGAGAACAGGGTCGCAGCCACGGTGGACATATCTCCCTTTGTTTCGAGCACCCAGTTATGATCGAAACCGTTCCCGAAAAGGATCTGTTCGTAACCGGTGTCGTCAATATCTTTCCCAATAGCCTTGGGGTTGGTAAAATCCATAGGGGTTCCGGCAACAGGAACCATTTCGCCGGTAGGGATAAGAGTCCTTCCTACGGGAGTGAAGTATGTGGCATTCACATACAGAACGTGGTCAAGGATACTGCTGGCGGGGTCTCCGCTCAGATTGAAGTAGGAATGGTTTGTCATGTTAATAACCGTAGGCTTGTCGGTCGTTGCCTCATAGGCTATTTCCAGGGCATTGTCCGTGGTGACGCTGTATGTAACTTTGGCTGTTACGTTTCCCGGGAAGGATTCGTCTCCGTCCGGTGAATGCCGCACAAGGGTAATGGAATTGTCCGTAACTTTTTCGACTTCGTATATTTTGTATTGCCATCCGTTGGGACCGCCGTGCAGGCAGTGTCCGAAATTGTTTTTTGGAAGTTCATAAACCGTCCCGTCCAGCGTAAAACGTCCCTGGGCTATCCTGTTGGCAAACCTTCCGATGGAAGCCCCGAAATCCGAGGGAATCTGCATATAATCGGATACATTGTCAAAACCCAGCACTACGTCACGAAGCGAGTCTGCCTTATCGGGAACCATAACGGAAACAACACGCCCCCCGAAATTGGTCACACATACTTCCATGCCCTGACCGTTCTTTAAAATGAACAACCCGGTCTCCTGTCCGTCTTTTTCTGCTTTGAAGTTATCGGGATCCAATCCCGAAACCGATGATGATGGTACCTGTGCACATGCGCAGAAAAGGAACATGCACACCAGCGAAACGCATCCGGTCATAAGTTTTTTGTTCATAGGATATATATAGTTAAATGATCGTTCAGTTCTTACTCATCAGGGGGAGCCATACCATCATGGATCCTGTTCCCCTGTGTGCCCATGCATAATAGGGGATCAGGGTAAGGGCAACATCTTTGGAGACCGTATGGCCTTCCTCTTCACAAGGTTGTAACCGGGCCCGGGTTTCCAGCTGGATAATGCCGTACAGTTTTCCCGGAACAGAAACCGTTTTGAATTCCGGAGTGGTGCTCATCATGACATGTTGCAATTCAAAATCATTATCGGGCCATTCGGCACAGTAGACCAACGGACCTCTTTCAACGGCCACACGGTCTCTGTCGGCTAATACGTTTTCGTTGGCAGTCACGGTCCTGGGCTCCATCTGGAAATGCACCTCAACACGATCTCCTTTCTTCCATTTCCTTTCAATGCAATAGTACCCGTCACTAAGCGTGCGCGGTACGTCTTTTCCGTTCACCTGAATACTGTATGAGGGTGTCTTGCCGTCACGGTAGGCATACAGATCTCCAGGAACGGGACGGTTCTGCACCCAGCCGGGTACACGTATCTTCAAGGTTACCTTTTTGCCGGTAGCTTTATCAACCGTTATCGTTACGTCTCCGTTCCAGGGATAATCCGTTTCCTGACTGAGGATCATTTCGTTGCCGCCAACCCTGACAGTAACCGTGTTGGACATAAAAAGATTCACAAACAGACTGTTGTCCTTTACAGCATAAACATACCCGGGGAGGGAGGGAATGAACCGGCTGATATTGGACGGGCAGCAGGCACATCCGAACCAGGGCTGGCGTTGGTGCTGACCTGAAGATTCCAGCGGGTTGGGATAGAAAAAACTGCCGCCATCCAGGGAAACACCTGAAATAAGTCCGTTATAAAGAGTTCGTTCCAGCACATCAAAATACTTGGACTGGCCGTGCATCAGAAACAGCCGGTAATTCAGATATACATTGCCAATGGCCGCACAGGTTTCGCAATAGGCCGACATATTAGGCAATTCATAATTTGCGCCAAATGCTTCCCCCTGCCTTGTCGCCCCAATTCCACCGGTGATGTAGTATTTTTTCGTGACTATATTTTCCCAGATCCGTTCAATGGCCTCCATATAGGAACGGTCTTCGGTAAGGGCGGCCACATCGGCCATGCCGGAATACATATAAGTGGCGCGTACCGCATGTCCCACGGCCTCGTCCTGCTCAATGACAGGCAGGTGTGCCTGGCTGTAGGCATCTTTGCGGGAAGTGTGTCCGCGTTTATCCAGAAAAAACTTAGCCTGCTCAAGGTATTTCTCATCACCTGTAACCAGGTACAGTTTAGCCAGGGCCATCTCGGCAATCTGATGACCTGGTACGGCAACCACCTGTCCGGGGCCTTCCCCTATCTCGCGGCAGACACAGTCTGCATAGCGGATGGCGATGTCCAGAAACGATCTTTTTCCGGTGGCCTGGTAATGGGCAATGGCTCCTTCCACCATGTGTCCCAGGTTGTAAAACTCATGGCTAAGCTCTTCCACCTTTTCCCATCTGGCATTACCGGCCCACTCGTGCGGATGTCCCGGATTCATGGTACGGGCCGTGTACAGGTACCCGTCGGGTTCCTGGGCGGCAGCCACAAGCACCAGTACACTGTCTATGTATGCTTCCAGCTTTTGGTCCGGATAAGTTTGCAGTAAATAACTGGCCCCTTCAATGGTTTTGTACACATCGGTGTCGTCAAAGGAGAATCCTTTTATATCATATTCATCACTGGGATGTGCGGCTTTTACGAAATTATCATAACGACCCGTTTCTTCACATTTACTGAAAGCGAGAGGTACGGTGACCTCCCGGCTGGCCTTGAGGCGCTGACCCCAGAAAGCGTCGGTTACCTTGACTGACGTAAAAGGCACCGGGTCAATGGGATATGCGTGTATCAACAAAGAAAGCAAAGGAATCGTTAATAGTTTGAACATTTTTTTATTAATTTAGATATTCAATTGTTGTTCAAATATGATCAAAATATCTTTTTTCGGTTTATTTGTGGTCTATTTTTGTATGAAATTGACTTTAATGACACATTCCTAACATCGCCGTTTTTCTTCCTTTGTAATTACTAAATCTAATATATTAATTATGGCATTCGAAAATTTTGAAGTATGGTTTGTAACAGGAGCACAGCTTCTGTACGGAGGAGATGCGGTCGTAGCCGTGGATGCTCATTCCAACCAAATGGTACAGGGTCTGAACGATTCAGGAAACCTTCCCGTAAAAGTCGTTTATAAAGGAACCGTGAACTCTGAAAAAGAGGTGACGGCAACCTTCAGGGAGGCAAACAATAACGAAAAATGCATTGGGGTGATCACCTGGATGCATACTTTCTCCCCGGCCAAGATGTGGATCCACGGGTTGCAGGCACTTAACAAGCCGTTGCTGCATTTCCATACACAGTTCAACAAAGAGATCCCCTGGGATAAAATTGATATGGACTTTATGAACCTGAACCAAAGTGCTCACGGAGACCGGGAATTCGGACATATGGTAACCCGAATGCGTAAAAACCGGAAAGTGGTAGCAGGCCACTGGCAGGATGAGAAGGCACAGGCACAGATCGCTGTCTGGATGCGTGTTGCCGCAGCCTGGGCCGATGCACATGACATGAGGATCATTCGCTTTGGGGACCAGATGAACAATGTAGCCGTTACGGACGGAGATAAAGTGGAAGCTGAAATGCGACTGGGCTATCATGTGGATTACTGTCCCATAGCCGAACTGGTAGCCGTACAATCAAAGGTTACAGACAAAGAAGTGGCTGCACTTGTGGCCGAATACGAATCCCAATACCTGGTTGCGGAAAATTGTAAAGAAGGCGGAAAAGACCGTCCCCAGGTACTCAGGGCAGCCCGTGAGGAGATTGCCCTGCGCCGGTTCCTGGAAGAAAAAGGGGCCAAGGCTTTTACTACCAATTTTGATGACCTGGCCGGTCTGGATCAGCTTCCGGGTCTGGCCTGTCAGCGTCTGATGGCTGAAGGATACGGTTTTGGGGCCGAAGGCGACTGGAAAACGGCCGCCCTCACACGGACGGTGTGGTTCATGAGCCAGGGAATGCCTAAGGGCTGTTCCTTTATGGAAGACTATACCATTCATTTTGACGGTAAAAAGAGTGCGATCCTCCAGGCTCACATGCTGGAGGTCTCTCCACTGCTGGCAGAGAAAAAGCCGCGCCTGGAAGTGCATCCCCTGGGAATCGGGGGCAAGAACGACCCTGCACGTCTTGTATTCACTTCCAAAGACGGGGAAGGCCTCGCATCTACCATCATCGACATGGGGAACCGTTTCCGCCTGATTGTAAACAAAGTAGACTGCATCAGATCCAAATCACTTCCCAAACTGCCTGTAGCCTCCTCTCTTTGGATACCCCGTCCCGATTTTGAAGTGGGAACCAGCTGCTGGATCCTTGCCGGAGGTACCCACCACACGGCATTTTCCTATGACCTGACCGTGGAATATATGCAGGATTACGCTGAAATGGCAGGCATAGAACTGGTTGTAATTGACGAAAACACCACCGTCAATTCATTTAAGAAAGAACTGCAGCTGAACGAGATCTATTACATGTTAAACAAAGCCCTTTCTTAACATGGATAAATTTGTAATTGGACTTGATTACGGTACAGATTCTGCCAGAGCTGTAGTTGTTAACGCACACACCGGTGAAACGGTAGCCACTTCTGTAAAATACTATCCCCGCTGGATGGAAGGCAAATACTGTTTGCCCTCCGCCAACAGGTACCGTCAACATCCCCTGGATTATATTGAGGTTCTTGAAAGTACTGTGAAAGAAGCCCTTTCGCTGGCTCCTGCCGGAACAGCAGCCCATGTGGTCGGGATAGCCTTTGATACTACGGGCAGCACACCTGTTTTTACCGATGAAACGGGCACGCCGCTGGCCCTCCTGCCTGAATTCTCGGAAAATCCCAACGCCATGTTCGTGCTTTGGAAAGACCACACGGCCATCGCCGAGGCGGATGAGATCAACAAACTGTGCAGCAAGTGGAAGATCAACTACACGGCCTACGAAGGAGGCATTTATTCTTCCGAGTGGTTTTGGGCCAAGGCGCTGCATATTCTCCGGGAAGACAAGACAGTAAGAGAAAAGGCCTATTCCATTGTAGAACATTGCGAATGGATGCCGGCCTTGCTCACCGGGGTAAAAAAATCGTCCGACATCGTCAGAAGCCGCTGCGCGCAGGGGCACAAAGCCATGTGGCATGCCGGCTGGGGAGGATTGCCCGAAGAAGATTTCCTTATAACGCTGGATCCCCTGCTGACAGGGTTCAGGAGCAGGCTTTTTGAAGACACCTTTACGGCCGATAAATCCGTTGGAACCCTGTCTCCCGAATGGGCCGGCCGCCTGGGTCTTACCACCAACGTGGTGGTAGCGGGAGGCGCCTTCGACTGCCATATGGGTGCCGTGGGAGCAGGTATTACCCCGCACACGTTTGTCAGGGTCATAGGCACCTCCACGTGTGACATCATGGTCGCTCCCTACGAGGAGATCGGGTCTTCCCTTATCCGCGGTATCTGCGGACAGGTAGATGGTTCGGTTATTCCCGGAATGATTGGCCTTGAAGCCGGACAATCGGGTTTCGGCGACATTTACGCCTGGTTCAGAAGGGTTCTCGAGTTCCCGCTCAGACAGCTGCTGCCGGATGCGGACCTGGCCGATGAGCTCTCTGAAAAGATCATCCCGGCGCTTACAGCCGGGGCTGAGACAATCCCCGTGGAAGAAAGTACGCTGACAGCGACCGACTGGATGAACGGCCGCCGGACACCCGATGCCAACCAGATGCTCAAAGGCGCCATTGCCGGCATCACTTTAGGCACCTCGGCTCCACACATTTTTAAGGCACTGGTGGAGGCTACTGCCTTCGGTTCCAGGGCCATTGTAGAACGTTTCAGGAGTCAGGGCGTCCGGATCGACAAGGTGATCGGGATCGGAGGGATTGCCCTCAAGTCCCCGTTCGTGATGCAAACCCTCTGCGATGTGCTGAATATGCCCATTGAAGTTTGCCGTACGGACCAGGCCTGCGCGCTGGGTGCCGCCATGTTCGCAGCCACGGCTGCCGGACTCTACACCAGGGTGGAGCAGGCACAACATGCCATGACCTCGGGCTTTGCCAAAACATACACTCCCCGCAAGGAATTGGTGGCAGCCTACGACAAGGCTTACAAGCGGTACCTTGAACTGGGACGTTACTGCGAAGCTGCTGTGTAACGCGCAAAAAAGTCCAAAAAGAACGGCCAGTTGGGACCGGCCTCATGACCGCCGTGATGCTGCCTGTAAGCCAACTCACCCTCCAGCAATCCAAAATCCACTACAGGAAGCACATCCGTACCCAACCCCTTCTTTCCCAAAAGCTCATACACAGGCGAAGCTTTTGAAGCAGCAATGAACATGCCGGCTATGTCTACCCATTTATCGGCCTCGAAGCTCCCGGCCGAAATGAAACAGGGACGCGGGGCACATAACGCGATCAGTGCATGCTGGTCCATAGGAAGGTCATCCTCTGTAAGAGGCTCGGCTCCGTATTTTATAAAATTCCCGGCCATCCAGTGGTATTCGCCATCCGAGGCAAGATTGCCGAGGCTTTCGCCGCAATCCCTTCGCCACGGGGCAGCTCCCCCTTTCCCCGAGGAGCATATAAAGCCCGCCGCAATCCTTTCATCAAAAGCCATGGCCACCAGTGCTGCCTTGCCGTACCTGGAAACCCCTTCAACAGCCACCTTTGTGGCATCAAACAGATCTTCCGTTTCGAAATAATCGATCATTTCGGAAGCACCCCACCCCCAGGCCCGTAAAGAGCCCCAATCCGCCGGCTTGCGGTATTGGCCTTTATTGCATAACCCTATGATACCTTCTCTCAATCCATAACCGCCGTCGGCCTGAACAGAGGTCGGAACGATCTGAGCCGCAGCCCAGCCCCGTTCCACCACCATTTGCTGCCAGGGTTTCCCGGGTCCGAACGGATGGCGGGGATCGGTCATCATCCAGGAAAATTCCAGGATTACAGGCATGTTTTTCCGGCCGTCATCAGGCCAGACTATTTGTGCCTGGATTTCTACAGTTATTTCCGGATAAGCCGAATGATCAACCACCCCAAGCAGCTGACGTATCACTACCGAAACACCTCCCAGACGGGCTTTCTCTTCCTTTATTGTCCTCCAGTGAACGTCAGGAACGTTATCCGGGATGCGCCCGTAAACCTCATCTTCAAAAACTTTTACCAGTTCAGGACGTCTGATCCGGTTCCACATGCGGGCATTTTCAATTTTCTTGCCATCGAATGCAGTCAGAGGATCGGGATAGAAACAATACGGATTGGCCTTCAGCTCATCGTAGTTCGGTTGCCTGGCGAAGTCCGCGGAATTGGGATCACGTCCCGGACGTACGGCTTTCAGACCCAGCTGAGCCAACATTTGAGCATGGTCGGCCACTGTAATCTTGTTCAGACTGTCCCTTACCCTCAACAAGCTGTCCCTGTTGATGTTTCTGTCGCCGAAAAATTGTCCGAAACATGCTGATGGAGCTATCACTCCAACAGATAACAAAATGGCAAAAACAACGATTGCTTTCCTCATGGTTTCAGGGGATCACCCATTTCTGAATTTTCCGTATCGTTATCATCCAGTTTGAATATCATGAACTTTGGGGTATCGGCTGTGCAGGGAGTCCACTCTCCTTCATACTGTCCATTGGGATCACCGTATTTGGCAAAATTGGTCCAGGCAGTCAGCATCACTTCCGAAAGGGCCCGGTCACCCCCGGTCCAGGGCCTCCAGCTGTTCCTGAACGACTGGAATACATACCATAGATCCGAAGAGTGGAATGCTCCTTTCAGTACATTTTCCCTGCCATCGGTAGGAAGAGGACGTGCAAACTGATAGGCATACGCCTTATCCCCTGTCTGCTCACGATTCAGGCAAAAATCTGCAATGCCCGGGGCCATATTACCCATGTCATGCAGGGTAAACCCAATCATATACGGAACATTTGCCAGGTTATTGTTGACGGCTGCATCATCAAAACTCTCTTCTAAAACATAACCGTCTACTATGGGTGAAATCATTCCGGAAGACATCCAGGTACGATTTCCGGTAACTGACTGATAAATTGTTCCCAGAGCAAAAACAACTTCGGTAGAAGCAGCACGCATTTTTTCCAGACTTGTGAGACCTGCCCAGTCCATTACCTCTTTTGTCTGCTGCGCTGATTCTTCAAGCGTCAAAGGGGCAAAAGCACGCATATAGGACGACGTTGCGGATGGTGCCGCAGTAGCAGCAGGTCCAGGCAATGTTAAACCGCTTGCACTCATAATGATCGCTTTATTGAAAAGGCCACGGGCAAGCGGAGAAGCGCACAGAGTCTTTGTGCTGCGTCCTCCCGCGCTCTGTCCGAAAATGGTAACATTATCCGGGTCTCCTCCAAATTGTGCAATGTTTTTCTTAACCCATTTAAGGGCTTCAATCTGGTCAAGAATGCCATAATTTCCCGATACATTGTTTGAACTTTCTTCATTAAGTTCCGGATGGGTTAAGAAACCAAAAACACCAACGCGGTAGTTGAAAGTGACCAGAACCACCTCCTTGCCGGCCCAGGCTTCCCCGTCAAACTCGGGTTCGGATCCCCATCCTTCCCTTAATCCGCCCCCAAAGATCCACAATGCTACAGGAAGTTTTTTGCCGGTTTGTCCGGGCGCTTTTGTCCACACATTCAGGTACAGGCAATCCTCACTGTAAGCGGACTCGTCCCCATACCCCCACTCTGTGGTATAACCGCCGGGATAATGGGCGGCCTGGAAAGGCGGATGTCCGAATGTATCGGCAATCCTGACCCCCTCCCAGGGAATGACAGGCTGAGGTGCTTTCCACCGGAGCTCTTTGATGGGAGGAGCTGCAAAAGGAATACCCCGGTACACATACACTTCTTTCAATTCGGCTCTGACACCCTGGATTTGACCGCCTTCAATGGTCAGCACAGGATTTTGTTGGTGGCAGCTGAACAGTGCCAGTGTAAAGGAAAAAAACAACAGCCTTTTCATGGTGTGGTCTATTTGGTAAATCTTAGCCAGTCCAGGTAAGTCTCATTGTCACTCATGGACTTCACTGTCAGATGATGTATGCCTTTTGTAATACCTTTTACACGGACCGGGATCTCTTTCCACCCTTCTGTCACCGGTACCTTTACTTTGGCAAGGGTTTTATTCCCGCTCTGCAGAAGTAGCATTCCTCCCTGGGGAGCCTTAACCCGGAGGATGGCCCCGCGGCAGTCACCGTCAAATTGAACTGTATTGTACCGTACCCACGTGTCAGGATTGGTGAAAATAGTCTTCCATCCGGAAAAATAGTCGGTAGTATCCAGATACGCTATGGATGTACCGGTTGCACTCATTTCAGAATAACGGTCCGTCTGGATATCGGTTTTTGCTCCAGAAATACCAATTCCACGCAAAGTCGGCTTCACCATTCGGATACTTCCGTCGGGTTCAAAGAAGAGGCTGTCGGCACAGACCGCACGGTTCTTGTCAAAATTTGGTGAATAGTCATTGTGGTGGTAGAAGATGTACCACTGTTCCCTGAAATTGATGATCGAATGGTGGTTGGTCCAGCATTTGTTGGGCCATTCTTCAAAAAAAACACCTTTGAACTCATAGGGACCGTAGATATTGTCTGCCGTGGAATATGCCAGGACTTCCGTATCCTTACGGGCCCAGGGAAAGGTCATATAGTATATTCCGTTCGCCTTGAACAGGTACGGGCCTTCAATAAGACCTGGTGAAGGGAGGTTTCCTACCGGTGTAGGCGCTTCGGCCAGCTCAGACCAGTCATCGTTGAGCTTTGCGATATTGATACCTCTGGCGGGCCAAACCAGGTATCCCTGTCCGTCGTCATCAACAAAAATGCACGGGTCAATTCCGAACACGCCTTCAATAGGAGTTTCCCGGGGAGTATACGGACCCTCGGGCTGGTCTGCTACAGCTACTCCTACACGGAAAGGACTAAAATGACCGGCCTGGCCGTCACTTTTCATGAAGTCAGGGAAAAAGAAATGATATTTACCGTTATGTACGGCACAGTCCGGAGCCCACATGGAATAGCCCTTCGGGTTCCCCCAGGGGACATCTTTCTGATCCAGGATCACTCCGTGGTCTGTCCAGTCAGTCAGATTCTCCGATGAGAAAACGTGATAGTCCTTCATGCAGAACCAGTCCTTGCGAGGAAAGTCATCAGGCGCCGGAATGTCGTGAGAAGGGAAAACATATATCCTGTTCCCTACCACAAGTGCGGAAGGGTCAGCCGTGAACTGATCCCGGATGATAGGATTCTGTGCTCCGATTGCAGTGCCGATCAGCAGCAGCGTAGCTAACAATGATATTTTTCTGATCATAAATATTTTATTCATTAAGTTGTTAGAATTATTGGCTACTCTGTACAGTGAAGAAGTCTGTCATATTCTTGAAATATTGCGTATCAAAGCAGCCGGGACCATGCCCGCCACCGGGAACAGAAATGAAGGTGGCTATACCTCCGGATTGGTCGTATGCAGTTTTCAGGTAAACGCTTTGGCAATGAGGCACCACATTGTCTGCATCTCCATGAAGGATAAGGATTTCCGGATCATCTTTATCTACAAAGTTGATGGGGCTTATAAGTTTAACCCAATCAGGTTCCAGGCGAGGGTCTTTCTTCCCTATAAGCACGGCTTCGGGTGAAGAAGCATCGTTCGGAGCTTCGCAATTTGACATACGGGCCATATCTACAGGACCAAACCAATCTACCACCGCCTGGACACGACTGCTGGTTGAAAGATAATGACCCACAGTGCCTTCAATATCTATAGTAATACCTCCTGATGTTAGTGTCTTTTCATCGTTTGTCACTCCGGCGAAAGTGGCAAGGTGTCCGCCTGAGGAGAATCCGGTGATGCCAATAAACGACGGATCAATGTCATAGCTGGCAGCATTAGCGCGAACATAGCGTATGGCCGCTTTCACGTCCTGAATCTGTGCGGGCCAGATTGATTCGGTGCTGGAGCGGTGATTGATAGAGATGACGGCAAAACCCGCCTTCAAGAGAGGAGTGCCTATGGATGCAGATGCCATGGTCTTTGCATTGTTGGAAAACCATGCGCTGCCGTAAATCACGATTACTGCCTTGTATGAGTTTTTTTGTTCTTTGGGCAGGTATATATCCAGGTTATGGCTTACCTGTCCGTCTGAAGCGTAATTTACGTCCTTCCAACTTTTGGAATAAGTATCTTCACCCGGCCCTTCGGGCATTTGGAATCCTTGTGCCGTAACGACAATGGCACAGAGAGAAAATACTAATGTCAATATTCTATTTTTCATGTTATTAAGAATTTATATTTCAATTTATCAGAGGAATTTAACATTTTTTTCTTTGACACCAGTAAAAGCTTACAGTACCTTCATAGAAACTGACTTCTATCGCTAAAATCTAATAGGATAAAATTATTTATTTTTTCTTCTCGATAGGGATCAATTTATAACAACTATTTGAAAAGCAATGGAGCAAGCTGGTAAAGGCTTCTTCTCCAGGTAAGGAATTCATGGGCAGTATTTTCCGAAACATATCCTACAGCGTTGAATCCAGCATTTTTAAGTTCCTCTGTTGCTTGTTTAATACCATCGGGGCGTTCTTTGCTTCCGCAACTTAAAAAGATGAGATTCACCTGGGATTTGTCCTTGATATCGTCCGGAGCGTAAACACCTCCGCTTAAGAGGGCATAATGAGAAAACACCTCGGGACGGTTCAGTGTGATCATTTTGGTTTCCATGCCACCCATTGAAAGACCGGCCATGGCACGATGGTCTTTATCGGCAATGGTTTTGAAATTTTCATCAATGTAAGGAATCAGTTCGTCCACCAGAACGGTCTGGAACGGCTTGATATCAAAATTCCTGAGCCCGCTGCCAAATTTTATCTCATTGGTCATTCCGTAGGTCATCACAATAATAAAAGGTTCAATTTCGCCCGCTGCAATCAGATTGTCCATGATCAAATTGGCGTGCCCCTGGGTAGACCAGGCTGTCTCATCTTCACCCCAGCCGTGTTGCAAATATAAAACGGGATATTTCTTGTTTTTATCCTTTCCGTAGCAAGGCGGAGTATATACAAAAGCGCGGCGCACAGAGTCCGTACTGGGAGAATAGAAAAGTACCTGTTGTACTTTTCCATGGGGAACGTTTTTCAAAGCATAAAAATCGCGATCGTGGGCAGGAATCTCAATGCCGCTTTCCCAACGTGTGGAACCATAAAAATTCAGTGTTCCAGGATCGTTGAAGACTCCGCCGTCCACTGTAAGATGATAGTAATGGAATCCTTCATCCAGCGGACCGGCTGTCGTTCCCATCCAGGAGCCGTCTTCTGCTTTTTGCAACACAGTACCTCCGCGCCCCCCCAGACCGAGGCTTACGCTGACCGCTGTTGCATCGGGAGCTTCAATGCGAAAACGTGCATAACCCTGTGAATTAACCATTGGATACTCTTTTCCGGGCTGGTTAAGGGTTGAAGGTTTGAAATCTTCTTTAATGCCGGGTGTGTTTTCCTGGGCATAACCCCAATGGGCCATTAATAAAATGGCGCTTAAGAGCGTAACTATCTTTTTCATAAAAATTAATCTTTAAATAACAGTGGCGCAAATTGATACAGGCTGCGCCTCCAGCTTTGCCATTCGTGGGCGGTATCCGGAGACACATAAAAATGGGCATTCAAGCCTGATTCTTTCAGCTTTTCGGTTTCTTCACGGGGATCTCCGCCGAAACCGGGTCTGCGATTTTCCAGCTCGCGGCTTCCAAAGCTTACGAATACCAGCTTGTTATTATCCCTGAAACCGGGCGTATTTTGTACGTCTTCAACGGTTATGGACCCGCCGCTGAAAATACCTACATAAGAAAAGACATCCGGATTGGCCAGGGTAATGGCTTTTGTCTGCATTCCGCCCATGGAAAGGCCGGCCATAGCACGATGCTTGCCGTCCGCTATTGTACGGAAACTCTTATCTGTCATAGGAATAATATCTTTAATAAGCGTATTCATAAAACCTTCCGCCCAATTTCTGGGAGGCCATGATTCTCCCTGAGCAGGGCGTTCTTGTGCAGGGCGTTGGCGCGGTCTCTCCATAGTCCAGCTTCCGTTGTCCATGACAATAATAAAGGGGTTGGCTTTCCCTTCGGCTATCAGATTGTCCATGATCAGACCGGTTCTTCCCTGTGAAGGCCAGCCGTATTCATTTTCACCGCCACCGTGCTGTAAATAGAGGACAGGGTAACGTTTTGACTGATCTTTTTCATATCCCGGGGGTGTATAGATAAAACAATGACGCATGGTATTGTTCGTCTCGGAATAATAGTACACTTCCCGAATCTGTCCGTGAGGTACATTTTTCAGTGCGTAAAAATCCTGATCATGGGCTGGGATCTCAATCCCGCTGCCCCAGCGGCTTGCCCCATAGTAATAGAGGCTTCCCGGATCGGGTACCGATGCACCGTCAATATTCAACTGGTAGTAGTGGAATCCTTCGTCTTGCGGAGCTGACTCGCCTGTCCATACACCGTTTTCGTCTTTAACCAGATCATACTTAACAGCACCAATGTCAATTTGTACAAAATGGGCTTCAGGTGCAGCAACCTGTACACGCACACGGCCTTCTGAATTAACCATGGGATATTCCTTTCCGGTTTGGGTAGTACTTGAAGTCTTAAAATCTTCAACCACCTGGGCATAAGAGGTTAACGACATAAACCCAAAAGCCGCAAGTGCCATCAATGAATGTAATGTGATTCTTTTCATGATATATATTATAAATGAGTCATTTGATTTTACCTTTAAACATGGTAACCGAATGCGCCGGGAAAGAGTATATGAAAGAAGCTCCCGGCTTTTTCAAGTCATTCTTCCTGACGGTCTGCACATTCGTCTTGCCAAAATCATTCTCGGATTTGATATCGGGTCCGTTGATCTCATATACTTCTACCGGACCGCTGAAAGCGCCTTGCTGGCAATTGACTTCTGTGGAAATAGCCTTGTCCTTATGCCTGTTAAGCACACATATAACCAACTGATCACCGTCCAGAGCAGCAGTCACATCCAGATAAGGAACGTCTTTGATATGTGTGCTTGCTTCGTTGTCACCCAGAGAAAAACGCGGAGTGGTATCGTATGCCGGACTATCCACGAACACATCAAGAGATTCACCGTTCATATTGCTTGAGAACAATTGCAGTGGGTAATAGATTGTCTGGAGGAACAGTTCATCTCCTTCAGTGAAAATGGGAGCGATCACATTGACCAACTGGGCCATATTGGCCATCTTTACAATATCTGCATTCCTTACAAAACAGTTGAGGAACCCGGTAATAACCAGAGCATCTTCAAGATTATACTTTTCTTCAAGAGCGCGGTTCCCGACAACGTCATCACCACTGCGTGCCCTATACCAGACGTTGTATTCATCCCAGGCAATATAAACCGGACGACGCGATTGTTCCCTCAGTATCATGCCCCTGACTACCTGGGTACGTTGATCCATTTCCAGGGGAGTTGCCAGGAAGTCGTAGTAATTGTTCCTGTAATTGCCCACATACATATGCAAGGCGATGTAATCTATATAGCCTTTCAGCCCTCCCAGTATGGTTGCATTCCAATGATAAGGATCGGCTCCTGCGGAATAGTTGGAAGAACCCGATGCTATCAGCTTGATGTCAGGAGATGTACTCCTCATCAGTTTGGCTGCTTCACGGGCCTTTTTGACGTAATCTTCTGCGCTTAGCTGGCCCATCTGCCAGTCCCCGTCCATCTCGTTACCCAGGCCCCAGTACTTGATATTGTGTGGCTCTTCATGACCATACTTCCTGCGTAGTTCGGCATAATAAGGTCCTTCTTTGACATTGCAATACTCTACCCATGACTGGGCCTCCACTATGGATCCGGTTCCCAGGTTAACGGCAAAATAAGGCTCGGTCCCTACTTTTTTTGCAAAGGCCACGAATTCATCCGTGCCGAATTCATTTGATTCAAGACGAGCCCAGGCGAGTTCCATGCGAGGGACCCGTTCCGGACCTACACCGTCAAGCCAGTGGTAATTGGACACAAAATTACCTCCCGGATAACGGGTCAGAGAAACATTCAATCCCCTGATAGCATCCAGCACATCGGTACGCAAACCATCTTCATCAGCTTTGGAAGAAGACGGATCATAGATACCTCCGTAAACGCATCGGCCAAGATGTTCTACAAAATTACCATATATATTCTTGTCTATCAGTCCAATTTTGCGGTCTGTATCAATTTTGATCCTTGCATCCTGGGCTTTTATTTCCTGAGAGACAAACAAGGAGATTAAACACGTTATAATAATTATTCTGTTCATATTTAATTATTTAAAGAGAAGTTTTGCTACTTCGGTAATAAAATCCCGGCAATTCATCCAGGTATGACCCCCTTCCGGAAACATTGTCTTGTGCTCAATGCCAAGTTCGTTAAGTGAATTGTGAAGGGCCAAAGAGGTCTGATAAAGAAAATCAGAAGTTCCGCAACTCAGCCACATGAGTTTTAGGCTGGAACGGATAACATCCGGCTTGGCGTAAGTTCCGTCATCAAAGCTTGTGGAAACTTCGTTGCCGAAAATTGCCGGAGCAAACGCACAGACATAGTTGAACTTATCCGGATTACCCAGGCCACAAGCAAGAATCTGTCTTCCGCCCAGGGAAAAACCTGCAATTGCCCTGCTTCCGGCTTCAGAACGGACCCGGTAATTTGTCTCGATGAACGGGATCACCTCGTCAAGGATCTCTTTTGTGAACAGATCGGTCCCCATCATATCCATCCTGGTAGCCAGTCCACGTCGCATCATCTCTGGATAAGGGTTTGCATAAGGCATAACTACAATCATTTTCTTTGCAAGACCCTGCGAAATGAGATTATCCAGTATCATATTGATTCTCCCCACTTTGAACCATGTTTCATAAGTATCTGTCATGCCGTGCACCAGGTAAAGAACGGGATAATCTTCTTTGCTTTTGGGATCGTATCCCGCAGGGGTATAGACGCACAAAGGCCTGTCAAAACCAACATTCTTTGAATGATAGTATCTGTAGGATATTTTGCCGTGAGGAACATCCTGCATATCCTGAAAGTCAGGAACCGGTCCCCGGACATCTGCAAGACTGTTCTTGAAGCCCTCGTTCGGGAATATGCTGACATTATTCGGGTCTGTCACCTGGATTCCGTCTACCACAAAACAATACGGATAAATATCGGGAGCAGGAGGAGTGACGGTAATGCTCCAGACCCCTTTTTCATCCTTTGTCATGGCTTTGTTTTCCTCAAACATCTGACAGTTGAGATCAACTTTATGGGCATTTGGTGCCTGGAAACGAAACGTAACGGTTCCGTCGGCATTATACTCCGGGGATTTCACCCCGGGAGGGAACATGGCCGCCAACTGCCTTCCCGTAAGTGCCCCGGGACGTTCCTGGGCATAGGTTTGATTGTTGAACAATACACAAGTAGCAATAGCAATAATCAAGAATATCTTTTTCATATGTTTAGTCATTTAGTATATTGTCCTTTATTGAAAAAGCAAAGGAAGCGTTTCATTAAGAAAGGCTTTCACTGCCATCCACGTGTGTCCCCGGAAACCTTCTGTTTCCAGTTTAACAGTTTCCAGGCCGTATTTATCCATAAGTTCCATAAACTCTGTGGCGCCTCCGTAGAGGAAATCTGCCTTATCAACTCCCAGCCAGAATAAATTCATCTTCTTGTTGGTTTTGGCGGGATCTTCGTAAATGGACGTGTAATTCTTTTCAAACTCTTCTGTGCCAATATATGAACTGTAGGAAATGATATATGAGAACTTATCGAAATTGCCGAGTCCGCAGCGAAGCGACTGTCCCCCACCCCGGGAAAATCCGGCAATGGCGCGATGGTCCCGGTCATTTACCGTACGGTAGTTGCTTTCAATAAACGGCATGAGATCGCCAATGAGATCCTTGGAGAAATAGTCCACAAATTTGGGCTCTTTCAGATAATAGCCGGGATTGCCGTACGGCATGACTATGATCATGTCCGCTGCCTTGCCCTGTGCTATAAGGTTGTCCATGATAAAGTTGACACGTCCCACTTTAAAGAATGTTTCCTCTGTATCCGTCGTCCCGCTTATCAGGTAGAATACAGGATATTTCTTTTTTGACCGGTCGTATCCCGGGGGTGTATAAACCACAACCGGGGCATACATTTCAAGCGTTTTTGAATAATAATATGTATAATCAACACTTCCGTGAGGTACGTTTGTAACCTCATGGTTAAGAGGCTCTTTTCCCCTTACTTCTACCAGGCTGTTCTTGAATTTTTCATTGGGGAACCATTCAGGATTCTGAGGATCCATGATGGTTACCCCGTCAACTATGAAACTGTAAGGATAGATATCAGCTGCCACAGGGCCCAGTGTGATGGTCCATATCCCGTCCGCATTTTTGTCCATGTTCTGTCTCTCGGCAAACTGGGCATTGATCTGAACGTTCTTTGCATTGGGCGCATTCAGATTGAAGGTTACGGTGTTATCTTCATTCACAACGGGTGACGGGGCAAAGGACATTCTTCGGTTGTAATTGGTAGTGACCACGATCTTTCCTTTTTCTTTTCCGGGGTAGATCCTGAGTTCAAGCATACCCGTAATTCTGGTCCCTACACCAAGTTCGGTCAGATTAACCGTAACTGTGGGCTGGGTGCTGTCGCCAATGAGTTCTTTTTCGGTTAGTTCACCCTGCCAGAGAACGGGTCCGTAAGAATGTCTGAGTGTATAATTATAACCAGGTTCTATGTCTTCAAATACATAATCATTTTGACCCTGATGGATCATCAGACGCGGGACGTCTGCTCCTCCCCATCCCCAGGCAGGACGTTCTCCGGGTTTGATCTTCGTAAGTTCAATCTCGGCACCTGTACCATTTACGATCTCGGATATTTCCTTATAGTAATCAAGACCTGAGTCAAAAGCCTCTATTTCGTAATAATATTCAGGAGATGTATTCAGACTGTGGATCGTGAGGAAATTGGTGTCGTAAACCATATAGCTGTTGTAAAGCTTATCCGGTTCAATGCCGTAACGAACCACATAACCATCAGCCCCTTTGACCGGTTCCCATAGAAGGGTTGCCTCCCTGCGGTCAGCCTGGTTCCGGACCGCTTTAAAATCTGTAACCTTAACACTTTCAACAACATCGGGATTGCCGAAAATACGCAAATCCTTAACAGCAAATTTGGCCTCATCGTGAGTGGCCACATTGGTAATCTTAACGTATCTTGCCTTAACAGGTTTGCTGAGTTCAGTATAATCGTGTCTGAGATCAAACTTGTTGTCGCTCTTGTCAATCACAGTGGCCCACGTAGCATTGTCGTTAGAAACTTCTACCGTATAACACTGATAACGATCCGGAGCGGGTGACGGTCTGAATCCGCGTCCTACACTCACTTTTGAACCAATGTGATCAAAATTGCACTGAATCGCATAGATCTCGCTGACTTTTCCAAGATCAACAGTCAGGTATTCACCGGGGTCTCCTGTCAGGGCGGACCAACATGTCATGAAATTCTCATCAACGGCATTGGCAGGAATAAAATCCTCAAAAGTCGATGAAACATCAAGACGTTTTTTGTGGGAAAGAAGAAGCCATCCGGTCAGGTTGTTGTCAACGGCATCTGTTCTGGTCCCGGGCCAGTACTGGGGATAGTCCCCGTAAGCCGTGTTGGAATACATGACCCCGTCATCATCGACTGCCGTAGGATAGATGGCCAGTTCGGCACCGCCGTTACCGGCATACCAGGCAGGGATCATACAAATTGTCCATAGCTGACCGTTCTTGTCGTGGAACGTACTTCCGTGTCCTGCCCCTACGGCAAAACCTGTTGTTTTGAATGTCAGGGGGTTGTGCTCGGAATATTCGTAAGGCCCCATGGGATTGTCTGACACATATACACCATGTGAATAAGAAAGGAATTCAAGCCCGATGGCTGCATACTGCAAGTAATACTTGCCCCGGTGCTTGGTTACCCATGGTCCTTCGATCCATGGGAATTCCTCTTCAAAATAGTCTCTTCTGCCATTAAAGATGGAAAAGATCACATCTTCATTCCTCCTGTTCTCGAATCCGTGATTCTTGTAATCTCCAAAGAAAAGCACACGGGGACCATCAATTTCCTTAAACGTGTCTACATCCAGTTCCACTACCTTAAACGGCATAATCTGTGACCAGCCATAAAACAGATAAAGCCTTCCGTCATCGTCAAGAAACATATTTGCGTCACCGTATCGGTCACTGTCAAGAGTCGCAGTTAGTGTCCACTCCCCTTTCTTTGGTTCTTCGCATTTGTAAACATTTTTGTTATTCATAGAACAGGCATAAAGAATGCCGTCTTTCTCAATTACAGATATGACTCCGCCAGGAAAAGTGGGTGAATCCACGTAGGTCCAGTCCAGAAAATCAGGAGAATACCAATATCCCCTTGTTCCTGTAACAAACAGGTAGTAATCGTCCTGATAGATCAGCACAACCGGCTCTCCACCCCGGCTGGCCCTCTGGTTTCCGGCCAAAAGGTCTACCGGATTGCAAAAAGTATTGCCTTGGGCAAGGGCAGAAACAGAACACAATGCAACTGCCATTGTCATGAAAGCTCTTTGAATTATTCTTTTTATCATTATTGGTACTATATATTGTTAGTAAAGATCTTATTTGTTCATTGCAGCAGCAACTTCTTCGGCGGCAAGTGAAAGCATCACGAAATTCGGGATCGAATTGGTACAACATTCATTCTCTCCCCACAGGAACGGATAATCATCCTTGTTCTCCATGTAATCCGGTGCCAACAGAAGAAGGCCGGGGACAACTCCACCGGGGATCACTGTATAGTCAGCCCGGTTGCTGCCGTAAGCGACTTTTTTGGTATTCACCCCTACAGATGTAATGAACGAAACATTTGAGTAAGGATGACAACCGAAGAGATAGTGCAATCCCAATAAAACCAGTTCGGGATCGATCATTTCCGGGAAGAATTTCCATACAAGGTAATTATTGTATGCCCAACGGATAACCTGGTCATTACCACCCCATCCACGTCCGGAGATGGGAACACCGTAAGGAGTCTGTGAACTGTTCTCTTTGATAGATGCAACATATTCAGGAATGATCTCCTTAACCTTGTCCTGAAAATCTTTACCCATCAGAGGATAGATGCTCAAAGCCGTCCCCAGGTTGTAGTATTTTCCGGATGGGGCACCCGGAAAATTCATTTCTACAGGTTCCATTTCTTTGATAACAGCCTCTTCAAAGAAATCTTTATAGCTTGTTTCTCCGGTGGTTTTCCAGAGTTCAACTGCAGCACTGATCCTGCTGTCTCCACGGAACCATCTCATTCTGCGATTATCTGCGTTAGCCGGATCAGCACCTTCAAAGTACTTATCCCATAGCATCAAAGCATTTTTAAGAGATCTTTCCGCAAGCTCCGGATAATAAGGTTTGAGCACTCTGGCTGCGGATGCCAGTGAAGCTACGTTGGACATGGTGCCGGCCGGACTGAAATTTCCGGTAAAAACCAACCTGTCATCGCGGGTCCCTGATGTCCGGCCATCCGTTTCGTAGGGATCCAGGGATGGATTATATACCAGCCCGTCAGTAATCGTGACAGCGTCTCCCAGGTGATGGTACTGATACATGTTGCCCTGGACAATCCCCTGTGCAACAAAACCAATGTTCTCGACCTGAGCGTTGATGTTGAGTACGCCATGCTTAATCTGCTGGATTACATCAGGAGTACCGTCGGGGCGGTGAATGTCCACAAATTGGGTTTTTTGGTCAATAAACGTCTGGTCTCTTAGTGGTTGGAACATATCCCACAAAGAGACGAGGTCAGAAGTCATGGAAACTACCGTTCTGCTCTGAATATCATAGTCACCGGCATCAAACCAGCCACCTACAGCAAGTCCCGGAATATGTTCCCATGATTCATATTTTGTATGGGTAACAGGCCCCTGCCTGTATCCGTCAAACTGTTCGTAATTCACCGGAGCCTGAAGTGCATCGTCCATATGAGACCTTCCGTGCCATGTGCGATACCCTTCATTGACTTCCATATGGTCCATATGAACCGGAAGGAATACATCCATAGATAAATGCCATTTGCCCTGGTATACATCCTTGTTGACAGGGAAGACATTTGTCTTGCTTTCTCCTAACTTTATACAATAAAGGCCCGGCTCCCGTACTTCGCTAAAATCTATAGTAGCATAGTTATACCTGTGGTTATATACTCCCCATGGTTTGACCTCTGCCTTACAGACCACTGTTTCTTCTCCCTTTTCGGAAACGCGGATGATGTCTGCCATCTCCACCGGAGCTGCATTCTTATCAAGTTCAGCAACAGCAACTTTCTTTTGGGCCGGAGTATAACCGATCTGTGAGAACCCGATATTTGGTTCTCTTACCCAATTTGGATCATAGGAAGGCTCTATAAACCATTCAAGAACCTTGCCTGTTTTATTTCCGGGAAGGAATGAACGGACTACGAATGTGCCATTCTGGGCAAGATTTCTCCCGTCAAAGAGATTGATCTCCGACTCGGAAGAAATACATACGCGCAAATCGGGATCTTCGGGAGCGAAAACCAGTGAATTTCCTTTGGAAAAGGGATGAGGGACAATGAATTCGTCCCGGCCTCTGTCATCGAACGTGGAAAGTCCGTAGAACTGTTCTATTTTTTCACTCCGGGGAAGCATATGGGTATTGTCGGCAGGATACCAGGGCAAAATACCCGGTTTACCGTCCATCATATACGTTTTTCCAAAAAAGGAGGCAGGAAAAAATTCCCAGTTGAGGCCGGCACGGCCAACCAACTTCTCTGGAACAGGTTTGTCAAGATAAACAACCAACCTTACACCTTTCCCGTAAGAGGTAACTTTAATTCGGGATGTAAAATCATAATCATTGTATTTAAGCTCCAATTCAATAGAGTTGTCGGCACGATTGACGGTCCTGTTGACAAGATCCGGGAAAATATCCCATTGTTCCGGAGTGTTCATAAGCCGGATACCTCCACCGGTACTTATTCTCTCGCCTCTTAGTATCAATTCTATAGCTGCTGTCTTTTCGTCGCAGAACATACCGGCATAATTGTTACTGTAGACCAGTACATTAATGCCTGTATCCTCAAAATATTCCAGATCATTGATTTGAAGATTCTGCCCGTATGCTTTCAAAGCGAAAGCGGATAACAGCAGAAAGATCGATAGTAAAATTGGATGTCTCATAATTGATGTTTTGGTGGTAGAATTTATTTAAAAAACATTTGCAATGTGGTGGCAAGATATGTTCTGGCGTTCATCCAGGTATGACCACCTGTCGTGGTTATTCCTTTATATTCAATTCCCAGAGTGTCAAAGTATTCTCTATTTTTAACAACGTCCTTGAATAGAAAATCTTCCGAGCCAATACCGAACCAGATCAGTTTCATTTGAGAGTTGATCTCATGAGCAGCAGTAGTGAAAGACGGGAAATATATGTCCATTACTTCAGGAGTAAGGTATGCGCTGTAGGAACATACCCAGGCGAATTTGTCTATATGTGAAAAAGCCGTGAAAAGTGATTGACCACCGCCTCTTGAAAAACCGGCTATAGCCCTGTTTTCACGCCACTCCAGGGTACGGAACTCCTTCTCGACGAATGGGATAATGCATGCAGTCATTTCATTTGCAAACACTTCATACATTTCAGCAGCTTGCAAAGAGGATGGCATGGGCGTTCCGTTCATCATATTGCCGTAAGGCATTACTACAATCATAGGTTTGGCTTTGCCCAGGGCAATGAGGTTGTCAAGTATTGTATTGATTCTGCCCACTTTGAACCAGGTTTCCTCTGTATCGGTAGTGCCACTGATCAGATAGAACACCGGATACGAACTGTCTCCTGTTTCGTACCCGGGCGGCGTGTAGACCAGTAAGGGACGGTTCATACCAAGAACTCCGGATTTGTAAGTAGTATATATAACACGGCCGTGAGGGACCTGGTTAACGTGATACAAAGCCTTTTCATCAGGGATGGTTAGCAGACTGGCCTTGAACCCTTCGTTAGGAAAAATATCGGTATTGGACGGATCAGAGACTGCAACACCGTCTACGATGAAATTGTATGGATAAATATCGGGATTTTCAACTTTAAGTGTTACGCTCCATACACCCTCTTGGTTCCTTGTCAACGGAACATTCTCCGGAATAAACTGCGAGGACAAAAGCACGGATTGGGCCTGTGGTGCCCTGATATTGAACGTTACAGCACCTCCAAATCGATGGATGATCGGAGATTCAACGGGGACATGATACATACGGGAAACCGGGGCTTTGTATCCCATTAGAGGGAGCATCACTGCAGCATAACGTCTGCCCATTTCACGATATCCTGCAGCATCAAAATGGATCTGGTCAAAGAACTGGGTACACCCGCTTGAGGATACAACATGCGCAGTAGGTATGGTTCCCGGCAATTGGTCAATAATGATGTTCATGGATCCGCATCTGCCACCTCTGTCGGAATTGACGACTTCCCCTGCTATGAGAGGAACCTGTTCAGCTTTCAGACCCAGGTCTCTGAGCAGGTTCTCATATACGCTCTTTACTTTAAGAGGCCAATCTTCTTCACCGGTGTTTGACTCCCCCTGATGAATAAGGATCCCGGAGATCATGCCGTCTTTCTGTGCTCTCCTGGCAAGCCCCAGAAGCCATTGATAGGGATCGTTATCGTAGGCCTTAAGCATTGGGATCATCCATTCCGGAGCCGTCTTGACGTACTCTGCGATCTGATCTTTCATGAAAGCCTCTATCTTGCACCCACCTATAGAAACGTTGATCACACCTATAGTATGATCTTCCGGAAGCTGTTCTGCCAAAGTACGGCCGAAATAATCAACCGGAGTAAGCCCCGTATTTTCTCTGCAAAGGGGGGGAACAGCCCTATACCACTTCCCTTTCACACGACCACGCGAGGGATCATCCACCGATGCCATCATCCGGAAACGTTCGCTTACATTCACCGTATCCTGAGCTTCAATTCTTGCAGCCCCTTCCATATTTGACTGTCCGAAACAAAGAAAAATATGGAATTTTTTGTCCTGGGCATTGGATGACAGGACAAGAAAAAAAAGTGCTAGGGTTAACAACAGTCTTTTCATAATACATCAAATAAGAATTTGTCTGCCTAAGACAAGTTTGTCACCGGAATCATCTACGTTCCAGTATTGCGGTTTCCTGGGTCCGTGTTCTGCAGCATGATGCACCAGGAAGATCAGTTTTCCTTCAAATGTTCTGAATAGCATGCCGTGACCCGAGTTATTCGAAAGGAAAGCTTCTTCTTCCTGGACCCAGGGACCGGCAATGGTACCGGACTCGGAATAGGCAATTCCCTGAACGTATCTTTCTTTACCCCAGCTAGACCAGAGCATCCCCAGCTTACCGGTCTGTGTTCTGAACATCTGAGGCCCGTCTGTGACCCAACCCGGCATTTTCAGACCAAAAGTGGCTTCTCCGATGGAATTCATTTCCATCGACCACTGGGCTTCTGTGGCACGGAACATGGTAACAGGCTTCTTGGACACAGTATGACTCAGGTCCGGAGCAAGTTCAATGTAATCCATAGTTCCGTCTATGAGCTGTGTCCATTCATGTACAAAGATCATATAGATCTTCCCGTTTTCCTCATAGAGGGTTCCGTCTATACAATCCCATTCGCGAGGCTGGTAATCATAGCCCGGCTCAATAGCAAATGACGTATAGGGACCTTCCGGATTATCTGCTCTCAGAAGATAAGTCTGGTTGTGAGGAACATTGTATCGCCTGGGCACTTGTTCAATAAGGTCACTGTGATCACTCCATGTACCGGCATAATAATACTTGTCCCCGATTTTATGAATTTCTGCTGCTGCGGCAAATCCCGCTTTTTCCAGCCATAGTCCCTTGATGTCGATAATTGCATAAGGGCCGGTCCACATCTTTAGATCGCTACTCTTGTACATCCATCCGCCCGAACAGGTAAGATAATAAGTTTGCGTTTCAATATGGGGATAGATAAATGGATCGCTCATGATCAGATCGTTAAAATGTACCGTCTTGGCTTCCGGCATCTGAAATTTAGGACGAGATACAGGAGCTTTGCCTGTAGTATCTCTCCGCTGAAAGCCGCCAAAATTTCTCTGACCCGGGTCAGCAAACGGTGCTTGTTCTCCGGGCTGTATTACTGCTTTTATGGTGACTTCAGACGGTTTTTTTGAATTACAGGCAATCAGCAACATAAAAGTGAAACCAATAATGGAAAATGCTGATAATCTCATTGAATATAAGAATTTATAAAATTGTTATGAAGAAGTGTTTCGGATATAAATAGAGTGGATCCCGGTGATGGGACCCACTCCCGTACAAAAAATGAATTAAAAAACCTAACCAAAAACTAAAACTACCATCCAGGATTTTGTACTAAATTTTCATTGATAGATAACTCGCTGTATGGGAAAGGATAATGCTCATGTTTCCCTGCTTTGAATCCGTGCTCTTTACCTTTATTCACGTCTGAATCTGACCAGTCAACGAAGCCTTGGTGTATGCCGCTGTTTTCAGTGGCAAATTTATCTTTGAATGAAGGAACGATGTCCCCGTTATTAGCTAGTTTGGCTGCTGCTTCGCCCCAACGTACCAGGTCAATGAAACGGCAACCTTCCATCCACATTTCATACTGTTTTTCCTTCTTAACGGCATCGAGTGTCAGAGAAGAACTGATGGTTTTGGAGCCGGCACGCTGCTGAACCATATTCAGGTATTGCAGACCGTCGTTATCGCTTGTTTGTGCGCAGCATTCTGCATACATCAGGAGAACTTCTGCATACCGCATGATCAGGAAATTAATGTCTGAGTACGATCCGTCTTTTATGTCACTGGAAGAAGCAACGAGTTTGAGATGGAAATAACCTTCATGTCCGTATAATCCAATTGGGTTATTGATACCGCGGAATTTGTCCTTAATTTTATCCTCGCGTGTGGGACAGTTGGGATCGCTTGTGTAAGGCATATCAAAAAGTACCTCATCATAAGTTGCGATCCAGGCCTTACGGCGGAACGAGTTCATACCATCATTAGCGATAAGAGCTTCAGCAAATTTACCGGTAGGACAAATACCTCCCCAGCCGCTGGCAAAGAGACTGGTAGGCATTCCGCCAAGCCTGTCGGAACGCCAGTTCCAAAGGTTAGCCTGCATCCAGGTAGTACGCTGAATACGTCCACCCCAGGTACTGATGCTGGAATTGTACACATGGTTGAATTCGAAAACTTTTTCTTCGTTGCCGTCACCCTCTACATGGAAAAGCTCAGCTATTCTGTTTCCGGGAACAAGTGCATACTTACCTGAAGAGATAACTTTTTTCAATTCAGCTTTTGCGCCTGCATAATCACCTGCAAACATAAGCGCTTTCCCGGCAAAGGCATAAGCAGCACCCTTGGTGATCTTTGCGCAACCGGCTTTATCGCTCGGACTCTGTCTCTCATCAAGGTATTTGGCAGCATCTATAAACTCCTGGGCGCTCCATTGCAGAATGGCATTTTTACTTTCAGAATTTCCAGGCCTGTCTGCTCCGGTAAGTACATGGTCAACAATAGGAGGAGTATCCCAAAGGATAGCCAGCATCATATGGCAGAAAGCGCGAATAACTCTCGCTTCCGAGATACACCGGTCCTTAATGGCGCTCGTCCCGTATTCAAAATTGTCTATAACAAGGTTTGCTCCGTAGATAGCCTTGTAGAAACCTTTATACATATTGCTGATGACCTGATTGTTGTCATCATGGCGGAACTCGTTGAGCGCAGCCAGAAAGTCATTGTCACCATAATTGGAACCGGCAGCATAAATATCATCGGACGGGTAGACAAGAATTGCGTTATAGGGAGAATAGATGTATTCGTTGTTTCTGACAATTCCTAACATCGCTTTCTCGTAGGCAGCAACCAAAGCAGACTCGGCATCTGCATCGGTTTGATAGAAGGTCTCCGTTGAGATAACGCCCTTTTGATCTATATCAAGCAAATTTTCACAAGCTGTCAAGCAAAAGGTAACTAACAAAATGGGAATGATATATTTTTTCATAATCATGTTGTTGTGTAATTAGAATGAAATGTTTATGCCAATCACAGCTTTCTTTGTCGTAGGATATGAACCCTTATCGAAGCCGAGTGAATTGGCTCTTCCGGAGGAAGCTGTTTCCGGATCCATACCGGGATACTTGGAGAAAGTGAAATAGTCATCCAAAGAAGCATAGATTCTTAAATTGCTGATGAATAACTTTTGGGTCCACTTCTGTGGGAGCGTGTAACCCAACTGGATCTGTTTAATTTTGAAGTATGATCCGTCAAAAACCGTGGCACTTGAACCCCAGAATTTTGAATCGGAAACAACACTGATAGCACTTGGCATAGAGGCATTTTTATTGGATTCTGTCCAGGCATTCTTGTGGAAGTATTCCAGCGAGTTGTACAAAGGCCGGTCACCACGGTACGACACGGCAAAGATTTCGTTACCGTAGGTACCCGTTCCGAATAATGTAAAATCAATACCCTTCCATGCAAGATTTATGGTAATCCCATAAGTCAAATCGGGAATACCGCACCCGACCATAGTCTGGTCGTTGGCGTCAATGATGCCGTTTCCGTCCAGATCTGCAAGAATCGGTTTTCCGGTTGCTGTATCGACTCCATCGTACTGATAACCTCTCATATACCAGATTGGGTATCCTACCTCAAACTGAGTGGAGAGATCGGTCGATTGAACAGGTGCCATCCCTTGTATTCTCGAGATGGTCGGATCCAGGAAAGTAACCTCATTGTGAAGATAAGCCATATTCGCATTGATGGAATACTGGAAATCTCCCCTGGAATCTTTCCATCCCAGTTCCAATTCAACACCTCTATTCATAACTTCACCGGCATTGATAGTGGAAGAGCTGACGCCCACTTCGGCTACAGGAGAAACACTTACAAGCAGATCTTTGGTGGTCTTTACATAATAGTCAATGCCCAATGAGAGGCGATCGCTGAGGAAACGGGCATCGAGACCCAGATCATACTGCTCCGAAGTTTCCCATTTAAGATTGGGGTTGGCCAGTCCCGAAGGGCTGGATCCGTAAGATACCACATTAGAGCCAGGGTTGTACTGATAATAGCTGGAGTTGTAAGAAATTGTCGTAGCATAGGGATAATTGTTCAATACGGCAATATTGCCGTTCACACCCCATGATCCGCGAATTTTAAGAAATGAGAGCGCTTCCTTTCCTATGCTCTTCATGAACGGTTCATTGGTAAGCACCCAACCGGCTGACACCGAAGGGAAATATCCCCAACGGGCATCCGAGGGTAGCTTAGATGAGTCAAAAGCATCGGCACGGAAGTTAACCTGGATGTTGTACCTGTCTGCATAGTTCCAGTGAATACGTCCAAAATAAGACAGATTAGCAGATACGCCGGGAGCACCTGATACGCTTTTTGCTGTATCGGCATTGTTGTTCAGATACTGCAAATAGCGGAAGTTAGGAGCATAGCCGGTAAGAATGTTTGGACCGCTACCGGTAGCATTTACGGTAAAAGTATTATTTTGGATGTATGACATACCACCCATTACAGAAAATGTATTCTTACCTAAGCTGAACAGATAGTTTGCAAAGTTCTCCCATTGGTAGTAAAATCCCTGGTTGGCGTTAGCCTGGAGTTCATACGTTGTCCTGTATGCCATTGAGTTGGCATAGTAAGGGGCGGCATACCTGCTGTAATAACTCTGGTATATGCGGTATCCGAAACGTGAGGTGATGGTGAGTCCTTTTATTGGAGTCAGGTTGGCATAGAGCGATCCGCGGATATTGATGCCTTGATTCTCGACATCTTCCTTGTCTCTCTGAATAAAGGGGTGACCCGAGTCAGTCTCGACAATCTTTGAAACGGCATAGAAACCGTTTTCATCACCAAGAATCCGGTCACCGGCATCGTAGTGATTCTTCAAATCCTGCGGAAGATCGTTATAAGTAGGATAATACACAGGTGTAAGAGGATCCTGTGTAAGCGTTCCCATCATAACCGATCCGAACTCATTATGCTGGCTTACAGACCTGGTTTTCCATTTTTCAATGGAAGCGTTTGACCCAACGGTGAACCAATCCTTTATTTTATAGTCTGCGTTTATCTGGGCAGAAAGACGATTGTATACGTCCTTATCGCCGCGGACAATACCGTCGTCGTTGACATAGTTTACAGCCATATAATAATGACCGCGGTCATTTCCGCCCTCGACTCCAACTGTGTGACGCTTAGTTAAACTGGTTGTGAAAACCTCATCGGACCAATTTGTGTCAGTACCGGTGTATCCAAGATCGTTAAGGCGTTGTTGTGTAAGAACTCCCTGAGCGATCTTGTAATCTATGTACTGCGCAGCATTCATTACTTCTGAGGCCTTTCCCAATGAATTCCATACATTTTGGAAGTTATAGAAAACCTTTCCTTTGCCTCTTTCTTTGCTGCCGGTCTTGGTAGTGATCAATACTACACCGTTACCGGCCTGGGCTCCATAAATGGCTGCCGAGGCAGCATCCTTAAGAACCTCCATGGATTCAATCATATGGGGATCCAAGTACTGGATGTTATCTACCTGAAGACCATCGACAATAAGAAGCGGGCCAAGTCCTTCTGAAGAGTTGGATGAATACCCGCGTACACGAATTTGCGAGCCGGATCCGGGAGCTGCAGAATAGTTCAGAATGTGAACACCTGCTGCTTTTCCCTGTAATGCGTTTGCTGCATCGGATGTTGAACGGTTATTAAGGTCTTCGGCTTTTACTGAAGAGACGGCACCTGTAACGTCGCTCTTCCTCTGAACACCATACCCGACAACAACTACTTCCTCAAGGATTGCCGTGTCCTCAATCAGGGTGATTTCCAAAACCGTTTGGTTGCCGACAGCGATAACCTGCGGCTTGTAACCGATAAAGGTTACGTTTAGATTAGCTTGCGCAGGAACCTCCAGTACAAACTTTCCATCCAGATCGGTAACTGTATTAATACGGTTATTACCGACAACCATTACAGATGCTCCAACTATGGGAACACCGGACGCATCGATGACTATGCCGCTGATTGCGCGAGTTTGGGCATAGGATTCTATACCCACAAGGCATGCGGCAAAAATCATAGCGATCTTGACGACATATAACAATTGCTTTGTCATAAATTAGATAATAGGTTAAAAAAATTAGTAATTTGGTTAAATTGGTTTCAATTTTAAAGGTATTTATCAATCCAGGAACATAATTGCAAATTGGGTTCATATTGATTTGCTAATCTCCCATTAAGAGCACTAAATCTTCCGGGTAAGGATTTATGAATCAAAAGTCGAAGCTTTTGAACGATAATGAAAAATTCTCCCTTTTCATAGTCTAAATGGTCCGGCATATTTACGAAAACATTAATTGTGACAATAAAAGATTTAATTTTGAAGGTTTTTAGATAATTTCGTAAAACAAGTATGAGTATCTTCGTAAATTATAATTATTAGGTCATTCCATATATGAAACAATTCATTCTGACAGCTTTTCTACTCTGTATGGTATCTATCAATGCCATTGGGAGCGGGCAGTATTATTTCAGGCATTACAAGAGTGATGATGGTTTACCGAATAATACTGTCACATGTACAGTCCAGGATCATTTCGGATTCCTCTGGTTCGGGACCAAGGACGGGATCTGCCGCTTCAACGGTAAAAATTTCAGTGTTCTGGAAGATTCCAGTCTCAAGAGCTGCATTAATGGAATGATTTTTTCTTTGTGTGAAGATCATGACGGAATGCTTTGGAGCTGCTCAACTAATGGCACCGGTTATTATAATCTGTACACTTCAGAGGTAACCTATGTAAAAGAACTGGAGGGATACCGTTTTTTTGACATCAATGTTGACAAGGATAACAATGTCTGGTTTGTTTCTGCCGGTTCGGTTTTTAAATTGGACAGAAGTACCGGTGAATTTGTCCGTTATTCGGCTGAAAGACATTTCAACGCCCTGCATGCGTGCGTAGATAGTGAAGGTTTTATTTGGTTCACCACCTATCAGGGAGATGTTCGTCGCTACAATCCCAATACCGACTATTTTGAAATATTTCCCCTGATTACAGACAGAACAAATACTGACGACATATATCCTGTTCATATTGAAACCATAAATGAGAAATACCTGCTCATATCTACCAACACCTATGACCTGATCAGACTAAACATTAACAACGGAGACAGTGAACATCTGATCAATGTGGGGCATCCGGTCAATTGTCTATTACCCAGGACCGACTCTGAATACTGGATTGGGACACTAGATGGGTTGGTTGTTTATGATGATCATCAAAAAGACACTTCCTTCATTAATGACTCGGGAAAAAATGCATTGAGCAACACCAACGTAATTTGCATTTTACAGGATAACGAAGGAAATGTTTGGATGGGAACTTACTACGGCGGGCTGAATTTGAGGCATAACAGGGATAACAGTTTCGGACAAATCTTTTATACGGGCTATGAAGGGACCTTCTACGGGAAGCTTGTTCATGCTTTAACTCCCGACGGATTGGGCAATCTTTGGGCAGGGACCGAAGATGGGAATCTCAACAAGTTGAATTTCTCGGACAGAAGTTCTGTCAGTTACTCAAACAAGAAAGGTTTTCCTGCCAATTTGAACATCCATGGTTTGTTACAGGAAGAAAACGCGCTTTGGATTGCTACGTATAATAAAGGACTTTTTTTATATGATCTGAACAGTGACATAATTACCAAACATCCGGGACTCCCTACCGATCAGTGTGTGTGTATTCTCAAGACCGAAGATGGATCCATTCTTATAGGGACCACATACGGATTGTACAGGTATGACAGAAAGACAGATAGTTTTGAATATATTGAGGGTCCCGGTCACCGTTTCATTCACACACTGTATGAAGACAGCTTTGGAACTGTATGGGTAGGGACCTACGGCTCCGGCATCTTTTTCAGTCAGGACGGCCTCAGGGGGTTTGAAACCATACAGGACGGGACTGGCCACGGACTGGAATCAAACTATATAACCTATTTTTTTGAAGATGCATCACACCAGCTTTGGGTCGCTACCGAAGGGGGAGGTTTATGCCGGACACCTCTCCGGGGGGACATCTCCTTTACACACTTAACCCGCAGAGACGGCCTCCCTTCGAATATTGCCTGTACCATAACCCAGGACCAGAAAGGATTGTTATGGGTCTCTACAACCAAAGGGCTGATCACCCTTGATCCCAACACAGGTTCCGTACTTAAAACCTATCTGGATAATAATGATATTGTTGGAAACCAGTACTCTTATGGTTCCTGTTATCAATTCCCTTCGGGACAAATATGTCTGGGAACCATTAATGGCATGATCACTTTCAATCCTGCCAATCTGAAGGATCCTATCGATACGGCACCTCTCTATATCCAGGATATTCACACCGGGATCGACGGAACTCATCACGCCACGAACACCGACGGCAGATCTGCCATCATGTCTGACAGGATACGGATCAGGCAAACCGATGCTGCCTATCTCTCCATTACTTTTTCTGCGCTGAGCTACCTAAATATGAGTGCTCCTCAATATGAGTATTCCCTCTCTAGCGGAAGGCGCAAATCCATCAAAAAAATCTCGGCAGAGAACACCGTCGTTTTCACAGACATGAACCCAGGTCGATACCGTTTTGATGTCAAAGTGATAGGAAGCGATTCACCGGAAGCACAAAAAAGTCTGTCCATAGTGGTTGTTCCCCCCTTTTACAAGTCATTGTTTGCATACATTGTCTATCTTCTCTTTTTTGTTTCTCTGGCAATGTTTTTTATCATACTTCTGCTCAAGAAAAGAAAGATTGAAGAGACAAGCAAGCTTGAGCAAATGGAAGCGTTGAAACAGAAAGAGATATACGATGCCAAGATCAATTTTTTCACAAACATCACCCACGAAATTCGCACGCCACTCTCCCTGATCAAGATGCCTGTGGACAAGATTGTTGCCGAGAAGGATTTTACTGAATCGTCACGGGATGACATCATGACCATCAAGTCCAACACCAACAGGTTGTTGGAACTAACCAACCAACTTCTTGATATCAGAAAGATGGAGAAGAACCAGATTACCATACAGTTTTTCAGGGAAGATATCTCCACGATCGTCAGAAAGACTTGCGAATACTTTGCCAAGGCAGCTAAAGAACAACATATTTCATACACCGTCAACATACCTGACCAGCCTGTAACGATGATGTGTTCTGCGGAAATTGTAAAGAAGATCCTCAGCAACCTGCTATCAAATGCCATTAAATATTGTAAGGACAGCATAGAACTGATACTGACCATTCCCGAAAATGATCAGCACGTGGTGATACGCGTGACTACCAACGGAGATCTTATTCAAGGTAGTGAAAGAGAGAAAATCTTCACTCCATTTTATCAGATCAGGACTGTAACAGCACAACTGAAAGGAAGTAACGGAACAGGGCTGGGGCTTGCTTACGCGAGAACACTTGCCAACCTCCACAACGGGACCCTGACCCTTGATCCTGACATAACAGACAAAAATTCATTTGTACTGACTCTGCCTCTGGTACAACCTCAAGCAGATATCGATCAGAAAAATTCAAACGCCCCTGAAGAGGATAATTATACAGAGACCGATTCGGACAGCCGCAAACATACCATACTGATCGTAGAAGATGCGGCTGAGATGAAACACTACCTTTGCAAAGAATTATCTTCTGAGTATAATGTCCTTGCTGCTTCAAACGGAGAGGAAGGCATGAAACTTATCAAAGAGCAGAAGATCGATATTGTTGTGAGTGATATTATGATGCCCGTAATGGATGGATGTCAACTGTGCAACTTTATTAAGAACGACATAGAGTACAGCCATATTCCCGTCATCCTTCTAACAGCGGCCGTTGGCGTGGAAACCCGCATAGAAACCCTTGAAGTAGGTGCCGACGGGTATATAGAAAAACCGTTTGCGATAGAGCTGTTAATGGCCAATATTTCTAACCTTTTCAAAAACAAGGAAATCGCCTACAGACAGTTTGCCAACTCTCCCCTGTCTCATTTTAATAGCTTATCATTCAATAATATAGAGAAAGCCTTTATGGACAAATTGCATGAGGCCATCATGAAGCATATGGCTGAGCAGGACCTGGGTATTGACACGCTCACCACATTGCTCGGTACCAGCAAGTCTACACTGTACAGGAAAATTAAGGCGAATACCGGATTGAACACCAATGAATACATCCGCATATGCAGATTGAAGAAGGCTGCTGAAATGTTGTCCACACAGGAATACAGGATCAATGAAGTTGCTTACCTGGTGGGGTTCTCTTCACCCTCCTATTTTACTACCAGTTTCCAGAAGCAATTCAATATATCACCTTCAGCTTTCGTAAAGAACCTCCGGACAGAAGACTAAAAACGGATTATCTTTTCCAGGTTTTAAGATGACAATTTCTTTAGAATGATTCGAATTATCGAAACAGCAAGGCCGCAAACTGCCTGAGTGAGCGACGCCAGGTGAGCCATTCGTGCGCCGTGCCGGGGGATTCATAATAAAGGTGCTGAACTCCCTTGTTTTCGAGCATATCGTGGAACGCTTTTACCCCTGCGTACATCTGTTCGGGCTCTTCTGTCCCTACACTTAGATACAGGAGATTCATCTGCTCATTGAGAGATAACGGATATTTTTCAGGAGAGGGTTCCATGCCTGCTCCGCTGAAACCCCCGATATAGGAAAAAAGGTCCATGTGGGAAAGGCCTATGCTCCAGCTCTGGTATCCCCCCAGTGATAGTCCTGCAATCGCCCTGCTGTTGCGGTCGTCAAGGGTTCTGTAACATGCGTCGATCATGGGAACAAGTTCCTCAACGACCACTTTTTCATAAGCTGAAAAATCGAATATATTGCGGGTTCTTTCCCAATCCGGCGAATTGGCAAGTACAGCAGATCCTCTGTCCATGACAACGATCATGGAAACGGCTTCTCCGGATGCAATGAGGTTGTCCATAATATTGTCCACCTTACCCTGGTTTGGCCATCCTGTCTCATCTTCTCCACCACCGTGCTGAAGGTATAGTACAGGATAACGGGCATCAGGTGTTGTGTCATATTCAGCAGGTGTATAAACGTAACAAATCCTCCAGGTTTGTGCCAGATCGGACCAGTATCTTTGCATTCTCACTTCTCCGTGAGGGACATCCTGTTCAAGATAAAAATCCACGCCTGCTTCCGGGATCTCTATGCCACTGGCCATAAGGCCGCATCCGTAAAAAAGTTTGCTCGAAGGGTCAGATACCCTGACTCCGTCGACGTTGATAAAATAATAATGGAATCCCGGAACCTGGGGATCTGATGTTACTTCCCATACGCCTCCTTCTATCTGCACCATAGGATATACTTTGTTGCACAGGTCGAGTTCCACAGAAATGGCGTCAGGAGCTTCCACCCTGCATGTCACACTTAAATCGGGATTGATTTTCGGGTATTCTTTTCCGGGGATATTGGTTGAGGCACTGAAAGGCACTGTTAAGTATGCAGCCTGTTTTCTTGATCCACATGATGGAGACAGTACCAATGCGAATAAAATGGCTGCCAATATGCCGTGGATTTTCATTTTGTATTTTTTGATCTATTTAAAAAGTTTCTGAGCAAACGTATAAAGGCTTCTTCTCCAGGTGAGCCACTCATGTGCCGTTGCTTGTGATTCATAATAAGTGTTCCTGATCCCAATTTCTGTAAGGATTTCGTGCATGTCCTTCAAAAGCGTGCCTTCTGCTTCACCGTTGCCGATAAACAGAAGTTTGTAATCGGAATTGAATTTTTCCGGATCACGAAACACTCCGTTATAGGCACCTGCCAGTTTTTGAGGATCTTTGAAACCCGGTGTCGTAAAATTAAATTCTCCTATTACTATCATGCCGCTGAAACCTCCCACATAGGAAAAGAGATCCTTATAGCCGAGGCCCAGGTCATAAGCTTGCTTGGCACCCCAGGAAAGACCGGCGACAGCCCTGCTGTTACGATCATTGATGGTACGGTAACGGCTGTCAATAAGCGGAATGACTTCCCGGATCATCATACTTTCAAATCCTGAAAATGAATCAACGCTATCAGGGATGCGCGCATAGCCGCTGTTCATGACTATTATCATGGGCTCAGCCTTGCCTTCGGCTATCAGATTGTCCAGTATGACATCAGCGAAGCCCTGGAAGATCCAGCCTGTTTCATCTTCACCGCCGCCATGTTGCAGATAGAGTACGGGATAACGCCTGCCGGGTTCGCGATCATAACCGGCTGGGGTATAGATAAGCATCCGCCGGTACTCGTTACACTCCCCGGACCAGAATTTCACAGAACGTACAGCGCCGTGCGGAATATTTCTCTTAGGCAAATACCAATAACTATCTGTTTCATTTTCTGCTACTTCCACAGCGCTGGAATAACGGCTGCAGCCATAAAAAGTATACACTGCAGGATCTGAGAACGAAAGACCTCCCACTTTCAATGAATAATAATGGAATCCGTATTCCTGAGGATCTGAAGTAATGCTCCACAGGCCGTGTTCATTCCTGTTCATCAGGTAATCGCGGCCGAGGGACAGCACCACAGCATTGGCAGATGGAGCATAGAAGGTAAATGTGACAGAATTGTCCTTGTTAACCTGAGGATAGGTTTTTCCCGAAATATTGTACCATGAAGAAGTTTGCGAAAAAGCCAACGTTACTGTAGACAATATTACCAGGATAGTTGACAAAAAACGATTCATTCTTGATAGGAATATGGTTAATGATCCATTGTATGATGTAAAAATAAGTGGAAAGAATTCCATACAGTTACCGTATTCAACCATATAATTGCAGATTCAGTTCACATCTCACCTGATACTTCTGTTATGGTATAATGACATATTTCAAATTAAGACCATTTCTTATGAAAAGAGTTCATCTTATTGCTAGCACCTACTTTTTATCCTATGTTTGTTAATGTGTATAAGATCATTTATTGCATACTTGTGTACAGTTTCCTTTGTTCTACTCTACCAGCGCAGAGCGTTTCACATCTAATTGAATTCAATATAGTTACATGGGATTTTGGCAATATTCGGGAAGCTGATGGATCTGTTTTTCATTCATTCCCTTTCGTCAATTCATCTTCCGGTCCTGTAAAATTCGGACATATATCACCCAGCTGTAGCTGTGTGAATGCAATATTCACTCAGGAGTCTTTTGAAAGCGGTAAGATGGGGGAGATCATCATCAGGTTCAATCCGGCAGGTGAAAAAGGCAAAGTATACAGGTATACAGACATCTATTCATCAGAGGGTACTTTCCTGGCTAAACTAAGCATTACTGCCAATGTGATCCCCCAGGAACGAACTGTTGATGAACTATATAAATTCAGGATAACAGATAATGTATACGCTACTTCGCGTCAGGTGAATATGGGGTACATCGCTATTGGAGGATCTGCATCACAAATGATCTCCGTTATCAACACCTCATCCGTGCCAGTAACCATACAGGTGCCGCCGCGCGAAGGATCTTCCTTTTTAAGGATCGATCACCCTGAATCGATCCCTCCCGGTGAAACAGCAAATATTGACATTACCTTTAAAATACCTAATGATCCGGATAACTATGGAATAAAAAAAGAGATTGTGCATATCCTGGTAAATGGAGTCCGGACGTCTTTTGAACTATCCGCTTCCTGCATTTGTACGGATCGTTTTGACGAGAAGGAATCTTTTATTCCAGAAATGGTAGTTACTCCTTCCCTCGTTTCATTGAACCGGAAATTGCTTACCCGCAGTTTTGAAGGACATTTCACAATTGAGAACAGAGGCAGTGCAGATCTCTGTATCCGTGCCGTAGAAACACAAGACGGCATAAAGATCAATATAATGAAAGGAGATGTGATCCATCCCGGAGAAAGGGTGAAGATCAAGGCAGGATCACTCAAGCATGCTTTCAGCGTCTTTCTGATCACAAACGATCCCGCCCGTCCTGTGAAAGAAATACGATTCAATTATAAAGACAATTGATTTAACTTAAACACCTTATATATGAAACGTTTAAAACTATTAGTCTGCGCAGCTGCGCTGATCACTCTAGTTTCTTGCAACAACAAGAGCTATGAATATCCTTTCAGGGATCCGCGTCTTTCGGTGGAAAAACGCGTTGAAAATCTGCTATCTCTTCTGACTCCCGAAGAAAAGGTCGGGCTCATGATGAACGGTTCAATTTCTGTCGACCGCCTAGGAATTCCCGCATACAACTGGTGGAATGAAGCCTGTCACGGCATCTGTTATGACGATGTCACCGTATTTCCACAGTGCATTGCACTGGCCGCCACGTTTGATGCTGAGCAGCAATACCAGATCTACTCTGTTGTGTCAGACGAAGCACGTGCCGTTTGGAACACTACAGACCATAATGAATTCGGCAAGACAGAAGCCACAGGTGGTATCTGGCATCAGGGTCTGTCTTTCTGGTGTCCCAATATCAACATTTTCCGCGATCCGAGATGGGGCCGCGGCCAGGAAACCAGCGGTGAAGATCCCTACCTGGCAAGTGTCATGGGTATAGCCACCGTTAAGGGAATGCAGGGCGACCACAAGGATTATTTCAAGACACATGCCTGTGTTAAACACTATGCCGTTCACAGCGGACCTGAACCCCTCAGGCACAGATTTGACGTAACAGTCTCTATGAGGGATCTTTGGGAAACCTATCTGCCCGCGTTCAAGGAAATCGTTCAGGTTGGGAATGTTCAGGAAGTCATGTGCGCTTACAACCGGTATGAGGGCGAACCCTGCTGTGGCAGCGAAAGATTGCTACAGGACATCCTCCGCAATAAATGGGGCTATGAATCATTGGTGCTTTCTGACTGCAGTGCCATCAATAATTTCTACACAACAGGACAGCACGAAACACATCCCGATGCTGCAACAGCCAGTGCTGCCGCTGTTCTGGCCGGAACCGATCTGGAATGCGGTACCAGTTATGCAGCCCTCATTGAAAGTCTTAACAAGGGACTGATCAACGAAACAGACCTTGATGTAGCACTTACACGCATCCTCCGCTCACGCATAGAGCTCGGCATGTTCGATCCTGAAGATATGAGCCCCTGGAAAGATTTGAATGAAAGTGATCTGAGCAGCCCTGCCAATACCGCACTCGCCCTGAAAGCTGCCAGGGAATCCATGGTCCTTTTGAAAAATG
>JAEAMG010000571.1_pt1 | contig 39787 bp, 30 predicted proteins | sample 8958741 | NCBI WGS metagenome assembly JAEAMG01 (sample SAMN16933256, study PRJNA681125) | bioreactor sludge metagenome | isolation source: anaerobic bioreactor treating anionic surfactant - SDBS | place: India: Bengaluru | collected 2019-02-28 | reverse complement strand
AACCATCATGAGGCAGGTCGCGGCAGCGGCCGCACCGCGCAGGACGGCCCGCTTGTCGCGCACGGCGTCGCGCTTGTCGCGGATCTCGCTCTTGGGACTGCCGGGTTTGGGGGCTTCTTCTTTGCTCTTCTTCACTGGGTCACCTCTCGCACGGCGTCGTTCAGTTCGGCCAGGATGGGATGGGTGACGCCTTTGCCCTTCCCGTCCGCCCAGGCGTCGAAGAGCCGCCGCACGGTGGCGACGGGCGAGATCGTGCAGCGTGAGCAGCAACGTGGTGCCCGACGGCGTTTTCAAGAACGGCAGGAACTGCTTCCGGTCCGCTTCCTTCCAAGGTTCGGGCGCTTCGTACCGCGCCTCGGACAGTGGCAAACGCCTTCCTCTCGTGTTGTAATTGCTCATTGGGTTGTTCCTTCAATCATGTTAATCATGTAATCCTGTCAAAAAGATTGGACGTGTCGCGGATGCCTCGCCGAGGCGTCCCCCCCCCCCCCCTTTGTGCTCTTGCGTCTTCACGCGAAAATCGCTCGGTTCTCCGTCTTCTGTCCTCCGGCCTCTGTCTTCTTCTCGCTCTAAACGTTCCAGCCTCAGCAGGGTTCACCCGCCGACCTCGAACGCGCCTCCGAAACCGAATCGCTTTCCCCAACTTCCATTTTCAACCCAAAAGCCCCGTACGGCAGTCGTGAGACACACTGACCGAGTAAAAAAAGGTTCAGCAGCCAAAATTGGACCACGTTTAGCGCCCTTTAAAACTTCTATAACATGTTGATAGTAAATAATTTATAAATAGTTATAGGGCGGATGTGCATCCCATGATAAAGCCTCTTTTTGTTTGTGAGAATTGCCGAAAAGTGTCTCATTTTGTCTCATTCTGTCCCATTTTCTCTTTTAGCTTTCATCCATTTCGCCGTCCTGTTCCACCGTTCAACTTGGAACCGTTCCAAGTTGGCTTGCTTCTCCCCCTTCGTGGTGAAACAGCTTTCATTGTTATTAATTCTCAGAAACCTCCGCACGCAGTCTGTCCTCCCTCCGGCCTCAGACCTTAGTCTTGAGTCAGTCTCACCCTCCCCGAAATAAGGAGCACCGTCCTTGCTTGGGTGGGTATCGGATATCCAATAGGCCGTCGCACTCCCGTCCAGATGCAATGACTCGGCAGTGTACAACCTCCAAGCAGGTCCATACCCTCAGACGCCAAAGGGTCACCCGCAGATTCTGACGAAGTGCCATAAAAACAAGTCCCCGCTTTCCGTTTTGAGTTCTCTTTTGCCCCGTTTTTTGGTTTGCTATGTGTGTTTCTGCAAACCCTTGAGCCTGTGAACCCTCCAGCGGGTGAATTACGCTTCGCCCCTGCAACCCAGAATCCTTAGATATGTCCCGTTTTGTCATCAAAGGCGGCAAGCCGATTAACGGTACCCACCGGACACCCGGCAACAAAAACGCCGCGCTTCCCATGCTGGCCGCGAGCCTGCTGACCTCCGAGCCCGTGACGTTGAGCAACCTGCCTCTCATCGCCGATGTGCGTACCATGCTGGAACTGCTTTCGGACATGGGTGTGGAGGTGAACCTGAACGCCGAGACGCGCACCGTCCGTATTTGTGCCCGGCGGATCAAAAGCACCCATCTCAACAAGACGTTGTGCGGCAAGGTCCGCTCCTCCATCCTTTTCGCGGGCCCGCTTCTGGCCCGCTGCGGGTCGGCGAAGCTCTATCCGCCGGGTGGCGACGTGATCGGCCGCCGCCGTATCGATACCCATCTCGACGGGTTTCGGCAGCTCGGCGCGGCGGTTCGCGCGAATGGCGCCTATCAGTTTAAGGCCTCCAAGCGTCTCGAAGCGCAGCGCATCCTGTTGGACGAGGCGAGTGTGACCGCCACCGAAAACCTGATCATGGCCGCCACTCTGGCCAAGGGAACGACCACGCTCTACAACACCGCGTGCGAGCCGCATGTGCAGGACCTCTGCCGCATGATCAACGCCATGGGCGGCAAGATCGCTGGCTTCGGCACGAACCGTCTGACGATCGAGGGCGTCGAGTCGCTGCACGGCACGGAGCAGCGGATCGGACCGGACTACATCGACGCGGGCAGTTATCTGGCGGCGGCGCTGGTGACGGGCGGCGAAATGACCATCGAAGATATCGCGGTCTCCGATTTCGAGGCGCTCGAGAAGCCGTTCAAGCGGTTTGGTGTGCGCTGGGTGCTCGACCGAGAAGGCAAGACGCTCAAACTCCCGGCTCGCCAGCGTCTGAAGACTGCGTACGATTTGGGTGATGCGATCCCGAAGATCGAGGACGGTCCCTGGCCCATGTTCCCGTCGGACCTGATGAGCGTCTTGATCGTGTTGGCTACTCAGACGCGGGGAACCACGCTTTTCTTCGAGAAGATGTTCGAGAGCCGCATGTACTTCGTGGATCACCTGATTGGCATGGGCGCGCGGATTGTGCAGTGTGACCCGCACCGTGTTGTGGTGACAGGCCCCGCTCAACTTCACGGTACTCGTGTGGCGAGCCCCGACATTCGCGCGGGCATGGCGCTGCTGGTCGCCGCGCTGTGCGCCAAGGGCGAGACGGTGATCCATAATGCGGGCAGCATCGACCGCGGCTATGAGTCGGTCGAAGTCGAGTTGCGGCGGCTCGGCGCGAGCATCGAGCGTGTCACTGACTGATCGCGCAAAACGTCCTGCGGTTCAGAAGTCGTTCGCGCCGAACACGCGGGTGTGACAGGTGCCGGTCAATCCCTGTTCGCATGTGCCCCCTGCGGTTTTACCGGTATACCGTCCGTGTTGTCACGGGTGAGGTGCCCGAGTGAAACAGGAACTTGCGAAAACTGATTTTCTCATCTGTCGCCCTTATAATGAAAGCATACCCAAAAAAGCGGTTTACCTTTTGGGGGGGTTTAGGTAAGCTATTGACGTTTCTGATAATGCGCTGAAAGGGGGCGTTTCTGGGAACGCAACGGAGTGGCGGAGTTAAGTATAAGCGGATCTTGCTGAAGCTGAGCGGAGAGGTGCTGGGTAACCGGGCTTCGGGAGAGTGTATTGATCCCAACGCGCTGGCCTCCATGGCCCGCCGTGTGGCGGGCATTGTTGAACTGGGTGTACAGATTGGAATCGTGCTGGGCGGTGGGAATATCTTTCGCGGACTCAAGGGTGAATCCAAGGGTGTCAACCGCACGACGGGCGATAACATGGGCATGCTGGCCACGATTATCAATGGTCTGGCCATGCAGAATGCGCTGGAGCAGTTGGGCTTGGAGACGCGCTTGCAAACGGCGATTGAGATGCATCAGGTGGCGGAGCCGTTTATTCAGCGCAAGGCGATGCGGCACCTCGAGAAGGGACGGGTGGTGATTTTCGCGGGTGGCACGGGTAACCCGTATTTCAGCACGGATTCGGCGGCCGCGCTGCGCGCGAGTGAGATTGGCGCGGAGGTGTTGCTGAAGGCCACGAAGGTTGATGGGATTTATACGGCGGATCCGAATCTTGATCCGAAGGCGACGCGGTACGATAAAGTGTCTTACGAGGATGCGCTCCATAAGCGGTTGAAGGTGATGGACTCGGCGGCGTTCGCGCTGTGCATGGATAACCGGATCCCGATTGTGGTTTTCGATTTTTATGACGAGAATGCGCTCGAGCGGATCGTGTGCGGTGAGACCATCGGCACACTGGTGGGCGATAAGGCCCAAATCGGGTAGAGCAGGAGAGACGCGATGGAAACGTTGGATGATGTGCTTTTAGATGCCATTGACAAGATGGACAACACGACGAAGGTGTTGAAAGACCAGTTTTCAGGGTTGCGCACCGGCAAGGCGTCGCCCGCGCTGGTGGACGGTGTACAGGCGATGTATTATGGTGTGCCGACGCGGTTGCGCGACATCGCCAACATCTCGACGCCGGAGCCGCGTCTGATTGTGATCAGCGCCTACGACCCTACGGCTCTTCCGGAGATCGAGAAGGCGATTTTGGCGGCGAACCTCGGCGTGACGCCGCGGAATGACGGGCGCGTGATCCGCGTGCCGATTCCCGAATTGAACGAGGAGCGCCGCAAGGAAATCGTTAAGGTGGCCAAGCGCCAGTCCGAGGATGCGCGCATCGCCGTGCGCAATGTGAGACGTGATGCGAACGAACTGGTCAAGGGGTTGCAGAAGAACGGTAAGATTACGGAAGACGAGCGGGACCGCGGGCTGGAAGAGGTTCAGAAGGCGACGGACGCTCACATTGCGAAAATTGACAGCGAACTGAAAAACAAAGAAGCGGAAGTGATGGCCGTTTAAGGCGGTTTTTCACGCGAGACGGAGGCACGAGTTATGGCCGATCAGGATGATGTTAACCAGGGAGCAATCCCCCCGAAAGTGTCACCCTTTGCCAAGACGGACGGCGTTGCGCCGTTGACGCCCGTCTCGCCGGGGGCTCCGAGACCGATTACGGTGCGGCTGAAGCCGGTTGCGCCTGCGGCTGAAACGGCGACGCCTGCAGCGTCGGCGCTTGAGGCTCAGGCTGCTCCTGCTGCCGTGGCAGCGGTAGCGGGAATTCCAGCTGCGCCTGCTGTAAACCCGCGGGCGACCGCGCGCGTTCCGGTTCCCGAATCCGTGACGGCGGCACCGGCGGCGATCAGGCCCATGACCGTGCGTTTGCGCCCGGTTGCGCCTGTGACCGCGCCTGCTAAGCCGGATCATGAGCCGGGATCGACCCAGCCGATCGCCAAGATTGAAGTGCCGGCCGCAGCCGTGGCTGCGCCGATGCAGCCGCAACATCCGCCGGCGCCCGGATCGAATCCGCTGCCGGATGGTCCCAAACCGCCCTCGAGCGCGCAGATACAGGCCGCCAAATCCAAGACCTCGCGTATTTCGCTGGATTCGGCGATCGGTGTGGCCCCGGTGGGAAGCGAAAAGGAAGGGCCGAAAACCATTCGCCTAAAGCGCCCTACAGATTTGGGTGCGCCGCCGGTTTCGCCGACGGTCCAGAGAAGCGCGACGTCAACGATCCGCCAGACTTCGCGTATTCCGGATTCCGCTTTGCCGACCGCAGAGGCCGCCGTCGCGGCCGATTCCTCTTCGGTGACGCAGAAGAAAACGCTGAAGATCAAACGGCCTGGCGTAAAAGAAGAGGCTCCTGCCGCGGAAGGCGAAGCGTTCCCCGAAGGCGTGCAGATGACGCCCATCAGCCCGATGGAATTTCCAGCCAAAACAACGTCTTCGCTGTTCACGACGATTTCGGCGATCGTTGCGGGTGTGGCTGCCGTCGTCTTGCTGTTGCTGACGCTCTGTTTGGGCGCACATGCGATGGGGCCGAACAACGGGCCCAACGCCTTGGCGTCGCTGCCCGGTCCCGAGCTGCCTTGGGCTGGCGGCCTTTCCAACTGAGACGTGTGTCTGATAAAGGCCGCCGGGAGACCGGCGGCCTTTTTGTTTTCAGGCGGAGCCTTTGACGCATTCGGAGAGATCAGATAAACTACATAAATATGACGCACAACCTCCAGAGCCGCGCCGGCCTGCGGCGCACGCTGCGACAGGTCCTGGCGATCGCGGGAACCACACTGATTGAGGCGATTCAGCAGCCGGTAGCGTTTCTGATTCAGTTGTCGGCGGTGTTGATGACGTTGTTGGTGCCGGTCTTTCAGTTCCACCGTTTCAGCGAGGACGGTCGCCTGGCGCGTGACAGCGGGCTCTCCTGTATGCTGGTGTTCGGTCTCGTGCTGGCGGCGGGTACAGCGGGCCGGTCCGTGGCGGAGGAGATATCGCGCGGCACTGCGGCTGCGGTGATCGGCAAGCCGGTGTCGCGCGTCACCTTCGTGCTTGCGAAATGGCTGGGGGTGTTCGCGGTGCTCGCGCTGTTCTGGTGCGGCGTGCTCGCGTCGACGCTTGTGGCCGAGCGCGGCTCGGCGCACTTTCTGACGCTGGAGGAGTTTACGGGATATGCGACCGACCCCGTCACGTTGATTTTAAGTTTTGCAGGCGTGGCCGTCGCGCTGCTGGTGGCGGCTGTCCGGCATTATGCGTGGCGTCGGCGGTTCGGTGTGTCGGCCTTCGCAGGGGTGACGGTGTCCCAAATAGTGGTGGCGGGGGTGTCGGGCTTTTACAACCGGTTTGGCGAACTCTACCCGATGCACGGTGAGGCGGCGTGCCGCGGATGTGGCGGCGAACACGCGCACGAGGTGATGGGCTGGGTGTTGTATCATCCGGAACTCAATCTGCGCGTGGTGCCGGTGGCGCTGCTGGTGCTTTTTGCGTTGGCCATTTTCGCGGCGTTGGCAACCGCATTGGCGACGCGGTTGCAGACGGGCGCCGCGCTGGCGGTGTGCGCGGGGGTGCTGCTTCTCGGTCTGGCTGGTGACTCGCTCTTGTCGGGCGCGCCGCTCGTGTCGGTGCGGGGGTTGGCTGCGGGTTTGTTGCCGGATGTGCAGAATTTCTGGCTATGCGATGCTGTGGCGCATGGCGGACGTGTCGCATGGCGTTATGTGGCCGAGGCGGGCGCTTATGCGCTAACGTGTTGTGCAATTTGCCTGACGATGGGATGTCTGGCGTTTCAGGAACGGGATCTGGGATAGGGGCTATTGGCAATGGACAATAAAAGGGTGATAGAGACGCGGGGGTTGAAGAAGGTCTTCCGCGACTTTTGGCGTCGGCCAACAGTTGAGGCGGTCAAAGGGCTTGATCTCTCGGTCCAAGCGGGGGAGGTGTTCGGGCTGTTGGGGCCGAATGGTTCGGGCAAGAGCACGACCATCAAGATGCTGCTGGGGTTGCTGCATGCCACGGCGGGTGAAATCTGCGTGTTGGGTGCGGCCCCCGACGATACGCGGGTCAAGTCGCGGATCGGATATTTGCCGGAGGTGTCGCACCTGCATCCTTTTTTGACGCCGCGCGAGACGCTGATGTATTACGCTAGCCTGTTCGGGATGGCGCATAGCGAGGCGGTGCGGCGCACGCGGGAGCTGTTGGCAATGGTGGATCTGGAACATGCGGCGGACCGGGCGGTGGGGCGTTTTTCCAAGGGCATGGCGCGGCGCGTAGGATTGGCGCAGGCGCTGGTGAACGCGCCGGAGTTGCTTGTGCTCGACGAACCCACTTCAGGTCTGGACCCGATCGGGTGCCGCGAGGTGAAAGATATTGTGCGCGTGTTGGCTCAGGGTGGCGTCACGGTGTTGATGACCTCGCATCTGTTGGCGGATGTGGAGGACGTGTGCGATCGCGTGGCGATTCTGGAGCGCGGTGTGCTGCGCGCGGAAGGAAAGATTTCTGAGCTCTTGCGCCAGCCGGATGCGGTTCGCTTCTTGATTGAAGGGTTGTCCGATGAGGAGGCGGCGGTGTTGCGCAATGAATTGGAAGCGCGTGTCGGCCATCGGATTCGGCAGGACTATCCTGCGATGAGTTTGGAGGCGTTCTTTCTGCAGGTTGTGGCTCAGGAAGGACGTCTGCGCACTTTCGAAATGGCTCCGTTTTTGAAGGCGAAGCCTGAGCGGGCAGAGGGAGGCGCATGTTCAGGTGTGTGACAGAGAGCCTGCGCCGTATCGGCGCGGTGGCGCTGTTGGCGGTGCGCGCGTCGCTTCGCACGAAGATGGTTGCGGCGTTGCTGGTGTTGCTCGCCGTTTGCATGCTGGTCTTGCCGGGCGTAGTCAAAGGAGATGGCACGCCCAGCGGTGAACAGCACATCCTTTTGACATACACGCTCGGCTTCGCATTTGGCCTTTTGTGCTTGGCGACCCTGTGGGCGGCGTGCGCACTCTTTGCTGCAGAGATCGACAGCGCGCGCATGCAGCTTTCGGCGGTCAAACCGGTGCGGTCGGCGGAGTTTTGGCTGGGCAAATGGTTCGCGTTGCTGGCGTTGAATGCGGCGTTGCTGCTGGCGGTTTATGTGGGCGTGTATGCGCAGGTGCGGTGGCAGATGCATCGGAGCGGGTGGGATGAGATAAACCGTCCGGCCAGTCAGCGTGTGGCTCGGCCTCTGCTGCCGACTCCTCGAGAAGAGGCGCTTCAAACGTATGCGCAGATGCGGGAGCAGAACACGTTGCCGAATGAGTTCAGCGAAAAAACGGTGATGCGGGTGCTCGAGGAGAAAGCCAAGGATAAGTATAATGTCATCAATCCTGGCGAACAGGTGGTTTGGAAGTTCCGGTTGGCACGACCGGTTCGGAGTGGGGAAACGGTGACGGTCAGAGTGAGGTTCGATACGGAGTTCAGCACGCGGACGCATGTGACAGGCGTGTGTCGGCTGCGCTGTCTCGAGAGACCTGAGCAGGTGATGGAGGTGCCGCTGGATGACTTCACGCTGAACGAGATCGAGTTTACGGTGGACACTCGGGCGTTTGGGGCTGGGACGGATGACAGGTTACAAGGCTTCGAACTGGGCTTCCGGCATACGGGCGACCCGAAGCGATCGTCGGCGCTGATGTTGAGGTTCCGGCAGGATGTGGCGCTGCTGACGCCGGGAGGGACTTTCGAGGCGAATCTGATGCGTTCCGCGTTTGTTCATTGGTGCGTGCTGGCACTTTTGGCGGCCTTCGGGCTGACCTTGAGCGCCTGTTTCTCGCTGCCGGTGGCCGCGTTTACGGCGACGGTTCTACTGGTGCTCACGATGATCGGCAACTCGGTCGTGCAGGTGGTTTCGGAGGAGGACGGAAAGCAATGGCAGAACCGGATCGGCATGTGGGTCTCGCGCGGGGTGTATGAGGCGACACGCCATGCGATGCGGACCGAGCCGCTGACCGCTTTGACCCGTGGCGAGCGGATCGAGGACGAAATGTTGGGCGCGTCATGGGTGTGGAACGTTCTGCTGCTGCCGATGATTTTGGCCGGTGCTGGGTGTTGGGTGCTCAGGCGAAGGGAATTGGCTGATATCGATTAGAAAGCGGGAGTCAGGCTTTGGGATCTGAATGTTGGAGTGCCTGATCAGGAGAGGAAGAGGTGCGATATGATGCGGACAAGGAGAGATTTTTTACGCACGGCAGCAGGTTCAGGAATGTCTCTGGCGGGCGGATGTATAGGGTTCTCACGCAGCCCAAGAGGGGTTGGGGGCAAAGGGGGCGGAGAGCGGCTGAATATCGCCGTGATCGGGGTGGGTGGGCGTGGGCAAGCCAACTGGGGTGCGGTGTGCGAAGCGGGCGAGCGGATTGTGGCGTTGTGTGATGTGGATGAGTCTGCCTTGTTGGCCTGTCGCGAGCGGGTGTCACAGACGAACCCGGGAGTGCGGCTTTATAGAGACTTCCGGGTGCTGTTCGAGGCGGAGTCGGGAATCGACGCGGTGTTTATTTCTACTCCTGATCATGGACATGCTGTGCAGGCGGCGTGGGCGATGGCGAAAGGCTGTCATGTGTACATGGAACCGCCCTTGGCGCGGACGCTCGGCGAAGTTCGGTTCCTAGAGGAAAAGGCGGAGTCGTGTGGCGTATCTCTTCAATTGGGTGATCAGGGGAGCGCGACCGAAGAGTCGAGGCGTGCGGTCCAGATCTTGGAATCGGGGATCATCGGAGCGGTGACTGAAGTGCATGCTTGGACTGGTCGGCCGATATGGCCGCAGGGCGTGAAGCGGCCTGAAGGCAGCGATCCGTTGCCGGCCACGCTGGACTGGGATTTGTGGCTGGGTGGCGCTCCTGTGAGGCCCTTCAAGGAGAAAGTGTATCACCGCTATAACTGGCGGGGCTGGCACGATTTCGGTACGGGTGCGTTGGGTGACACGGGCAGCCATCTCATGAATATTCCGTTTCGTGTGTTGGGGCTGGAGGCTCCGCTGTCAGTGGAGGCTTTGGACGTGACGGAGCGGCAGGCAGAAACCTATCCGAAAGCCAGCCATCTGCATTTCGAGTTCAAGGCGCGCGAGCGGCGGCAGTCGCCGGTGACACTTGATTGGTACGACGGTAACTGGAAACCGAAAACGGAGCAGTTGCCGCAAATCGTTGCGGCGTTTGGGCAGATACCGGGGTCCGGGTGTCTGTTGGCCGGAGAGAAAGGAGTGTGGTTGGTTGCCGACGATACGGGCTTGCGGCATTATGTGGCGTTGCGGGGGGAGGAGCGTGTTGTGGATTCCGAGAAACACGCGGCCTGCGCAGCGGTTGCCGTGCTTCCGCGCGGGCCGGGTTTGCAGCGCGAGTTCCTCGATGCGGTTCGTGCGGGGTCTCGGGGCTTTTCGAAACGGACGTGCCTAATCCAGATGCAGGAAAGCGTGTTGGCCGGATGCGTGGCGCAACGGGTGCCCGGCCGGTTGGAATGGAATAGCCGCAAGTGTCGTTTCAATAACAGCAGTCAGGCTAATCAACTGATTGTTGCCGAGTCCCGAACGGGCTGGGACTTAAAGGCGTGAAGAGGGTGAGCCTGAAGATGAGCTGTCAGATGGCATTATGGTTTGTTTCAGCGGCTCTTGCATGTGGAGCAAACGTGTCCGCCGAAGAGGCTGCGAGCGGAGGGTGTCCGCCTCTGCTGTTCACCTCGGAGGGCCTTGGAAAAATCGTTCGGTTTGACGGGACGGGCTCGGTGGTTTGGGAATATCCGGCGGACACGGCACGGGATGTGTGGCAACTTCCGAACGGTAATGTGCTCTTCCCTTACAGCATCAGCAACGGGGTGAACAATGCCGAGACGGGGGTGATGGAGGTGGCACCCGACAAGCGGGTCGTCTGGCGGTTTAAGACACGCGGACAGGTCTACTCATGCCAGCGCATGGCAGATGGCAACACGCTGGTCGGCGCGACGCAACAGGGAAGGTTGCTGATCGTGAATCCATCGGGCGAGGTGGTCAAGTCTTTCGCGGTCAAGAACGCGACGGCGGGGCACAGTAGCATGCGGAATGTCCGCGCGCTGTCCGACGGGCATTTTTTGGTTGCGGAGGAGAGCGCGCGTGCGGCCCGGGAATACGACGCGGACGGCAACTTCCTGCGCGAATTTAAGACCCCGTTCCCGACCTACTCGGCAATCCGCTTGCCGTCGGGCAACACGATGACGTGCGGTAAGACGGGAATTGTGGAGTTCGACTCGGCAGGCAAAGGGATTTGGGAGTTGAAAGCCAGTGATGTGTCTGAGCTGGGCATCCGCTGGTTTGCCGGTATGCAGGTCTTGCCAAGCGGCAATCTTTTCATCTGCAATGCGGGCGGCAAAGTGCCTTTCGCGGAGATTTCCAAGGATAAAAAGATCATTTGGCAAGCTGCCCCCGCAATGATTCAAGAATCTTTCGGGCACGGGATCCAACTTCTCAATGTTCCCGGCAGTCCGCTAAAGTGATCGATTATTTTTCTTCCGAAAGGCTGCTTGCGGGAATCCAGCCGCGGAGGCCCGAGCTGTCGACGCGCACCCATTCTCCGGCGGTTTCGAGCGGAATGATGGCCGTCCCTTGGTTGAGCGAAAAGAGTGTGGTAGCCCCGCGCGAAGGCGCAAAATGTATTTCGGTGCGGTGGACGAGCGTGCGCGTCTTTGCGACGGTCTTGCCGCTTAACGCATAGCCTGCGACGGCGCCTGTCGTTAACACAAGCAGGCCAAGCGTGAACGCGAGCCGCTTGTGGTTCCCATAGAGCAGGAAAAAGACGAAGAAGGCGGCCAGCGCCCCGGCGCAACCGACAAGCAAAGGAAGAGCTTGGTGTAGCGTCAGGTTCACGCGCTCAATGGAAACGGTTTGTGGCAGCGATTCGGCGGAGACTGGCTGCGCCGTATCGATGACCCGCACCTCTTCGGTTTTGGATGCCGCGGCTACGGTTTCGAAGGTCAATGGGAACGGTCCCGCGATGCTGTTTTCGTAGCGTTCCGTAGCGGGATTGAAAAAGCAGAAACGGACCGACGCGATCTCAGTGGCGTTCGTGTTTTGCGGGATGAAAACCTGTTCGGTTGCGAGTCGCAAGGGCTCGCGTGACAGCTCTTTGACCGGATATGTCTTAAAGAGCGGAGAGGGTGGCGGTGCCGGCATGACGACGTCACCTAGCCAGCCCTGTCCCGATAGCCGAAGGCTCAAGGTGATGATGTCGCCGGGCCGCACATTGGTTTGCGATAGGCTTCCGCCGAGACGGAAGATTCCGACCGCACCGCTGAAGGTCGCGGGTCTTCCGTCTTCGGGCAACGGTAACACACGAAGCTTGAACGGCTCGAGTTTTAGTTGTTTAGGGAAAGACTGCCAGTGTGAGAAGAAGCCGGTGTTGCGGCGTTCGACCAGCATGCATTGAACGGTGGGGTTAAACACATGTTCGATGGGCTTGAGACAGCGGGCCGGAGCCGTGAAATGGAGCACGTCGAGGGCCTGTGTGTCGCGTGTGATGCGGTTGCGTGAGGTGGACTCCAGACGGCCGACAGAGATGAGTTCTGGATTGTTGGGAAAGTCGCTGATGCGCAGATCCTCAACCTCGCTGCCGAAGGAAACCTCCAGTTCGAAGTGAATCTCAAAGGATTGGTTAACGTAAATTTTGTCGGGCACGGTATAGAGGCGTCCCGAGAATACATCTCCGGCGAATGCGGGGATCGCCAGAAGAAGAGAGGTCAAAGAGAAGAGGACGCTTCGACAGAGCGCGCTGTAAGTGGAGGTTGGTTTGTAACGGCCCTTCGTTTTTTGACTTCTGAATCTCATGGCGCGTCTCCCGTTTCGGATGGGGATGAGGAGATGAAGACGCGGGATCCCCACGTGGCATTGTCGTGACGCTCATGCGTGAGGGTCACAAGCGTGGAAGCGGCAAAAACTGCGGCGATCAGGCCGCCGGTGAGCATAAGGGTCTCCGAGAGGCTCCTGAGGAAGCCGTGTCCCTTGCGGCGTTTAAGCAGGATGCGGCAGAAAACGCCGAGCCAGAAAAGGGCCCACCCGCCGAGCGTGGTGAGCGCACGCATCGAGCAGGGAAAGGCGTAGTGCCAGAAAAAAGCGGTGCGCGACCAAGGCAGGTCGTCGTGCGGATGCCCCGACTGAAGCGCGAGCGCTGCGGAGAGTCCCTGGCGTATTTCCGGTGTCGCGCCCAGGTGACGCTCGGCCCGCGCGAAGGAGGCCGCTGCATTTGCCCCATCACCCGCCATCACAAGTGTGCTGCCAAGATTGAGAAAGAGGGGGCCGTTCCGGACGCCGTCGGCCACGAGGCGGTTGTAGGTGTTTGCGGCCTTGAGATAGTCCTCAGGTTTTGTCGCGGAGGCGGCTTGCGTGTTAGCCTGCTCCCAGAGGAAAGCGCGGGCTGTGTCGTCGGCGTATGCCGGGAGAGAAAGGGAGAGAGAACAGAGGATGAATAGAACGGATAGCGCGGATGCGCCGGAGCGTGCGGAACGGTCAGGCGTGTCGAGTGCCGCGTCGATGGTTGGAAGGATGCTTTGAAGAGAACGGATGATGTCTGGGAGTTGAAGGGAGGCATCTGGGCGGTACATGGCTTCGTCAAGTTGCGAAAGCAAGTCTAGGCAGGCTGCGGCGCAGTCGGAGGAAACGTGGCGTTGCTCTAAGAGCGAAGCCGTCTCAGAGGGGGTGAGCGCGTTGCCGGTCACGTCGAGCCGGTCGGCGAGATAGGCTCGCATCGCGTGGGCGGCGAGCTCCGGCGTGCCAGCGTGGCGCAGTGCGATCCGCGCTCGATGCAGTGCGCCGGAGCGGCGACGATGCAAGCGCAAAGCGTTGAGGAAGGCGCTAAGGGGTGCGACCAAGGCAGCCAGCAGGCAGAGCACAGGGCCTGAAAGCAGCAGGAGGAACGTGATGCGTTGCGGCGGCAGGAACGAGTTCGGACGTGAGCCTAGTTGATCGAGCGTGATGCCGGCTGGGAGCGGGCGCGTGCGGCTGTCAAGGACACCGGAAAGCTTATCCGAACCATTGTCGGAGGTGGTGGCGATCTGTGTGGTGGCACGGGCCTGAATAGGTATGGGTGCGGTTGTCGCCGTGGTGTAGGCGCGGGCGATAGTGTCGTAGTAGGCCAGCTTGATCGGGGGAAATTCCAACGTGCCCTCGCGCGTCGGGCGTACGCGATATTTGAAACGTTTGCCGTCTGGCAATGTGTCGGCGGAGACGTTGTCGTCATAGATGCGGAAATCTTTGCTAAGGTCGGGTTGCAGGTTGAGGAGGGGAGTGCGCAGGTTTGAAACGCTGATGGGCCCTGTCACTTCGAGTGTCAGCGTCAGTGGATCGCCGACTTTGCAGACCGTGGTGTCGAAGGCGGCGGTGGCCTTCATGTTTCTCCCGACCGATCCGATAAACCAATCAGGGCGCCCCTCATCCGGTGGCGGAACGACGCGCACCGTAACGGCTGGGCCTATGGTGTAGACGTCTTTCGTGACGGCTTGACGGTCTGCCGTGACACCGGTGATGATTGTTCCTTTGAAAGAGAGCGGCCCGAAGGTGAATTCGCCTTCTTTGGTCGGCGTATAGTTCAAAGACAGGGAGTATTCGCGGTACTTTTTGCTGTTGAGGGTGGTCTTTTTCGGGGGAAGTCGGAAACGGATAGGACGGGGGCGGAACGGGTCTCCGTCGCCGAAAAGGTTGCCGAAGCCTCCCATATCGCGCGTCTGGTAGTTGTTGATGGCGAAGCCGGGCTGGCGTCCGCTCTGATCGATCAGGCCGTTGAGGACTTGATTCATGTCGGGTCCTTTGAGGCCAGAAGTGTCCTGTTTGATTTCGAGGAAGTCGGCGGCGAGTTGAGGCAGGAAATTGGGGTGGAGCGGCTCGTTGCTTTCCGCATAAGGATCGGGTAGCTCGGCGACGGCGACCGAAAGCGTGATGACGAAAGGCTCTTCAACCAGCACGGAAGTGGATGAGGCTGTGACCGTTGCGATGACGGCATCCTGTCTCTCGATGCCTGCCACCTGCACGGTGACGCCAGGGTCGGTGATCGTCTTTCCCGCAGCGGTGACACGGATCGGACCGGCTTTAAATGCGCCTTCCTTAATGGGTTTGATCTGGTAGGCGAAGACACGGCCTTCGTAAGATTCGCGGGTCATGCGGCCGTTGATGATTGAAATGCTGGAACGGCTGTTGCTGTGTTGGCCGAGAAACTGAACATCGGATGACGGGAGCGCGGAAAGGTCGGGCGTGTTGATGCCGCGGTCTGCGCCGTTGACCTCAATCGTGAGGTTAAAGCTTTCGCCGAGATAGATGTTCGGGCGTGAGGAGGTTACCTTGAGAGTGACATCGGCGAGCGCGGTGAAGGAGAAAAGGGAAACGGACAGAACGGACAAGGCGGAGTTGCTGAAGCGGGAAGAAAAGAATGTTACCGCTAAGGAACAAAGGTGCGAAGGTAATGAGAACCAAAGACACGGACGGGGCGCCCGTGCCAAGATGGCGCTTGCTTCAGTTTTCGACCTCTTCACCTTCGACCTGTTCCTTTACCAATCGCGCTCAGAGGGGGACATGGGGAGCTTACGCATCTTTTCCTTCTTATCGTTCTCGTGCTCTTTTTCGCGTTCAAGAGCACGGCGCAGAACTTCCTGTGCGTCTTTAGGAGGCTCTTGCTTTTTCTGCTCTTGCTCCTGCTTCTGCCCCTCTTGTTTTTCCTCTTGTTTCTGTTCTTTTTGTTGTTCTTGCTGTTGCTGGTTCTGCTGTTGCTGTTGCTGTTGCTGTTGCTGGTTCTGCTGTTGATTCTTGTTCTTTTGCTTGGGGAGCAAATCGCGGATCTCTAGCAGGTTCTTGAAGGATTGTTCCTGCAGGGCGCGAAGCTCTAGTCCCTGAGGTTTCTTTTCGATGATTTCTGTCTGGAGCTTTTCAGTATGGGCGGCGATCTCTTCGATTTTTGACTGATCTTCCGCAGTGAAAGGCGGCATGTTCGTGTCAGATTGCGCCTGTTGCTGATACTGTTTGGCCCATTCGGGGAAACGTTCTCGAAAGAGTTGGGTAAGTTGTAAGGCTTCGGGCTGTGTGTCTCGATTCTCTAGGTATCGGGCGTTGATCTTTTGGAGGGTGTTGCTTTGGCAGAGGATGTCTTCATCGATCACGCCGGGCGGCATGGCAACTGCTTTCCAGAAGGCGTAAACCAGCGGTTCCGGTTGCGCGGTGTCAGCCGCGGCCTCAGGCATCAGGTCCTGCAGCGCAACAGTAGCGCCTTTCATGCTGTCGCGGGCAAGTTCGATCTGCTGGGCAAATTGCACCTGTTGCTGTTGGTTTGTTACGGCTTGAAGCATGTGCTGTTTGAGCGGGATCCAAAGGTCGGCCTGTTTCTGTTGACGTTTGGCGAGGGCCTCTGCTTTGCTGATCAGAATCGGCGCGTCATTTGTGAAGATGAAGTAGGATTCCTCGAGGAGCGCACGCTGTTCGGCGAGCATCGTACCCATGAGCTGGTCGGGAGAAGTCTGTCCGTGTTCCTTCATCACTTTGGCGATGTGGGCGGTCTCGCGTGCTTCGGCAAGTGGCGAGATGGCGCGGGTGAAGTTGCGGTTGCGGCGTTCGTCCGCAGGCGTGTCGCGCAGGGAACGCTGGAAGCCCAAGGCCGCTTCCTCGAGCGCCTCGGCTTTGGCGGCAGGATCTTCTGCGCCCTTTTCCTTGGCTTTCTCCATGAGTAACTTACCCAGCAATTCGCCGGCCCGCGCCCCGTTCTTTTTTGAGGTGAGCAACGGACGTAAGGTCTGCGTGGCTTTGTCGAGGTCTTTAGCTAGGGAGTAAGCGTAGGCCGCGTTGTAGCGGTAGGTTTCCGCCTCCTCCATGTCAGCGCCGCGTGCGGCAGAAAGGAAGGCTTCTGCGGCCTCGGCATGCTTGCCTTTGTGCAACCAGGCTTGTGCGATGCGTGCGCCTCCCCGGCCGGGCTCGACCACGATAGGCGGAGGAGGGTTCGTGGAGGGCGGCGTTTCTGAGGGCTGAGGGGCAACGACAGCGGGTTGAGGTGCAAGGGCTGAAGATGGCGGGGCAGAGGTCGTGGAAGCGGAAACGGACAGAATGGAAAGAGCGAAGAGCGTTGCGGCAAGCGGAAAAGCAGCCTTGCGGATACGGTTGCCGCAGAGGCGGCCGCGGCTGAACCAAGCGGCCACGAGCAGGCAGAAAGCAGCTGGGAAAAGAAAGAGCTGATAACGCTCTTGATAGCGGTTTTCGATCTGCTCCTGCTGCTCTTTGGCGGCAATCTGGCGTAGGTGGCGGCGATAGATTGCGCCGAGCGTGGTATGGGCCGTGCCGGCTGTGCCGAGCGGGATGTAGCGCCCGTTGGAGGCCTGCGCGATGGCGGAGAGCGTAGCGTCCATGAGTTTAGTTTGCACAGCGGAACCTTTGAATTGAAGGGTGCCCTTACCGTCTTCGGCGGGAATGGTGGTGCCGGTGGAATCGCCGATGCCAACCGTAAAGATCGGAATATTGCGTTTGGCCGCATCGCTTGCTGCCTCGAGCGCATCACCCTTGAGGTCCTCGCCGTCCGAGATGAGCAGGATCGCGTTATATTCGTCGAGCGCTGGGTCAAGCGCTTCAAGTGATTTGCGGATCGCATCTCCAAGATCGGTCTCGCCGCGCGGTGCGGATTCGGGGCTCACCCCGTCGAGGGCTTGGCGCAGGAAAGAGTAGTCTGTGGTGAGGGGACATAGAAGGCTGCCCTTGCTGCGGAACGCAAGGAGCGCGGCGCGATCGCCCTTGAGGTCTTCGATGAGGTCCATGATATCCGTTTTGGCGCGTTCAAGGCGGTTGGGGTGGACATCGGCTGCGAGCATCGAACGCGATACATCGAGCGCGATAACGAGGTTGCGTCCGCGCGTAAAGACCTTCTCGTCCTTCCGGCCCCATTGAGGGCGTGCGGCTGCGAAGGCGAGCAGCGTGAGTCCGGAGAGCACCAGCACAAACTGGATGTAGAATGTAGCTTTTGGACGAGTCGGCATCAGTTTCCCTTGCAGCGCAGGAGCGATGAGCAAAGACAGGCGGCTCTGTGCCCGGCGGTAGAGCCAAAGCCAGATCACGCCGACGATCGGGATCACCGAAAGCAACAGCAATAGCCAAGGGAAGACAAACCGCATTACAGGAGCCTCCTCGTCAGATTCATGTTGAGGGTGAGGGCCAGTGCAACGAGGGCCGCGCCCCAGAGGAGAAATTGAACAAAATGCTCGTCATAGCGCTGATAGACCTGACGGTCGATCTTGGTTGTTTCGAGGGTGTTGATCTCCTCAAGGGCTTTCTTCAGGCCTTCGTTGTCGCGCACGCTGAAGTAGCGTCCGCTGGTTTTCGAGGCGATGGTTTTAAGCTGGGTCTCATCGAAAGAGGCGTCGGCATAAGCGATGGTTTCGCGTCCGAAGATGTCGCGCGTCTTAAAAGGCGTGCGGTTGTTCGATCCCACTCCGATGGTGTAGACGCGCACGCCGGTTTTGGTGGCGACGTCGGCGGCTTGATCGGGCGTGATGATGCCGGTGTTGGATTCGCCGTCGGAGAGCAGGATAATGACGCGGGTTTTAGGTTCGGCATCGGTGAGCCGGGCTACGCCGGTGGCAAGACCGTCGCCGACAGCGGTGAGGGTCTCTTCCTGGTCAACAGGACGGCCTTGCGAATCGACTTGGGCTCGGGGAATCTCGACGCCTTTCAAAACATGGACGAGGGCGCGGTGATCGGCTGTGAGCGGGGCGCGGGTGGAAGCATAGCCCCCGAAGGTCACGAGGCCGATCAGGTCATCGGGCCGCGCCTCGACGAATTTCGTGAACATTTCTTTTACAACGTCCAGGCGGGTCTTGTAATCCTGCCCGGGCGGGGTGAGGTCGAGCGCTTCCATGGAACCCGATACATCGACCACCATGCCGATCGCGATCGCGTTGACGGAGCGGCGCTCACGGGCTAGCGTGGTTCGCGGGCGAGCCGCCGCAATGATGAGCAGGAACGAGCCGAAAAGGAAGAGCAGGGGCATGACGCGCGCCAGCGTGACGCGCCAGCCTGCGGTTTTGACCGGCAGCCGATGCGTGGGCGCAAAGAGGACTCCCGCACGTTGGCCGGTGCGGTACAAACGCCAGGCGGCTGCGGCCCAAGGCAACAGCAGGAGGAATGCGAGCGGTGTTGCGAAATTGAACATAAAGGGCTAAGCGGACTTAACGGGGGTTACGGAGGAAGGGGGGGGGATGGGCCGCGTCAGATTCGATGTAGGTGCGAGCTTTGGACGTGGCCCCCCCCCCGCCCGCCCCCCCCCCGCGCCGCCCCCCCACCCCACCCCACCCGCCCCCCCCCCCCCCCCGGCCCCCCCGCCCCCGGGCGGGCCATGGGCCGCGTCAGATTCGATGTAGGTGCGAGCTTTGGACGTGGCGTCATCGGTCATGGCGGTTGTGGCTTCCTGCCCGGCGAATTTAACGAGATCGGCGGATTCGAGGAACGTGCGGAGTTGGGCCAGAACTTCGGGTGTGAACGTGGGCTGGTTGGCGGCTGCGGCAAGAAATTCCTGCGTCGTCTGCTCCGGCGCTCGGATGCCGTGGGTGCGTTCGATGTAGCGGCGCACGACCATGGTAAGTTCGATGTAGAACTCCTTGTAGAGTCCGCGGCCAGGCAAGTTGCGGCTCAGCAGTCGCTGAAGTTCGGCGAGGGCACGATCGATCGGTGACATGCGGTATTCGCGGACGCGGCGCGAGAGTTTGGTGAGTGCGTAGAGAATGGCGGCGAGTGCGGCGAAGCCGGCGAGCACGGCGAAGATCCAAAGCGTGACGGTCTTGGCCGTTGGAGGAATCCACTCGGGCTCGGGGGTGACCTCCGGATCGCCCGTCACGACGGGCCGCGCGCCTTCTCCGGGAAAGAGCACAGGCTTGGTGGCGAAAGACAAAACCTGAGGCGTCGCAGAGCGCTTGTCTTGAGTTGTGACCGCGAAGGGTGCGAGGCGGTACCGTTCCGCTGATGGCTCTGGGGTCAGCCGCCAGCGATAGGTCTGACGCGTGCGTCCGTTTGCTTCCACGGGATCGGTGGCGAAATCTTCGGCCATGCTGAAACCGGAAAAACGGTCGCGCAGGTCGGGTAGCGTGACGGCTAGATGCGAGGGGGCTTCGACCGTAAGAGTCAGCATCAAGTCTTCGGCAGGAGAGACTTTGTCAGGAGTGGCCTCGAGCTTGAGCGACACCTCGCGGTTGGAGAGGTCCGCAGTAAAGGCGGCCAGGGCTGGTCGGGAGAGACAGCAAAAGGCAAGGAGCAAAAGGCAAGGAGCGATCCTGATAACGGAGGTCTGGATGCAGACTTCCTTTTTTGGACTTCTGGCTTCTGGCGTCTCGCTTCTGTTTCTCATGGTTAATGTTTGCGGGCGCGGCGGCGGAAGAGGGCTCGCACGTCGTCGATATAAGGGGTGTCTGTGGAAAGCAGGATGAAATCGATGCCGGTCCGTTTGAGAAAACGCTTCAACTGCTCGTTTGCGAGCGATGCCTGAGCGTGAAAGGCTTCACGCAAGGATGAAGAGGAGGTGTCCACCAGTAGCAGTTCGCCGGACTCGGGGTCTTGCAGCTCGATGAGGCCTACGTCAGGCAAAGACGACTCGCAGGGGTCGGAGATGGGGCAGGCGATGACGTCGTGGTGACGTGCGGTGACGCGTAGCTCTTTCTCGTAGCCGATGTCTTGGAAATCCGAGACGAGGAAGACAACCGCCTTGCGTTTCTGGACGTTATTGAGGAAACGTAGCGCGGCGGTGATGTCCGTGCCTTCGCGCGTTTCGTCGGCGGCGAGCACCTCGCGCACCAGACGCATGACTGCGGTACGTCCTTTGCGCGGCGGGATCGATTTGAGAATACGATCGCTGAACAGGATGAGCCCGATCTTGTCCTGGTTCCGAATAGCGGTCATGGCCAGCAAGCAGGTGATTTCGGCGGCGAGTTCGGATTTTGAGCGTTTGCCCGAGCCGAAGATCTGCGAACCGGAAACATCGACCAGAAAAATCACCGTCAGTTCGCGCTCTTCCGAGAACCGCTTCACGTGTGGCGAGCCGGTGCGGGCTGTGACGTTCCAGTCGATGGAACGCACGTCGTCTCCGGGGACGTAGGGGCGAACCTCATCGAATTCGACGCCTTGCCCTTTGAAGACCGAGTGGTAGTCGCCGGAAAGGCGGTCGTCGATTAAGTGCGAGGTGAGAATTTTGATCTTTCCCACCTGCTTCATCAGCTCTGTTGTGTCGATAGGCATGGCTTAAAGAAGGCGGCCACGGCGAGCCGCTCTTATGTCACGGTACCGGGATTTCACTAAGAATTTTGGTGATGACTGCGTCGGTGGTGACTTCTTCGGCTTCGGCCTCATAGGTGAGCATAATGCGGTGGCGCAGCACATCGTGGGCGATCTCTTTAACATCTTGCGGCGTGGCGTATGCGCGGCCGTGGAGCAAGGCGTTGGCGCGTGCGGCGAGGTTGAGGCAGAGTGTAGCGCGCGGCGAACCGCCCATCTGGATCTGGCCCGCTAAGGCGTCGAGCTTGAAGGCCTTGGGGGTGCGCGTGGCGAAGACGATATCGAGAATGTAGTCGCCGACTTTCTCGTCGCAGTAAACCTGCTCCAGCGTATCGCGCAGCGCTTGCACGTCAGCCGCGCTGATCACGGCCTGCACGTTCGCGGGTTGCTTCTGCGTAAAGCGGTTCATAATGCGCCGCTCGTCATCGCGTGAGGGATGAGTGATGACGCATTTGAGCATAAAGCGGTCAACCTGTGCTTCAGGCAAAGGGTAAGTGCCTTCCTGTTCGATCGGGTTCTGGGTGGCCATCACGAGGAAAGGCGCGGGCAGCTTATACGTGTGCTCGCCGATGGTGACTTGGTGCTCCTGCATGGCTTCGAGCAGGGCGCTCTGCACCTTGGCAGGGGCGCGGTTGATTTCATCAGCGAGCAACAGGTTGGTGAAGACGGGGCCTTTTTTGGGAGTGAAGGTTGCGTCTTTCGGATTGTAAATCATGGTGCCGATGACGTCGGCGGGCAGCAAGTCCGGTGTGAAGGAGATGCGTTGAAACTGCAAGCCCAGCGCATCGGCCAGCGTACGGACGGATAAGGTTTTGGCGAGGCCGGGTACGCCTTCGAGCAAGATGTGTCCACCGGTGACGAGCGCTATAATGAGTCGGTCGATCAACTTTTCCTGTCCGACGATCACCTTGTTCACTTCTTGGCGGATTCGAGTTAGGGTCTCCGCTTGCGCGGCGATCAGGCTGGTGTTTTTTTGGAGATCCATAATATAGGAGGGGTTAGAATTTATGAGTTAGGAGTGAGTGGGTCTGACAGCCCAGCCGCGTCCGACGCGTCTGGGCTGTCAGACTGAAACGCTATTCAACTTTCTTGGGCTCGGCCTTCTTGTCGTCTTCCTTTTTGGGCTCTTCCTTGGCCTTGATGAAGTCGGTGCGGGTCTTGGTCATGTTTTCCGCACAATAGGAAGCGATGGCGTACGTCCATTTTCCGGTCTTTGCGTTGAAGGTCTCAACCTTCTTGGAGGAGGCGGCGTTTTCTGTGGCGTTCGTTCCGACGGGCGAGAACGAGGCGCTGATCTTCAAATAACGGTCCGTGCTGTTCGAGACAACGGTGCCGATCTTGGCCGTGTACGCTTCTCCATTTTTCAGCGTGACTTTGTAAACCGCGCCGGTGGTCATCCCGAGCTGCTCGTCGGTGAGTGCGGGATCGGCGACTGTGTTGAAGTTCAGGTAGCTCAGCGCGGATTCGACGCTATAACTCTTGGCTGTGTCGAACTCTTCTTTCGCGCCTAGCCCATCGATGGTCCACGCGCCGTCCTTCTTTGACAACTTGGCGGTCTTGCCGTTGCTGGTAAGATCAATGGCCGTGATGTCGGCTGAGGGAACCGAAGCGATCTGCGTGTCGGTCCAGCTCTTGGGGTCGCCGTCGAAGGCTTCGAGCGATTCTTTGACAAGCACGACGGTGTCGCTGCCGGCAGCCGAGACGTAGCGCCCGTCCGGGAACGCTCCTCCGCCGAACTGTGCCATCTCGCCTGCGGGCTGACGCATGTGCTTGTCGCCAAGGCGCAAGGTGGCCAGCGATTTTCCGGCGGCGTTCTGGAGATCGACGAGCGCGGGCGCGGCGAGCTTCTTGCCCGCGGCGACGTGGCCGATCTTCAGGTCTTTAAGCTTCAGCAAGTTCTCGCGGATCTTGGCAATGTCGGCTGGGTACCCGAAAAGGGATTTGATGATCCATCCGGTATCCGTGCTCTCGAGCATGAGCTTGCTGCTCCCAGAGGCGCCGACTTCAATCTTTGCGACGTCGCTGAGGTCGAAGTCCGTGAGGACGGACTTGCCGACGAGCGAGGGCGTTTTCACCTTTTTGCTGGTGCTGCTGACATAGGCGAGGCCGACCAGCACGGCCGCGACAGCAGTGAGCGAGACGAGTTTTTTAGTTGTCATGATAATAAATCCTTAAGAAAAAGAGGGCACGGTTGAACTGTGCCCTGCCCGATTACCGTTTTTTGCGTTGGATGCCGCGATAGAGACCGAAGCCGATGACCAGCAGCGGAAGCAGCGCGATATTGACGACCTTGAGGGTGAGTCCGAGGCTTTCAATTTCTTTGTTGAGGCTCTTGCGGACCTCTTTGAGCTGTTTGCGCGTGTCGGCTTGTGTCTTGCGGAACTGCTCCAGCTCGGACTGCTGCTCCTTCGAGAGGATCAGGCGTTCGTTGCCGGTTTTCTTCTGCTGCAGAGCGGTCAGGCGCTCTTGGGTCTCTTTCAGCGCGGCCTCGAGGCGTTCCTCTTCCGCTTGCCACTGTTTCATGGCTTTGACTTCCAGCGCGTCGACCCTGGCGAAAGGACGGTTGAACTGGCCGCGTGAACGCACGCCAATCAGCTCTTCGCGTCCCGCGAACTGTTCGACGGCATTGCCAAAGAGCGTCAGGTTGTCGTTGATCGGCTGCGCGATGGCACCGAAAAGCGAGTTCATGACCTGCACGCAGAAGCGGTCGTTCAGGAAGTCGGAATCGCCGAAAACCATGACGGTGCTGGTTCCGGAGGTGAGCTTGTTTGGCACGTTGTTGGTGTCCGCGCCCTCGATTCCCTTCGGGAAGGCGGTCTTGAAGGTACCTTGCAGGCGGGCCGCGAGCACGCGCTTGGCGCCGTCGGGCTTGAGTTGCGCGCGCATGGCGCTCATACCGAACTGTGCGTTCATCTGATCAACCAGGCAGGCGTTGTCAGTCGAGGTGGTGATGAGCGGCGTGAAGGTGATCTCTTTGGACGTGTTGGCCGAAAGAGCTCCCGCGAAAGGCATCATCACCTGCGAAAGCTGCGCCGTGAGGAGGTCGTCCTTGGCCATGTTCGGCTTGCCCAGTGAGAGAAAGGCAGGGTTGTCCTCGACACGTCCATTGCCGGAGTTGAGCTTGGTGGCACAACTCATGTCCGCGACGATTTTGGCCGTGTCAAAGCTGATGCCCCATGCGTCGAAGAGTTTGCCGAGGGTGGAGGGGCCCGCTTGTCCGCCACCACCCATCTGCATCATCATCTGGTTCTGCTGCTGGTTGGCTTCAAAGTCCGCAACGCTGAAGGGGTCGACGCAGACGATCAGACGCCCGCCGCGCAGCACAAACTGGTCGATCGCGAAGAGCGTTTTGTCCGAAAGGTCTTTCGGATGGAGCACGATGAGAGCCTTGACATCGCTCTCGATCTCTTCTGCGTCGGTCTTGATCTCGCGAACGGTGTAGTCCTTTCGCAGTTCGCGGAAGGCGGCCCAGCCCTGATCTTGCTGCTGCTGACGGCGCTGCATCATCATCATGGGATTCTGCGGCGCGCCGAGTACGCTGAGGCTGCTTAAGACTCCGAGCACCGGCTTTTCAGGCCAGGCTACGCGCGTGATGAGGCGGGTGATGTCGTATTCGAGGGTCGCCTCGGTGCGAGGGTTGAGCCCTGGCATCACCTGCTCGGTCTCGCCGCATACCGCGACCAGGCCGAAGTAGACAGGTTGCCCGAACGGGTTGGTTTGCTGCGGCTCGATGCCGTAACGTTGCGCCCACTCCTCCGAATCCGAGTCAGGTTTGGGATCGTAGGCTTCGAGCGTGATGCGTCCTTTGCCTGCGATTTGGTATTCCTTGAGCAGATCCTGTACCTGGTTGGCGTAGGTCTTGAGACCCATCGGCATCTCAGCCGAACTGGAGCTGAAGTAGAACTTGAGTACCACATCGTTCTCGAGTTTGCCAAGGACTTGCCGTGAACCGTCCGAGAGCGTGTAGAGCTTTTCTGCGGTCAGGTCCACGCGGAGGCGCAGGTTGGAGATAATGAGGTTGACGGCGCCGATAATGACCAGCAGGACCGCGAGGCCCGCGGCACCGGTTCCGATGCGTGAGAAAGTTTTTGATTGTGTGTCAGACATGACGGAAACTCCTTTTCTAAAAAGACTTAGGAAGCCTTGCGGTTGTCGGTGACGACGTGTGCTGCGGCCAGCATGAAGACCATTACACCGAGGTAGTAGCCGATGTCGTAGAAGTCGATCACACCGCGGCGCATGGCGTCGAAGTGCTGCATCAGGCTGCACGAGGCGACGGCGTTGACAATGCCGGCGGGCACGCCCCAGCCGGAGACCGCGTTGATCACGGGGTCGAAGCCGATGATCAGCAGGAAGAGGCAGATCGCGAGGGCAATGACGAAGCCGATGACTTGGCTTCGCGACAACGCCGAGGCGAACACGCCGACCGCCACGCACGCTCCCGAGAGCAGCAACGAGCCGAGGTAGCCGCACACGATCGCGCCAAAGTCAGGATCGCCCAGCCATGCGGTGGTCAGCACCACCGGGAAGGTGAGCGCCAGCGCGATGCCGATGAAGGACCACGCCGCGAGAAATTTTCCGACCAGAGTCTCGACCAGTGTGACCGGCAGAGTCAGCAACAGCTCGATGGTTCCGGTGCGGCGCTCTTCGGCCCATAGGCCCATAGTGGCGGCGGGTACCAGCAGCAGGTACACCCACGGGTGCCAGAAGAAGAACGGCATCAGGTTGGCTTGGCGCCGTTCGTAGAACATGGTCACCCCGAAGGTCAGAAACCCGACCAGCACGAGGAAGGCGACGAGGAATACGTATGCGACGGGCGAGTCGAAGTAAGACTTAAACTCGCGGTGGAAGATGGCCTTGATGGTTTTCACGTTAGACATGAGCTGCGCCCTCCGTCATGGTCAGGTTGCGGAACACCACGTCGAGGCGTCCCTGGGGATCTTTGGCACGCAGTTCGGCAGGCGTGCCGTTGGCGACCACCTGGCCGCCGGCGATGACGATGACGCGCGTGCAGACGGCGTCGACCTCTTCGAGGATGTGGGTGGAGACAATGATTGCTTTGTCCGTGGACATCTCCTTGATCATCTCACGCACCACGAATTTCTGGTTCGGGTCGAGTCCGTCCGTGGGCTCGTCCATAACGAGGACTTGCGGATCGTGCAAGATGGCCTGGGCAAAACAGGTACGCTGGCGGTAACCTTTGGAGAGCGTCTCGATGGTCTGCTTCCTGACCGTTTCCAAACGGCTCTTGGTGATCGCACCTTCGACCTTTTCTTTCAATTCCTTGCCCTCGAAGCCGCGTATCTTTCCAATGAAAGTGAGAAAATCTGTCACGGTCATGGTGTGATAACTTGGCGCGTTTTCAGGCAGGTAGCCGATACAGCGCTTGGCTGCCACGGGGTCACTAACGATATCGTGTCCGCAAATCGATGCGGTTCCGGAGGTGGGGGGAATGAATCCGGTGATCATTCGCATGGTTGTTGATTTTCCCGCGCCATTCGGCCCGAGAAATCCGAGGACTTCGCCTTTTTCCACGGTAAAAGATACGTCTTTCACCGCTTGAATGGGTCCGAAGTTCTTTTTGAGGTTACTTACGGTCAGCATCCTGTTTCCTCATTCTTGTTTGGTTGTCGTTGCATCCGGTCGAAAACCGACCGGATGACAAAAAGTCACTATTAGCCGGAACAAGTCCCGACATGAATGGTCAAATTAGCAAAAGTTGTGCCATATTGTCCACTTACACCTCAGAAAGGCAGGTTGTGCTCTTTGATTTTGCGCTGAATGGTACGGCGCGAGAGCCCCAGTTGGTCGGCGGTCAGGGTGCGGTTGCCGCTGTTTTGTTGAAGGCGGCTTTCAAGGACCGCGCGCTCGAGCTGTTCGAGAGTCAGCCCCTCCGGGATCGCGAGCGAGCCTTGTGCGGGGCTTGCCGTGGCCTCAAGACGTGCGGGGCTGTTCGGCAGGGCCACGGAAGCCGCGGAAAGCAAGCCTCCGGGTGAGAGCAGCACGGCTGACTCCACGATGTTGCGGAGTTGGCGCACGTTGCCCGGCCAGTCATAGGCTTCGAGTGCGGTGTAGAAATCGGGGCGTACGGAGGTGATATGTTTGCCATTTTCTGAGGCGGAGCGGGCGATAAAGCGGTCGGCCATGTGACGGATGTCTTCCCTGCGGCCGCGTAGGGGTGGCACGCGGATGGTCACCACATTGAGACGGTAGAGCAGGTCTTCTCGGAAGGTGCCCTCTTTGACCATGGCGTCGAGGTCTTTGTTGGTGGCGGAGACCAGGCGAACGTTGACTTTAAGGACTTCGCGGCCGCCCACGCGCCTCACCTCCTTCTCTTCCAAAGCGCGCAACAGTTTAACCTGTACCGACGTGGGCGCGTCGCCGATCTCATCGAGGAAAAGCGTGCCGCCGTCCGCACGCTCGAACGCGCCCTTATGGATGCCCGTGGCACCGGTGAAAGAGCCTTTCTCGTGACCGAACAGTTCCGACTCCAACAGGTTCTCGGCGAAGGCTCCGCAGTTGACGGCTACGAAAGGGCCATCTGAGCGTTTGGAATCTACGTGCAGCGCTCGCGCCACCAGCTCTTTTCCCGTGCCACTCTCTCCGCAGATCAGGATGGTCGCAGTGGTATCGGCCAGCGCTTCGATCTGCGAGACAACCGCTTTCATGCCGGGTGATTCCGCGATGATGGCAGAGGACGCGTATTTCTCGCGCACGGACTGCGAGAGCTTGTCCACTTGGCGGCGCAATCGCGACGTTTCGTAGGCGCGTCGCAGTTTGGACTGGATATCATCGAGGTCAAGGGGTTTGGTCACGTAGTCGTAGGCCCCTTCATGTATGGCACGCACACCCGACTCCACGGAGCCATAGGCGGTCATAATGATGACCGGCACGGCCGAATCGAGTTTACGAAGGCGGGCGAGCACGTCGAGGCCATCAATATCGGGCAGCACGAGGTCGCTCAGCACAAGGTCGGGCACGAGTTGCCGGAAGGACTCGACTCCTGCGGAGCCGGTGTCGGCGCAGACTGTCTTGAACCCAGCGTCTTCGGCCACTTCTTTGACCGAACGGGCGTTGTCGGAATCGTCTTCGATGATGAGGAGTGTGGGGGATGAGTTCATGGCGAAGGGAGTGGGTTAGGAGTTAGTGGATTGGGGTTGCAGGGTCTTAGGATCAGGCGTAATGGCGGGGAGGGTGATGCGCAAATCGGCACCGCCGCCCTCGCGTCCGTGGGCCTGTATCTCGCCGCCGCAGCGGCGGATCGCTGTGCGGGCGAGAAAGAGTCCCAGGCCTGTGCCTTCGGGGCGTCCGGTCACGAACATGTCAAAAACCTTTTCGCATTTTTCCGGTGGAATGCCAGGGCCGCGGTCGAGCACGTCAGTGACGACGCGTCCTTCACGGTGGGCCAGGGTCACAGTGATCTCGCTGCCCTTGGGCGCGAACTGGACCGCGTTCATCAACACGTTCAGCAATGCGCGGCGCAACGCAAAGGGGAACGCTGCGGCGTGAGGCAAGTCATGAAGCCGGGCGATCTTGACGGTGACTCCGGCTTGTTCAACGCGTGGGCTCAAGGTGTCCACACACTCACGCACCACTTGCTCGATGTCTACTTCCTCGGGTTTTTCGTCGGCTGGTTTTGCCAGGAAGAGAAACTCTTGGAAAACCTTGTCCATGCGATCCATGGTGCGTGCGATACGCTCGGAGAGGTCGCGCACGCGTTCGTGTCGGAAGCCGTCGGTCCGCCGCATCTCTTTGCCGAGCATCTGGGCGTCGAGGCGCACGGCGGACATCGGGTTTCGGAAATCGTGCAGGATGCCGTTGGCCAGCACGCCCGAAAAGGCGAGGTGCTCCTCTTGGCGGGAACGTTCCTCGCGGCGGCGGTCGCGTGCGACCGCAATGATCAGCACCAGAGCGCAGACCGCGAACGAGAGAACCAGCACGACGACAGAAAATGAAAAGAGCGACGAGACTAACGCGCGCGCGGTTTGTTCTTCGGTCCCGACGGCCTCGCGTTTGAAGGTGGCTTCGGTGACGACCTTGCTGCCGTCGCCCAGCGTGGTGGTGCGTGAGATGATGAAAACCGGTTGGCGAATGCCGCCGATCTCGAGCGAGCCCTGCGACATCTCGGTTTCAGACTCAGGTTTGGGGGTGGGTTTTAATACGGATCCATCCGGAAGTTGCAGTCCGCCGGCTTGGCGCTGGAAAATGGTGACGCCATCCCGCGAAACCGAAATCGATTGTACATCCTTGCGTACCGACAAGGCGCTGTCCACCCCGATGGCAAATTGTCGCCACTTGCTGGGGGTGTAGTTCGGCGTGCCGGCAATGCTGAGCCCGTTGATGGCGTCGAGCAACGACTCTCCCTCCCGCAGGACGGTTTCGGTGGCGGCGAGGTGGGCCTGCCTGTCGTGCTGGCCCTTCAGAAAAAGAAGAACCCCCCCTGCGCTCAGAGCTGATGTCAACAGCGCGAGCAACAGAATGAATTCCAGTCGCAAAGCGCTGTGACGTGTTGTGGGGTGAGGGATCTGCATACGTGTCATTCGTTATGTCATCAGCACGGATTGTGCCGAAGCGGATAACGGGTTCCGTGAGCCCGTGCAAATGGGTCTCCCGAAAGAACTTTCAAATGCAAACTCCAAGTATAGAGCACGGGAGTCGGATGGACAAGTCCGGAGGTGACAATTTGACGCGGCGTGGCGCGACAACATGGCGCGGGAAAAGCCGATAACGGCTGTCGGATGGGATGAGAGGGCGGGGTGCGGGGGCTGGCACGTCAACTGCTCTAATCAGGCAGGACTTTTGCAGGGGTTTACGGTTATGATAGCGAAAGCAAGTTTTGAAAAGATTTGGGATGGCTTAGACACCCTGTTGCTGGTTGCTGTGTTCCTCTTGCTGGGAATCGTAGGGTATTCAACCGTGCAGAAGGGTGCGGCTCGTGAAGGTGTCGGTGCCGGATGGCCTGTGAAAAAGCAGGTCAAGAGACCTGTGCAGTCACCGGCCGTGGAGGGAATGCGTGTTTCAGCTGGTCGTACGCGTGTGAACACCATTGCGCGTTCAATGGTGGCTTCGGAATGGGAACAAGTCCCGCCGAGCTTGGCCATGGATATGCGCGAGGATGGCAAGTTATACGAAGTTCTTTTTTCACTGCCCGAGGGTGTTGCCAAAGAAAGCGTGCGTGTGACGGCTGTTGGCAATGTGTTGACGCTGACGATGAAAGCCGAGGATACCGGCAAAGTCTACATGCAGCGTGTCCGAATCCCGTGCGGCGTGGAAAAGGACGACAACATACAAAGCATTGTTACGAACGACGTGCTCCGCGTGCGCATACTGCCGCCCGTCAGGTGAGTCCCAAGGTTCTTAGCGCTGGCGGTAAAAAAGGAAAGCGCCGGCTGCGAGAAAAACGAGGTTGGCGAGCCAGGCTGAAAGGGCGGAGGGGAGCAGGTCGTTCTTGGCCAACACCATACAGCCGAGCGATAAGGCGTAAAAGGAGAAGAACATGGCGATGGCAATCAGAACGCCTTTGAAGACGCTTTGACGTCCGGTCGCAACGCCCGCCGGGATGGCGAAAAGAGTAATGATCAGACAGCAGAACGGGGCCGCTAAACGGGCGTGAATGTCGAAGGTCTTGGAAGAGACATCCTCTTTTGTAAGATGGGGGTGGCTCTTGAGATAGTGGACCATGTCGCGAATGGTATAGTATTCCCATGCCTTGTTCATCAGGATAAAATCGCGAGGTGTCTCGTTTAGTTCCGGAAAAGCGCGGAGCGGCAGCCCCCCCAGTGCGGGGGAAGGGTTCTCGATTGGGTTGTTCAGTTCGTCGAAATACTGATATTTCGGATAAAAGAACCACCATAGACCATCCAGATATTCGGCTTTTCGGCAGGTAATGTCGCATTGCCGGCTGCCGTCGGGACGGTCGAATGAAACACGCACTCCTTCGAGCATGCGCGGATTGTCGAGGGCCATTTTGTTGATGCGCCAGACGCGGTGTTCGGGCTGGTTGTAATAGGGTATGTTCTCAAAGGCTTTTGCGGTAGCGGGTTTAAAACGCGCCTCGCGGAAGTCGCGGGCCGCTTCCGATGCCCACGGTGCATAAAACTCGTTGATGCAGGCGACCGTCACCGCCATCATGCCTGCGACGGCAAGCAAGGGCCGCACGATGACCAGGAAGCCGATGCCGCTTGCGCGCATAGCGGTGAGTTCGCTGTGTCGGCAAAAATTCCACATCGTGTAGAGCGTCCCCAGTAGCAGGGCTGCGGGGATCAGCCATTCCAGATAGGGCGACAAATATCCGGCAAAAAACGCGGCCACTTGAAAGACAGGGGGATGGGAGTCCAAGATTCGGTTGAACGAGTCGAATAATTCGAAGACGATGTAAATGCCCAAGAACCCCGCCAAGCAGTAGGTTAAGGGAATCAGAAATTCGCATAGCACATATCGGGTAAGGATTCGCATAAACGGGGGAGAGTATACGGCACCCCCCGCCGCTTCGACAATCCCCATTTTGCGGGGTGTGCCCGCGCTTGATTTGGGGGAAGCGTTATGTAACACTATTAAGTGCATTTTAAAGAAAGGTTATCATGTTGTACTACGGACATGGCGCGGTCGATGAAGTCATTAGCCGACCCCAATTAAAGAAGGGGCTTTTCAAAGCGCTGGATCAGCTCGGCCCTCGCAATAAAGTGTTGGTCCTTCCTCCGGATTTTACCCGGTTCCACTCTCAAGCAGGCATCCTGACCCAATATGTCTGGGAGTATTACGGTAACCGGCTCGCGGCGGTGTTGCCAGCTCTCGGCACGCATTCGCCCATGACGCCGCATCAACTCAGTGAAATGTTCGGCGAAATGCCGCACTCGCTATTCAAGCCGCACGACTGGCGCAACGACGTGGTAACGCTGGGCACGGTGCCTCCTGCCTATGTGAGTGAGATCACGGAGGGCAAGCTGGATTTCGATTGGCCGGTGCAGGTGAACCGCCTGCTCATCGAGGGCGGGTTCGATCTGGTCCTTTCGATCGGTCAGGTGGTGCCGCACGAAGTGATCGGCATGGCCAACTATAATAAGAACCTCTTTGTGGGTACGGGCGGTTCAGTGGCGATCAACCGTAGCCATTTCGTCGGTGCGGTGTACGGCATGGAACGTATCATGGGCCGGGCCGATACGCCGGTGCGGAAACTTTTCAATTACGGTTCCGATCATTTCGGGCACCTGTTGCCGCAGACCGTCTACGTGCAAACCGTAGTGGGCCGCGCCGCGGAAGGCGGCATGGCTGTGCGTGGACTCTATGTGGGCTCGGATATCGAGGTCTTCAACCGCGCCGCGGCACTGTCGCTTGAGGTCAACTTCGAGATGGTGCCCAAACCCTTCAAAAAATGCGTGGTCTATCTGGACCCCTCTGAATTCAAGAGCACCTGGTTGGGCAATAAGGCTGTCTACCGTACGCGCATGGCGATGGCAGACGGCGGCGAGCTTCTCATCCTCGCGCCTGGCGTGAAAGAGTTTGGGGAGGACAAGCAGATCGACGCGCTCATCCGTAAGTATGGCTATTTCGGTACGCCCAAGACGCTGGCTGCGGTGAAGGCGAACGCCGATCTTCAGGAGAATCTCGGCGCGGCTGCGCATCTGATCCACGGCTCTTCCGAAGGCCGTTTCGGCATCACGTACGCGCCAGGGCACCTGACTCGCGAGGAGATCGAGGGTGCGGGCTTCAAATACGCCGACGTGAAGGCGATGATGGCACGCTACAACCCCGAGGCGCTGAAAGACGGCGTGAATGTGATGCCCGATGGAGAGGAGATCTTCTATATCAGCAATCCTGCTCTCGGCCTCTGGTCGGTTCGTGAACGGTTCCAGTCGTAAATAGGGGCAGGTCTCCGTGCCTGCCCTCAAACAACAAGGAGTGACAAAAAATGGCGGTTCCCTTTAAGGTGGATTTGAACGGTAAGGTGGCGGTGGTGACCGGTGGTGGCGGCGTGCTGTGCAGCGCAATGGCCAAGGCCCTGGCCGAATGTGGTGCGGCAGTGGCTGTGGCGGACCTGAAGCTGGAAAGTGCGCAGAGGGTCGCGGACGAGATCAAGGCCTCCGGTGGCAAGGCCATGGCCGTGGCTTGCAACGCTTTGGAAAAGGCAAGTCTTGAGGCCGCCAACGAGCAGATTGAAAAGACCTTGGGTCCTGTCTCGATCCTGATTAACGGTGCGGGCGGCAATCATCCCAAAGGTACGACGGCTATGGAGTACCTGAATCCTGATGATCTGCTCAACGAGAACCGCGATTTCGTGACGTTCTACGATCTTGATCCCAAGGGTATCGAGTTCGTGTTCAATCTGAACTTTCTCGGCACGCTTTTGCCGACGCAAGCCTTTACTAAGAAGATGGCGCTGGGGCGCTCGGGGGTGATCATCAACGTTTCGTCGATGAACGCGTTCCGTCCGCTCACGAAGATCCCCGCGTACAGTGCGGCAAAGGCCGCGGTGAGCAACTTCACGCAGTGGATGGCGGTTCACATGGCGAAGGCCGGTATCCGCGTCAACGCGATTGCCCCGGGCTTTTTCCTGACCGACCAGAACCGCGCCCTGTTGACCAACAAAGACGGCTCGCTGACGCCGCGTTCGGATAAGATCTTGGCGCACACGCCGATGGGACATTTCGGCGAACCGAGCGACCTGATTGGTGCCTTGTTATGGCTGGTGTCGGACCAGGCCGCCGGTTTCGTGACGGGCGTGGTGGTGCCGATCGACGGTGGTTTTGCCGCGTATAGCGGAGTGTAATGAGACACAGGAAGATTGTATTATCGAAAGGAAAGAAATGATGGCGAAGAAAGTGACAAAGGCGGATATTGGGTTGATCGGTCTTGCGGTGATGGGCGAGAATCTGGTTCTGAACATGGAAAGCAAGGGTTATACCGTGGCGTGCTTCAACCGCACGGTCGAGAAAGTAGATGCTTTCGTGAACGGGCGTGGCGCGGGTAAAAAACTTATCGGCTGCCACACGTTGCAAGAGCTTGCTGCGAGTCTCAAGAAGCCGCGCCGCGTGATGATCATGGTCAAGGCTGGCAATGCTGTGGATCAGACGATCGAGTCGCTGCTGACCGTGCTGGAGAAGGGCGATATCATCATCGACGGTGGCAACAGCTATTTCCCGGACACCATCCGCCGCACGAAGTATCTGGCCGAGAAAGGCCTGCGCTTCATCGGCACCGGCGTGTCGGGCGGTGAAGAGGGCGCGTTCAAAGGCCCGGCGATCATGCCCGGCGGCGACGTCAAGGCGTGGCCCCATGTGAAGGATATCTTCCAGTCCGTGGCGGCCAAGGTCGACGACGGCTCACCCTGCTGCGCGTGGATCGGCAGCGACGGTGCCGGCCACTTCGTCAAGATGGTACACAACGGCATCGAGTACGGCGACATGCAGCTCATCTGCGAAGCCTACGACCTGATGGCCCGCGGCCTCGGCATGAGCGCCAAGGAGATGCAGAAGGTGTTTGCCAAGTGGAACAAGGGCGACCTCGATAGCTACCTGATCGACATCACGAGCGATATCCTCACGCAGTACGACGAGGAAACCGGCAAGCCGATCGTGGACATCATCCTCGACACGGCTGGGCAGAAGGGCACCGGCAAGTGGACGTCACAGGCCGGTTTGGATCTCGGTATCGGTATTCCGCAAATCGCGGAAGCGGTCTTCGCGCGCTGTCTCTCGGCCATCAAGGAAGAGCGCGTCGCAGCCTCCAAGGTGTTGAAAGGTCCGGACGTAAAGAAGGTCGGTGTCGACAAGAGCCTTTTGGTAAAGCAGCTCGAGCAGGCGGTCTACGCCTCGAAGATCTGCTCGTACGCGCAGGGATATCAACTGTTGCGCGCTGCGGCCAAAGAGTACAAGTGGGACTTGCACTACGGCGAGATCGCGCTGGTTTGGCGCCAGGGTTGCATCATCCGCGCCCGTTTCCTGGGCAAGATCAAGGAAGCGTTCGACGCCAACCCGCAGCTCGCCAACCTTTTGCTCGACCCGTATTTCAAGAAAACCGTCGCCAAGGCGCAGAGCGCGTGGCGCGCGGTGATCAAGACGGCGGTTGAGCTCGGTATCCCGGTGCCGGCCATGAGCACGGCGCTGAACTACTTCGACGCCTATCGCAGCGCCCGTCTGCCGGCCAACCTGCTGCAGGCGCAGCGCGACTACTTCGGCGCTCACACGTATGAGCGCGTTGACAAACCGCGCGGCGAGTTCTACCATCACATCTGGACGGAGAGCGGAGGTAACACCGCTGCTTCAACGTACACGGTGTAAATGGCCAAGGTGAAGTGGGTAGGGTGCTGGGCGTTCGTGAAAAACCGGCTGGTTTTCTCCGAACCCCGGACCCTTTTTCATGAATGAGTCCAACGGGAGGCATGCAATGAAGAAGCTGGTGAAGATTCTGGTCGGAATCGTGATTGTGCTGGTCGTGGTGGTGCTGGTCGGTGTGCTCACGTTGCCGTTTACCATTGGGCCGGTCGTCAGAACGGCGGCTGTGTTGGGCGGTCCCGTCGCGCTCGGTGTGCCGGTGTCGGTGGGCGATGTCAAACTCAGGCCGCTGGCTGGCAATCTGACGATTTCGCAGGTCAAGGTTGGAAACCCGGAAGGCTATTCCCAGAACAAAGCTTTTGCCGTTGATAACATTGAGATCGGACTTAAGACGAGCTCTCTGTTTAGCGATACGATCGAGATCACAAAGATTCAGATCGATGCGCCGGCCATCTCGTACGAAAGCAAGGACGGCAAGTCAAATTTTGACGTGATGTTGGCCAACGCTAAGAAGAACGCGGAAGAGCAAAAGGCCAAGAAGCCTGAAGAGCGGAGAAGTTCCAGGAAAGTGCTCATTGATGAGTTCTCACTGAATAGTGGTAAAGTGTCATTCACTTCTGGCCTGACGATGGGTAAGGCGCTGATGATCCCGTTGCCTTCGGTTACGGTGCGTGACATCGGCAAGGCGTCGGGAGGGGCGTCGTTCGCGGATGCGCTGACCCAGGTCGTCAACGGAATCCTTGGTGGGCTCACGCAGGCGATTACGGGCGCGGCTGGCTCTGCGGCGGATCTGCTTAAAGGTTTGGAGGGTGGGGCGGCTAAAGGTGCGTCCGACGCGTTGAAGGGCGCGACAAGCGGCGCGACGGAGGCTGTCGGCGATGCGGCCAAAGCTGCACAGGACGCTGCGAAAGGTGCGACCGACGCGGCCAAGGATGCCGCCAAAAGCCTCAAGAAGCTTTTTAAATAGTTCTCGTCCAAGATTCTGAACACAGCCTCTTTCTCCAAGCGGGAAGAGGCTGTGTTCTTTGTACGGATATGGCGAACCTGTTCCAGATGATCGAAAACACGGCTGCGCGAGGCGCGGCGGGACTGTTGCCGGAGGCTCGCGAGAGCGTCGTGTCGGCGTTGCGTACGCTGCAAGGTCCGGATGGGGGGTTCGCGGGACTGGACGGACGCTCGGACCCCTATTTCTCTTTCTACGCGTGGTTGAGTCTGAGGGCGCTCGGTGCGACCTGCGACAGCGACCGGCTGTGTGCATACATGGCGGCGCATCGGCGTGACGCGAACAAGGTTGACGCGCGGTGTGCGCAGCTCTTGTTGGCCGTTGAAGGACGGGACGCTCACGTGTCGTGGCTTGCGCTCGCGGTTGCGCTTTTGCGCGGCGACTCGCGCGAAGTATATGGTGCGTTCTTGCTGCTGCTGGTGTCAGCTCATGTGCCGAGCTGGCTCGCGCGACTGGCGTGGCGGCGTCAGCATCGGTTTTTCTCGGCGGACGCGGCCGCGCGGTTGCCAACGCCGCGTCTTGCGGCGGGGTTGCTTCTGGCTAGTCTCGCGGGGCAGTCGGGCGCGTGTATCCGCGCTGCACTCGAAGCCCGGCGATACGTGGCGGGGGGATTCGTTTCAGTTCCGGGTGCTTCTCCTGACTTGCTCGCCACGGCCGTTGCGCGTTTTGCACTGTGGCACGGGGGTCTCTTCCATGAGTATCAGGGTCGAGAAGTCCAGGCCAACAAAGAGGACCTCATGTTCATTGAGGCCAGCTGGCTGGAAGACGGGCTTTTCGGAATGTCGCCAGCAGCGGGCCGGGGTGATGCCGAGCATACGTTTTACGCCTTGCTTTCATTGGGGACATGCCGGTAAATTGAGTGCTGAATGTTGAGTGCTCAAGTTGATTGCGTACCCTTTATGTCGGCGCTGCACGTCGCCGCGCTGACTTGTCGGTGAGTATCCGCTTGTCGAATAGGATGCTCGGTCTGTATACTGTTATTTTCTGATATTCGGATAAGGAGAACGGTAATGCGTAAAGTAATGATGATGACGATAATGGCTGCGTTGACGGGCTGGACCGTCGCCGCGACCATCGAGAACGATTTCCTGTTGCAGACCAAAAACACGACCATGGCGTTTCACAAGAGCGGCGACACGTGGCTGATGGTTCACTACGGATCGAAGATCGACAAGGCGGATGATGTCAATGCGCTGGCGTGGAATGGCTGGGTCGGGGGCAATTTTTTCGGTCACCGCAAGCCCGCAACTTACTCTGTGTACGGTAGCGATAACGACCGTAGTACTATGAACAAGTTCGGCGGCTTGGCCGTGATCCACGCGGACGGCGTAACCTCCACCGAACTGGTCGCCACCGGTGCGAAGACCGAGGAGGACAAGCCCGGCGTGACGCACCTTGTGCTTGAGCTCAAAGACAGCGTCTATCCGTTCTTCGTGACTCAGCATTTCCGTGCGGTCGAAGCGAGTGATGTGGTCGAGACGTGGGTCGAGATTCGTCACGACGAGTCCGCGCCGGTGAAGCTGATGCGCATGGACTCCGTAGCGCTGGTCTTCCCGTTGCTGGCCAAAGAGTATTATCTGCTTTCCTTGACGGGCCAATGGGCCTCTGAGGGGCAACTCGCCGAAGCGCCGGTCGCGTTGGGCCAGACCGTAAGCATGACTTCTCGTTCAGGGGTGCGTTCGGCGTTCGGCGACAACCCATCGTTCATGCTTTCGGTGGGCGAGAAAGCGACGGAAACCGCGGGCCGCGTGATCGGTGCGGCGCTGGCGTGGAGCGGCGCATGGAACATCGCTGTTCAGCATGACTATGTGGACGCACTGGCGATCAACCTCGGTCCCGATACGGGCAACGGAGCCTATACGTTGGATGCGGGTAAGAAGTTGACGACGCCCAAGACGGCGCTGACCTACTCCGCGTCGGGCAAGGGCCAGATCTCGCGCAATCTGCACCGCTGGGCACGCGACCACCAGCTGCGCGACGGCCACATGTTGCGGCCGGTGCTCCTGAACAGTTGGGAGGGCGCGTATTTCGATTTCAACGAGAAGACGCTGACCGACATGATGGATGGCGTGAAGGAACTGGGCGGGGAGATGTTCGTGGTGGACGACGGTTGGTTCGCCAAAGGCAAGTACGCGCGTGACGACGATAAGCGCGGGCTTGGAGACTGGGTCCTGAACGACAAGAAGTTGCCCAAAGGCTTGGGGGCGCTGGCTGATGAAGCCAAGACGCGGGGTCTCAAGTTCGGCATCTGGGTGGAGCCGGAGATGGCCAATACCACGAGTGAGCTGGTCGACGCGCATCCAGACTGGGTGTTGCGCGAGAAAACCCGTCCGCTGCGTCAGGGGCGCGGTGGCACGCAGGTGGTTCTTGACATGACCAATCCCGCCCTGCGCGACAATATCTATGGGCAGATGGATGCGATGGTCACGAGCATCCCCGGCTTGGCATACATTAAGTGGGATGCCAATGCGGACTTCATGAACGCGGGTTCGACGTATCTCGGTGCTGACCGTCAGCCCAATCTCTGGTTCGACTACACGACAGGCCTCTATGATCTGCTGGGACGTTTACACGCGAAATATCCCGATATCATCATGAAGGCATGCTCTTCGGGCGGCGGTCACATGGACTACGGCTTCCTTCGTTACGCGGACGAGTTCTGGACTTCCGACAACACCGATGCGAGGCAACGTGTGTTCATCCAGTGGGGCGCGGGGCACTTCTACCCCGCGTGTGCCATGGCCGCGCACGTGACGGTCTCGCCGAACGAACAGACGCACCGCACGACGCCGCTCAAATTCCGTTTTGATGTGGCCATGTCGGGACGCTTGGGCTTTGAGTTGCATCCTAAGAAAATGGCGGCAGAGGAGATTTCTTTTGCGAAGAAGGCGGTCGCCGATTACAAGCGGCTGCGTCCCGTGATCCAGCAGGGCGACCTCTACCGCCTCGTTTCGCCTTGGGAGCAGAACTACGCCTCGCTTATGTATGTGAATGACGACAAGAGCAAAGCCGTTGTCTTCCTGTACGGGCTGAACCGTGGGATCATGAGCGACTACCCTGCCCCCTTGATGGTGCAGGGGCTCGATGCAGGAAAGCGTTACCGTGTGACCGAGATCAACAAGGAAAAACGTGACCATTCGCGCATCGGGGGTCAGACGCTGGGCGGCGCGGCGCTGATGAGCATGGGTGTGCCGGTCAAACTGGTGGGCGACTACGATTCGGCGGTGTTCGAACTGGTCGCGGAATAATGCGGATCGCGAAACGTAATGATTCTGACTTGACAACATGCGGGCGGGGCGGTTTCTCTGAAACCGCCCCTTTTACTTAGGCCTTTCGCTTGGTTTTCGCTGTTTTGTTCCTCCTTTTAGGGTTGTTGTGCCTTCCGCCGTTTGCTAAACTGTCATTATTCGGTATGGCACAAAGTGTTGAATCTGTGAAGGTTATACTGCGCTTGGGCGCGTGGTGAAATTGGCAGACACGCAAGACTTAGGATCTTGTGCCGAGAGGTTTGAGGGTTCGAGTCCCTCCGCGCCCACCATA
>JAEAMG010000568.1_pt1 | contig 39861 bp, 39 predicted proteins | sample 8958741 | NCBI WGS metagenome assembly JAEAMG01 (sample SAMN16933256, study PRJNA681125) | bioreactor sludge metagenome | isolation source: anaerobic bioreactor treating anionic surfactant - SDBS | place: India: Bengaluru | collected 2019-02-28 | reverse complement strand
AAATCAACTTCAAAGTGGCAGATACCCAAACGACCATTCAAAAGATTTTTGATCATTATGCTGATCAACATCCAGCCATTGATCAAACGGACGGTGTGAGCCTGGATTTTGGCGCATGGCGTGTCAATGTTCGTGCATCCAATACTGAACCATTATTACGCCTGAATATTGAAAGCCGTCGTGACCAAAATCCACGACCGATGCAGGACTATGTCGATGAGCTGACCCAATTGATTCAAGGCTAAGGATTGCTGGTATTAAAAAAGGAGCTTGATCGAAAGCTCCTTTTTGATATCTACTGGTTGCGATAACCATTCGGATTTTGCTTTTGCCAGTTCCAGCTATCCGCCAGCATATCTTCCAGAATATATTGCGGTTTCCAGCCTAACTCTTGCACAGCACGGCTATTGTCTGCAAATGAAGTCGCTACATCGCCTTCACGACGCGGCTCAATGCTATAGGCGACCGGGACATGGTTGACCCGTTCAAACGTTTTCACCACTTCTAAAACCGATGAACCCTGACCGGTTCCAATATTCCAGGCACGACAGCCTTTTGCCATAAGGCGATTATTCAAGGCACACAAATGCGCATTCGCCAAATCCACCACATGGATATAATCGCGCACGCCCGTTCCGTCAACAGTATCGTAATCATTGCCGAAGATCGCCAGTTTTTCACGACGGCCCACTGCGACTTGAGTGACAAATGGCATCAGGTTATTCGGAATACCTTGCGGATCTTCTCCAATACGACCACTTTTATGCGCACCGACTGGATTGAAATAACGTAATAAAGCAATCGACCAGCGTTCATCTGCTAGGGACAATTTCTGTAAAAGCTGTTCAACCATCAGTTTGGTATAGCCATAGTTATTACTTGGCATACCTGTAGGCATGTCTTCATTTAAAGGTGATACATTGGCCTCATCATACACTGTAGCCGAGGAACTGAAGACCAGATTAAATACCCCCGCGCGCTGCATGGCTTGTACCAGTTGAATGGAGCCAGAAATATTATTGTCAAAATAAGCCAGTGGAATTTGCTGGCTTTCCCCTACCGCTTTTAAACCGGCAAAATGAATCACCGCATCAATGTGATACTGCTGAAAAACCTGATCTAGAATCTGTGCATCACGAATGTCACCCTGCACAAAAGTCAGGTTTTTTCCGCAGATCTGTTGTACACGGTTTAAAGATTCTTCCGAACTATTGCAGAGATTATCCAGCACAATGACATCATGCTCTGAATTTAACAGTTCCACACAGGTATGCGAGCCAATATAACCTGCACCGCCGGTCACTAAAATTTTAGCCATGGGTTTTTCCTAATAGTATCTTTAATAAACCTTGAGTCGAGACATCCAGGTTTGAAATATTCTGACTTTCGCCACTTAAAATCGGCAGCAGCTGATTGGCAATTTCCTTGCCTTTTTCAACCCCCCATTGATCAAAGGGATTGATATTCCACAGCACTGACTGCACAAACACTTTATGTTCATACATGGCAATCAACATACCTAAGCTATAAGGTGTCAGCTCTTTAAGTAAAATGGTGCTACTGGGCTGATTGCCTGCATATTGTTTATAGGCAGGTAAATGATCGAGTTCAGCCTGATCCAAGGCCTGATTGCCAAATGCCAGCAAGCGCGACTGTGCCAGACAGTTGGACAGTGCCAAATGGTGCTGCTCAATCAAGGCATCGGCATTGTCTACATAAGTAAATTGCTGGGCATTATAGCGTTTTACCGGTGCAATAAAATCACAGCTGACGGCTTGTGTGCCTTGATGCAATAACTGATAGAAAGCATGCTGGGCATTGGGTCCAACTTCTCCCCACACAATCGGGCAAGTATTGGTTTCAACGTGTTCACCTGTACGTTGAATCGATTTACCATTTGATTCCATTTCCAGCTGCTGTAAATAGGCCGCAAAGTATTTTAAACGGCCATCATAAGGCAAAATGGCATGGGTCTGGATATCTAGAAAGTTGGTATTCCAGGCGCCCAACAAGCCCATCAATACCGGAATATTCTGTGCAAAATGGGCATTCTGGAAATGTTGATCCATCGCATAAGCCCCGGCCAGCAGCTGCTTGAAGCCTTCAACCCCAATGGTTAATGCAATCGGCAAGCCAATACATGACCAGAGCGAATAACGTCCGCCGACCCAGTCCCAGAGCAACAACTGATTTTCAGGAGCAATGCCCCATTCGGTCATTTTCTCAGGTTTGGTCGAGACTCCTATAAAATGGTGCTTGAGAATATGTGGATGCTGACCTAAGGCTTTTTCCAGCCATAAACGCACGGTTTGCGCATTGGATAAGGTATCAATGGTGCCAAAAGACTTGGACGAGATAATAAATAAAGTGGTTTCAGGGCGCAGCTGATGCAGCAATGCTGACAGCTGGCTGCCATCCATGGTCGAGACAAAATGTACATTTAAAGGCTTGGCGGTCTGTTTTTTAAAATCAGATAGCGCGTGACTAACCATCACTGGCCCAAGATCCGACCCTCCAACACCAATATTGACCACATCCTGAATCACTTCACCGGTCGCACCGCGAAATTGACCGGCATGAATTTTTTCCACCAAGGCATACATACGCTGAAGTTGCTGATGGACCTGCGCAGCGACTTCAGCATGCTGCTGATCACGTGGAGGCAAACGTAATGCCCAGTGCATCGCCGCACGCTGTTCGGTATAGTTAATGGCTTCACGAGAAAACAGCCGTTTAATCCAGGGCTTGAGCTGTTGTGCATTGGCCCATTCAACCAAACGGTCAATTACAGCCTGATTGACCCGATGCTTGCTAAAATCAAAAACTACATTGTCTAAATTTACAGAAAATTTTTGAAAACGGTCATCTTCTTCCGCAAAGAAATCGGTTAAATGTTTATTTTTTAATTCATTTTTTAAACTTAATAACTTACCTAGAACTGAATGTGTCTCTTCTACTGGATAAAGTTGTGTTTGAGTCATCATTAACGCCCTACCCCCATATAGGCAAATCCCTGTGCTTTCACATAGTCTGGATCATAAATATTTCGACCATCCAAAATCAGCGGATGCTGCATTATTTTTAATAAAGTTGGGTAATCGGGACTCCAATATTGTTTCCAGGCAGTTAACAGGCATAAGGCATGTGCGCCGTTTACGGCTTCATACTGGTCTGTACAATAAATCAGGTCCGCACGATGTCCATAGACTTTCTCAATTTCCGCCAATGCCTGCGGATCATGCAGTTTGACCGTCACGCCTTGCGCCCATAAGGCTTTCAGCATGGTATGAATCGGGGATTGCTGGATACGTGCCGTATTTTCTTTAAAAGAGGCACCCCAAATTGCTACCGTTTTAGCTTTTAAATCGCCATGATAATAATTCCATAGTTTTCTAAACAGTAGCTCTTTTTGCTGTTCATTGATTTCCCAAACCTGCGCCAACAGCTGACTTTTCGTTCCTGTACCGGACACGGTATTGGCCAAAGTAAGAATATCATGCGAGAAATTCTCTCCGCCAAAACCTGCTCCCGGATACAGATACGACGACCCGATCCGGCTATCCGCTGCCATGCCCTGCCGCACATGCTCGATATCAATTCCCAGTTTTTCAGCCACGACAGCCAAATCGTTGATATAGCTAATGCGTGTCGCCAACATGCCTGAAATGCTGAGTTTGGTAAATTCAGCATCTAAAATGGGCATAAATAAATATTGCTGATGACGTGGGAATAATGGTCGCAATAATTCCTGGATTTTGAGTTGAACCTTGCTTTGCTCACAGCCCACAATCAACTGTTCGGCTTGAGTCATGCTGGCCAAAGCATTCCCCTCCTGAATAATATCGGGTAAATACACCCAGTCATCTTCAGGTAAATACTTTTGCAATTTGTCCGTACCATGCAAGCCTAGCGTGGACGCGTTAATCATCAGTTTAGGATGAATAATTGGACGCTGACCAATTTCTTTTAATATTTCTATACCTAAATTTTCTTCAGTCGGATTAAAACTAAAGAAATAGGCATCCATATCCAGGGCAATATCATTCAGGTGACAGTATTTTAAAAACCCATTTTTTTCCTGTTTATCCAGTAACTGTTTGATTGCATCATCTTGGGCATAAGCGTGTTCTAAAGCACTTTTTTTTAGAAAATCACACCAATACACCTGATGGCCACATTCGGCCAACAATGCTGACAGAACACCTGAGTACAGGGTTTGTCCAAATACTGCAACCTTCATTATTCACCGCCTTATAATGCAAGTTCCCGGATGAGTGCTTTAAAGTCCTCACCCAATTTAGGATGATCTACACCATAATGTAACACGGCTTTGAGATAACCCAGTTTGCTGCCGCAGTCAAAGGTTTGACCTTTCATGCGATAGGCTTCAACCGTGTCCGTCTTTTGTAATTCCGCAATCGCATCGGTGAGCTGAATTTCATTGCCTGCGCCTTTCGGGGTATTTTCCAATAACTGCATAATCTTGGCAGGTAACACATAACGCCCTACGACGGAAAGATTGGAAGGTGCCGTACCGACTGCCGGTTTTTCTACAATCCCCTGCATTACGCTACTTTCACCTTCTAAAGGTGAGCTTGCAACATCGACAATGCCGTATTGATCGACCAGATGATCCGGCACAGCTTCCACCATAATTTGTGAAGATTGAGATGCGTTAAAACGTTGAATCATCAAACTTAGGTCATTGACCGGATCAGAATCTTTCACCAATACATCAGGCAGTAAAACTGCAAAGGCATCTTCTCCAATCACATCTTTGGCACAGAGCACGGCATGACCTAAACCGAGTGGTTGTGGCTGACGTACACTCACCACACTGACATGCGGCGGTAAAATTTCGGTAATTTCTTTAAGTAAATCGAATTTCTTTTTGTTTTCTAAAGTCGTTTCCAGCTCAAAGTTCCGGTCAAAATAATTTTCAATGGAGGCTTTGGAAGAATGGGTTACTAGAATAATCTGTTCAATGCCTGCTGTGACAGCCTCACGTACCACGTATTCAATGGCTGGACGGTCAACCACAGTGACCATTTCTTTAGGAATGGATTTACTGGCAGGTAAAAAACGAGTGCCCAGACCTGCAACCGGGAGAATGGCTTTTTTAATCATAACTTAAAATGTAACTTTTGATGTGAAGTTTAAGATTCTACTTTTTCAGACTGAACTTGAGGGGCATTACCTTTAAATAAAGATGGACCCACATGTCCAGGGGCATTAATCCCTTCTCGCTTAGTCATGACACCAACTGTTTTCCACATAATTTTAAAATCAACCAAAACAGAATGATTATCTACATACCAAACATCACACTTAAAACGTTCTTCATAATCTAGTTCATTTCGACCACTCACTTGTGCCAAACCAGTCATACCAGGACGAACTTCCAAACGACGTGCTTGTTCAGGTGAATAAAGCTCAACAAATTCTTTTAGCATAGGACGAGGGCCTACAATACTCATATCACCTTTTAAAACATTAATGAGCTGAGGCATTTCATCTAAGCTGGTAGAGCGCAACTTTTGACCAAATGGTGTTATTCGATGTTCATCTGGTAAAGGATTCCCTTCTTTATCAAAGGCATCCTTCATAGAACGGAACTTGATCATTTTAAAAAGTTTACCGTTCTTACCTGGACGTTCTTGTAAGAAGAAAATTGGTGAACCTAGATTTCTTTTTACTTTGTGAGATACCCATAGAAATATCGGAGATAAGACAATTAATGCTAAAATAGCAATAATAATATCCAAGAGTCGTTTCATTACCCCTACCCTACCCTTAAATAATCAAGTTTACTCATCAGATTAAAAAATATGAGCACTGAAATTTTATCTAACTGTTAGTTTCTGTAGCATTTATAGCTTTAAAATATTTTAAGCTTAACTTGAAGTATACTGTGAATTTCACGAGGAAAAAATAGTAAAAACTATTCCACAATGAAAGTTTTTACATATCTTTACAGCTTTCAATTATATACTGAAATTTCCAGTTATTTACTGAAATGAAATATAAATGCATCATATATTGTACAATATGTTGTAGTACATAATTTAGGTGATAAAATTATTTCAAAGATTTTCTATTTATAAAGTACAATATAAAAAATCAGAATAATAAAATAACCTTTCCCGTATCAATTACATATATCCATTATTCTCAACAACTTAACATTTACCTTTTCAGCATCAAATTTTTCTTGAGCCATTTTATAACTTTCTTGTCCCATAATATTAATTTGTTCTGGGTGTTCAATAAAATATATCATTTTATTCGCTAATGCATTTACATCCCATTTAGGAGTCAAAAATCCATTTACACCATTGATGACAGTATCTCTGCACCCTGGAACATCAGTAGTAATCACAGGCCGTCCAATTGCCATAGCCTCCTGAGTACTACGAGGAACCCCCTCACGATACGAAGGTAAAACAAAGACGCTAGAATTTTTTAGTTCTTCAGCAATTTGATTAGTAAAGCCTTTATATTCTATCACACCAGATTGAATTACATTATCTAATTCATCTTGTGTAAGTCCCGATGGATTTTGTGTATCTAAACTACCAATAATTTTAAAATAAACATTCGGATATTTTTCTTTTACAATTTTAGCTGCTGCTAAATATTCATAAATACCTTTTTCAACCAATAACCTTGCAACAATTACAAATGAAATATTTGATGAAGTATCCCAAGGGCTATATGGATAATCTTCAAGTTTTAATCCAATCCCCCCGAGAACTTGAATTGCATCTTTACGATGATATATTTTTTTTGAAATGATTAAATCCTTCGGATCATCATCATTCAAAAAAATAATTTTATCGATAAATGGAAATACAATCCGGTAAAGCGAAACTTGAAAAAATTGTACAAGTTTCATTTTTAAGCTTTGACCAGTTGGGTGTTCTGTAAATGGAGAGCCAAGTCCTTCAATCATGCCAATTACATTTGGAACTTTACTCAAACGAGCAGCTAAAGAACCATAAATGACAGGTTTTGTAAAAAATGAAAAAACAATATCAGGCTGATAATTTGAAATTATTTTCTTTAGCTGAAATAGTGTTTTTAAATCATTCAATGGATTTAATCCACTGCGACTTAATTCATACGTGATAACTTCTGCACCCAAACTTTTTATTTTCTCTAACCAAGTATCATCATATTCAGAGACTAAAGCATAAACTTGATGGCCTTTATTGATACAAGAAATGATAAAATCTTTGCGGAATAGATATAAATTAGATGCAGTTGTACCTATAAAAAAGATCTTACTCATAATGCTAACTCAAAAAAAATGATTTAAATTTTTTTAAAAAATGTAAAATAAACGTAGGAATAAATAATATAAAAAAAGAAAATAAAAAAAGCTTTTTATTAAATTTAAAAATAAATAATGAAAACTTTAAATAATTAAAAATATTATTGTTCGATTTGTAGACATACAAATGTGCGAGAGAAACATAAGAAATAAATTTTTTGACATAAAAATCATCATTTTTAAAATAACTTAATACGACATAAGGCAATTGCTCATACCTTTTAGCTCTTGAATTATCATCAAATTGATTTACAACAACAGTTACTGAATTATTATAAGCAAATTTAAATTTTAGAGCTAAAGTTACCCAAACATATAAATCCTCAGTCAGTGTTACACCTACAGGAAATGAAACATCTATGAAACATTTTTTTCTTACACATACATTTGAGGAAATAACAACATCATTTTTTAAACTAGATTCAAAAAAATTGGTTACATAACCTCTTTCTATATCACAAATTTTATTAATAGTAGTATTATTTTTTTTTCTAACAATAAATGAAGAAGAAAAGATAGAAGCTTCCGAAAAATCTGAAATTAACAATGATATTTCATAAAGATGGTTTTCTATCCAAAAGTCATCAGCATCTAAAAAGCATAAAAAATCATATTTAGAATTTTTTATACCATTATTTCTTGCTGCAGACACACCTTGATTTTTCTGATCGATAATTAAAATATCTAATAAAGGATTTTCATCTTTAAAATCCTTCATAATCTTCAAACTTGAATCAGTCGAACCATCATTGACTAAAATAATTTCAAAATACGTGAAATTTTGATTTTTTATGCTATTCAAGCAGTCCTCGAGAAAGAACTCCTTATTATAAATAGGAACTACAATACTAAACATTATACGACTCAATAATTCTGATATAACTTTCAATAATATTAATATTACCAAATTTTTCTAACATCGTATTTTTACTTTCAACAATATCATTGTTTTCTGCAAAATAATGCATAGAATTTGAAATATTGACAATTGAACCATTGGAAACAATATTTGCATTAGGTAAATTTTTACATATTTCCTTTATGCCTCCTGGGCAATTAACTGAAACAATAAATTTATTCATAAATAATGCTTCAATGACAATCGTTGGTAGAGCCTCATGATGAGATGTTATTAACAACATATCTGATCTTGACAAAAAGTAATATGGATTTTTTTGAAACCCCATCAATATAATAGAATTTTTCATGCCATTTTCATGTATCCAATTTTCAATTTTTTGTCTTTCCTCTCCATCACCCAATATAATATAAATAGAGTTCGGATACTTTTCTTTGAATCGTAAAAAAGCCTCACATCCTAGAATAATATTTTTTTCTTTACTTAATCGACCAACGGAAATAATAGTTTTCTTATTTGATATTAAATTTAAAAAATAATCTTTAATATCAACATTAGAATCATTTATTTTTTTATCAATCATTTCAAAATCAATTTTATTATAGATAACATCTGCATCATTAAAATTAAATTTAAAATAATCCATCCAATCTTTTTTAGCTGCTTGAGAAACAAAAATAAATCTATCAACATAATTAAAAGATTTTTTTAATAGAGATTTATAAAAAAATTTATAAAAAAAAGATTCTATATCTTTAAGCCTATATGAAACTAGACCATGCTCTACAGAAATTAGTATGAATTTTTTTTTTATTTTCAAAAAAGCTAATATTATTGTTATATAACTTACAGGCGAAAAGACAATCTCATTAATAAAATTTTCAAGAATTTTATTAATTTCAAAAAATGCATATCTAGCTCTACGAACGTTTAAATTATGAAAATATATTCCTTCCGGACATAAAAATCCTTTCCCATCATAATTTAGCACAATTAAATGTATTTCATATATATTTTTTAAACTCTCGATTAAATCTAAAGTTACTTTCTCAATACCACCTATATTGAGTGTAGGTAGAATAAATACTATCTTTTTCACCGCATTACTACCTTTTGTTTAAAATGCTTTGTAATTTTAACAAAATCGCAAATATAAAGTACATCGTTTTCCGTACTTCCCAATTTAATGTTAAGTTTCCAATTAGCAATACAAAAAAAATGCAAAGAAAAATTATTCTATAATTAAAATTTTTAATCAAAAATGTTGTATATAAAATAAAAAACCAGAAACTTAACCAAATTAAAAGTCCAACAAAACCACCACCAAATAATATAGATAGAAAGGTATTATGAGCTTCCCATCCAATAGCATGCCTTAATGTATTAAAACCATAACCAAATAAAAAACGATCAGAACTGATTTCAATTACTTGTAACCATATATCAGATCGTCCACTTCCACCATCTTCGAGAACACTCTGACCAGCCAATCTTTCTAAACTTCTTTCTGGAACAAAACTTAATGCATAAGGTAAAAAACAACCTATTACTGGTATTACAACGAAAAAATAAATAGGTTTAGTTTTTAAAAATTTAAATAATAAAATTGAACAAACCAATAATAAACCAAAAAAAACAGCTCTAGATGATGTAGCAAGAATAAAAATAGTAAAGATAGTTGCTATAAATATAAATTTAATATTTCTTATTCTACTTTTTTCATAAAGCAAAGGAAAAACATTCAATATAAGACCACTTAATAAAATTATTCCAAAATCATTAGGATCTATACCATTAACAGTGAATCTATCAACAGTACCTTCAAAAGGTATTTTATTAACAACATTATAACCTGCACCTAAACATAAGATAAAAATAGAAATTGTATAAAAATTAATTGCCTTTATGATTCTTTCAATATCATCTAAAATATCAAAAGATATAATAAAAAAAATAAAACAAAGAAAAAATCTATTTAAAAATAAAATTGATAACTCTAAATTAACACTCCAAAATACATTTAAACAAATATATGCAACAAATATAGCTAGCGATAAAAAAGCAAACTCTTTTATTTTTATTTTCCGAGCACTAACCGTATCTATAATCCAGCTTCCCAGCATTAATCCACCAGTTAATGTTGAACCCAGAGAAAAAGAGTTGTAATTTGAATAAGCTTCGATATTCAAAAAAGTTAATACAAATATAAGATAGAAAAAGTAGGAGAAAGATTTATACTTCAAAGAAATAACCTCTTAACTATGGTTTTTACCACCAGAAAACTTGGTCTTAAAAAAAACATTTTTATCAATTCCAACATTCTAATATCTTTATAGTTGTAATATAAAAAATGATGCTTAAGTAAAATAGCATCATTAGCATTCAAGTTATTCTTATATACAATTTTCAAATATGAATTCTTCATTTTATTAATTTTTGTATTTGTTATTCTAACGATATCACCAGTAACATCGATCACATAACTATAATTATCTACATAAGAAAATTCATATTTTTGTGATAAACGAATCCAGAAATCCAAATCTTGCCAAATTTCAAGTTCTTCATCAAATCCTCCGATAATTTTCATAATATCTACTCGGATAAAGATTTGATTTCCAACATGGTTATTAATTAATAAATCTTTAAAAGTTACTTTTTTTTTCTTTAAAATAGTAGATTTTTCTACATCATAGTTTTTTTCTATATAATTACTAAATAATATTACATCATTTTTCTCTATGTTTGCTCTTTCAACAAAATCTTTAATTCGATGCGTTTTAAAATAATCATCATCATCCAATCCTGTTATAAATTCACCTTTTGCATTTTCAATAGCAATATTACGACTTACACAAGCACCACTGTTTTTTTCTTTTAAGAAATATCTAACACGGTTATCTTCTTTGACTAATTGTTCTAAATACTCATACGTAGCATCAGTCGAGCAATCATCTACAATAATGATTTCCAAATTTTGATAAGTCTGATCTTGTACTGATTTTACCGCACGTTTGAGCAACTCAAGTCGATTGAACGTTGGAATATATACGGTGACTAAAGGTTGATTTTGCATTTACTTAATTCTCACCAAACAAATCACGTGTATAAAGTTTCAATTGACTTTCTTTTAAATCATCATGCATACGATTTGCTAGAATTACATCAGATATCATCAAAAAATCGTTTAGGCTATTCTGAATTTTATACCCTTCATATGATTCAACTGTTAATGTTGGCTCATAGACAATTACATTTATGTTGTACTCTTTCAAATCTCGCATAATGTCTTGTATTGCAGAATCACGGAAATTATCCGATCCTGATTTCATAGTTAGCCGGTAAATACCCACTGTATTCGGACGTTTTTTTAATATTTCTTTGACTATAAATTGCTTGCGTGTTTGGTTCGAATGAATAATCGCTTGAATAAGGTTCTGTGGCACATCTTTATAATTAGCTAACAACTGTTTTGTATCTTTAGGTAAACAATAGCCACCATATCCAAAGGATGGATTGTTATAATGTTGACCAATACGCGGATCGAGTCCTACCCCACGGACAATATCAAAACTATTTAAATTATGTTTCGCACAATAAGTATCTAACTCATTAAAATAAGCAACTCGCATAGCAAGATAAGTATTTGAGAATAATTTTACCGCTTCTGCCTCAGTCGACTCCATACATAAGGTTGGAGCAGCTTTTTCTACAGTTACATTTAAATAAAGCTGTGCAATCGCTTCACCACGCTCGGACTTTTCACCTATAATAATGCGTGATGGATATAAGTTGTCATATAATGCCTTACCTTCACGTAAAAATTCTGGCACAAACACAATTTGTTCATTGTTTAATTTTTTCTTTAACTGTGCCGTATAGCCAACAGGAATTGTAGATTTAATAATAATCGTGGCTTTAGGGTTAATCGGTACAATTTGATCAATAACATTTTCAATTGATGAGGTATCAAAATAATTGCTTTCAGAATCGTAGTTAGTTGGCGTAGCTACAATAATATAATCCGCATCTTGATATGCATGCTGCGCATCAAGCGTAGCAGTTAGGTTCAAATCCGGAGATTTTAATGTTTTTTCAATATATTCATCAACAATAGGAGACAAACGCTGATTAATCAATTCTACACGTTTTGCATCGATATCTAAGCTGATAACTTTATGTTGAAGCGCAAAAAGTACGGCATTTGATAAACCAACATAGCCTGTACCAACTACTGTAATATTCAACATTGTTCTTCCTGGAGTTTAAATTTTAATGAGTGTTTAAAAAATGGGAAAAAATGAATTTTAAAAATTAGTCCATTTCGATAAAAATAATTAAATACGGTGAGTGAAAGGAATTCAATCAGCAGCACACTGTATGCTGCACCCTTCAGCCCATAAAGTGAAACCATGACATATGAAATTGGAAGTGCCGAACATGCTACAGCTAACATTTTTTTAGAAATATAAGAATAACTTTCTTCTTTAATCATCAAGCGTGCTGCAATAGTTCCTAATCCGCTACATAATGTAGAAAGCCCAAGTACAATAATTAAATAATGTGCTTCTTGATATGCAGAACCATATAAAATATTAATAATCCATTGACCAAATTTCGCCAAAAACATTATTACAAATAATGAGACAACTATAATAATCAGATTAAGTTGTGCAATTATATAATAGGATTGATAATCATCTTTTTCTCTATATACCTTACTCAAGACTGACGTAATAATAGAAAAATTAATAAATGACCAAGCAGTACCTAGCGTAACAGCTACGGCATAAATTCCAAGATCTTTTAGAGAGGTCAGTCTTGCTAGTATTAAACTAGTGATTTGTGTATAAAAACTGACGGCCAAAGTTGAAACAACCAAAGATCCACCGGCTAAAAAATAATATTTTCTATACTTACTTTGATTAAAAAACTGTGCTTTGTGATCTCGGTTAAACCAATATTGCTTTAGCAAATATGGAATCAACGTGACTAATACTATAGGAATGGAAAGATAGGCGTATTCCATTTCGAATACAACAATCACATATCGTACTGCTAATGCAATTGACAAACCAACCATGTTCACAATTGCATTGATATATGAATGAAGAACAGCGTTATTGTAAATTGCATAAATATCTTGCGTAATAAAATATGTTGCTAATGCTGTAGCTATACCAAAAATAAGTGTTAATAAATCAGTAAAAATATATAATCCTAATAATATAGGTACACTCATGAACAAAAATAAATAAAATCTTACTCTTTGAGTATTAAATAAATAATTTAATCCAGACTGATGATTCTTACTGACACGTTTAAATAGAATTTCTTGATTACCAAACCAAGTTAGAGTTTGGACAAATGTAAATAATGTTGTTGCTAATGCTATTTTTCCGAAATTAGTTGGTCCAATATATTTTGCCACATAGGAAGTGACGAAAATCAACCCAAATATTGAGATAATTTTCTCAAGCATCATCCATAGGGAATTGGACACAATTCTTCTAGAAAAAACTTCCATAAGTAAAATTAGGCTCTAAATATTCTTGGTTAATCATAAATTAATGACTAAAAAACTATTATATGCAGTAGTATTAACATAAATTGTGCACAATTATAGTAGTTATAAAAAGTAAAGTCCCGTTTTTTTTAAAAAATTCACATTATCCCCTAAAAAAAAGCCATTTAATTTATTGATTTTAAATTAGATTTATAGTCATCCACATATTGAACTAATATGTTTAATAATTCAGGTATTTGATTTTGATTTACATACATTTTTAAATCATTAAAAACATGAGATATTTCATTGTAACTATAGAACTTTTCAAAAGACTTTAAAATCCGTTCATGTTCAGTCTTCTCTACATTTTCCTGATCAATCAACAATTCTTCATACAACTTCTCACCCGGACGAAGTCCAGTAAACTGAATCTCGATATCACCCAGGCCATTTTCATCAATAGGACGAAAACCGCTTAAGCGAATCATCTGTATGGCCAAATCGACAATTTTTACCGGCTCTCCCATATCCAGCAAAAATACGTCACCACCTGTACCCATGGCTCCTGCCTGAATCACCAGCTGTGCAGCCTCAGGAATGGTCATAAAGTAACGAGTCACTTCAAGATGGGTTACCGTGACCGGTCCGCCTTGGGCGATCTGCTTTTTAAACAGCGGCACCACGGAACCCGATGAACCTAAGACATTGCCAAAACGCACGATACTGATTTGTGTTTGCGGATTTGTTGCAGCCAGACCCTGACAGTACAGTTCCGCCATCCGTTTAGACGCACCCATGACATTGGTCGGGCGCACGGCTTTATCGGTGGAAATTAAAACAAAGGTTTCCACCCCTTGATTCACCGCTGCATCGACACTGCGTGCAGTGCCAATCGAGGTGTTATAAATGCCTTCAAACGGATTGGCTTCCACCAATGGCACATGTTTGTAAGCTGCGGCATGATAGACCGTTTGTACCTGATACTCGGCAATAATACGTTCTAATTTGGCCTGATTGGTGACAGAACCCAGAACAGGAACAACCTGGATACCCGAATTTTGCAGCTCACGGTCAATCGAATACAGCGCAAACTCTGACATTTCAAACAGAACCAATAGTTTTGGCTGATGTTTGACAATCTGGCGACACAGTTCCGAACCAATCGAGCCGCCTGCCCCGGTCACCATCACCACTTTATTTTTAATGTTTTTTTCTAGGAGTTCCGACTTTGGCGGTACAGGGTCACGGCCCAGCAAGTCAATAATATCTACTTCACGGATATCGGAAACCTGCACCTGCCCCCCGACCAGTTGGGTCACGCCCGGCAATTCCATGATTTTGACATCAGCCAGCTCAAAGAATTCAATCATCTCTTTTTTACGCGCCCGACCGACTGAAGGCATGGCCAGCAAGATTTCTTCAATATGAAATTTGCCTAATTTACCCAAGGCTTTTTTCGGCGCATAAATTTTTAAACCGCTGAGGGACTGACCGTGCAGCGAGGCTTTATCATCAATAAAACAAATCGGCAGATAATCATCCGATCGATGCAGGGCAGCCGCAATCTGTTGACCTGCCAGCCCTGCGCCATAAATGGCGACCCGCTTACGGTTCTGTTTTTTGGCAAAAGTGCGCAGCGTGGCATAACGAATCACCGCGCGGCTCCACCACATGTAAGAGAACAGCACAAAGCCGTACATGAGTGGAATACTCATGGGAATAAATGCCAGATTGAGTTTTTTTATGGCATACAAACCCACAATCTGGATAAAGGTCGCAATGGATAGACGCAGCAAATAGTCTTCGTTAAATGAACGGACAATGGCGCTATAAATACCCAATAAGGTAAAAACCAGAACACCAAAAACGCCGACATAGACATACCAGAAATCAAGCCCCTGCATGACTGCAACGTTTGGCGTTGCCAAACGGATGGCATAGACCAGCCACATGATCACAGGCAAAACACAGATATCCATCGCCACCAACACGATTTGTTTTTGGCGACGCGGCAAAGATGCTAAATATCGGATGATGTCTTTCACAAAGGGCTCTAAATCGGTAAAAGTCAGAAAACTGAATGGCGCATATTATACGCCCTTTCCGCTTTAAATATCTGCCATCACCGTCTGAATTGCAGTCACGGTTTTTTGCATGCTCTGTTCAGACAAGGTTGGATGGACCAGGAACATCAGGCTGCTTTCACCCAAAGCTTGCGCATTGTGCAAACGCTGTTCTGGACGCCAAGGCGTATGCTCAAATGCCTTTTCCAGATACACTTCCGAACATGAACCGCTAAAACACGGCACCCCCAAGGCATTAATTTCAGCCATGATGCGATCCCGTGACCAGCCTTCAGGCAATGCATCGCTATTGACTTGCACATAACACTTATAAGCCGCATGCACATAGTCCTCTGATGGACGATGCACTGTAAAATAGGGACTATTGGCGAAGGTATTTTGAATTTTATGCATATTTTCAAGGCGTTTGGCTGTCCATTCAGGCATCTGTTTCAGCTGGAGTCGTCCGATCACCGCCTGCATTTCCATCATGCGCCAGTTGGTGCCAAAAGAGTCATGCAACCAGCGGAATCCTGGAGGATGCTGCGTGTTGTAGACGCTGTCAAAGTTTTTGCCATGGTCTTTATACGACCACATTTTTTTCCACAGTGCTTCATCGTTGGTGGTGACCATGCCGCCTTCACCGCCCGTGGTCATGATCTTGTCCTGACAGAAAGACCAAGCACCAATATGACCAATCGAGCCTGCTGATTTGCCTTTATACATTGCGCCATGCGCCTGAGCGCAGTCTTCAATCACATAGAGGCCTTTTTCCTCGGCCAATTGCATGATCGGGTCCATATCGCACATCCAGCCGGCCAGATGTACGCAGATAATCGCTTTGGTCTTTGGGGTTAATACGGCTTCAATGCTACGGCGTGAAATGTTTTGTGAATCCAGTTCAACATCGGCAAAAACCGGATTGGCCCCGGCTATCACAATTGAACTTGCAGATGCTAAAAAGGTGCGTGAGGTGACAATCACATCATCATCCTGACCAATGCCCAGTGCTTTTAAAGCCAGATCCAGCGCTACGGTGCCATTCGCCACAGCCACGGCATAATCCGTTCCGGCAAATTGTGCAAATTCCTTTTCAAATTCACGACATTCCTGACCGGTCCAGTAATTCACTTTATTGGATAAAAGGACTTTTGAAACCGCATCTGCCTCTGCTTGCGTGAAACTTGGCCACGGCTCAAATGCACTGTTTAACATGGAATTTTCCTAGCTTTAAATTCTATCTGGATTCAACGATACGCGCCGGATTGCCCACCACGGTAACGCCAGCCGGCACACTTTTGGTCACCACGGCGCCCATACCGACAATCGCACCACGACCGATAACCAAAGGTTGATCGGGGCTGCCCTGCTTGATCATGGCACCGGCACCAATGTAGGCGTGGTCTTGAATATGAATATTGCCGTTGCATTTTACCCCTGGTGCAAAGGTAACGAAATCCCCAATCACGCAATCATGCTCGACATAGCTGTATAAATTGGCGTGGAAGCATTTTCCAATTTTAATATTCGAGGTAATAGTCACAAATGGACTCAAGGCTGCACCAGCTGCAATCTGGACATCATCCATCAGCACCACATTATCTGCCATAACCGACCAGAGCTGAATACCATCCGCTTCCAGGCGATTGGCGATTTTTTCACGCACCTGGCTATTGGCAATTGCAATCAGCACCTGTTTTTGCACAGCGGGTTCAACCAGAAAGCTGGCATAGTTCATGGCACGATGAGCATTGACCGTGGTGATGGCAGTCTGTGCATCATCAATAAAAACAATTTCAGATGGGTCCTGTTCACGGGCCAGTTGCTGCCGCGCCACCGGCATCAGGCTACGCCCACAGCCTGAAGCCCCATATATGGCATAGAGTTTAGTCATTTTTCTGTTCCGGTGTGCCGGTAAATTTTGTCATGGTTGCCTCGCCTTCGGCACTGATGTCATCCTTGGCCAGCACTTTTTTCACGGTTTTCAGCATAATTTTAAAGTCCAGCCACAGCGACTGATTTTCGACGTACCAGGTATCCAGCTTGAATTTTTCTTCCCAGCTGATGGCATTACGCCCATTGACCTGTGCATGTCCGGTCATGCCGGGACGCACATTATGGCGCTTGGCCTGCTGGCTATTGTATAAAGGCAGATATTCCATTAACAGTGGCCGTGGTCCAACGATACTCATCTCACCTTTAATTACATTCCACAGTTCCGGCATTTCATCCAGACTGCTTGAACGCAGCATTTGACCAAATGGGGTGAGACGCTCACTATCGGGTAATGGATTTCCGTTTTCATCCACCGCATCTTTCATGCTGCGAAACTTGATCATTTCAAAGGGTTTGCCATGCAGCCCCGGACGCACCTGGCGGAACAGCACCGGTGAGCCTAAATTTTTACGCACCTTATAGGCCACAAACAGATATAACGGAGACAGCAGCAGCAAGGCCGTCGAGGCAATCACCACATCCAGAACACGCTTTAACATTCATTTCACCCGTTTGATCTATTCAAGATCGGTCCAACGTCTATTCACCAAGCCACCCGGATTGTTCATATGCAACACTTTTGCATAATTGCCCGCAGCGGTGGCACCTTCTGGAATATCCTTGGTGACGACACTGCCCGCGCCAATCGTTGCATTGGAGCCAATTTTAACCTGGTTCACAATACAGACCTGAGGACCGATATAAACATTATCGCCGATTTCGGCAGCCTGACGCCCCCCATTCGCACCAATGGTGCTAAATTGCGACAAATTTACATTATTCCCAATGACTGTTGAAGGATTGACTACCAATGGCCCACCATGACCGATATACAAGCCATAGCCAATCTTTGTGGTGATATGAATATCAATGCCGTATTGCTTTTTCTTGTAATAATAAATGGGATAGGCAAATTTTGCCCAAATGGATTTTGCGCTGGCGAGTCGCAACCAGACTGAAAAGTTAAAACCACGATTAAACAAATAGTTTTTTAAAAAGAGTTTAAAGCTGATCTTTCCGGTATAGCGATACAAGTCACTTTTAATGTATTTCACGATCATAAGACCATCTCTGAATTATTTATCCTGTCCAGCCGATTCATCCCGGTCATGGCTTAGCAATGATCTGCATTTCTGTCAGCATATGCCGGTTTACTTGATGCACATCATATTTATTGAGTGCCATTTCACGGGAACGCTGTCCCATATAGGTAATCAGCTGGGGATCTTCAATAAAGTACTGCATGCTTTGCACCAGATCATCGACCGATTTGACCGCCACCAGATAGCCATTTACGCCATTGCTCACCGTTTCACGGCAGCCCGGGGCATCAGTGGTAATCACCGCACGACCCATTGCCATGGCCTCCAGCACGGTACGTGGGGTTCCTTCCCGGTAAGAAGGCAATACATAGACCGAACTTGCTGCGATGGCTGGACGTACATCACTCAGTTTACCCCAATACTTCACGGTTTTTTCCTGTATCCAGGTATCCAGCTCAGCTTGCGAAATTGCAGAAGGATTGTCATCAATCCAGCCGACCAGATGAAATTCTGTTTCAGGATATTGGACCTTGATGATGCGGGCTGCTTCAGCATATTCGCGTACACCTTTATCACCGAGCAATCGGGCAATCAGCAAGAAAGAAGCTTTCACCTGCCCGTCTTCATTGAGCGGTAAAGGCATGAGCTCAAAATCCTGCACATTCACCCCTGAACCATTGACCACCACAGTCGGCTTGCTTGAATCAAGCAAATGCATCTGCTGGAACAGCTTTAGATCGTCCGGATTCTGGAAAAACACTTTATGGGCATGTTTCAGTGCCTGGGCATACAAGCCATGCACCAGTTTTTGAAAAAAACTGCGTTTACCCGATTCTATATTTTGAAAGGCATAACCCAGTCCGGTGATTAAGGCAAAACGCTGCGGCACCCGAGCCAGCCATGCCGCCAAAGTGCCATAAATCACCGGTTTAATGGTATAGCTCAGCACCATATCCGGCTGAATCTGGCGGATCATCTGATACAGGGTTTGCAGCAGCTTAAGATCGGCCAATGGATTGGTGCCTGCGCGCTGCATGGGGATGCCATGCACCTGATAGCCCAACTGCTGCAACTGCTTTAATTCATCGGGAAAATCCGTCAGGTCCGGTGCAAACACATGAATTTCATAACCCTGAGCATGAATCGCTTCCAACAGTTTACCCCTAAAGTTCAGGGCTGAAGGCAGATAGCTACAAATCATCAAAAACTTCATGCACCTTGTCTCCACATATCCAGATACTGCTGACTCACGCTTTCAATACTAAAATGTTGTTCCACCCGTGCACGGCTGGCTTGTTTCAACTGTAATTTTTCCGCCTGGCTGGAATGGATATAGTCCAAAATGGCATTGGCCAGCGCCTCCGGATCGCGTGGCGGCACAATGACACCCAGCTCATCGACTATATATTTGGCATCGCCGACATCGGTACTGATACAAGGCAGACCGGATGCCATGGCTTCGACCAGCACATTGGGAAAGCCTTCGGTAATTGAGGTCATCAAAAAGGCATCCACCGACTGATAAAATGCCGGCATGTCAGAAACCTGATCGAGCAGATGCACTTTGTTTTTATCTAGCCCGAATTGTTCAAATAGGGCTTTTACTTCAGGATTCTCTAAGTTTGCCCCACTGCCGGCAATTTTAAAAATAATCGGCTGATCTTTCAGTTTTGCCAGAGTCGCAAACAAATACGGATAGCCTTTTGCCGTATGATAACGTCCGGCGAAACCAATCACGCAGGGTTCATGCAGTTCAGGATTAGGCTGAAATTTATCTAAAAACACGCCATTGGCAATCACCTGAGCATTGTTGTTTTTCAAGCCAAAGTGTTGATGCTGTTGCAAAGATGAATGCGCGCAATAAATCACGCCTTGGGGCTGCGCGGCGAGAACTTTACTCATGACCAAAGCGACTTTGGTACTCAGCGACTCTTCTTTGGGAGATGCCAGCGAATGATGAATGCCCCAAAAAATATCGGGTTTTGGGCTAAGACCGATGCAACTTAAACTGGTCAATACATTGGCATGGTACATCCAGCATTGCACCGTTTTTGGCGCAATAGACTTGAGCAAATGCCGCAGCTTAGCAATCGTCCCCAGTGTATTCAGCCCATTCCAGCCCAATGCATAATAGGATTGGCATTGCGCCAGGGTTTCGGCATACACCTCCGAAGTTTTCATCAGCGCAATAATCACATGCGCATACTGGTCCCGGGTCTGCTGAATCAGGCGTGCCAGCATCATTTCGGCCCCGCCCACTCCGGCAAAGTTGGTAATCACATGTACCATGACTGGTTTCAGCTGATTCATGCGGAGCGCTCCATCAGCTCCAGATAGCGCTGTTGTACGGTATATTTATGGAATTGCAGACAATGTTCGGTTAACTCCGTATCATCATACGTGACATATTTACCGAAAATCGCCTGCTGCATTGCCGCAGTCATGCCCGCCTGATCATTACATTCCACCAGCAAGCCAAATTTAGCATCTGCCAAAATTTCCTTTGGACCGCTCGGGCAATTGGTACTCACCACTTTAATTTTTGAGGCCAAAGCCTGAATCAGCACCCCGGGCAAGCCTTCCCAGTTGGAACTCAAGACAAACAGCTCGGCATATTTAAAATAGGCATAGGGATTGGGATCGAAACCAGGCAGATCGACCACATCGCTTAAGCTTAAGTCATGAACCGATTGCTCTAGTTCACCGCGTAATTCCCCTTCACCCAGAATAATCAAACGGGTTTCTGGGTGCTGTTGATACAAGACATGGAAAGAACGAATCAGGAAGCCGAAATTTTTCGCTTCGGTTAAACGCCCGACTGCCAGAATGACTTTATGTTCTGGCTGGAAGAAACGATGCTCAACCGCGACCTGCAATTTTTCAGCATAGGTCTCGTCAATCACCGGATTATAAATGGTGACTAAATTGTCTTGGGCATAGGCATAATATTCACGAAAATCATCCCGCACGCCATTGGACACACACACTACCTGACGGGCAGAGGGATAGGTCATTTTGACCAAGGTTTTCAGCAGCCACTTTGCCATGCCCTGCAATTTCAAATTTTTCGAAGGCGTGGAAACCTCACGCAAAATCAAACGCACTTTACTTTTGGCTAAACGTCTGGTCAGGGCAGCAATAATATTCGTATGGGTCTGGGTCGCCACCAGCACATCATAATCCACCGCCTGCAACAGTTTTTTCAGTGGGAAAATGGCATTTGAAACACGGCCACAGCTTAGATTAATCAATTGAATCTGCGGATCAACCTCGGGCAGTAATTTACCTTTTACTCCGCTGATGTCACAGACCACCACATCCACTTTACGCCCCTGCTGGACCAGGTTATTGGCCAATTGAATCACGGTACGTTCTGCCCCACCACCCCCTAAGGTCGGCAAAAAAAACATGATTTTATTGAGCATAACAATACCTAAAAATGGAAGAAATTAATCGGTGCTTTTAGAAGCTTGCAGAACCATTGCACGTTGCACACGCTGCTGATAATCAGTGATGCCGGCCAGTTCAGAATCGCTGGCACAGCTGGCTTGAATCTTAGCGGCGTAGTCCGCAAAACTTGAAACCACCTTGGCGGGCACACCAATCGCCACACTGTTATCCGGAATATCTTTGGTTACCACCGAACCAGCCCCAATGACGACATTGGAACCAATCTTCACCCCCGGCATAACAATCGCATTGACCCCGATAAACACATGCGAACCGACCTGAATCGGGGCAAAGCGTTGATAGCGTTTGCCATGCTGGTCTTTAATCAGACAGGTACTGCCATCATGGGTGATAAATTTCACCCCGGAAGTTACGGTAACATGATCGCCAATAGCAATCAGAAAGGGTTCCGAGCCCCAGCTTTTAATATAAATTCGGCAATGTTCACCTACGCTGACCCCTTTTTTCCGCGCATAAGCCACACTGCCTTTGGTCATAAAATAGACCAGGTCAAAGAGTGTATTGAAGACGGATTTTATCAATGCCATGCGCATGACCTTTAGAGCAGCGAAATAAAAAATGCGAGAAGTGGGCTATTTTACGCCTAAATTGGCTTCAGGCATATAATTGCATTGCCAGGCTTATTTGATTTTTCTGGCAGGAATGCCGACATATATTCCCGGCTCGGCAAGCGTTTTGGAAACCAGACTGCACGCTCCAATTACACTGTTGTCCGGAATCTCGACGCCATCTAGAACCGTCACCCGGGCACCCAGCCAGATATTTTCCCCCAGGCTGACCCCCTGCTTGGTAATCTGGTCTTTCACCAAGATATCCGGATCATCAAATTTATGGTTACTGGCAATAATGATACTTTGCGTGCCAATGCGGGTATTGTCGCCAATGCTGACTCCACCACAGCCATTGATAAATGACTTGGAATTGATGCTGACATCCTGACCAATACTGATATTGCCACCAAAACATTTGATATAACAACTTTCACCAATAAAGCTGTTGTCGGCAATGCTGAGCATTGCGCCTGGTTCCACAATCAGGCTGACCTGATCGCCGATATAGACATTTTTACCCATACGCACCTGACCTGCAATTTCAAGCGTAGTGCCTTTGCCAAAATATTTAAACCGAGTACCAAAGGCCTGATTATAAACAACCTTGCGGCATTGTGCAGCGAACCAGTTCATGAGTTTTAAAGCTTTAAAAAACATCACTTTTTACTACTCCACACAGAGAATAAAATGGCAAAGTTATAAAAAATCAAGGCCACCGGTACGGCAAGCAGCATATAAATTTTATCTTCTACCAGTACATAGAGGCCGAAAAATAAAACGAATTTAATCAATAATTCAATGATCTGCAATCTAAACAGAATATGGCTATTGCGCTGTGCAATCAGGAAAGCCGAACTGGGCGGATTACAAAAAATGGCCCAATAGCCCAAGGCCAAAATCTGAAAATAGGTGGAAATGCCCACCCAGTCTTTGCCAAACACCCATAAATATAGGGACTCTGGCAGGACAAAAAATGCAGCAAATAAGGGCAAAGACAGCAGACTCAGCAGTACACTGCTTTTTAGGGCTTCCTGACTATTTTCCAGATGTTTAAATTTGCGGATAAAAAACTGGCGAATGGTTTGCGACATTAAATTAATCGGCACCCGCAAAGTCCGCTCCACAATGGCATAGAAGCCCATCGCCTGCACACCGACAAAATGCGAGACCACATAATAAGGCAAGTTATGCGAAAAGCTGTTCAGCAAAGCATGTGGAGTATTGGAATAAATAAAATCTTTATAGTGCTTAAATGCCTGCCAACTGACCTGATAGAGCTGATTTCTTACAATATACATCAATATAAACAGTAGCATCAGCACCGAACTGACATTATAACTATTGACTAGACTGATGCTCATCAAGAAGGGCAAGCCCAGCTGCACTAGCACCACAATCAGGCTACGCAAAATATTCAGTCCGGCACAGAAATATTCGGCATGTGCGGCAAATTTATAGTTATAGATAGTTTGAATCAGTGTATTGGCCAACACGCCACTGCAAATTGCAGCGACCACAGCCGCATTAAAAATAAAACTTAAGATGATGGCACTGACCGCCACAATACCTGTGGAGAACATCATTCCTTCAAAGATCAGGCTTTTTTTGTCCTGCTCTTCCGCGACCAATAAGGCTTGATCGAGACGCAAATTGGCAATGGTCGATAAAACGCTGACCACAGCCAATGCAATGCCATATTCACCAAAATCCTGCACCGAATAAAGACGCGTTAAAAAAGGAAGTGCGATAAATGTAATTATCGCACCTGCTAATAAACTCGACGTGATTAAGCCAATCGACTGATATTTGGCGAAAAGACGCGCAATCATGTCAGATTTTGCACGTACCAGCACATGGCCAATTGAATGCCTTCCGCAATTTTAAACTGTGGTGCATAATCCAAAGCTTGTTCAATTTTGGCAATGCTGGCTTGGGAATGACGCACATCTCCAGCACGGAAGTCACGGTACACTGGATCTTTGCTGTAATTCACGCCATTTTCAGCAAGTGCAGACTGAATCGCTCGATACAAATCATTCAATGTGGTACGGTCACCGACTGCGACATTATAAACTTGGTTTTTGGCTGCATCATCTTGCGTGGTCGCCGCCAAGATATTGGCCTGTACCGTGTTTTCAATAAAACAGAAATCACGACTGGTTTCACCATCGCCATTAATAAACACATCATCACCGGCAATCATGGCAGCCGTCCATTTCGGAATCACCGCTGCATAGGCCCCGTTCGGATCCTGGCGCTGGCCAAAGACATTAAAGTAGCGCAAACCAATCGCTTTAAAACCATAAGTTTTAGCAAAAACATCGGCATAGAGCTCATTGACATACTTGGTCACGGCATAAGGCGACAAAGGCTTGCCAATGTTTTCTTCCACTTTCGGCAATGCCGGATGGTCGCCATAGGTTGAGCTGCTGGCTGCATAGGTAAAGCTGGAGACTTTGGCATCACGTGCAGCCACCAACATATTTAAAAAACCAGTAATATTTGCACTATTGGTTAGTATTGGATCTGCGATTGATCGTGGTACTGAGCCTAAAGCGGCTTCATGCAGGACATAATCCACACCGGCACAGGCTTTTTGGCAGTCTTCCAGATTGCGGATATCCCCTTCATAGAAGGTGAATTTCGCCCATTGCGCCGCACTGACCAATGACTGTACTTCATCTAAGTTATGTTGATGACCGGTAGCGAAGTTATCCAAACCAATAACAGTTTGATCAAGTTTTAACAGTGTTTCTAACAGATTGGAGCCAATAAAACCGGCAACCCCCGTGACCAACCAGGTTTTAGGGCTCTGCTTTAATTGCTCGCATACTGTCTGATATTGGCTCATCTTTATAATATCCTTATCAATTATAAACGAAGATCAGATTCAGACTGTGCAAGTACATATTTCAAATCGTATAAAACATGTTCTACTTTGCCCAAGGCACGAATTTTCTCTACGCCCATCTCTTTAAACTGATGATGTGCCACCGCCAGAATAATGGCGTCATAGCTGTGGTCTGTTAATGTCGAAACAGGCTGAATCCCATATTCATGCTCGGCTTCGGCACAATCTACCCATGGATCATAAACATCCACATTCACGTGATATTCTTTCAGTTCATTGACAATGTCGATGATGCGGGTGTTACGGATATCGGGACAGTTTTCTTTAAAACTTAAACCCAGAATCAGCACCTTGGCATCTTCCACCTGAATGCGTTTTTTCAGCATGCCTTTCACCAGCTGAGTCACCACATAGGCACCCATGGCATCATTCAGACGGCGGCCGGCCAAAATAATTTCAGGGTGATAACCAATCGCTTGTGCTTTATGGGTGAGATAATACGGATCCACCCCGATACAATGCCCACCGACCAGACCCGGACGGAACGGCAGGAAATTCCATTTCGTTCCCGCAGCCTCAAGCACCGCTTCAGTATCAATCCCCATTTTATTGAAAATCAAGGCCAGCTCGTTAATCAGCGCAATATTGACATCCCGCTGGGTATTTTCAATCACCTTTGCCGCTTCGGCCACTTTAATGCTGGTAGCTTTATGCGTGCCGGCTTCAATAATCAGGTTATAGACCTGATCAACAAAATCAGCGACTTCAGGCGTAGAACCTGAAGTGATTTTGAGAATATTGGTCACGCGGTGCAATTTGTCACCCGGATTAATACGCTCTGGACTATAACCAGCAAAGAAATCCTGATTAAATTTCAAGCCTGAAACTTTTTCCAGTTCAGGAATGCACACCTCTTCAGTGGCTCCCGGATAAACCGTTGACTCATAAACAACAATATCGCCTTTTTTCAGCACTTTACCAATACTTTGTGAGGCTTTGACCAGTGGCGTCAGATCCGGCTGTTTATATTCATCAATCGGGGTCGGCACCGTCACAATAAAGAAGTTGCAGTCGTTTAGATCTTCTAAATTTGCAGTATAGGTTAAATGAGTAGATTGTTTTAACTCTTCAGGCGAGACCTCTAAGGTATGGTCTTGACCGTGTTTTAATTCATCAATACGCTTTTGATGAATATCAAAACCAACAACAGGGACTTGTTTTCCAAACTCTACAGCTAAGGGTAAACCGACATAACCTAGCCCAATAATTGCTATTTTCAGTTCAGAGAGTTGTAACATATAGAAGCCTATGCGATCGATGAATTCTTGATCATCGTGACGTTGTAAATAGCATTATAATATAACAGAAATTACAGTAATTTTAATTGTAAAATATTGTCTTTAGAGGAGAGATCATTCAAACGGGCAATTTAAGTCAACCTTAAAATGAGGACTTATAAACGCGAAAAATATCATGCAATAAATAAATTTCATTTTCCCACAATTCCTTATTTAATGATAACCAAGTAGTATTTCCTCTCCTATACCTAACATCTTACGATTCAACAACATCTTAGACTAGGTAACAAAACATTAATGGTATAAAATAATAGGGTTCAAATTTATTTTTGGACAAATTAGACCTATATATTTAATTTAAAATTATTTTTATAAACAGGATTTCGAGTGAGTTATTACCGTTATAGCGTTATGTTTGCACTGAGTTTAGGAATGACTGGTTGTGCTATTACATCAGGTCTTCAAACTTATGACTTACCAAGCGAAGGAGTTTATCAAACGGATTTGGGCACTCAAGTCAATGTAATCAAACTCACCCAAGAATCGTTGTTTGCCGTGCAGCCTGCTGAAATCAATATTCGTCAGGATTATGCTCATTTATTTAATACTTCCCATAAAAATTATAAATTGAGTCCTGGAGATATTCTTTCTATTTATCTTTGGGCCTATCCTGAAATTACCCCGCCTACAAGTTCAATAAGTAGTGAACAGTCTGCTCAGGCTAATGGTTATCAAATTGACCAAAGTGGTTATATTCAATTTCCCATGATTGGTCGTTATAAAGCAGCAGGAAAATCATTAACACAGGTTAATCAGGAATTACGCAACCAGCTGTCTCGTTATTTAAAAACACCGGATGTGATTGCTCGCATCTTGTCCTATCAAGGCCAGCGCTTTTCTGTACAAGGCAATGTGATGAAAGGTGGACAATTTGCGCTCAGTGATCAACCTATCAGTGTATATACCGCTTTGGGCATGGCAGGTGGAGTGAATTCCCAGCAAGGCGATAACACATCTATTACCCTGGTCAGACAAGGTCGCACCTATCAGCTCAATAGTATTGAACTGGAAAAAGCCGGACTGTCCTTACATAACCTGCTGATCCAACCCAATGACACTTTATATGTCAATTCACGTGAAAACCAAAAAATTTACGTCATGGGTGAATCCGGTAAAAACCAATCCCTGCCAATGCGTGATCAAGGCATGAGTTTAAGTGATGTTTTAGGTGAAAGTTTAGGTTTAAATCCGCTGTCTGCGAGTCGAAGTAAAATTTATGTCGTCCGTAGCAATGCTGTGGATACCTCCACAGAAGTTTATCAGCTGGATTTAACCAGTATTGCCGATTTTGGTCTAGCCAATAAGTTCAAAATGCGAAGCAATGATATTGTCTATGTCGATGCTTCCGGCTTAGCGCGTTGGCAACGTGTCGTGAACCAAATTATTCCATTCTCGAATGCACTTTATAATTTGGATCGCTTGGGGCAATAATGCAAATTCAGAACATTCTGGTAGTTTGTGTGGGTAATATCTGTCGTAGTCCGATGGCTGAATATTTCTTGAAACAGCAGTATCCAAATCTTCATATTGAGTCTGCAGGTATTGCCGCTTTAGTCGGCCATGCTGCAGACCTCAAAGCGACCCTTTGTATGCAACGTCTAGGCATTGATATGAATGCTCATATTGCCAAAAAACTGAATGCCAATTTGATTAAAAAGGCCGATCTGATTCTAGTGATGAGTCAAAATCAGCAAAAGCATATAGAGCAGACTTGGCCTTTCGCGAAAGGAAAAACTTTCCGCTTAGGGCATTGGCAAGGCAGAAACGTTCCTGACCCTTACCAGCATGAGCAATTGGTCTTTGATGAAACCTGTCAGCTAATACGGGATTGTATTAGCGACTGGACACAACATATTTAACTTTTTGATAGCAAAATTATGAGCCAAAATACCAATACTGAAGATACTATTGATTTAAAAGAACTCTTCTTTTCACTGATTGCGCAATGGAAACTGATAGCACTCTGCATCATTTTAAGTCTGGTTTCTGCACTGCTGTATTTAAAAACAACGCCGGATACCTATTCAGTGGATGCCCTGGTACAAGTAGAGGAAAGTAAGGGAACCTCTGCTGCTTTATTGGGTGATTTATCCAATATGATTGAGCAGAAGCAACCAGCTCAAGCTGAAATAGAACTTCTCAAGTCCCGTTTGGTACTGGGTTCTGTTATTAAAAACTTAAATCTCGATTTAAAAATTTCAGGCACAGAAAACAGTTTTTTTGATCGTTTATTACACCCCCATGATTATCAAACCCAATATCAAAACAAATCTGTTTTATTTAAGGATGATGCCCAGTCCTTTGAGGTTCGCAAGTTTGAAGTTCCACCTGACTATTTAGACAAAAATTTGCTGCTTAATTTTAATGACAATAAATTCACTCTAACAGATGCAGCAACCCAGCAAGTGGTTATTAGTGGTCCGATCAACCAGGAGAGCCAACACAGCTCAGCATCCGGAACCTGGAAAGTTGCCATTTACACTCAAGACCCGTTAAAAGACAGCTATAATATTCAAAAAATGTCTTTACCCGCAGCAATGGGTTCAATCACAAATAACTATTCTGTGGCCGAAAAAGGCAAACTGACCGGCATTTTGGGCCTAAATTATCAAGGTCAAGACAAAGAGCATATTACCAAAGTCCTTAACTCAATTCTGGTTGCCTATAGCCACCAAAATATTGAACGTCGCTCCGCTGAAACCGCACAAACGCTTAAATTTCTTGAAGAGCAGTTACCAGAATTAAAACAGCAGCTTGATGTGGCTGAACGCGAATTCAACAAATTCCGCCAACAGTATAATACTGTTGATGTGACCAAAGAATCTGAACTGTATTTAACCCAGAGCATTCAGCTTGAAACCTCCAAAGCTGAACTGGAGCAGAAACTGGCAGAAGCTTCTGCAAAATACACCAATGAACATCCGGTGATGGAGCAAATGAATGCTCAACTGGGCGCAATTAATAAGAAAATTGCCGAGCTGAATGGCACCTTAAAACAGTTGCCAGACTTGCAACGCCGCTATTTGCAACTTTACCGTGAGGTTGAAGTCAAACAGCAGCTTTATACCGCCCTGCTTAACTCATACCAGCAATTGCGCATTGCCAAAGCAGGTGAAATTGGCAATGTCCGGGTTGTAGATACAGCTGTATTGCCAATTGAACCAATTAAACCAAAGAAACTGCAAATTTTAATTTTGGCCATATTCCTGGGTGGTTTCCTGGGAACCTTACTGGCTTTATTACGCAATATGATGCGCTCAGGGGTTAAAGATGCGGATCAAATTGAAAATGAACTGGATTTACCGGTCTATGCCACTGTTCCACGTTCACCGATTCAAGAAAGTCGGATTAAGCTTCTGAAAAAGAAAAAGCATATTCCTATTTTAGCCATTAAAAATAGCGATGATATTGCCATCGAAAGCTTACGCAGTATGCGTACCGCCATTCATTTTGCTTTAAGCAAAGCCAAAAACAATATCATCATGATTTCAGGTCCTGCTCCTGAAGTGGGTAAATCGTTTATTTCTGCAAACTTAGCAACAATCTTGGCGCAAAGTAATAAGCGGGTATTAATTATTGATGGTGATATGCGTCGTGGTTATTTACATAAGTATTTCAACCATGACAACCAGTCCGGTTTGGCTGAATACTTAAATGATCAACAAGCCCTCGAAAGTATTGTTAAATCCACTGACATTCCCCATCTGGATGTAATCACCCGTGGGAAAAGTCCGGTGAATCCTTCAGAGCTTTTAAGTTCGGCAAAATTCTCGGAACTTCTAGAGCAAATTTCACCCCGTTACGATCACGTTATTATCGATACCCCACCTGTACTGGCAGTAACAGACGGTATTATCATTTCCCAATATGCGGGTGTGAATTTAGTCATCGCACGATATGCAAAATCACAGATGAAAGAACTGGAATTAACTGTCAATCGTTTTGAACAAGTCAATGTTAAGGTCAATGGCTTTATTCTGAATGATATTCAACGTGGCTCGGGCGCTTATGGCTATGGCTATGGCTATGGCTATGGCTATAACTATACTTATGGTTATAAAGCATCGAAAGACAATGATTAAATCTTTTTCATCGATATCGTTTAAAGCCTTGTAGACTAAAAGCCAGATCAGATTCACTGGCTTTTGCTTTTGAGGCTTATTTTTTATGGAAATAAAAAACAGATATTTTATTGTATAAAAAATGTTTTATATATTCAGCCTGTTATAGAATAGTTGAGCTGATAAGAATATATTGGATTTCTGTACACCACGATTCGCTCGAAACGTGCTGCATAGAAAAGTCTGCTAAAATTAATGCAACTTTTTAATATAAAATGATTTTGGGAAAACCTATGAGTAAAGCCTTACCCATCGCTGTCGCTGTTCTTTTAGGCGGTGCTGCACTTATACCTGTTTATTATGCAACTCAAAACCCAGCTACTGTGACATCAAAAGCATCAAAAAATGCCTCTGCTGTTGAAAAAATCAGTTATGCGCTCGGTTATGAAGTCGCACATCAAACCCCACCTGAATTAGACATTAACAGTTTTGTTACAGGTGTACGTGAAGGGCATGCTCGTAATAAACCGGCTTATACAGAACAAGAACTTCAACAAGCCTATCAGCAGTTCCAGAAAGAAATGCAACAGAAACAGCTGGATCAAGCCAAAACAGCTCAATCATCAAGTGACAATTTCTTGGCTGAAAATGCGAAAAAACCAGGTGTGAAAACTACGGCTTCAGGCTTGCAGTACAAAATCACCAAAGAAGGTACGGGTAAACAGCCAACTGCTAGTTCTGTGGTTACCGTTCATTACAAAGGCCAACTGGTCGATGGCAAGGTATTTGACAGCTCGATTGAACGTGGCCAACCGATTGAATTCCCGCTTAATCAGGTCATTCCCGGTTGGACTGAAGGTCTGCAACTGATGAAAGAAGGCGGTAAAGCCACCCTTTATATTCCTTCACAATTAGGCTATGGCGAACAAGGTGTTCCGGGCACAATTCCTGCCAATAGCACCCTGATTTTTGATGTTGAACTGATTAAAGTAAAATAAAAATTTTAAGGAGAGCTGTTGCTCTCCTTTCTTTATCTTGAGATAAGAAAATGAAAACATCTATAACACTACTTTGTTTATGCATGTGCACAACGGCAAGTTTTGCAAAAACGGTGACCAATAGCAGTAGTTTAAAAGAACAAGTTGGTTACAGCTTCGGTTACTTAATGGGACGCAGCAATACTGAATCATTTAAAGATTTAGACTTGGAGGCTTTCATCCTGGGTTTAAAGACAGCCACTCAAGGCGTTAAATCTGCCCTGACAGATGAAGAAATGGCTCGTGTTTTGAATCAGCATAAAAAGCTAAGTGAAGCAAAACAGCTGATTGAATTAAAACAAAAAGCCGAAGCCAATGCCAAAATTGGGGCGGAATTCTTAGCAGCCAATGCCAAAAAAGAAGGTATTCAAAGCACCAAATCAGGTTTGCAGTATCAGATTTTAAAACAGGGCAACGGAAAATCGCCAAAGCCCTATTCCGTGGTTAAAGTCAATTATGAAGGCCGGCTCATTGATGGAACCGTGTTTGACAGCTCGATTGCCCGAAACCAGCCAGCGGAATTTCAGGTCAGCCAAGTGATTCAAGGCTGGGTGGAAGGCTTACAGCTGATGAACGAAGGGGCCAAATATCGCTTTTTCATTCCGGCACAACTTGGCTACGGTCAAATTGGCTCCGGCGATGTGATTGAACCGAATAGCACCTTGATTTTTGATGTCGAACTGCTTGAAGTATTGCCCAAATCCAGCAAGTAATCGGTCAGTCACTATCTCATTTCAAAATAGCGAGTGGGTCAATCTGAAACTCCCCCAACAGTTATGACTGCTCGCCATTTTTAGCATGGATGAGATACTCTGGCACATGTTGCGCTCCGTTCTGGAAGAGGTCATTATTCTGAAATCCTGCCGATCTATTTTCTCTTTTCCCAACACCTAAAAATAATATTAACTCCTTATTTATTAAATATTTAGATACATATTCTACTGAATTAAAAGCATGTTTCAATTTATGCATCTTAGTATGTCGTCAAAGTTGAACAATCTTGTACAATCATTAAGGAAATTCTTTTCTATACTTTTTAATTCAGACATTTTTTATTTATTACAAGGATTGAATCCATGGCTCTCGGCATTAAAACTCGCGAAATTCAGTACACTGCCCCAGATGGAACACATTTGATCGGATACTTTGCCGCACCTGAATCGGAAAAACCGCTCCCTGGCATTATTGTGGCACCAGAATGGTGGGGACGAAATGATTACACCGAACAACGTGCACGTGAACTTGCCGAACACGGCTACGCCGCTCTTGCCATTGATATGTACGGAGATAAAAAAGTCACCACAGCTGTTCCTCAAGCCAGCGAATGGATGATGCAAACCTTTGAAGATCCTGAAACAATTGTGACCCGTGCGTCTTCAGGTTTAGCCACATTAGCTGCACAAGAAGAAGTAAATGCAGATAAACTGGCAGCTATAGGCTTTTGTTATGGCGGCAAAGTGGTACTTGATCTAGCTCGTTCTGGTGCGGATTTAAAAGCTGTGGTGACTTTCCATGGTAACTTAACTCCGAAAACCCCTGCACAGCCTGGACAGGTAAAAGCTGAAATTTTAGTGCTCCACGGAGAACTGGATAGTATGGTCAGCCTGAACGATGTCGCACGCTTTAAAGAAGAGATGCATGCTGCTCAAGTCGAGCATGAAGTGATTGTCTTCGAAGATGCTAAACATGGTTTTAGCAACCCGCTGGCAGACGAACGTGCCAAAGCCAATGGTATTGATCTGGGCTATAACGCAGCAGCCGAACAACAAGGTTTATCTGCCATGTATGAATTATTTAAAACACGACTTGGTGAATAACAATGAAGGTAAAGATCGTTTGGCTATTTTTACCGATCCACTGACATGGATAATTTAGAGAGGATATAACAATGACTACAAATAATTGTGCATATTGCAATTTTGATGAATATGACATCATTGATAAAAATGATTTCGGGGTCATTTTACCCGAACCAAATGCTTTATCCAAAGGTCATTCCGTGATTGTTCCTTTACGTCATGTCAGTTCTTTTTTTGATATCACGGACAAAGAACGCAAAAGCCTGATGTCTCTGCTTGAGCTTGCCCGTAATGAATTAAAGCTACGTTACCATCCTACAGGTTTTCATATTGGCTTTAATGATGGTGCGGTATTTGGCCAGGTTGATGAACATTTGCATATTCATGTTATTCCACGCTATGAAGGCCAAACATTGACACTTGACGAGCGTTGGGGCATGAGCAGCGAATGAAATGGATTGGACTTTATCCATCAAAAAATGATGCTTCGGCATCATTTTTTTTGCTTTGGACAGCACCGCAGTACTGGGCAATTTTCGTTATACTATTCGTATATTCCCACGCTACGGTTCACATGTCACAGTTTTCTTTTGCCAATGCCCTGCTTTCATGGTTTGACGTTCATGGCCGCCATGATTTGCCCTGGCAAGTCGCGGACGACCCCTACAAAGTCTGGGTCTCAGAAATTATGTTGCAGCAAACTCAAGTGAAAACCGTGCTGCAATATTTCGAGCGTTTTATCGAACGCTTTCCGACGGTAGCAGATTTGGGACAGGCCAGTTGGGATGATGTAGCCCCGTATTGGGCCGGTCTGGGTTATTATGCCCGCGCCCGAAATTTGCATAAAGCTGCGGGAATGGTGGCTCGTCGAGGTCATTTTCCAGCGACATTAGAAGAATGGATCGAGCTTCCCGGAATTGGCCCATCCACTGCCGGGGCACTGATGTCCCTCGGTTTGCGTCAGTACGGCGTAATTATGGATGGCAATGTCAAACGGGTATTGGCACGTTTCTTTGCCATTGAAGATGACCTGTCCAAACCGGTGCATGAACGTGCCATGTGGCAACTGGCAGAACAGTTGTGCCCGGTTGAGCGCAATCATGACTATACCCAGGCGATTATGGATTTGGGAGCAACCATCTGTACGCCGAAAAAACCCTTGTGTTTATATTGCCCGATGCAGCAGCACTGCAAGGCCCATCAACAGGGACTGGAAACTGAGCTGCCGTTTAAAAAAGCCAAAAAACCTGTTCCGGTAAAATCAGCACAAGTTTTGCTAATTCAGTCTCATGATCAATGGTTATGGCAACAACGCCCCAATAGTGGCTTATGGGGTGGTTTGTGGTGCCTGCCGATTATTGAAAATCCTGCCGAATTTGAACAACTGTGCCAATCTTTAGGTTTAAAAAAAGTGATTCAACGGACGCAAATCATGCATAGTTTTACTCACTTTACCTGGCAACTGGAAGCCCTCTGCTTTGCAGTCGATCCTGACCAGCAGGAACATCTGGCAATCGAACTGAATGGCACATGGTTAGCCCCCCAAAGTGCAACGGCTATGGGGCTGCCCACCGCAATGAAAAAATTGATCTCTGCATTAAATTTATGAGATAGTCAGGCACTGTAGTTCGAATAATTTCATATAGATTAGAATGAAAAAAGGATGAACAGTGCTACGTTTTATTTCAGCCTTATTCTTGGGTTTTAGCATTTTGTGGATTGCGGCATGTACCTCGACGCCGCAAAAACCGTCCTCTACCCCGCTCCCACCGGCTCAGGTGCAAAAGCTGAAAAGTATGCAACTGAAATCATCATTGCCTATACCGGTAAAAAATATCAAAGCCAGACAGTTAAAGGATACTTGGGGAGCTTCGCGTAGTCATGGCCGTACCCATGAAGGCATCGATATTATGGCTCCACGTGGAACAAAAGTATTGAGTGCCACAGAAGGCCTCATTGCCGACTTACGCAATAACAATTTGGGTGGTAAAGTGGTTTGGATTCTGGGACCCGGTGGAAGCTGGCATTACTATGCCCATCTAGATGATCATAAACGCGGCTTAAATGTCGGCGATTATGTCAAAAAAGGTGATCTGATTGGTTATGTTGGCAATACCGGTAATGCACGTCATACGGCACCGCATTTACACTATGCTATTTACCTGGAGGGTAAGGGTCGTGGTGTGGTGAATCCCTATCCTTATTTACGTTAATTTTTAGGAATTATTCATGTCAGAAGCGTTGATCAATCGTTTGGTCGAATTTGCTGAATCAGGCAATCAACAAAAAATTGTGTTGGCAGGAGAAACCCACCAAGGCTGGGTGATGGAAATTACCGAAGAGGCGCTTTTGATCAGTACCGGTTTTGCAGAAAAAGCCGGCAAAGACATGTGGATTCAATTCGCGGACTTACCGCAAGCCGAACTGTATTACTGGGATAACCAGCAAGATCAATGGACTGAATTCAAGCTTTAAACCTGGTCAGGAGCATCAAAAATGTCGGTTCAACGCTGTGCTTGGTGCTCGAATGATTCACTGTATATGGCCTACCATGATCATGAGTGGGGCAAAGCCAGTCATGATGAGGCGCATTTATTTGAAATGCTGTGTCTGGAAGGACAGCAGGCCGGTCTGTCCTGGATTACCGTACTGAAAAAACGTGACTGCTATCGGCAGCATTTCTTTCAATACCCGATTGCCAAGATCGCCCAGTTCAGTGATGCAGAACTGGAAAATAAACTCCAGGATGCCGGCCTGATCCGACACATCGGCAAAATCAAAGCCATTCGTGATAATGCCATGGCCTGGCAGCATTTAAGCCAAGAACTAAAACCACAACAGATCAATGTTTGCAACTGGTTATGGAGCTTTGTTCAACATCAGATCCTACACAATGATGTGCCGGATTATCGTCAGGCACCGGTCCAAACAGATATTAGCCTTGCACTATCCAAAGCCTTAAAAAAGAAAGGCTTTAAATTTGTTGGACCCACTACCTGCTATGCTTTTATGCAGGCTGTCGGTATGGTCGATGACCATGAAAATAATTGCACTTTTAAATCAACTTAACACGTGACTATAACCATAAAAGGATTCCGCCATGAATGACAATCTCATCCATGCTTATGCAGCCTTAAAGGCCGGTGCAGCACTTGAACCCTATCAGTTTGATGCCGGAGAACTCCAGCCGCATCAGGTGGAAGTCAAAGTCGAATATTGTGGTTTATGCCATTCCGATATTTCAGTAATCAATAATGACTGGAAATCTTCAGTTTATCCCGTGGTGGCCGGACATGAAATTATTGGCACTATCATTCAGTTGGGTTCAGAAGCCAAAGGCCTGAAAGTGGGACAACGTGTGGGCATCGGCTGGACTGCTGAGAGTTGTCAATATTGCGATCCCTGTATATCAGGTCAGCAAGTCATGTGTAGCGGTGAAAAAAAAGCGACCATTGTGGGTCATGCCGGTGGTTTTGCCGATAAAGTCCGTGCAGGCTGGCAATGGGTGATTCCCCTGCCCGAAGATCTGGATCCGGAAAGTGCCGGTCCGCTGCTCTGTGGCGGGATTACCGTATTTGATCCGATTTTAAAACACCAGATTCAGGCCATTCATCATGTGGGTGTGATTGGGATTGGCGGTTTAGGGCATATGGCAATCAAACTGCTAAAAGCTTGGGGCTGTGAAATTACCGCATTCACGTCTAACTTAGATAAAACTGAAGAACTGAAAGCCATGGGTGCAGACCATGTGGTGAATAGCCGTGATACAGCCGCATTAAAAGCTCAACGTGGTAAATTCGATTTGCTACTCAGTACCGTCAATGTCACTCTGGACTGGTCTGCCTATTTAACCACACTGGCTCCAAACGGTACGGTACATATGCTGGGTCTGGTACTTGAACCGATGCAGATCTCTGCCGGCATGCTGATTGGCGGCGCAAAATCGGTTACCGGTTCACCTACTGGCTCGCCTGCTGCATTGCGTCAGTTACTGAAATTTGCTGCGCGGAAAAATATTGCCCCGCAAATTGAAGTTTTTCCAATGTCACAACTGAATGAAGCGATTGAACGTCTGCATTCGGGTCAGGCCCGTTACCGGATTGTGTTAAAAGCTGACTTCTAATTTTTATGTGATTCGGCTGAATTCAAATTTCATCAGATACGATGAGGAAAAAATTCCGCCTAATGCGGAATTTTTTTCGTTTTGTTAATTAGCGTAAGGCTTCAGGCAACAGCGGAATACTTGAGGGTTTGGCAAGTTCTGTCTTCATCTTTTGCAGCATCTGATAAGGCTGCTGCTGTACAAACATATTCACAAAGGTTAAAGGAATAGAACCTTCAGGATTGGCATAACCATAAGTTGAAACCTTGACTTTATTATTGGCTAATTTCTGAAAGGTCCAATCGCCTTCATAATGGGTTAAACGGATATAATCCGGATTTTTGGCATAAGCTTTATCAACCGCTTTATTCTTGATCGTGATGATGCCTTGAGCATCTTTTATCATTTTGCCTTGCACCACCAAATCACGGTCTTTCAGCGGAAAAGGAAAATCCAGCACCATATACAATAAAAATTCGCCTTTTTTATCATCGCGCGATAGTACTTTCACGCTGCCCATATACGGTACCCATTTCACCGCATGGTCGACATCCAGAATCAGCCCCACTGCTTTTTCGAAAGATGTATCATAAGTGGTTTCGGCTTTGTATAAAAATACCGGATTTTGGCTGTTCTGGTAGGTCCAGACTTTAATATTATTCTTGTGAATACTGAGCTTGGCATTATCGACAGGTTTAGCCTGTGCAGCAGCCAAACAGGCTACGGCACAAGCCATCAAGATCACTTTTTTCATTCCGTTGAGCTTCTTATTTTAATTTTGTTGTATTGTTATAAATGATTTTGACGATTTTTTATACCTGAATATCGTTAAAACCCAGTACGTCTGTCATATCATATTTGCATGCTTCGCGACCCACGACCCATGCTGCGGCACGAACGGCCCCTGCGGCAAAGTTCATACGGTTGGTGGCTTTATGGGTAATTTCCACACGTTCGCCTTCACCAATAAACATCACTGTGTGTTCACCGACGATGTCACCACCACGAATCGTTTCAAAACCAATGGTTTGACGATCACGCGGGCCAGTATGACCTTCACGGCCATACACCGCGACTTCTTTTAAGTTACGGCCTAAAGTATCGGCAATGGCTTCGCCCATCATCAGTGCTGTACCTGACGGTGCATCGACCTTATGACGGTGATGTGCTTCGATCACTTCAATATCGACTGTATCACCAAACACTTTAGATGCCAGTTCTAACAGTTTAATGGAAACATTCACGCCAACCGAATAGTTGGCAGCATAAACAACAGGAGTTTGCGTTGCGCTGTCATCCAGATAGGCTTTTTGTTCATCATTCATGCCAGTGGTACCAATCACAATTGCCACCCCTGCTTCACGGCATAATTTTAAATGCTGAGCAGTTGCAACTGGTGCAGTAAAATCAATCACCACGTCACAGTCTTGCAAAACTTCTTGCAGACTACCTACCACTTTTACACCCACAGCACCAATACCGGCAAGCTCACCTGCATCTGCACCAATCAGGCTGCTTTCAGGGCGTTCAACTGCTGCTGCAAGCTGGTAACCTGCTTCTTTAACGGCCTGAATAAGGATGCGTCCCATACGACCGCCTGCACCCAATACACCAATGCGTGGAGCTGCTGACATAACATATTCCCAATGTTGATTTTAAATTGTTCTTACTATATCAAAACTATGTACCGAGACTAAGTTTCAGCCTGAAATTTTTTATTTAAAAAGAAACCGGTCATGATGAATGTTTATGCCAAAGCACGATGTAATGGCTCAACCGTTATTTAAAACCTACTTAAACCTACTTACGTGGGTTTAATGTTTAATTCC